>Ga0207951_100775_pt1 | contig 13868 bp, 5 predicted proteins | sample Subbio12Aug_8Bad_FD_184830 | JGI IMG/M metagenome (GOLD analysis project Ga0207951, IMG submission 184830) | Serpentinite rock and fluid subsurface biosphere microbial communities from McLaughlin Reserve, California, USA - CR12Aug_8Bad (SPAdes) | ecosystem: Environmental > Terrestrial > Deep... | reverse complement strand
CGTGGCCGACGAGGCCAGCGCCCTGGCCGAAGACGACGCCAGCGCCGAAGACCTGCTGGTCTGGCAGCCGCGTTTTGATCTGCTCGAGCTGATCGAGGACGAGCTGTTGCTGGCCCTGCCGCTGGTGCCCATGCACGCGGCCTGCCCCAGCGCGCTGCCGGGCTATGCCGATGCCACCGCCGCGCCAGCAGACGAGCCGCCGCGGCCAAACCCATTTAAGGTTCTGGCGCAGCGCAAACCAGATTGAAGGCGGATTGAAACCGCCCGGCCCGCAGCGGCCCGTGGCAGTTGTAGGGGCAGGCTATCATGCGCCCCTATGTTGCGGCTGCTTTGCTTTCTGATTTGGTGCTTGGCTTGGCCGGTGGTCCAAGGGGCCACGCCAGCGCCTTTGCCCCAGCAATCCGATCGGCTGCTGGAGCAAAGCTTGTTCGCCGACCCGAGCGGCCAACTGGGCATCGAACAAGTGGCGGCTCAGGCTTTTGCGCCCATTCCCGTCATGGTCGCGCGCGGCTACTTTGAGGGCGCGCACTGGCTGCGCCTCAAGGTGCGCCCGGCCTACCCCGGCGAGCGCATCGTTTTGCGGGTGCGCCCCAGCTACCTCGATGCGCTCACGCTCTACAGCCCCCACCCCCACCAGAGCGGCGCTTGGCTGGCCCAGCACAGCGGCGACACCGTGTCTTTTATGCAGCGCCCCTTTGCTGCGCTGACGCTGGGTTTTGAGATCGCCCCCCGCACCCCAAGCGTCTATTACTTGCGCCTGCAAAGCACCAGCACGCACGTGCTCAGGGTCGAGGCGCTGGCTTGGCAGGCGGCGCGGCTGGCCGACATTCAGCTGGGCATGGGCAAGTGGATTTACCTCATGCTGATGCTTTGGATTTGCCTGAGCGCCGCCTTTGTGGGCATTGTGCAGCGCGACGCTTTGCTCGCTTGGTTCGTGCTGGCACACACCCTGTTTGTGGCATATGCCTTTGCCACCATGGGGTTTTTGGCGCCGCTGTTGCCCTACTGGCCCGCCGATGTCTTGACCAGCGTATTGGTGCTGCTCATCGGGCCCAGCGCCTACTGGTTTCACTATCAACTGGTGGCCCCGTTCAAGCCGCCACCGCTGGCGCTGCGGTGCCTCAAGCTGCTGGTGTGTGTTTCGACCCTGTGCCTGCCTTTGTACCTGATGGGCCATCAAAGCCTGGCCTTGCACATCAACACGGTTTTGGGTCTGCTGTTGGCTTTGCTGCTGCCGCTGCTCGCGGCGCTGGCGCGGCACCAGGCGCCGCCGGGTTTGGGTGCTTTGCGTTTCGCCTATGGCCTATCGGCGCTGGCGCTGCTGCTGTCCATCAGCACCATTTTGGGCTGGCTGCCGCAAATGCAAAGCTTGGCTTTTTATGGCATTTACGTGCCGGGCTTCATATCGGCGGTGTTGGTGGCGGGTCTGCTCTACTTGCGTTCGCGCGCCTTGGCGCACACCAGCGAGCAAGCGCAACTCCAAGCCGCGTTGGCGCTGCAGCAGCAAAGCACCGACCGCAGCCGGCTGCAAGAGCAGCAGCGCTTCATGGACATGCTCACGCACGAGCTCAAAACCCCCTTGGCCACAGCGCACCTGAGCCTCGACACCCTGCATGCCCAGGGCCTGCCCGCCAGTGCGGCTTTTCAGCGCATAGAGCGCGCCCTGAGCGACATCGGCAGCGTGATCGAACGCTGCCGCCAGAGCAACCAGTTTGAGCACGGCACTTTTGGCGGCCAGCTGCAGGACTGCGACCTAGCCGATCTGCTGCACCAAGCCCTAGACAATGCCCGCAACCACTCCTCGGCGCAGCCGCTGCAGCTGGCCCAACCCCTGCCTGTGGCCCGGCTGCGCAGCGACCCCATTTTGATCGGGGTCGTGGTCGGTAATTTGATCGACAACGCGCTCAAGTACGGCGCCCCCAACAGCGCCATCGACATCAGCCTGTGCCCAGCCCATAGGCCTGCATCCCACCCTGTGGCAGCTGCCGTACAAGGCCAGTCCAACCAAGGGCCGGGCTGGTGCTTGAGTGTGCGCAACCGCATCGGCCCTGCTGGGGCGCCCGATCCGGCGCGCGTGTTTCAAAAATACTACCGCGCCAGCGCTGCCCACAGCAAAATCGGCTCTGGGCTGGGTTTGTACTTGGCCCACGGCGTCGCGGCGCAGTTGGGCGGCCATTTGGCCTGCCAGAGCGACGCCGACACGGTTGTTTTTCAGTTTTGGCTGCCGGCATGAGCGCACCCGCTACTACGCCCCTGCACCTGCTTTTGGTCGAAGACAACGACGACTTGCGCGCCGCCCTGTGCGACGCCTTGGTCGCCCAAGGCCACCACGTCGTGGCCCTAGACTGCGCCGAAGCGGTGCCCGAAGCGGCCCAGCAAACGCAGTTGGACTTGGCCATCCTCGACCTGAACTTGCCGGGCGAAGACGGGCTCAGTTTGGCAGCGCGTTTGCGCCGCACCCAACCCTGCATCGGGCTCATCATGCTCACGGCGCGCAACGCCCATGCCGAGGTCTGCGCCGGCTACCACAGCGGCGCCGACCTGTATCTGACCAAACCGCTGCCGCTGGCGGTGCTGTGCGCTGCCGTGGCCGCGCAAGCCCGGCGTTTGCGCCCAAGCGGTCTGGCTCCAAACCAATTTCGCTTGCACGTCCAGCAGCTCAACCTGCAGGGTCCAGGCCCGTCTGTGGCCCTAAACAGCCGCGAAGCCGCGATGCTGGCGGCTTTTGTGCGCGCGCCGCAGCAGCAGCTCGAAACCTGGCAAATAACCGAATTGCTGGCCATGGATCTGGAAGCGTTCAGCAAAGCGGCGCTCGAGTTGCATATCGTGCGCCTGCGCAAAAAACTCCAAGAGGCCGGCGCCCCCAGCGGCAGCATCAAGTCCCGCCGCGGCTTGGGCTACCAGCTCTGCATCAGCCTGATGCTGAGCTGAGCTGCCCCCACAGTGTGGCCAGCAAACCACAGCCGTACCCCCACCCACCGCCGCGCTGCTGCTTGCAGCGCGCCTTGAAGGTTTTTGTAGGTTTTGGCGCTGGGCTTTGCATATGCTCGCGCCTACCCGAATTTTTCCTTTTCGAAATCCCACTTTTCGAAACAGCGCGCCATGAACAAAACCCACCGCATCGTCTGGTCTGCCGCCCGTCAGGCCTACATCGTCGCCCACGAAGCCGCCGGCTTTGGCGGCCGCCCCGGCACCACCTTGGCGCTGGGCGCCGCCTTGCTGCTGGCGGCCGGCAGCGCGCTGGCCAACCCCGCTGCGCCGCCGGCGGCCACCGCCTTGCCCACCGGCGGGCAGGTGGTTGCTGGGCAGGCCAGCATCAGCAGCAGCGCCGCGCGCATGGACATCACCCAGTCCAGCCAGCGCGCCGCCATCGACTGGCAAACCTTCAACATCGGCAGCGCCGCCCACGTGCACTTCGAGCAACCAGCCGCCGGCGTGGCGCTCAACCGCGTGCTCGACACCCAGGCCAGCCAGATCTTCGGCCGCCTGAGCGCCACTGGCCAAGTGTTCCTATCCAACCCCAACGGCGTGCTGTTTGCCCCCGGCTCCCAGGTCGATGTCGGCGGGCTGGTGGCCTCCACCTTGGGGCTGAGCAACGCCGACTTCATGGCCGGCAACTACCGCTTTGCTGGCAGCAGCAGCAACGCCGTCGTCAACCAAGGCAACATCCGCGCCGCCCAAGGCGGCACGGTGGCCCTGATCGCGGCGCGCATTGACAACAGCGGCAGCATCAGCGCCCCCCAAGGCAACGTGCTCATGGCCGCGGGCAGCCGGGTGCGGCTCGACCTCGGCGGGCCGGTGCAGATCGAAGTCGAGCAAGGTGCGCTCGACGCCCTAGTGGCCAACGGTGGCGCCATCCGTGCCAATGGCGGCTTGGTCTATCTCACGGCCAAGGCCGCCAACGAGCTCACGCGCAGCGCCATCAACCACAGTGGCCTGATCGAAGCACAAACCCTGGCCACCGGCGAGCGCGGCCAAGTGGTGCTGCTGGGCGACGCCGAGCGTGGCCGCGTCGAGCTCGCTGGCCGCATCGACACCCAAGCCGCTGGCGGCGTGGGCGGGGCGGTGGACGTGAGCGCGCAGCAAGTCTGGATGCAGGGCACGGCCAGCATCGACACCCGCGGCAGCGCCGGCGGCGGCAGGGTGCGCGTGGGCGGCGGCTGGCTCGGCCAGGACAGCGACCTCGCCAACGCGCGCGAAGTCCAAGTCGATGCCGGTGCGCGCACCGACGCCAGCGCCACCGCCCACGGCAACGCCGGCACGGTGGTGTTCTGGTCCGACGACGCCATGCGCTTTGCCGGCCACATCCAAGCCACCGGCGGTGCCCAAGGCGGCGACGGCGGCATGGTCGAAGTCTCGGGCAAAGAGCGGCTGGCCTTCTCGGGCACGGCCGACACCAGCGCTCCCCAGGGCCAAGGCGGCCTGCTGCTGCTAGACCCCACCAACCTCACCATCACCAACGGCAGCGCCGGCACCACTGGCACCCGGGCGCAGTGGGAAAGCAACGACACCGCCAGCTACACCATCGCCGAAACCACGCTCGAAGCCCTCACTGGCAACGTGGTGCTGCGCGCCACCAACAACCTGACCATCAATCACCTCACCGACGGCGTGCTCAACCTCGCCAACGCCTCGCTCGAGGTCTTTGCCGGCAACATGACCAATTTGGGCGCGCTCGAAATCCGCACCAATGGCAACCAGATCTACCACACCCCGCTCACCCTGGGCGCCAACCTGACGCTGAGCAGCACCAGCGCCAGCGGCGGCATCAGCCTGCGCGGCGCCGTCAATGGGCCGCACCACCTGCAAGTCAATCTCGGCGCCAACGGGCGCTTGGTCTTTAACCAAGCCGTGGGCGCTACCACCGCGCTGGCCAGCCTGGGCGTGGGCAACTTGGGCCAGACCTTTATCAACGCCAACATCACCACCACGGGCAACCAGACCTTTGGCAACAGCGTCTTGTTTGGCACCCAGGGCGTGGCGCAGTTTGTCAACGGCAATTTCGAGTCCGGCAGCCTGACTGGCTGGGACGCATTCAACTCGCGCGCCATTCTGGGCAGCACCGTCATCGGCGGCTTTACCAGCCCGATGGATACCCAGCACCCGTCGTCGCACAACCTGAACGCGACCTTGAACAGAGGCGCGTTTAGCACCACGGTTTCCAACCGTGTTGAAGACCGCAATCAAGGCACCTGGGGCGCGGTGATGCTGCTTGACAACGCCCAATGCAGCACCGGGTACTGCATCATCCGCGGGCCCTACATCGTCAGCCAGAGCACGGTGTCGCTGCGCGAGGGCGATTCGGTCTCGTTCCAATGGAGGGCAATAGGCGGCACAGACGCCTTCGACGTCTATGGCTACCTGCTCAACACGAGCAACGGCAGCACCTTGCAGCTGCTCAACCAGACCGGAGCCAATGCCAGTGCCACCACACCCTGGGCCACAGTGAGCCGCACCATGAGCGCCTCCGACCCGGCAGGCGACTACCGCTTCGTCTTCGTTGCGGGCTCGTGGGACGCCACCGGTGGCAGGGCGCTGGGCGCGCGCCTACTCATCGACGATGTGCGCACCCAATCGACCGCGGCCAACCTCTTTACCGGCACCAACTGCAACCCCTGCACTGTTACCGGCAACCAGATCAACTTCAACGGCAGCGTCAGCCTCGGGGCCAACGCCGTGATCGCCAATACCGGTGCCAGCGCCATCACCGGCAACATCGCGGGCACCGGCAGCCTGAGCAAAGCCGGCGCCGGCACCCTGACCCTATCGGGCGACAACAGCTACACCGGCGGCACCCACATCAACGCCGGCGTGCTCGCGCTCAACCACACCAACGCCTTGGGCACTGTGGGCACCGTACACTTTGGCGGCGGCGTGCTGCAGCACAGCCTCAACAACAGCACCGACTACTCGGCCCGCTTCGTGGCCAGCGGCAACCAAGCCATCCGCATCGACACCAACGGGCGCGAAATCACCTACGGCACCGCGCTGGCCGGGGCCAACACCTCGCTCGAAAAACTCGGCGCCGGCAGCCTAGTCCTCACTGCCAACGGCAGCTACACCGGGGCCACCACCATATCCGGCGGCAGCTTGGTGCTGCGCCACAATGCACCCACGCGCGCCACCAGCGGCTTTGCCGGCCCCGGCACGCTGGTGATCGAGCCCTCTGGGGCCAGCTTCACCAGCACCTTCAACACCACCGACTGGAACTTCAATGCCGGCACCGGCAGCAACCGCCTGAGCGGCCTCACCATCGGCCGCGACGGCAACACCGGCGCCATCACCCTGGCCAGCAACGCCACCGTCACCGGGGCGCTCACGGTCTGGGGCGGCAACCTCGAGGTAGCGGCTGCGCTCGAGGCCGGCACCACCTTGGCCCTCAACTCCCGCCACACCGCCAACATCGTCCAGAGCGGCGCCGGCGTGGTGCGCGCCAGCGAACTGCGGCTGCGCGCACTCAACGCCACCCTGAACAACCCCCTCAACAACGTCGGCACCTTGGCGGCCAATTTGGCCGGTGCGCTCAGCTACACCGACGCCGACGCGCTCAACATCGGCACGGTGGGCGGCTTTGTGGGCATCAACACCACCACCGGCACGGTCAACGTCGCCACCGAAACCGGCGACCTCACCCTGGCCGCAGCGGTGCACACCAACGATACCAGCGCCGCAGCGGTGCGGCTCAACGCCGGGCGCAGCGCCGCCCCCGGCGCCACCCCCGGCACGGACACCGGCGGCAATATCATCGTCAGCGGTGGCAGCGTCAGCACCGGCGCCGGTGGCCGCGCCACGCTCTTTAGCGGCAGCATCAGCGGCAGCACCGGCTTGGCTGCTCTGGTGGGCACGGGGCAGAATCGCTTTCGCTACAACGCCGACGAAACCACCGTCATCAGTGCCGCCAACGGCTGGCTGGCGCTGGGCAGCGGCCTGCACGGCGTCTTCCGCGAGCAGCCCACGGCCAACCTCAGCGTCGGCAGCGCCACCATCACCTACGGCGACACCATACCTGGCAACGTCACGGCCACGTTTGACCCAGCCACCTTGCTCCACGGCGATACCTTAGGCGGCAGCATCGCACCGAGCGTGGTGGGCAACAACACCGCCACCAGCGGTGCCCGGCGCGTGGGCACCCATGGCCTGACTGCGCCGACCACCGCCGGCGCCGCGCTCGGCTACGCCGTAAGCGTGACCAACGGCACCCTCACGGTCACCCCGCGCGACATCACCGCCGACTTCGTCGCCCACAGCCGCACCTACGACGGCACCGCCAACGCCACGGTAGCCAGCGGCCTGAACAACGCCGTGCGCGGCGATGTGCTCACGCTGAGCCAGAGCGCCGCGTTCGATAACCGCAACGCTGGCGTGGGCAAGACGGTCAACATCAACAACGTGGCCCTGGGTGGAGCGGATGCAGGCAACTACCGCTTGGTGGATGCAGTGGGCAGCACCACGCCCGTAGTGGCTGGCACTACCTTCACCCGCACCGCCACCATCCACCAAGCCGATCTGCTCGTGACCCTGCCCACCACTGCTGGCAGCCGCAGCATGGTCTATAACCGCAGCACGACGCTGGCCAGCCCGAGCTTTACGGCTGGGGCGGGAACCACCCTGTTCGGCACCGACGCCTTGGTCACCACCGGTGCCACCGCCACCTTCAACGACTTCAACGCCGGCACTGGCAAAACCATCACCCTCGCGGGCGTGAGCGTCAACGACGGCAACGGCGGCCTCAACTACCGCCTGCGCTTCGACACCATCACCGACGGCGAGATCACCCGGGCACCGCTCACCGTCACCGCGCCCAGCATCACCAAAACCTACGACGGCACGACTGCGGCTTGGGTTACCGACCCGGCCACCATCGTTGTTCACGGACTGGTCACTGGCGACACCGTTGGCCGGCACGCTACCCTGAGCTTTAACAATCCCAACGTTAGTCGCGACACCGTTACAGGCGCAGTGCTCTCCGACCGAGTTGTCACGGCGTCGAACATCGGCATCGTCGGCCTTCCCTCAAGTGGTGGCACAGTCAACGCCGACATGACGCGCAACTACAACATCACTTTTGTTGCCAACAACGCCAGCACCATCAACCCGGCACCGCTGACCATCACCGCCAACAACGACGCCAAGTTCGTCACCTTCGCCGACCCGACGTTTGGCGTGCGCTACAGCGGCTTTGTCAACGGCGAGACGGCTGCCGTGCTGAGCAGCGCCCCCACGGTCACGCGCACCAACTTGGGCGTCGAAGGCGCTGGCACCCACACGGGCGTTTTGCAAGTATCGGGTGGTTTTGCCAACAACTACGAAATCACCCGCGTCCACGGCGACTTCACCATCGTCCCGGCAGGCGAGCTGCTGGTGCGCGTGGGTGGCGCCACTGGCCTGACCAGCACCATCTACGGCACTGCGCCCACGTACTCTGGCGTGACTGCGCAGTATTTGCTGGCAACGGCTGGCGCCGGCAACATCACCAGCAGCGGGGTCACCGTCAATGGCACCGGCTTCACTTCCGACATGGAGGGCCAGATCATCAGAGTGGATGTGGGCGGCGGTGTGCTTGAGCACCGCAGGATTGCGACTTTTGTTAATGCAACCGAGCTGACCCTACACAGCGCCTTTACCAACGACCTCGCTACCGGAACCGCCTTTAGCCTAGCGCACCTGCGCACGCTGGGTGCCGGTGGTGTGGCCAATAGCACAGTCAACGTCACGAGTGGCACCACCGTCAACATCGACGACGGCCACAATACCAGCGGCAGCTTCACCCTCACCCCGCTGGGCGGCAACAACAGCACGGCCGGTTTCTTGAGCGCCGGTTCGTACCAGCTCGATGACGATGCAGTTGGCCGTACATTCAATGGCACCAACTTCGATCACAACCGTATCCACGTCGTCGGTGCCCTCGATGTGGCCCGGCGCGCGCTCAACCCCACGGTCAACGCAGCAGCCAGAACCAGGGTCTATGACGGCAGCACCGTGATGCACGGCCTGAACTTGGATCCGGGCGCTTCGCGGCTGGCCGGTGACCTAGTCACCTTCGAAGCCAGCGGCAACTTCGCCAACCGCAACGCCGGAGATAACAAAAGCTACACGGTGGTACTGCAGCGCCTCGAAGGCGATGACGCCGCCAACTACTTCTTCGCCACACCCACCTTCACCGGCACTGGAACAGTCACCCCACGTGCGCTCAACGTCAGCTTTACCGGCATCGACAAGATCTACGACGGCACCACAACCGCCAGCGTGCGCACCACCGACGACCGCGTCGCCGGCGACAACTTGAGCATCAGCCCCGTTGCAAACTTTGCCAGCAAAAACGTGGCGGTTGATGCCCATGGCGCTCTCGTGGCCCAAGGCATCACCTTCGGCACCGTGTCCTTAACCGGCACCGACGCCCTCAACTACACCCTCACCGCCACCACCACCGGCGTCACAGCGCGCATCCTGCCGCGCGATGTCACGGTATCTGGCATCACGGTGGCCAATCGGGAATACAACCGCGACACCAACGCCACGCCTACCTTCGGCGTGGGCAACTTCAACGGCCTCATCCCCGCCGATTTCAGCCAAATCAGCGTAGGTGCAACCTTCCTCGACCACAACGCCGGCAACAACCGGCTCGCCACCCTCAACATCAGCGCCAGCGGTGCCTACGCCCACAACTACCGCTTCTCGGGCCAAAGCGCGGGCTTTGGTAACATCACGCCGCGCACCGTCACGGTGTCGGCAGGCGGTGGCGTGAGCAAGGTCTATGACGGCACCAAGGCCATGACCGGCGTCACCCTCAGCCTCGAAGGCCAGATCGAAGGTGACGAACTCACCGTCAGCGGCCAAGGCGCCTTTAACAGCGCCAACGTCGGCACCGATCTGCCCTTCACCCTGAGCAACCTCGTGCTCGGTGGCGCCGATGCCGCCAACTACCAGTTCGCCGGCGGCGGCACCACCATCTCGGGCAACACCGGCGTCATCACCGCGCGCCCCCTGCACGTGCGCTTCAGCGGCCTCGACCGCGTTTACGACGGCACCTACTTTGCCGATCTCACCGTGCTCTCCGACGACAGCATCGCCGGCGACGACCTGACCATCAACATCGCCGCCAATGCCGGCAGTTTTGCCAACAAACACGTGGAGCGCGACGCCAACGGCGACGTGATCGCCAAGTCCATCACCAGCGTTGACTTGACGCATCTCACACTCTCTGGCACTGCCGCCGGCAACTACATTCTCGTGGCCCCCGTCACCACCGGCCTGACGGCGCGCATCCTGCCGCGCGCGCTCACCATCTCGGGCCTGAGCTTTGCCAATAAGGTCTATGACCGCACCCCCGACGCTATCGTAAGCGGCACCCCCACCTTTGCCGGACTGGTAGGAGGCGACAATGTCACCGTGCAGGGCCAGTTTGCCGACCGAAACGTGGGCAGCGCCATACCCATCACCTTCACCTACGGCGGCACCGACGTCGGAAACTACGCCATCAGCTTCGATGGCGGCACGCCCAGCGCCAACATCACGCCGCGCGCGATCACGGTCTCGGTGCAGGCCGGCAGCGTGAACAAGGTTTACGACGGCACCGACGTGATCGACAACATCGTCTTCAGCTTTGGCAACCTGATTCCAGGTGACGCACTGGAAAGCGTCTGGACCGGTGGCTTTAATACCGTGCACGCCGGCCCGAGCGTGGCCTACACCATCAACCTGCTGGGCCTGAGCGGCCCCGACAGCGCCAACTACGTGCTGGCCAACAGCGTGCCCTTGACCGGTACCGGCTTGATCGCCCCGCGACCGGTGACATTGAGTCTGGGCGGCTTGTCCAAGGTGTTTAACAACAGCGTGGTCTATAACTCAAGCGCCGCTGACCTGGCCGCTCTCAGTGCCTTGCTCGGCGTGTCCGGCAACACCGTGACGGCCATCGATGCCCGCTTCGACGACATCACCGTGGGCACCGGCAAGACCGTGCGCTTTAGCAATGCGTTGATCAGCGACGGCAACAACGGCAATAACTTCGCCGTGACATTTTTGCCCACGCACAACAACCGCATTGAACGGTTGAGCACGCCGGAGCTTGATACCACGCTCACAACCGCCCTGAGTGGGGGCGTGGTCGGCGTGTTGGCGACTCCCAGCCCAGTGGTGCCAAGCTCAACCCAGCCAGATCTATTGCTTGCACCCGCAGCACCTGTAGTGGGTGAGAATCAAAATGTGCTCGAGGTGTCTGGCGGGCTGCGCTTTGTCGACCTTGCTTTTGAGGAACAGGGTTCGGCGCCTGTCACCACCGTGGCCCAAGCTCCAACAGGCGACGCACCGGCGGGCAACGGAGAGGCCCAAGGCGACGCAGCACCGCAGGCGTTCTTGCCCGCAGGCGGCAGCCGCGATGGTGCGGGCTTCTTGAACGTGTTCGTGGTCAATGGTGGCATCAACCTGCCCACCTTCGCCCAAGCCCAGCGCCCAGGCACCAGCCCTGAGCGCGGCCCAGACACCCCGGCCAACAACCCAGGCGCCGCGGCCCCTGGCAACACCCCTGGCAACACCCCAGGCGCCAATCCGGGCATTATTCCCGGCGACGACCCAGAAGAGCGCACCGGCGCGCTCCAAGTCAGCCAAGGTGCGGCCAGCGCCAGCTAAACTGAGGCGACTGCACCGCATCTGACCACCACCGAACTTTCAGCCCGAACCTTATTCACGATTCAATGAATGCTCAGAACTTTCGCCTTTCTCCGCTGTGCCTATCCATCGGCCTGCTGGCGCTACCCGCCGCTGCTTGGGCGCAACAAGCGCCAGACGCCGGCCAACTGCTGCGCGAGCAGCTGGCCCCGCTGCTGCAACCGGCGCAGCCCGGCGCCACCGTAGATGTGCAAACCCCGCCTGCCACCCTCACCCTGCCCGGTGGGGCTCAGGTGCAGCTGCAAGCGATCAGCTTGCGTGGCCACAGCGTGCTGACCGAGGCCGAGTTGCTGGCCGCCTTGGGGCCGGTGGTGGGCCAGTCTTTTGACCTCGCCGGTCTGCGCGCCTTGGCCGAGCGCATCAGCGCCTATTACCACAGCCGCGGCTTTCCGTTTGCGCGCGCCTTTTTGCCGCCGCAAACCCTCAGCGACGGGCGCTTGCTGATCGAGATTGTTGAGGGCCGCTACGGCCAGGTGCGCGCCTTGGCCGACGATGCGGCAGTGGCCGCCAGCGCCCAGCCGTGGCTGGGCCGTCTGGTTCCCGGAGCCGTCATTTCGAGCCCCACTTTGGAGCGTTCCACCCTGGTCCTCGACGACTTGCCCGGCGTCGAGATCGCGCCGTTGATACGCCCTGGGCAAGAGGTGGGCACGGGCGACCTCGAGGTGCGCGTCATGCTGGACCGCGCCCTGAGCGGCGAAGTGGGCATTGACAACCACGGCAACCGCTTTAGCGGCGCGCAGCGGCTGCGCACCAATCTGCAGTGGGACAGCCCCTTTGGCTTTGGCGACCAGTTGCGACTCAACCTGATGTATTCCAACGAAGACATGTGGCTGGGCCAAGTCAACTACAGCATTCCACTCGGCACTCACGGCTTGCGTGCCAGTGTGGGCTACGCCCACACCTACTACGAGCTGGGGCAAGATTTTGCCGCGCTGGGGGCTTCGGGTACCGCCAAGGTGGCTTCGCTGGGCCTTACCTACCCGCTGTTGCGCTCACAACGCACCAACCTGACGCTATCGGCCACTTGGCAGCAAAAAGAGATCAACGACCAACAGCAACAAGCCAACACCAACTACCACAAATCGAGCGATGTGTTGCCGCTGAGCATCAACTTTGACCACCGCGACCGCTTCGGTGGCGGCGCCATCACCTACGGCAGCGTGGGCTTTAGCAGCGGCCGCATCCAGCTCAGCCCCCGCCTAGAAACGGAAGACCGCACCAGCGGGCAAAACACCCGCGGCAGCTTCCTCAAGTGGAACCTGGAGCTGGCGCGCATCCAAGCCACGCCGGTCTCGGGCCTCACGCTCTTTGGGCGCTTCAGTGGCCAATGGGCCAACAAAAACCTCGACTCGTCCGAAGGTTTTGGCCTAGGCGGCGCATCCGGTGTGCGCGCTTACCCTCAGGGCGAAGCCAGCGGCGACGAGGGTTGGTTGGCACAGATCGAGGTGCGCTACCAGATGGGCGCCTTTGCGCCCTATGCCTTCTACGACGCCGGGCGCGTGCGCCTCAATGCCGAGCCTGCGGGCTTGACGGTTCCTGCCAACCCCAACCAACGCGCCATTGCCGGCGCCGGTTTGGGCGTACGCTACGCGCAGGGCGGTTGGAACTTCGACGCTGCCGTGGCTTGGCGCACCGAAGGCGGCGATGCCCAGTCGGATGCACGTCAGCGCGACCCGCGCGTGTGGATCACGGCGGGTTATCGGTTTTAATCGGCCTACCGGGCCCTGCTGCGGGCGTGCTGCGGGCGTGCTGCGGGCGTGCTGCGGGCGATCAAAGCGGCTATAATCGCGGGTTTTGCGCCTGCCTCGAAATGGTTTTGAGTGCGGCGCGGTGCTTCGCATCTGGCGATGCCTTCGGGTGCCTAGATGCGAATGCAGTTTTTACACAGGAGCCGATCATGGCCGTTCAGCAAAACAAAAAGTCGCCCTCCAAGCGCGGTATGCACCGCTCGCACAACGCCCTGAATGTGCCGGGCATGGCGATCGAGCCCACCACGGGCGAGGTGCACCTGCGCCACCACGTCAGCCCCAACGGTTTTTACCGTGGCCGGCAGGTGCTCAAGAACAAGTCCGAGGCTTGATCCGGCTTGCGCCTGCCGGTGTCCTTGCGCGTTTCCCGGCGTACTTGCCTGCGCACTTGTCCGCGTCGGCCCACGCGCTCGAGCCAGTGCCTGAGCGCAGTCCAGCGCTGGGATTGGGCTGGGC
>Ga0207951_100774_pt1 | contig 13870 bp, 26 predicted proteins | sample Subbio12Aug_8Bad_FD_184830 | JGI IMG/M metagenome (GOLD analysis project Ga0207951, IMG submission 184830) | Serpentinite rock and fluid subsurface biosphere microbial communities from McLaughlin Reserve, California, USA - CR12Aug_8Bad (SPAdes) | ecosystem: Environmental > Terrestrial > Deep... | reverse complement strand
GCTTCGCCACGATCCTCTCGTCGCGGATCTGCGCCAGCGCCTGGCGGCGGGCGTGCAGGTCGCCGCGCTTGCCGAGGGTGATGATGCGCTCGACATACGGGCGCAGTTCCTTGGCCTTCGGCAGGGTGGTGGTGATCTGCTCGTGCTTCAGCAGCGAGGTCGCCATGTTGCGGAACATGGCGAGCCGGTGGGACGAGGTGACGCTGAGCTTACGCCCGGCAATTCCGTGACGCATGGTTCGTATTCCTTACCGGGTGAGCCCTCAGAAGGGCTCCTCGACCTTCTTCGCAAGTTCCTCGATGTTCTCGGGCGGCCAGCCGGTGACGGTGAGGCCGAGGCCGAGGCCCATCGAGGCGAGCACTTCCTTGATCTCGTTCAGCGACTTGCGCCCGAAATTCGGGGTGCGGAGCATCTCCTGCTCGGTCTTCTGAACCAGGTCGCCGATATAGACGATGTTGTCGTTCTTCAGGCAGTTCGCGCTGCGGACCGACAGTTCCAGCTCATCGACCTTCCGCAGCAGGTTGCGGTTGAACGGCAGGTCGTCGCGGATCTCCTCCTCGACGCGGGCGCGCGGCTCGTCGAAGTTGATCAGGATCTGCAGCTGTTCCTGCAGGATGCGGGCGGCCACGCCCACGGCATCCTCGGGGGCCAGCGTGCCGTCCGTCTCGACCGTCAGGACCAGCTTGTCGTAGTCGGTCTTCTGGCCCACGCGGGTCGGCTCGACGCGATAGGCCACGCGGCGGACGGGCGAGTAGATCGCATCCACCGGAATGAGGCCGATCGGCGCATCCTCGGGGCGGTTCTCGGCGGCCGGGACATAGCCCTTGCCGACATCCACCGTCAGTTCGGCCGACAGCTTCGCGCCGTCGTCGAGGGTGCACAGCACGAGTTCGGGGTTCGCGATCTCGATGTCGCCGGTCGTCTGGATCTGCCCCGCGGTCACCTCGCCCGGGCCGGTCGCGGTGAGCTGGAGGCGCTTGGGCCCCTCGCCCTGCATCCGGATGGCGAGCTGCTTCACGTTCAGGACGATGTCCGTCACGTCCTCGCGCACGCCCTGGATGGAGCTGAACTCATGCAGCACGCCGTCGATGCGGATCGCGGTCACCGCCGCGCCCTGCAGCGAGGACAGCAGCACGCGACGCAGCGCGTTGCCGAGCGTCATGCCGAAGCCGCGCTCAAGCGGCTCCAGCGCGACGGTCGCCGTGCGCAGCGGATCCGATCCCATCTCGACGGACTTCTGCGTCTCGATCAGCGAACGCCAATTCCTCTCGAGCACTCTTCAATCTCCTGTCGGCTGGCCTGGCGGCGAAGCGACGCGCCCGGGGCGGGCGCGCGGACCGTGACGCGCCCTGTTCAGACGCGGCGGCGCTTGCGCGGACGGCAGCCGTTGTGCGGGATGGGCGTCACGTCCTTGATGGCGGTGACGTAGAAGCCGACCGCCTGAAGGGCGCGCAGCGCCGATTCGCGGCCCGAGCCGGGTCCGCTGACCATGATCTCGAGCGTCTCCATGCCGTGCTCACGCGCCTTGCGCCCGGCATCCTCCGCCGCGACCTGCGCCGCGTAGGGGGTGGATTTGCGGCTGCCCTTGAAGCCCTGGGAGCCGGAGGACGACCAGGCGATCGCGTTGCCCTGGGCGTCCGTGATGGTCACGATGGTGTTGTTGAAGGACGCCAGCACATGGGCCACGCCCGAGCTGATGTTCTTCCGTTCCTTGCGCTTGACGGGGCCACGGGCGCCGCCGCGGGGTTCGCGGGCCATCTTACTTCGTCACCTTCTTCTTGCCGGCGATCGCGACCGCCTTGCCCTTGCGCGTGCGGGCATTGGTGTGGGTGCGCTGGCCACGGACCGGCAGGCCCTTGCGGTGACGAAGTCCGCGGTAGCAGCCGAGATCCATCAGCCGCTTGATGTTCATCGCCTGCTCACGCCGCAGGTCGCCCTCGACGCGGTAGTCGCGGTCGATCATCTCGCGGATCCTGAGGACCTCGTCGTCGGTGAGCTGGTTCACCCGACGGTCGTCGGGGATGCCGAGCTTGCCGCAGATGACCTTCGCGTTCTGCGGCCCGATGCCGAAGATGTAGCGAAGCGAGACGAGCACCCGCTTGTTGGTCGGGATGTTCACGCCGGCGATGCGCGCCACAGTGCCTCTCCTGGGGCAGAGCCCCGAAAACCGCCATGAGGGGCAGTTCCCCCTCCGGCGCAGTGAACCAATCCATGCAACGATGAACGGCGGCCGGGCGAGCCCGGTCGCGGGAGCGGGCGATCTAGCCCCCGCCCCCTTGAGAGTCAACCCTTCCCGGTGAGGACCGCGCCGATCTGGCGTGCCACAGTGTCCATGCCGGCCATGCCGTCCACGCCCGTCAGCTTCCCCTGCGCGGCGTAGTAGGGCAGCAGTGGCGCGGTCTGGCGGTGATAGGCATCGAGCCTCGCCGCCACCGTCTCCGCCGTGTCGTCGGCACGCCGGGTGAACTCGGTCGAGCCGCAGGAATCGCACACCCCGGGCCTGGCCGTCGGCTTGAAACTGTCGTGGTAGCCAGCACCGCAGCCGACGCAGGTGAAGCGGCCGGCGATCCGCTCGACCAGCGCGGCATCGTCCACCTTCAGCTCGATCACGTGGTCGAGCCGCAGCCCCTTCTCCGCCAGCATCCGGTCCAGCGCCTCGGCCTGCGGGACCGTGCGGGGGAAGCCGTCCAGGATGAAGCCCCTCGCGCAATCCGGACGGGAGACCCGCGCGGCAAGCATGGCGGTGATCACGTCGTCGGGCACGAGCTCGCCCCGCTCCATGATCGCGCGCGCCTTGAGGCCGATCTCGCTGCCCGACTTCACCTCGGCGCGCAGCATGTCTCCGGTCGAGATCTGGGCGATGCCGAACTGCTCCTCGAGCCGCTTGGCCTGCGTTCCCTTCCCCGCCCCCGGCGGTCCCAGCAGGATCAGATTCACGGCGTGGCGCCCCCTCAGCGTGGTCGCGGCATGCCGCGCCCGCCGAGCCGTGCCTTCTTGATCAGGCCTTCGTACTGGTGCGCGAAGAGATGCGACTGGACATGCGACACCGTATCCATGGTCACCGAGACGATGATCAGCAGCGAGGTGCCGCCGAAATAGAAGGGCACGCCATACTGGCTGATCAGGATCTCGGGGATGATGCAGACGATGACGAGGTAGATCGCGCCCACCGCGGTAAGCCGCGTCAGGACGCGATCGAAATATTCTGCCGTGTGCTGCCCCGGCCGGATGCCGGGCACGAAACCGCCGTACTTCTTCAGGTTGTCCGCCGTATCGGCGGGGTTGAACACCACCGCCGTGTAGAAGAACGCGAAGAAGGCGATCAGCCCCATGTAGAGGCCCATGTAGAGCGGCTGCCCATGGCCGAGCAGCGTGCTGATGGTCTGCAGCCACCCTTCCTGCGTCGGGTCGGTCGAGAAGCCCGCGATCGTCACGGGCAGAAGCAGCAGGGAGGAGGCGAAGATCGGCGGGATGACGCCGGCGGTGTTCAGCTTGAGCGGCAGGTGCGTGGCCTCGCCGCTGAACATCCGATTGCCCACCTGGCGCTTGGGATACTGCACCGGGATGCGCCGCTGCGCGCGCTCGATGAACACCACCACCACGATGATGCCGAGCGCAGCAAGCAGGAAGAAGATGATGAAGAAGGTCGTGAGCGCGCCCGTGCGGCCCAGCTCCAGCGTGCTGACCAGTGCCGAGGGCAGGTTCGCCACGATGCCGGAGAAGATGATCAGGCTGATGCCGTTGCCCACGCCGCGCGCCGTGATCTGCTCGCCGAGCCACATCAGGAACATCGTCCCGCCGACCAGCGTGGTCACGCAGGAAATCCGGAAGAACCAGCCCGGATCCCAGACCGCCGCCCCGAACTGCCCGCGCATGCCCTCGAGCCCGATGGCGATGCCCCAGGCCTGGAACAGCGCGATCACGACGGTCAGGTAGCGGGTGTACTGGTTGAGTTTCTTGCGCCCCGCCTCGCCTTCCTTCTTGAGCTGCTCCCACGACGGGATCGCCGCCGTCAGCAGCTGCACGATGATGGCGGCGCTGATGTAGGGCATGATGTTCAGCGCGAACACGGTCATGCGCCCGAGCGCACCGCCCGAGAACATGTCGAACATGCCAAGGATCCCGCCCCCGTGCTGGGCCAGGATCTCGCCCATCACCGCGGCATCGACGCCGGGCACCGGCACGTAGGTGCCGATGCGGTAGACGATCAGCGCACCCAGGGTGAACCAGATGCGCTTCTTGAGCTCGGTCGCCTTGGCAAGAACCCCGAAATTGAGGCTTGCCATCGCCTGCTCAGAAGCCGACGCCATGCGCTATCTCCTCAGCACTGCGGCGCCCGGGTGGCCCCCGCGCGCCGCAGCGAAGACCGGACCCTGACCTAGCCGCACGGCAGGCCAGCGGCAAGGGTCACTCCGATGCCGACTCCGCGACCGCCGCGGTGACAGTTACACTGCCGCCCGCCGCCTCCACGGCCGCGATGGCCGCGGCCGAGGCGCCGGAGACGGCGATCCGCACCGCGCGCTTGATCTCGCCCTTGGCGAGCAGCCGCACGCCGGCGAGCTTCGCCGAGGCCCGGACCACGCCGGCCGCCCTCAACGCCGCCTCGTCGATCGTCTCGTCCGCCGGCAGGCGCCCCGCCTCGATCGCCGCGTCGAGCGCGCCGAGGTTCAGCACCGCATAATCCTTGCGGAACGGATTGACGAAGCCGCGCTTGGGCATGCGCCGGTAGATCGGGAGCTGGCCGCCCTCGAACCCGTTGAGCGAGACGCCGGTGCGCGCCTTCTGGCCCTTCACGCCGCGCCCGCCGGTCTTGCCCTTGCCCGAGCCGATGCCGCGGCCGATGCGCTTGAACTTCGGCCGGGAGCCGTCGTTGTCGCGGATTTCATTGAGCTTCATGGCTCAGTCCTCGACGCGCACAAGGTGCGCGACCTTGCGGATCATGCCGCGCACCGCCGGAGTGTCCTCCAGCTCGCGCGTGCGGTGACGCTTGTTCAGGCCGAGACCGATCAGGGTCTCCTTCTGTCCCGGCTTGCGGCCGATCGGGGATCCGAGCTGGGTCACCTTCACGGTCTTCTTCTGATCAGACACTGGCGGCCTCCGTCGCCTCGGCGGCGTCCTTCTTCTGGCCGAGGATGTCGGCGACCTTCTTGCCGCGGCGCGAGGCGACCGCGCGCGGGGAGGTGCAGCGCTGCAGCGCCGCGAAGGTGGCCTTCACCATATTGTGCGGATTCGCGCTGCCCGTGCACTTCGCGACCACGTCGCCCATGCCCAGCGTCTCGAACACCGCGCGCATCGGGCCGCCGGCGATGATGCCGGTGCCCGCCGGCGCCGCGCGCAGCAGCACGCGGCCGGCGCCGAACTCGCCGATCACGTCGTGGTGCAGGGTGCGGCCCTCGCGCATCGGCACGCGGATCATCGTGCGCTTCGCACGCTCCGTCGCCTTGCGGATGGCCTCGGGCACCTCGCGCGCCTTGCCTGCGCCCCAGCCGACGCGGCCCTTCTCGTCGCCGACCACGACCAGGGCGGCGAAGGAGAAGCGACGGCCGCCCTTCACCACCTTGGCCACGCGGTTGATGGTGACGAGCTTGTCCTTCAGCTCGTCGCCGTCCTGGCGCTCCTGGCGATTCTCGTTGCTGTCGCGACGGCGGCCGCGGCGCTCGCGCCCGCCCTCGCCGCCACCCTCGCCGCCGGTCCTCGGTTCACGTGCCATGCTTCATCACCCTCAGAACGACAGCCCGCCCTCGCGGGCGCCGTCCGCGAGCGCCTTGACGCGCCCATGGTAGAGATAGGGACCGCGGTCGAAGACGACTTCCGTCACCCCCGCCGCGATCGCGCGCTCGGCGAGCAGCTTGCCGACGGCCGATGCCGCGTCGCGGTCCGCGCCGGTCTTGAGCCCGTCGCGCATCGTCTTCTCGAGCGAGGAGGCGGCCGCCAGGGTGCGGCCCGCCTTGTCGTCGATGACCTGCGCGTAGATGTGCTTCCCCGAGCGGAACACCGACAGGCGCACGCGCCCGCCGGACTTCTGTCGGAGCTGGTAGCGGAGGCGGCGGCGGCGCCGCGCCTCGAGGTCGAGCTTGCTGGCCATCACTTCTTCTTGCCCTCCTTGCGGAGGATCTGCTCGTTCTCGTACTTGATGCCCTTGCCCTTGTAGGGCTCGGGGCCGCGATACGCCCGGATCTCGGCCGCCACCTGGCCCACCTGCCGCCTGTCCGAGCCTTCCACCTTGATGGCGGTCGGCTTCTCGCAGGTGATCCTGATCCCCTTGGGGATCGCGTAGCGGATCTCGTGGCTGTAGCCGAGATTCAGCACCAGGTCGGAGCCCTGCACCGCGGCGCGGTAGCCGGTGCCGTTGATCTCCATGGACTTGGTGAAGCCCGCGGAGACGCCCGTCACCATCGAGTTGATCAGGCTGCGCGTGGTGCCCCACATGGTCCGCGCGCGGCGGTCCGTGCGGCGCGGGGAGACCGCGACCTCGCTGCCCCTGATCTCGACATCCACATCGTCCGTGAGGTCGAGCCTGAGTTCGCCGAGCTTGCCCTTGGCAGTCAGCGTTCGGCCGGCGAGGGCAAGCGTGACGCCCGCGGGAACCGGAACGGGATACTTCCCAACGCGAGACATGGTTCAGCGCCTCCCGTCAGAACACGCGGCAGAGGACTTCGCCGCCGACATTGGCGGCGCGGGCCTCATTCTCGCTCATCACGCCGCGCGGCGTGGAAAGGATCGAGGTGCCGAGGCCATTGTAGTACTTCGGCAGCTCCGCGATCTTGGAATAGACGCGCCGTCCAGGCTTGGAGACGCGGGTGATCTCCTTGATGGCGGGCTCGCCCTCGGAATACTTGAGCTCGATGTCGATGAAGCGCACGCCGGGGCGCACCTCCTCGGTGCGCCAGGCGCGGATGTAGCCCTCGCGCCTGAGCACGTCGAGCACGTTCTCCCGCAGCCTCGACGCCGGGGCCTTGCAGCGCGACTGGCGCGCGGCCTGCGCATTGCGGATGCGGGTGAGCATATCGCCCAGCGGATCGGACATGGACATGGCCGCCCCCCTTACCAGCTCGCCTTGACCACACCGGGGATCTGGCCCTTGGAGGCCAGTTCCCGCAGCTGGTTGCGGCAGAGCTTGAACTTACGATAGTTGCCGCGTGGGCGGCCCGTCACTTCGCAGCGCAGGCGCACGCGGTTCTTCGCACCGTTGCGCGGCAGCTGCGCGAGCTTCAGCGTTGCCTCGAAGCGCTCCTCCACCGGCAGCTCGCGGTCCATGACCACGGCCTTCAGCGCGGCGCGCTTCGACGCATGAAGCTTCGACAGCCTCTCGCGGCGCTTGTTCTTCTCGACAGACGAGGTCTTGGCCATACCGTCTAGGTCCTCCGGAACCTGCCGGGCGGCGCCCGGCGGTTTTCCAAAAATCAGTTCTGGAAGGGAAGGTCGAAGGCCTTGAGCAGGGCCTTCGCTTCCTTGTCCGTCTTCGCCGTCGTGACGAAGACGATGTCCATGCCGCGGATCGCATCCACCTTGTCGTAGCTGATCTCGGGGAACACGATCTGCTCCTTGAGGCCAAGGGAGAAATTCCCCCGCCCGTCGAAGCCCTTGTTGCCGGGCAGGCCGCGGAAGTCCCGCACCCGCGGCAGCGCGATGGTCACGAGCCGGTCGAGAAACTCGTACATGCGCTGCTTGCGGAGCGTCACCTTGCAGCCGATGGCCATGCCCTCGCGGATCTTGAAGCCCGCGATCGCCTTCTTGGCCTTGGTCTTGACCGGCTTCTGGCCGGCTATCGCCTGCATCTCCGCCACCGCGGCATCGAGCTTCTTCTGGTCGCCGGCCGCTTCGCCGACGCCCATGTTCACCACGATCTTCTCGAGCTTCGGCACCTCCATCGGGTTCTTGTACCCGAACTCCTCGACGAGGCGCTTGCGCACGACCTCCTCGTAGTGCTTCCGCAGCCGCGGCTGTTCCATCGCTTCGCTCATGCGTCGAGCACCTCGCCGGAGGCCTTCGCCACCCGGACCTTCTTGCCGTCCTCGAGCATCTTGAAGCCGACCCGAGTCGGCTTGCCCGACTTGGGGTCGAGCAGGGAGAGGTTCGAGAGGTGGATGCCCGCCTCCTTCTCCTGGATGCCGCCAGGACGGCCCATTCCCTGCGGCTTCTGATGCCGCTTCACCAGGTTCACGCCCTGCACGAGCGCACGGCTCTCGGTCGGCATCACCCGGATCACTTCGCCCTGGCGGCCCTTGTCCTTGCCCGTAAGGACCTGGACACGGTCGCCCTTCCTGATCTTCGCGGCCATGGTGTTACAGCACCTCCGGGGCCAGCGAGATGATCTTCATGAACTTCTTCGCCCGCAGCTCGCGCACCACGGGTCCGAAGATGCGCGTGCCGATCGGCTCGTTCTGCTTGTTGATCAGCACGGCCGCGTTGCGGTCGAAGCGGATCACCGTGCCGTCCTGGCGACGGACCGGATAGGCCGTGCGCACGATCACCGCGCGCTCGACCGTTCCCTTCTTCACCTTGCCGCGCGCAATCGCCTCCTTTACGGAGACGACGATGATGTCGCCCACGCCGGCGGTCTTGCGCTTCGAGCCGCCCAGCACCTTGATGCACTGCACGCGGCGCGCGCCGGAATTGTCGGCGACTTCGAGGTTGCTCTCGACCTGGATCACGGTTCAGGCCTCCGCCGCGCCGAGGAAGCCCGGACGATCGACCGAGGCGCCGTTGCGCTCGATCACGACCCACGACTTCGTCTTGGAAATCGGGCGGCACTCCTCGATCTGCACCACGTCGCCTTCCTTGCACAGGTTGGCATCGTCGTGCGCCGAGTACTTCTTCGAGCGCCGGATGAACTTCTTGTAGAGCGGATGCATCACGCGACGTTCGACCAGGACCGTGATGGTCTTGTCCGTCTTGTCGCTGACGACCCGCCCGGTGAGGACGCGCTTCGGCATCGCCGTCGGTCTCCTCTCAGGCCGTGGGGGCGGCGCTGCGCGTGCGCTCGCCGATGATGGTCTTCACCCGCGCGATGTCGCGACGGACCTGCTTGATGCGCGAAAGCGCCTCGAGCTGGCCGGTCGCGCGCTGGAAGCGCAGGTTGAACTGCTCCTTGCGCAGAATGAGCAGCATGCTGTTCAGCTCGTCCGCGGACTTGGCGCGGATGTCGCCGATCTTGGTCGCAGCCATGTCAGGCCTCCGCGCCCAGCCGGGTGACAAACTTGGTCTTGATCGGCAGCTTCGCCGCCCCGAGGCTCAGCGCTTCGCGCGCCGTCTCGGGGGGAACGCCGTCGATCTCGAACATGACGCGGCCCGGCTTCACGCGGCACACCCAGTACTCGGGCGCGCCCTTGCCGGACCCCATGCGGACTTCCGCCGGCTTGGTGGAGACCGGCACATCGGGGAAGATGCGGATCCACACGCGGCCCTGGCGCTTCATCGCGCGGGTGATGGCGCGGCGCGCGGCCTCGATCTGGCGCGCGGTCACGCGCTCAGGCTCGAGCGCCTTGAGGCCGAAACCGCCGAAGGAGAGCGTGAACCCGCCCTTGGCGATGCCCTTGATGCGGCCCTTGTGGGCCTTGCGGAACTTGGTGCGCTTAGGCTGCAGCATTGTCCTTCACCTTCAGCGCTGCGGCGCCTGCTCGGCGGCGCGCTTGTCCAGCGCCATCGGGTCATGCGCCATGATCTCGCCCTTGAAGATCCACACCTTCACACCGCAGGTGCCATAGGTGGTCTTCGCCGTCGCGGTCCCGAAGTCGATGTCCGCGCGCAACGTGTGCAGGGGCACGCGGCCCTCGCGATACCACTCCATGCGCGCGATCTCGGCCCCGCCGAGACGGCCGGAGCAGTTGATGCGAATGCCCTGCGCCCCAAGACGCATCGCCGACTGCACGGCCCGCTTCATCGCGCGGCGGAACGCCACGCGGCGCTCGAGCTGCTGGGCGATGCTCTCGGCCACCAGTGTCGCGTCGATCTCGGGCTTGCGGATCTCGACGATGTTCAGCGCCACCTCGGCGCCGGCCATCTTCTGGAGATCCTTGCGCAGCACCTCGATGTCCGCGCCCTTCTTGCCGATCACGACACCCGGGCGGGCGGCGTGGATCGTCACGCGCGGCTTCTTCGCGGGGCGTTCGATCACCACGCGGGACACGCCGGCGCCCTTCAGGCGCTTCATCAGCGTCTCGCGCAGCTTGAAGTCCTCGTGCAGCAGCTTGGCATAGTCGCTGCCCGCGAACCAACGGCTGTCCCAGGTGCGGTTGATGCCGAGCCGCAGCCCGATCGGATTGACCTTCTGGCCCATGTTACGCGGCCTCCTGCTCGGCAGTCGCGGCGAGTTGCTGCTCCACCACCACGATCTTGAGGTGGCTGAACCACTTCTCCACGCGCGAGGAGCGCCCGCGGCCGCGGGCGTGGAAGCGCTTCATCACCATCGCGCGGCCCACCTCGGCCTTCGACACGACCAGCCGGTCCACGTCGAGGCTGTGGTTGTTCTCGGCGTTGGCGATGGCGGACTCGAGCGTCTTCTTCACCGTGCCGGCGATGCGGCGCTTGGAGAAGGTCAGATGCGCAACCGCGTCCTGCGCCCGCTTGCCGCGGATCAGGCCGGCAACCAGGTTCAGCTTGCGGGGCGAGACGCGGATGTTCCACGTCACGGCCTGCGCCTCGGTCTCGGCCAGGGTGCGGGGATGCTTCGGCTTGCTCATGTCAGCCCCGCTTCGCCTTCTTGTCGGCCGCGTGGCCGGTGAAGGTGCGCGTCGGCGAGAACTCGCCGAACTTGTGGCCCACCATGTTCTCCGTCACCTGCACCGGCAGGAACTTCCTGCCGTTGTAGACGCCGAAGGTCAGGCCCACGAACTGCGGCAGGACCGTGCTGCGACGCGACCAGATCTTGATGATCTCGTTGCGCGTCGAGGCTCGGGCGGCGTCCGCCTTGTTGAGCAGGTAACCGTCCACGAACGGCCCCTTCCAAACGCTGCGCGCCATTGCGTCAGCCCTTCGTCGCGTTGCGGCGGCGGACGATCTGCCCGTCGGACCGCTTGTTGTTGCGCGTCTTCGCGCCCTTGGTCGGCTTGCCCCAGGGCGTGACCGGATGACGGCCGCCCGAGGTGCGGCCCTCGCCGCCGCCATGCGGGTGATCGACCGGGTTCATCGTCACGCCGCGGTTGTGCGGCTTGCGGCCGAGCCAGCGGCTTCGCCCCGCCTTGCCGAGCTGCTGGTTGCTGTTGTCCGGGTTCGACACCGCGCCGATCGAGGCCATGCACTCCGAGCGGATCAGCCGCAGCTCGCCTGACATCAGCTTGACCTGCGCGCTGCCGCCGTCCTTGCCGATCAGCTGCGCGAAGGCACCGGCCGAACGGGCCAGCTTGCCGCCGGCACCGGGCTTCAGCTCGATGTTGTGGATGATCGTGCCGACCGGGATCGCCGCCAGCGGCATGGCGTTGCCGGGCTTCACGTCAACCTTCTCGCCCGCCACCACGGTGTCGCCGGCCTTCAGGCGCTGCGGAGCGAGGATGTAGGCGAGCTCGCCGTCCTCGTACTTCACCAGCGCGATGAAGGCCGTGCGGTTCGGGTCGTATTCCAGGCGCTCCACGATGCCCGGCATGCCGAACTTCGTGCGGCGCTTGAAGTCCACCAGGCGATAGGTGCGCTTGTGCCCGCCGCCGCGGAAGCGGACGGTGATGCGGCCGTGCTGATTGCGCCCGCCCGAGGCATGCTTGCCCTCGGTCAGGCCCTTGACCGGCGCGCCTTTCCACAGCTCGGACCGATCGATGAGGATCGTGCCGCGGAGGGAGGGCGTGATCGGGTTGAAGTTCTTCAACGCCATGGCTTACGCGAGCCCCGTCGTGAGATCGATGCTCTGGCCCTCGGCCAGGCGCACCATCGCCTTCTTCCAGTCCGAACGCTGGCCGGGACGGCCGCGGAACTGCTTGCGCTTGCCCTTCACCACGATGGTGTTGACGGCCAGCACCCTCACGCCGAACAGCCACTCGACCGCCGCCTTGATCTGCGGCTTCGTCGCGTCCACGGCGACCTTGAAGGTCACCTGGCCGCGCTCGCTGTTCAGCGTCGCCTTCTCGGTCACCACCGGGGAGAGGATGGTCTGGTACATCCGCTCGAGCCCGATCACCGGACGCTTCTGCCTCGGGGCGTCGCTCATGCCAGCCGCTCCTTCAGCGCCTCGACGCCGGCGCGCGTCACCGCGAGCACGTCGTGGTTCAGGATGTCATAGACATTCGCGCCCACGGTCGGCAGCACCTGCACCTTCGGCAGGTTCCGCACGACGCGCGCGAAATTCTCGTCGGCCGTGGCATCCACCACCAGCGCGCTGGTCCAGCCAAGCGCCTTCAGCTTGGCCGCCATCGCACCGGTCCTGGCATCCGCCGGCACCGAAGCGCTGTCCAGAACCACGAGCTTGCCTTCGGCCGCCTTCATGGACAGCGCCGAGATCAGCCCCAGGCGACGGACCTTCTTGTTCAGGCTGTAGCCGTGGTCGCGCACGACCGGCCCATGCACCACGCCGCCCTTGCGGAACTGCGGCGAACGCAGCGAGCCCTGCCGGGCGTTGCCCGTGCCCTTCTGGCGATAGGGCTTCTTGGTGGTCCCGGAGACCTCGCCCATGCCCTTGGTCTTGTGCGTCCCGGCGCGGCGCCTGGCGAGCTGCCAATGCACCACGCGCGCCATGATGTCCGCGCGCGGCTGCGCGCCGAACACCTCTGCGGGCAACTCGATCTGGCCGGCTGCGCCGTTGTCGAGGGTGATGACGTTGACCTGCATCTTCGGCGTCCTCAGGCCACGGCCGCCGGAAAGGGCGCGTCGGCGTGACGCGCGCGCTTCACCGCATCGCGCACCATCACGTAGCTGCCCTTCGCGCCCGGCACGGCGCCCTTGATCAGCACCAGGCCCTTCTCCGCGTCCACGCCGGCCACTTCCAGGTTCTGGGTGGTCACGCGCTCGACGCCGAGATGGCCGGCCATCTTCTTGTTCTTGAAGGTCTTGCCCGGATCCTGGCGGTTGCCGGTCGAACCATGCGAACGGTGGCTGACGGACACGCCGTGGGACGCCTCGAGACCGGAGAAGTTCCACCGCTTCATCGCACCCGCGAAGCCCTTGCCGACCGTCACGCCGGTGACATCGACCTTCTGGCCCTTCACGAAATGCTCGGGGCTCAGCTTCACGCCCGCCTCGAGCGAGGCATCGGCGCCGACGCGGAACTCCACGACCTTGCGCGGCGCCTCGACGCCGGCCTTCGCGAAATGCCCCTTGTTCGCCTTGGAGACGTTCTTGGGCTTCGCGATGCCGATGCCGAGCTGGACGGCCTCGTAGCCGTCCTTCTCCACCGTGCGCTTCGCCACGACGCGAACATTGTCCACGTGCAGCAGGGTCACGGGCACGGTCGAGCCGTCCTCGTTGAACAGCCGGGACATGCCCAGCTTCTTCGCGATCAGGCCTGTGCGGCCCGTCTTCGCGGCCATGGCTGCGTCCTCAGATCTTGATCTCGACGTCCACGCCCGCTGCCAGGTCGAGCTTCATCAGCGCGTCCACGGTCTGCGGGGTGGGGTCGACGATGTCGAGAAGGCGACGATGTGTCCGGATCTCGAACTGCTCGCGCGACTTCTTGTCCACATGGGGAGAACGGTTCACCGTGAACCGCTCGATATGCGTCGGCAGAGGTATCGGGCCCCGCACGCGCGCGCCGGTCCGCTTCGCGGTGTTCACGATCTCCCGCGTGCTGCCGTCGAGCACGCGGTGATCGAACGCCTTGAGGCGGATGCGGATGTTCTGGTTGTCCATGGTGAGGGACCCGCGCTCCTGCCGTTACGCCGTGATCTTGGCGACGACGCCGGCGCCGACGGTGCGCCCGCCTTCGCGGATCGCGAAGCGCAGCCCCTCG
>Ga0207951_100772_pt1 | contig 13887 bp, 13 predicted proteins | sample Subbio12Aug_8Bad_FD_184830 | JGI IMG/M metagenome (GOLD analysis project Ga0207951, IMG submission 184830) | Serpentinite rock and fluid subsurface biosphere microbial communities from McLaughlin Reserve, California, USA - CR12Aug_8Bad (SPAdes) | ecosystem: Environmental > Terrestrial > Deep... | reverse complement strand
AGTTCGACACGATAATCGTCGACAGTGGTCAGCAACAGGCGCATGGCAGTCAAGGCTACGGCTATGGTAATCAGCGACCAGAACAGAACGATGCGGGTAAGGCGGGCGACAGGGCGGATCACGATCAAAAAAACCTACAGCAGAACCACGTCGTAATGTTCCTGGTTGTATTCGGTTTCGGAACGTATCTTGATGGCCACGTTCAGAAACACCTCCAGCTCGGCCAGCATGTCGGCTTCTTCGTCCAGCAGCAGTTCCACCACCTGCTCCGAGGCCAGCACCAGGATTTGCTGGACATTGTACTGGCGCACCACGCGGATGATTTCGCGGAAGATTTCCAGACAGATCGACTCGGCGGTTTTCAGTACGCCACGGCCACCGCAAGTCGAGCAAGGTTCGCACAGAATGTGTTCCAGACTTTCGCGGGTGCGTTTGCGGGTCATTTCCACCAGGCCCAGTACCGACACCTCGGTGATCTTGGTCTTGGCGTGATCTTTTTCCAGGTTGCGTTGCAGCGCAGCTAGCACCTGTTTCTTGTGCTCATTGCTCTGCATGTCGATGAAGTCGATGATGATGATGCCACCGAGGTTGCGCAGCCTGAGCTGGCGCGAAATGGACTGGGCAGCTTCGAGATTGGTCTTGAAGATGGTTTCTTCCAGATTGCGGCCACCGACATAGCCGCCGGTATTGACATCGATGGTGGTCATCGATTCGGTCTGGTCGAATACCAGATGGCCACCGGATTTGAGCTTGACCTTGCGATCCAGCGCCCTGCTGATTTCATCCTCGATGTTGTAGATGTCGAATACCGGGCGTTCACCCGTGTAGTGCTCGATCACCGGCACGATGTCCGGCAGAAAGGTCTGGGCGAATTCGATCATGCGGGCATGGGTTTCCCTGGAATCGACACGGATTTTTTCGATGCCGTCCTTGTACAGATCACGCAGGGTGCGAACGCTGAGTGGCAGGTCTTCGTGTATCAGTGTCTTGACCGTGGCCTTGTGGCATTTGTCCAGTATCGACTCCCACAGCTTGACCAGAAACGTCATGTCGGAATACAGGATGACGTCCTCGACGCATTCCGCCGCCGTGCGGGCGATGAAACCGCCGGGCACGGTATTTTTCTGCAAGTAACTTTCGATGCAAGCCCGTAAGCGCAGCCGCTCATCCTCGTATTCGATGCGTTGCGACACACCGGAATTGCTGGCATACGGCATGTAAACCTGGTAGCGCGACGGAATTGAAATATCGGTGGTCAGTCGTGCGCCCTTGTTGCCGAGCGGATCTTTGGTGACTTGCACCACGATTTTCTGGCCTTCTCTCAAATAATGCTCGATGTGCTCCGAACCACCGGCCAGTTCCTGGCTGTTGAAGTCCGATAAGTGCAGAAACGCGGCTTTTTCCAGGCCGATGTCGACGAAGGCGGCCTGCATACCGGGTAATACCCGGCAAACTTCGCCCCGGTAAATATTGCCAACCAGGCCTTTCTGCCGCACCCGCTCGATAATCAATTCCTGCAACACGCCGTTCTCGATCACCGCAACCCGGGTTTCCGGCGGGGTGACGTTGATTAAAATCTCTTCACTCATGCGATGACTCGAATGCCTTGTTGGGCCAAAAGTTGGGCGGTTTCGTACAGCGGCAGCCCCATGATGCCGGAAAAACTGCCGTTGATCGTTTCGATGAATACACTGCCCAGGCCCTGAATGGCGTAAGCACCAGCCTTGCCCTGCGGTTCGCCGGTTTGCCAGTAGGCGATGATTTCGTTGGCTGTCAGCGGTCTGAAACGCACTTCGCTGATGCTGATGGCCTGGCCATGATGGGTGCCGCGTAGCGAAATCGCGCTGTAAACCTGATGGCTGCGCCCGGATAACTGGCTGAGCATGTCGATGGCGTGGCTCTTGTCACGGGGTTTGCCGAAGATTTTGCCATCGACCACCACAGCGGTATCGGCGGCCAGCACCGGCAGCGTGTCGTCGCACGACTTGTCGCGTAACGCTCGGTAGGCCGCCGATTTTTCCGCAGCGATCCGTTCGACATAGGCCAGGGCCGCCTCGTGGGGCAGCGGGGTTTCGTCGATGTCGACCGCGTGGATGACATGAGCGATGCCGATTTGGTTCAGCAGCTCGCTGCGGCGCGGCGAGGTGGAAGCCAGGATGATTTGGGCTTGTTGCATCGGGCAGTATCTCAGGCTTTGGGGGTGGTGGTGGCTGCTGCGACGACGCTATCGACGTGCGCCAGCAGAGCGCCTACCTTGCGGATTACATCGCTGCGGTTCAGGCAGGGTTCGCCGGGTTCGCCCTCGGCGTAACGGGCTTCGACTGCGTATGTCGTCAATTCATCCAAATCCATGAAGGCTTCGACATCGGCTCCGATTTTTCCCAGCAAAGCCAGCAAGCGGGGCAGCTCGTGGGTGAGCGGGTAGAGCTGGTTTTGGGTACACAGCCAGGCTTTCAGGGCTTTTTCGACTGCTTGCTGAGCATGAAAGCCGAAAATTTCGTCCGCAAACAACGGCGAATCGGCCATGCCCAGCACGGCGTTGAAATCGCGGCGGACGATACGCATCAGGGATTTGGCCTGTTCAATGTCGCTCATGCAGCACCTTGCCTTCCCGATACGCCCGGCCCACGACGTGATTCAACGAGGTTTTCCAGAAATCGAACTCGTCGCGGCTGTACAACAGAATGTCCTTGGCCAAGGGTAAATCGCGCAGCAACCGGTAAAGCCGTGTCACCTCCTGGCGTCTGCTGCGTGGCCCGCAAAACGGCTCTGATTCCACCACCAGCAAATCCACATCGGAATCAGGGTGGGCGTCGCCACGGGCGCGGGAGCCGAACAGAATGATGGTTTCCGGGTTGGCCTCGCGGATGATGATGTCGACCATTTCCCGCAGCACAGGGTTTTCGTCTTTGGTCATGGTTCGAATGGCTCGATCAGGTCAACGATGGTAAGGATGGTTGTTCAGCAGGCTCCAGGCGCGGTAGAGTTGCTCGGCGACAATCACCCGCACCAACGGATGGGGAAAGGTCAACGGCGACAAACTCCAGGACTCGCGGGCCAGATCGCGCACCGCGTGCGACAGCCCTTCCGGGCCACCCACCATCAGGGCCACCGGCTGACCACCGAGGAGCCAGCGTTGCAAGGCCGAGGCGAGTTCCGGCGTGGTCCACGGTTTGCCGGGGATGTCCAGCGTCACGACATGCGCGCGTGGTGGTAATGCGGCGATCATGCGTTCGCCTTCGTCGCGGGTAATGCGGGCGAGATCGCTGCTGCGCCGCTTGTCCGGCGCCACTTCCTTCAACACCAGCTCGCAATCGCGTGGCAGCCGTTTGGCGTATTCATTATAGCCCTGCTGCACCCAGCCCGGCATACGGTTGCCAACGGCAACGAGATGTATCTGCATCGGCGGAGCATACACGCAAGCCCTGATACAGACAATCCAGTGCTTTGCATTCGATGGCGCGAAGTTTCAGGTTGAAGCTTTAGTTCAGTTGGTAATGGTACAGGTAGGTTAGCGAGATGGCTCACGCCATGGCGTTGCAGGTTGGAACAGGTTGGCTTTTGATTCTGCGGCAACAGCAGGTCGATCTGGTCTTCCAAAGGCAGCTCGTGTCTCTACGATCACGGCTTCGTCAACCTCAGTCAACACGCAGCCCTGACCAGTGCGGAGGTCACACTTGTGGGTTTTTCACGGGAATCCTCGCTATGCTCCCCCCTTGTTCTTCTATTTCTGGACAGTCTTGGCGTTGACGTTATGAGGTTTCGCTAATGCTGCGACGCTCTCTTCAGCGTTTTGTATTTTTTTTAGGATAGTGCGTGGTCGCGGCTGTTCCGTGTAGTATTTGTCCATAGTTTTTGCTCCTTGAATTCAGGGTATTTTGTGCCGCTTAAATCTGGGACTAAGCAAATTAGTTTTTTAAGGAACACGACATGAACACAGAATGGGAAGCCGTCATCGGCCTGGAAATCCACGCCCAACTCTCGACCCAATCCAAGATTTTCTCTGGCGCAGCCACCGCTTACGGCGCCGAACCCAACACCCAGGCCTGCGCGGTCGATCTGGGCCTGCCCGGCGTACTGCCGGTGCTCAACGCCGATGCCGTGCGCAAGGCGGTGACCTTTGGGCTGGCGATAGACGCCGACATCGCGGCGCAATCGGTGTTCGCCCGCAAGAATTACTTCTACCCCGACCTGCCCAAAGGCTACCAGATCAGCCAGTTCGAGCTGCCCATCGTCGGTAACGGCCATCTGGACATCGAGGTCGACGGCGAGATCAAGCGCATCGGCATCACCCGCGCCCATCTGGAAGAAGATGCGGGCAAGTCGCTGCATGAAGACTTCCACGGCCTGACCGGCATCGACCTCAACCGCGCCGGTACGCCGCTGCTGGAAATCGTCTCCGAACCCGATCTGCGTTCGGCAAAAGAAGCCGTGGCCTACATGCGCAAGCTGCACGAACTGGTGCGCTACCTGGGCATTTGCGACGGCAACATGCAGGAAGGCTCGTTCCGTTGCGACGCCAATGTCTCGGTGCGACCCAAAGGCCAGCAAGCCTTCGGTACCCGTGCCGAAATCAAGAATATCAACTCGTTCAAATTCGTCGAAAAAGCCATCAATCACGAAATCGAGCGCCATATCGACGTGCTGGAAGGCGGCGGTAGAATCGTTCAGGAAACCCGGCTGTACGATGCCAACAAGGACGAAACCCGCTCGATGCGCAGCAAGGAAGAAGCCAACGATTATCGCTACTTCCCCGATCCCGACCTGTTGCCGGTGTCGATCGAAGAAGCGTTGAAAACCGAAATCCGCGCCAGCCTGCCGGAACTGCCCGACGCCAAGAAACGCCGCTTCATCGCGCAATACGCCATGGATGTCGAAAACGCCACGACATTGACAGCATCGCGCGAACTGGCCGATTTTTACGAACAGGTGGTGCAGGCCTGCGGTGAAGCCCGGCTGGCTGCCAACTGGATGACGGGCGATGTGCTGGGGGCGTTGAACAAGGCCAGTCTGGACATTGGCGACTGCCCGGTCAGCCCCGAACGCCTGGCCGGTTTGTTGCTGCGCATCGCCGACAACACCATTTCCGGCAAAATCGCCAAACAGGTGTTCGATAAACTGTGGAGCGGCAGCGATAGCGCCGACAGCATCATCGACAGCGACGGCTTGAAGCAAATCACCGACAGCAACGCCATCGCCGCCATCGTCGACCAGGTGATCGCCGCCAATCCGGGGCCGGTGGAGCAATATCTGGCCGGTAAGGACAAGGCGTTGATGGCATTGGTGGGTCAGGTCATGAAGGCAACCCAGGGCAAGGCCAATCCAGCTGACGTCAATACGCTGCTGGTGGCGAAAATCAGAACATAGAGGACATAGGACATGGCCAGACGCAGCGAACATACGCTGGAACAAATCAGGGACATGGTGCTGTCGGCGGCCGAAGCCATCGTCAGCCAGCACGGAATCGAGGCATTGACCGTTCGCAAGATCGCCATGGACATCGGTTATACCGTCGGCAGCATCTACATGGTGTTTGCCAACATGAACGACCTTGAGATGCACATCAAGGGCCGGGTGCTGGATGAATTGGCCGACAGCCTGCGTGATTGCAAAGGATGCGAAAGCCCGCAAGCCGAAATTCAGGTCATGGCCGACCATTATCTGGAATTCGCCCGGCAGCATGTCAATCGCTGGCGCATGATCTTCGATGCCGACGGCAATCAATCGCTGCCTGCCTGGTATCTGGAAAAGATCGATGCCTTATTCGATCTGGCGGCGCAACCGCTGCACCGGCTGATGCCCGAGCGCAGCCACGAAGACGTCACTCTGGCGACCAGAGCCTTATGGAGCGGCGTGCACGGTGTCTGTTTGTTGTCACTGAACGGCAGCCTAGGCCGTGCGGGTGCGCAGCAGGCCGGTGTCACGCTGGCATTGCTGGTCGATAGCTTCATCTGCGGCTGGCAGCAGCCTGCGCCGCGTTTGTCCCCACAGTCTGTCACCCCGCCATGACCGGCGTTCCGGCTGTTCGTGGTGCATCTGCCTTGCAAAGCGCCAGTCTGTTCATCTTGTTTTTGCTGCTGGGGCCGTCTTTGCATTTTCTGATGCTGGCGAATATGCCTCCATTCGACGACAAGCGGATTCTGCAACTCATCGCGCTGGGTCTGGTACTGCTGGGCTGTTATCTCGGCGGCAAAGCCTGTCCGGTCAAGGGTAAACACCATCGTCCGGTTTCGTTCGCGTTAATCGCCTTGGGCCTGCTGGCCGTGCTGTCCAGCTTATCGGCGCCTTCGCCCCGCCATGCCTGGCTGGAAGTCAGCACCTTCGTTGGTCTGGGCTATCTTGCCGTGTTCATCGCGACCTGCGTGTTGCGTTACCGCGACGGGTTTTTCCATGCCGTCGTTGCAACTCTGGCTGTGGGTGCCGGACTGTACATGACCGGTTTTTTTTCCGGCTACGTGGCATCGTTCATTGAAGGCATTCCGCTGGTCTGGCCAGAACCGTTTTACATGTTGTCGAATGTGCGCCAGTTCAATCAGTATCAACTCTGGACACTGGGCTTGCTGATGCTGCCGGTGTTGCCTGGCTGCGGCCTCGAAGCAGCATATCGCCGGTGGTTTTCGCTGTTTTTGTCAGCTTGGTGGGTTTTGCTGTTTGCATCCGGTAGCCGGGGCGTGTTGCTGGCCTGGCTACTGGCCTTGGCTATGACAGCGGTTGTCTACCAGACACTGGCGCGACCGTTGCTGTGGGCGCAGATCAAACATGGCGTGTTCGGACTGGCTGGCTATTGCCTGTTGTTCATCGGCCTGCCCAGGCTGAACAATGGCGGCGGCGCTGTGATTCAAACCGCGCTGCGCAACCAGACGGAAGACAGGCTGTATTTGTGGGGCCATGCCTGGGCCATGATAAAGACCCACCCCTGGCTGGGCGTCGGCCCCATGCACTTTGCCTGGTATCCCAACGATACCGGTGCTCATCCGCATAATAGCGTTTTGCAACTGGCGGCTGAATTGGGTTTGCCCGCGATCATACTGGTCTTGTTATTGACCGGTCATGGCTTGATCTGCTGGTTGCAGCGATACAACGCACGGACGTTGGCCGACGAGTCCGCATTCAAAATCGCAGTCGTCATCACGCTGTTTTTTACGCTGGTAATGACCGCAGCCTATTCTCTGGTGGACGGCGTGATCGTCATGCCACTCAGCCAGGTGATGATGGCATTGATGGTCGGCCTGGCGATGGGTGTGTATCGGCAGCAGGTTCCGGCAACCGAAACGCAGAAGCCGGGGGCAGCCATGCGATTGTTGGCGGGCGCTACCTTGGCGGCGCTGGTTTGGGCGGTTTTACCCGATTTATTGCCCCGCATTACGGGCAATGAAAGATTTTGTCCTGTGGCCTACCAGGTTGAGGGGCCACGTTTCTGGCAGGAAGGCGGCATTCCGCAGCAATGAATGTCCATAACCGTTTAGGATCTGGCCCTATAACTTCTCGATTTAACCCGCCAGAAAACGCAACTAAGGATTTGGTCATAAATAACATCCTCATTATCCTCGGCTTCGCCCCCTCGCTTCGCTCTCCCCTCCGGGAGAGGGTTGGGGTGAGGGCAATAAACAGGGATGTTATTTATGACCGAATCCTAAGGGTGATTTTTGTCCCCCATTTCTATCATTCCATCATCGCCTTGCTGCCGTATTCCGCAGCAAGGCCGTTAACTCCAGGTAGTCACCCATCATGTTAGAACCCCGTTTATTCAGAAGTGAACTGGCCTTTGTGCAGAATCAACTTGCCCGCCGGGGCTTTGTGTTCGATGCCGAGGTCTATCAGACTCTGGAAGATCGTCGCAAAGACGTTCAGGTCAGAACGCAAGAGTTGCAGAACGAGCGCAATACTCGATCCAAAGCCATCGGCCAGGCCAAGGCCAAGGGCGAGGATATTCAACCACTGCTGGCTCAAGTGCAAGACCTCGGCGACCAGCTCAAGGCTGCCGAGGCCGAGTTGGCGGATATTCAATCGCAGCTAACTGTTCTGCTGGAAGGTATTCCCAATCTTCTGGACGACAGCGTGCCAGCGGGCAAATCCGATGCCGATAATCTGGAAGTCAGCCGCTGGGGCGAACCGCGTCACTTTGATTTCCCGCCTAAGGATCACGTCGATCTCGGCGAACCGTTGGGCATGAGTTTTGAACTGGGCGCCAAAATTGCCAGTGCCCGCTTCGTCGTGCTGACCGGCAAGCTGGCGTCGTTGCAGCGGGCGATCATCCAGTTCATGCTCGACACCCACGTCAATCATCACGATTATCAGGAAACCTATGTGCCTTTCATGGCCAATGCCGACAGCCTGCGCGGCACCGGCCAGTTGCCCAAGTTCGAGGCCGATCTGTTTGCCGTGCGCAACGACCCCGCTTTTTACCTGATTCCGACGGCAGAAGTGCCGGTCACCAACATCGTGCGCGATGTCATCGTCGACCCTAAACAACTGCCGCTGAAATACGTTTGCCACTCGCCTTGCTTCCGCAGCGAAGCCGGTGCCTATGGCAGCGACGTGCGCGGCATGATTCGTCAGCATCAATTCGAAAAGGTTGAGCTGGTGCAGATCGTGGCGCCCGAATCGTCGGCGCAAGCCCACGAGGAACTAACGGCGCACGCCGAAGCCATTCTGGAAAAACTGGAACTGCCGTATCGCAAGGTGTTGCTGTGTGCGGGCGATACCGGTTTTTCATCGGCGAAGACTTACGATCTGGAAGTCTGGCTGCCGGGCCAGCAAAAGTACCGGGAAATTTCATCGTGCAGCAATTTTCGGGATTTTCAGGCGAGACGCTTGCAGGCACGTTGGCGTAACCCGGAAACCGGCAAGCCGGAATTGCTCCACACCCTGAATGGCTCCGGCCTGGCCGCCGGACGCACCTTGATCGCCATCATCGAAAATTACCAGAATGCAGACGGCTCGATTTCTGTGCCGCTGGCGTTGCGGCCTTATCTGGGCGGTTTGGAGATTTTGGGCCGATGAGATGGGTTGCGAATACAAAAAGCGAAATGACAACAGGTTCTAATGTCCTGGACCTAAATAATTTTCCGATATAGTCCTTAGTAATGGACAATAACCTTCCCTCTCAATCTTACGCATTAGCGTCAGATTGCTCCAGGATAAATCGTTTCATAACTCATCCGCTGGGTAAAATGGAATACGTGTATTATCCGAGGATACCCATTGTAAATAATTGTGGCGGGAATGTGGTGCGGCACTTTAAGTCACGAACGCAGGTACTTATCTATAAAATCCAACCTGAGTTTGTCAGTTGAATGCCCTATATTGGACTGAATTGTCAGACAAAAAGGTTGCTCATGCTTGTTTGGTTTTTGAATGATTTGCTCCACTTTGTTCAGTATCAAGTCGGAGTTCTCTAGGCAGGCATCCGTCCATATTCCTATATTGAAAGGTGCTATTCTAATCTTAAGATCTTTTGGCTTCAAAACCTCCTCAACAAAAATTCCATAAATAGAGTGTTCAGAAATAGTTCCGATATCGAAAAATACTTTTTGCCAAGGATCTGAATAAATTTGTTCTATATACTGTTGAAGGCTTAACACATATTCGCGAAAAAAAACAGAAGGATAAGCCATGTAATGAAAATGCGAAGGCCCTTCTGCCAATTTCAATATTTTCCTAGCCCCATTGATATAAAGTCGATGCATGCCTGACTCTGATTCCGGGTATTGCTTCAACAATATTTTTTTATCGTCAGTGCCGATAAAGTCAGATTCATCGAAATCCCTGAAAAACAGGCAATCCGAATCAATCATAAGAGCATAGCGAGCATCGCAAAAACTTGGATAATTCATCTTTACAATCTGTTGAATTATCCAGCCACTGCGACCTGAAAATTGACTAATTCGCCAAAACTGGTCTTTGAGAATTGCCTTCATCCATGGATGCCAAAACGCGGGATAAAATATCGATGAAACAACATCTTGTTGTACCAAAACGTCTGCCGAATCGTCCTGTCGTGTCGCTTTTAAGAATGCTGTGTAGTCCTGTCGAGGAACGATAACTAAATGTTTTGAAGGCGTTTTACAGAATCGTCTTATGGATTCGCGTAATTGCAGAAACCGATCAAGGTCACGAATATATGATGGTGATATAAAAAACATACAAAATTCCACATCCTAAAGTCTTTTCATGGCTGCATGGCACCTTCGAGCGAAGGCTTCAGTCGTTGCGGGGTTCTGCCGAGGCAAATAGCGATTGCAGCTTGGTTTTGCTGCCACTGTTTTTGTACTGCGCGAGATTGGCAAGCGTGTTTCGGGCTTGGTTTTGCAACTGGATATCTGAAAGCGACTGTCCAGGCTGAGTGGCCGCATCAACCACTTTTATGAGGTATTTTTCCGCCTCGTCGATACGATCCTGCTCCAGCAGAAAATCACCATAAAAATAGTTGGCGTCGATGCCATCTGGATTGATTTTCAAGCCGGTTTGCAATAGATATTCGGCCTTTTGGTCGTCGCCGAACGAGATGGGCCAGCCTGGCAGCATGTAATGCAGTGTACCCAGCGTGACATAGGCGGCGCCATTCAGTGCCTTGGGGTTTTCCTGGATGGCTTGCTCCAGCAAAATTTTGGCTGCGTCGAGTGTGGCCAGTGCGGTTAATGCGGGTTGGTGCTCGGCACTAGCCGACATGATGGTGGCTTGCCATATTTTTGCTTCCGCCGACCGGGGGTTGCGTTTCGCCAAATCCGTTGCCCGTTTCAGCAGTACGGCATAGGTTTGTTTTTGCTGTGCGGGTGCGCCTTGGAAATAAGCGTGCGCCCAAGCGTTTTCTAGCTCGGTCAATGAGGCTTCAAGCTCCATTGCGCGCAGTGGAAGCGAGAAAAGTAACAAAAAAACAACAGTAGTGGCTTTATTCATACACTGACTATAGTTCATCGTCGGGTACATTTCAATAAATTACATAAGTAATTGTTTTTGTATGGATTTCGCTGCGTGAGACAAGATGGCTTGAAACAAGTTCCAGCGTGTGCTGCTGGCAAATCGTGTGTGGGAATTTCGGCAGGGGAGAGATTGAAGCCACCTGAAAGCGGCTTGACAACAATTGTTGCGGTATTGCTACAGCGGTTTGGCGCAGGCTGTCATGGGTTCGGCCAGCGTAGGATCGTCATTTCAGGGTGCCGAATGAACGGGAAGTAATCCGTTCATTCAGCACCTCCAGATTTTAGATTTCCCGTTGCCACATCGAGTCATGACAACGGGAAAACAGCCCTCAGTCCGGCCAGGTCCAGCCGTCGATTTCCGGCACGTCGATGCCGTATTCATGGGCATAGTTGCGGCATTCGATCTGCATGTCGCGCATTTTCTCTTTGACATGCGCACCCGCCACCTTCAGCGCCGGTATGCGGTCTATCGCGTCGATCACCAGACTGAAACGGTCGATTTCGTTTTCTATCGCCAGTTCCAGCGGGGTGTTGATACTGCCCTTTTCCTTGTAGCCACGCACATGCAGGTTTTTGTGGTTGTGGCGACGGTACGCCAGGCGGTGAAGCAACCAGGGGTAGCCGTGGAAGTTGAACATGATCGGCTTGTCCAGCGTGAACAAGCTGTCGAAATCCTTATCGGACAAGCCGTGCGGATGCTCGGAGGCCGGTGCCAGTTTGTAGAGATCGACCACATTGACGAAGCGTATTTTCAGCGCTGGGAAGTATTCGCGCAAAATCAGGGTGGCGGCCAGGGCTTCCTTGGTGGGAATATCGCCTGCGCTGGCCATGACCAGGTCGGGTTCGCTGCCGTTATCGTTGCTGGCCCAATCCCAGATGCCTATGCCTTTGGTGCAATGCTTGATCGCAGCATCCATGTCCAGATATTGCAAATGCTTTTGCTTGTCGGACACGATGACGTTGATGTAATCACGGCTGTTCAGGCAGTGATTGGCAACCGACAGCAGGCAGTTGACATCAGGTGGCAGATAAATCCGCGTCACCGTCGGACTTTTGTTGACCACCAAGTCCAGGAAGCCAGGATCCTGATGGGTGAAGCCGTTGTGATCCTGACGCCATACGGTCGAAGTAATCAGCAGGTTGAGTGACGAAATCGGCGCACGCCATGGAATTTCGTTGCACATCGCCAGCCACTTGGCGTGCTGGTTGAACATCGAGTCGATGACGTGAACAAAGGCTTCGTAGGTCGAAAAGAAGCCGTGACGACCGGTCAGAAGATAGCCTTCCAGCCAGCCTTCCAGGGTGTGTTCCGACAGCATTTCCATGACGCGACCATCGGGCGACAGTTCACCGCCGTCGGCGTCTTCCGGCAGATAATCCGCCAGCCAGGTTTTCTTGCTGGCCTGATACACATCGTCGAGCTTGTTCGAGGTGTTTTCATCGGGGCCAAACACACGGAAATTGCGCATATTGTCGTGCATGATGTCGCGCAGGAATTTGCCGAGTGGCCGAGTATTTTCGGCGGTGGTGGTGCCGGGTTTGGTCACTTCGATACTGTAGTCGCGGAAGTCTGGCATGCGCAAGGCTTTGCGCAACTGGCCGCCGTTGGCGTGCGGGTTGGCGCTCATGCGACGCTGGCCTTTAGGGGCAAGCGCTTTCAGTTCCGGCTTGAAACAGCCGTCGGCGTCGAACAGTTCCTCGGGTTTGTAGCTGCGCAGCCAGGCTTCCAGTTGTGCCAGATGCGCTGGGTTGTTGCGTACACCCGACAGCGGCACCTGGTGAGAGCGCCAAAAACCTTCGACCTTGCGGCCATCCACCTCTTTCGGCCCGGTCCAGCCTTTGGGTGAACGCAACACGATCATCGGCCAGCGCGGTCTTATGGCTTCGCCGCTGCTGCGTGCCTGCTGTTGAATCGCGCGGATTTCCAGCACACATTGCTCCATGACCTCGGCCATTTTGCCGTGCATGTCCATAGGCTCGCTGCCTTCGACGAAATACGGCTTCCAGCCATAGCCTTCGAACAACTTCTCCAGTTCTTCGTGGCTGATGCGCGACAGCAAGGTCGGGTTGTTGATCTTGTAGCCGTTGAGATGCAGGATGGGCAGCACCGCGCCGTCGCGGATCGGGTTGAGGAATTTAGTGGAATGCCAGGATGTCGCCAGCGGCCCGGTTTCCGCTTCGCCGTCTCCTACTACGACCGCCACCAGCAAGTCTGGGTTGTCGAAAGCAGCGCCGAAGGCGTGAGATACGCTGTAACCCAGTTCGCCGCCTTCATGGATGGAGCCAGGGGTTTCGGGGGTGCAATGGCTACCAATACCGCCGGGAAACGAGAACTCCTTGAAGAAATTGAGCATGCCTTCCTCGTCCTCACTCTTGTTGGGGTAGATTTCGGAATAGCTGCCTTCCAGATAAACCGGCGCCAGCACACCCGGTGCACCGTGACCTGGGCCAGCCAGGAAAATGGCGTCCAGATCGTATTTGTTGATCAGCCGGTTGATGTGAACATAGGTGAAGCTCAGGCCAGGACTGGCACCCCAGTGACCCAGCAGGCGGCGCTTGATGTGCTCGGGTTTGAGCGGTTCGCGCAGCAAGGGGTTGTCGTGCAGGTAAATCATGCCGACGGCAAGATAGTTACACGCACGCCAATAGGCATCGATCTGGTTGAGTTCCTGCTGATTAAGCCCTTGTTGGCTCAAACGATCGGTCATGATGCTTACTCCTTTGTTGATGATGAAATAGGTGGATGCTGTGGCGGTGTGTCAAGTTCCCCATCGTGCCAATTAGATGCGGCAAAACCGGTATGCCCCCAGCGGCTGAGTATCGCCAGCAGCGGCAGGCCAACACCGGCGGCGCAAACTGTGACAGCCAGCGCGATCGGGCTGGCGCTGCTGTCCCAGATTGTCAGCGAGCTGTTGAGCGAAATGTTGGAGGGCAGCAGGAACGGAAACAGCGAGGCGCCGAAAGT
>Ga0207951_100771_pt1 | contig 13893 bp, 13 predicted proteins | sample Subbio12Aug_8Bad_FD_184830 | JGI IMG/M metagenome (GOLD analysis project Ga0207951, IMG submission 184830) | Serpentinite rock and fluid subsurface biosphere microbial communities from McLaughlin Reserve, California, USA - CR12Aug_8Bad (SPAdes) | ecosystem: Environmental > Terrestrial > Deep... | reverse complement strand
TGCTGCAACAGGCTGCGACCGGCCAGGTGGTGTGGGAGACGCCGCCTCCGCACGTTGAAGCGGTCGCGCCAGCCGGCATCCCCGCCATTCCGGACTACGCCCGCGCCGACCCCTATGCCTATGAGCGGGCCGAATGCAGCCCTCTGGTGCGCCAGACGGACGAGACGATGGAGGTCTGCCAGCAGCGCGTGCGGGCGGCGCTGGCCGCCAATCTGGGCAGCGCCCTGCCCGCTGGCCTCACGCCGGGCGGTGTGGCCGAAAACTGCCGACAGGAGGCCGCGGGCGATCGCTACGCCCTGCAATGCCGCGCCCCGGCCCGCAGCGTGCCGCCCGGCCCGGACCTTCGCATCCGGTCCTGCACCACCCGCCCGAGGGCCACGGAAAAGGGCACGGTGACCTACGAGGAAACCTGCACACTCGGGGGTGAAGAGATTCGTGACGAGGGACTGCGCATCCGACTCGGCGGAAACGACTGATCCCGAACACGAAAACGCCGCCCGCGAAGCGGACGGCGCACTTGTCGTTGGTTTGTGAAGTCCAGCGTCAGTCGCCGCGGAGCGCGTCCTTGACGCCACCCACAGTGTTCTGGACCTTGCCCTCAAACTGATCGGCCTTGCCTTCAGCTTTCAGTTTTTCGTCACCGGTTATGTTGCCGGCGGCTTCCTTGGCCTTGCCGCCAAGGTTCTTGGCGGCGCCTTCGACGCGATCATGATCAGCCATGAGTTTTATCCTGTGCTGGACGCCGTCGGGGAGCGGCGCCTCGTGCAGGGATAACGGGTTGGCCCGGTTGGCGTTCCCCGCTGCGTCAACGAGCCGCCCGTCAGAGGCCTCGCCGCAACCAGCGTGCCACGGCCCAGGCGTGAGCCTCGTGGCGCAGGACGGCGATCGCCGCGACGGGGGCCAGCCAGACCAGCTCATGGTCAGGCTCGACCTTGGTCGCCGGATCCAGGGACAGCTTCTCTGCAACCCAGAAACCGCCGGTGTTATTGATGGGCTGGCCGTCCGACTTGCGAAAATACTGGGCCGCCTCGAGGATGCGTGCGCCGGGCCGGACGGTCATGCCGGTCTCCTCGACGAATTCGCGGACAAGTGCCGCGGCCTCGTCTTCATCCCCGTCGACGGCGCCGCCCGGCAGGTCGAAATAGCTCCCCTCGCCCCGGTCGACGCGGACACAGGCCAGACGACCGTCATGCACCACCAGGCCGAAGGCGGTGGGACGGAGGCGATAGTCGAGACCGGGCTCCGCCCATCCGAACTGCAGGACGCCCTGCATCGTCAGACGTCGAAGGCGAGTCGGGCGCGGACGCCCTTGTGCGCGGGATCGAACTCGACCGCCGAACGCAGGCCCGAGGCCATGGCGGAGACGATCTTGCGCCCCAGACCCGAACCCTTGACCACGCCGTCGCCCATGCCGGGGCCGTCATCCTCGACCATGAGGATGGCGCGTCCGCCCGGTCCCTGACCCAGGCTGACGCGGATCTGGCCCGGCTTGCCCGGCTCATAGGCGTATTTCACCGCATTGGTGACCAGTTCGGTCACCACCACGCCCAGCGATACGGCCTGGTCAGTCGAGACGCGCATGGGGGTGGCCTCAAGGTGGATGGAACAGCCGTCCTTGTCCGGACACAGGGACTGGGACAGCTCGTCGATCAGGCCTTCGAGATATTCGTCCATGGCGACGGACGACATGTCGCCCGAGGTATAGAGCCGCCGGTGGACATGGGCCACGGCCTCGATCCGGGCCTGGGATTCCTTGAGCGCGGCGCGTGCGCCCTCGTCGACGAGGTGACGCAGTTGCAACGACATGAAGGAGGACACCAGCTGCAGGGAATTGCCGACCCGATGGTTGACCTCGCGCAGCATGGCCTCGGCGCGGTCACGGGCGAGGCGGACTTCCTCGTGGGCGGCGTCATTCTCGCGCTGAAGCCGGCGGCGCGATACCGCCTCCTCCAGAGCATTGCGCAGCAGGGCGGTGAAGTCTTCGGACACGTCCTTGATGACATAGTCGGCGGCCCCGGCGCGAAGGGCGGCCACGGCGATGCGGCCTTCCTGGGCCCCGGTGACATAGACCACGGGCGGCGGGTCCGGCAGGGCGATGATCTCGGGCAGGACGTCCAGCCCCTCGCGGCCGGGCATATAGTGGTCGAGGGCGACGACGTCGAAATCGCCCGGCTGCGCCACGAGCGTGCCGAGGCCCGCGTCGCCGTCCGGCGCACAGGTCACGGCGAAACCGTGTCGCCCCAACTCCTTCTCGACCAGCCGCGAAAGGCCGCGGTCATCATCGACATAGAGCAGGCGGATGATGTCGCCCTCGGCCCTCACTGGCGAGCTCACTCGATGTCCGGGGCCTGCATCACCGACAGGAACAGTCCCAGCTGGCGAATGGCGTCGGCGAAGCTTTCATAGTCGACCGGCTTGGTGATGTAGACGTTGCAGCCCAGATCGTAGCAGCGCTGGATCTCGACCTTGTCGTCCGTGGTGGTCAAGACCACGACCGGCGCGCGCTTGAGCCGGTCGTCGCTCTTGACCCGCGCCAGGATGTCGGTGCCCGACATGTCCGGCAGGTTCAGGTCAAGCAGGATGAGCATAGGCCCGTTCAGCCGCACCTCCTCGCTGAACAGATAGTCCATCGCCGAACCGCCGTCGGCGAAATGGGCGATCTCGTTGGAGATGTTGGCCCGGCGGATGTTCTTTTCGATCAGCTTGGCGTGGCCGAGATCATCCTCGACCATCACGATCTTGACGGCGGTGCTCATGCATAGTCTCCGGAGTCCGGGAGGATCAGGCGTTTGGGGAATTTCAGGGTGAATGTCGAGCCCTTGCCGAGCTCTGAACTGACCGTGATGTCGCCGCCCAGTCGGCGAACGCTGTTGCGTACGAAGGCCAGTCCCAGACCCTCGCCCGACTGATCCTGCCGGCCCGAACGACGGAACAGTTCAAAGATGCGTTCGTGGTCACGGTCCGCAATGCCCCGTCCGTTGTCGGCGATGCGATAGACGAGCCAGCCGCCGGCGATCTCCTCGCCGGAGACGACGATCCGCCCCGGTCGGGCCGGATCGAGGTATTTGAGGGCATTGTCGACGAGATTGCCGAACACCTGCTCGATCGACAGGCGATCGCTCTCCAGCTCGGGAAGCGGCTCCACTAGTATCTCCGCCTCCACGGCGTCGGTCTGGTGTTTGACGGTGTCGGCGAGGTCCCGGACCATGGCCGACATGTCGAGCGTTTCGGGCACGAGGGAGCGGCGGCCTTCGCGCGACAGTTTGAGGATGGCGTTGATCAACCGGTCCATCTTGGCGGTCGAGGCGCGGATGAAGCCGATGGATTCGGGAAGATCCTCGCGGACGGCGGTCAGAGCGTCCTGTTCGACCAGCCTTGGAGCCTCGGTTTCGACAGCCGTCATCTGACGGTCGATGATCCTGCCCGCCTGCTCCAGTTCGGAGGTGAAGCCCATGACGTTCACGAGGGGGGCCCGCAGGTCGTGGCTGACGATATAGGCGAAGCGCTGGATTTCCTCATTGGCGCGGGTCAGGGCGGCGGTGCGGTCGCGGACCTGGTGCTCGAGCCCTGCGTTCATGCGGTCGAGGGCGGTGCGCGCATCCTGGATCTCGATCACATAGCGTCGGATCAGCAGGGCGCTGGCGCCGGCGAGCATCAGGATCAGCAGGCCGCCGACCGCATTGGCGATGACCGTGACCGCGCCGGCCCATTCGGACTGGCGGGTGCGGAACTCCAGCCGGGTCGCCTGGATCTCGTCGATGGCGGCGACCTCGACGCGGATGGCGTCCATCAGCACCTTGCCCTCGCCGCCGCGGATCAGGGCGACCGCCTCGCCGATGCGATCGGTCCGGGCGAGGTCGACGGTGCGAACCATCACATCAAGCCGCTGCTCGGCCAGACCCCGAACCCGCTCGACCCGCGGGGCCAGGTTCGGGTCGCCGACCGTCATGCCGTTGAGGTCCGACAGAAGCGAAGGCAGATCCTCGATCGCGTCGGTATGGATGGCGAGATACTCGGGTCGCCCCGTAAGGATGAATCCGCGCTGACCGGTCTCGGCGTCGACCAGCCGGGTCAGGGTCTCACGGGCCACCAGCCGGACCTGCTGGGCCTGCTCCACCGTGTCGTTGAAGGCGGCGGTGCGCTGGATCATCACCAGCACTGCGAGGTTGGCGCCGAGCAGAAGCAGGATGGCGAGGGCCAGGAGCGCGACCACACGCCTTGCGAGCGTCGGCGTGCGCAGGAACTGGCGGAAGGCCAGAAACGTGGGGCGGAAAGCCGGACTCATCCGGTGAGAGCATTAGCGGCGCGTCAGGTCCTGTCCAGTCGCGCGACGGGAGAAACCGTCGCCATTCTGTGGTTTTAGAGTAAACACTGATATTCAGTGTGGGGAGAGTGACATGGTGTGGTGGTGGTGGATCGCTCCAGCAGTTGTGGGTCTGATTGGCCTCGTTCTGCTGATCCGGGGGCTGGCGGCCCTGTTCAAGGGGCGGCTGTTCAGCGGCTTTCTGGTCGGCGCCGGCGGCGCAGGATTTCTGGCCGCAGCTATGATCGCCGCCCTGATTGCGCTGGATGTGCAGACCTACGGCCGTCTGACCTATGAGCGACCGGTGGCCACGATCGAGACGCGTCAGCTGGGCCCGCAGTATTTCGAGGCCACGGTGATGCAGCCGGGCCTGGGCGAGGATGCGCCCGGCGTCAGCAATCTTTATCCCCTGCACGGCGATGAATGGCGCATCGAGGCGCAGGTGCTGAAATGGAAGCCGTGGGCCAATATTCTCGGTCTGGACACCCAGTACCGGCTGGACCGCCTGTCGGGCCGCTATCAGTCGGTTGAGCAGGAGGTCAACGCCACCCGCAGCGTGCATCCGCTGGCCGGCGGAGACGCCGGGCCAGAGTGGCTGCCATGGCGGATCAGCGCCTGGGATACGGCGCGGAAATACCGGAAATACGTCGACGCCGTCGACACCCTGTACGGCGGCGGCGCCTATATGCCGATGGCTGACGGCGCGAAATACGAGGTCTGGCTGACCCAGTCCGGCCTGGTGGCGCGGCCCGCCAATGATGCGGCGCGCACGGCCTCGGCCGGCGGCTGGATCGAGGTTCAGTAGTCAGACCGTACCGATGGTGCGCAGACGGGCGCGGGGATGGACCTCGTTCTGGCTCATCACGACCGTCTGGCCGCGGAAGCGCTCGATGATCGAGCGGACATAGGGGCGCACCTGGGGGCCCGTCAGCAGGACGGCGGTCTCACCGGCCATGGCGGCGCGTTCGAACACGTCGCGTACGGCGCGGATGAAGTCCTGCAGGCGCGAAGGCGCCATGGCCAGCTGACGGTCCTCGCCCTGCCCGACCAGGGCGTCGGCGAAGGCCTGTTCCCATTCCGGCGACAGGGTGACGATCGGCAGGGCGCCGTCCTCGCCCTTGTGCTGCCAGCACAGCTGTCGGGCGAGGCGACCGCGCACGTGTTCGACCAGGGTGGTGACGCTGGAGGTGTGCGGCGCAGCCTCGGCCAGGCCCTCCAGGATGGCGCCGAGGTCGCGGATCGAGACCTTCTCGCGCAACAGGGTCTGCAGCACCCGCTGCAGGGTGGTCACGGTGACGACCGAGGGGATCAGTTCGTCGACCAGCTTCTTCTCTTCGGTCCCCAGCTCCTTCAGCAGCTTCTGCACCTCGGCATAGGAGAGCAGGTCCGCCATATTCTCCTTGAGGATTTCGGTCAGATGGGTGGTCAGCACCGTCGACGGGTCGACGATGGTGTAACCGCGGAAGGTCGCCTCCTCGCGCAGGCTTTCGTCGATCCAGGTCGCCGGCAGGCCGAAAGCGGGCTCCTTGGTGTGCTCGCCGGGGAGCTCGACCTGACGGCCGGCGGGGTCCATGGCCATCAGGCAGCCGAGGCGAACCTCGCCCTGCCCCGCCTCCATCTCCTTGATGCGGATGGCGTAGCCCTGGGTGCCAAGCCGCATGTTGTCGAGGATGCGGACCGACGGCATGACGAAGCCGTACTCCTGCGCCAGTGAGCGGCGCAGGGCGCGGACCTGGTCGGTCAGGCGACGGCCCTCCAGCTCATTGATCAGCGACAGCAGGGAATAGCCCAGCTCGATCTTGACCTCGTCGATGGTCAGGGCGGTGCCGATGGGCTCCTCGACATCTTCTTTCGGTCCGGTGGCGGTGGCGGCCATCTCGGCCTCGGTCGGCCGGGGCTTGAGCCGGTTCCGGCCCAGCCGCCAGGCCATGAAGCCGGTCCCGAGGGACAGGGCCGCGAACGGCAGCAACGGCATGCCGGGGATCAGGCCGATCAGGCCGGAGGCGGCGGAGACGACGCCGAGGCTGACGGGGTTGGTGGCCAACTGGGCGACCAGGGCCTTGTCCGCGGAACCCTCGACCCCGGCCTTGGAGACGAGGAAGCCGGCGGAGATGGAGATGATGATGGCGGGGACCTGGGTCACCAGGCCGTCGCCGATGGTCAGGGCGATGTAGGAGTTGGCGGCCTCGCCGAGCGGCATGCCGTGCTGGACCGTGCCGATCAGTATGCCGCCCAGGACGTTGATGAAGACGATGATCAGACCGGCCACGGCGTCGCCGCGTACGAATTTGGACGCGCCGTCCATGGCCCCGAAGAAGGTCGATTCCTGTTCCAGCTCCTTGCGGCGGAGCTTGGCCTGGTCCTCGGTGACAAGCCCTGACGACAGATCGGCGTCGATGGCCATCTGCTTGCCCGGCATGGAGTCGAGGGTGAAACGGGCCGAGACCTCGGCGATCCGGGTCGAGCCCTTGGTGATGACCACGAAATTCACCACCAGAATGATGGCGAAGATGATGATGCCGATGATGAAACTGCCGCCCATCATCAGGGCCCCGAAGGCCTCGATCACCTCACCGGCGCCGCCCGGCCCCTCATGGCCGTGGCTGAGCACCAGCCGCGTCGAGGCGAGATTCAGGCCGAGCCGGAACAGGGTGGTGACCAGCAGGACGGTCGGGAAGATGGCGAAGTCCAGCGGCTTCTTCATCATCACGGCTGTCATCAGGATCAGCACGCTGGAGACCAGCGACAGCGCGAGCAGCACGTCGAGCAGGAAGGTCGGGATCGGCAGGATCAGCAGCAGGATGACGCCGATAACGCCGATGGCCATATAGACCTCGCCGCGGGCGAACCAGCCCCACATATCGCGGCCGGTCGGACGGGCGAGGCCGTCCTTCATCATGGTCGAGACGGGGGCGTCGGTCATGCGGCGGCGCCGTGGCTGGGGGCGCCGGCCCGACGAATGGAGTCAGGGCCAAAGCCAGACGCCGGCGTCGGGGACCGACCGTCTGCACAGGTTCGCGGGCCCCCGCTCCCTGAGGGGGAGGAGTGGATCCGGCGGTTCATCCTCAGGCGGCCGCGTAGCCGGGGCCGGCGACGCCCGACTGCGGGGCCGGTATGCTGGTTCCCTCGTCGGCATATTCATTGAGCTTGTTGCGCAGGGTGCGGATCGAGATGCCCAGGATGTTGGCCGCGTGGGTGCGGTTGCCGAGGCAGTGCGACAGGGTGTCGAGGATCAGCGTCTTTTCCATCTGGGCCACCGTCTGGCCGACATGGGCGCGGGTGACGGCGTCCGCCGTCTGGGCGGCGCGGGCGGCGGGGCTGTCATGGCCGGCCGCGCCGTGGGACCCGGCGCTGAGCGGCTGGCCGTCCGGCAGGCGGATGGCGTCGACGTCGATCTCGGGTCCGACCGCCAGCAGCACGGCCCGGTGCATGGCGTTCTCCAGCTCGCGGACATTTCCGTTCCAGCGATGCGAGACCAGGGCGCGGCGGGCGTCGATCGAGATCGGCCGCACCGGCACGCCGTTGGCGGCTGCGTATTTCCTGACGAAATGATCGGCCAGGACGGAGATGTCGCCGGGCCGTTCGCGCAGGGCCGGCAGGCGGAGGTTCACGACGTTCAGCCGGTACAGCAGGTCTTCCCGGAACGTCCCCTCGGCCACGGACTTCGCCAGGTCGCGGTTCGAGGTTGCGATGATGCGAATGTTGACCGGGACCGGCCTGGTCCCACCCACGCGGTCGATGACCCGTTCCTGGATAGCGCGCAGCAGTTTGGCCTGCAGACGGACATCCATCTCGGAGATTTCGTCAAGCAGCAGGGTGCCGCCGTCCGCCTCCTCGAACTTTCCGATGCGGCGAGCCATGGCGCCGGTGAACGACCCCTTCTCGTGGCCGAACAGCTCGGATTCCAGCAGATTGTCGGGGATGGCGGCGCAGTTGACGCTGATAAAGGGCCGGTCCGCGCGCTTGGAGCCGGCGTGGAGGTAGCGGGCCATCACCTCCTTGCCGACGCCGCTCTCGCCGGTGATCAGGATCGAGGCTTCCGACCGCGCGACCTGGTCGGCCAGCATGACCACCGCCTTCATCGAGGGATCGGCAGAGATCAGCGGTCGGTCGTCGTCCGCCACCGCGGACAGGACGGCGGCGATCAGGTCCGCCTCGGGCGGCAGGGGGATGAACTCCTTGGCGCCGGCCCGGATGGCGTTGGCGGCGTCATTGGCGTCGGCGTCGACGCCGCAGGCCACCACCGGCACATGGATGCGCTCAGCCTCATTGGCCGCGATCAGGGCCGCGATGTCGACGCGATAGTCTACCATCAGCAGGTCCGCGCCCTGCCCCCGTCGCAGCTGTTCTGTCGCCTGATCACCGCGCTCGACGTGGCTGACCTTGGCGCCGTGCGCCATGGCCATCTTCACCGCCGTCGCCAGCTGTCCGCTGAGCCTGCCAACCACCAGAAGCCGCATGGGTCTTCTCCTCCAATCTCTTACGCATCACGGCCCGGAGGCCGTTCGGTCACCGCCGTCAGGCGTTGCTGTCTTCGGTCTTGATGATTTCCGTCATGGTGACGCCCAGCCGGTCCTCGACGACGACGACCTCGCCTCGGGCGACCAGCCGGTTATTGACGAAGATGTCGATCGCCTCGCCGACCTTGCGGTCCAGCTCCAGCACACTGCCGCGGTTCAGCTTGAGCAGCTGGGCCACGGACATGTGGGCCTTGCCGAGGACCGCCGAGATGTTGACCGGCACGTCGAAGACGGGCGCGAGGTCGTGGGCGGTCTTGTCGCCCGCCTCTTCGGCCAGGGTCATGGCGACGGAGTCCGGAAACTCCTCCAGCGCGATGGTGTCGGACGCCATTACAGCCTCCCTTCCAGTGAGGTTTCGGGGACAAGGGCTTCAGCATGCCCGGCCTCGGCGGCCAGGGCGGAGTCGAGGGCTTCGCTCATGCGGGTGAAGGCGGCGGCGGGGTCGAAGGCAGCGCGGCCATCAGCCCATTCGAGCTGGAAGGCTGCGGGCGCCATGCCGGGTTCGTCGCGGAAGGCCACCACGCCCGAGAAACCGGCGTCGGCACATAGCTGTTCGATGCGGGCGCGGGCGTCGTCCTCGAGGTCGCCGGTGCGCACGACCAGTCGAGGCGAGGCGTCGATCTCCTGGGCCAGGGACTCAAGGGCGGCCTGGAGCGGGGCAGCAGGAAAACGATCCAGCGCCGAGGCGGCGACGACGCGTGCCGCGACAAGGGCGAGTTCCGCCGATTGTTCACGGTGGCTCCGGGCGATCTGTGTCAGGGCAGGAATGGCGGCCGATGCCGCCTCGGCGATAGCGGACAGGGCCAGGGCCTGGGTGCTGGACATCTCCGCCAGGGCCGCGCTGCGCGCTTCCAGCCGCGCCTGGGCGACGAGAGCCTCCACCTCAAGCGGGGCATAGGCGCGCTTGACGGGGCTGTAGCCGGCGCTTTGCAGGACGGCGCCCGCGGCGTCGAACTCGGTATCGAAAGCGAAGGGCTTGGCGAGGGGCTGATGGGTCATGTCAGTAGATCAGCTCATCGTCGCCGCCCTGGCCGACCAGCATGATCTCGCCCTTGGCGGCGAGATCCTTGGCCACCTGGACCATGGCCATCTGGGCCTGGTCGACATCCTTGAGGCGGACGGGACCCATCCCATCCATGTCCTCGCGCATGATCTTGGCGGCGCGCTCGGACATGTTGGAGAAGAACAGCTCACGAAGGGATTCCGAAGACCCTTTCAATGCAAGGGCGAGGGAATCCTTCTCGACCCCGCGCAACAGGGTCTGGATGCCGCCGGGGTCCAGCTTGGCCAGATCCTCGAACACGAACATCAGCGCGCGGATCCGTTCAGCCGCCTCACGATTGCGCTCCTCGAGGGCGCCGATGAACCGGGCCTCGGTCTGGCGGTCGAAGCTGTTGAAGATGTCCGCCATCATTTCGTGGCTGTCGCGCTTGGAGGTGCGGGCCAGGTTCGACATGAACTCGGTGCGGAGGGTCTGTTCGATCTTGTCGAGAATCTCGCGCTGCACCGGCTCCATGCGCAGCATGCGCTGGACGCATTCCAGTGCGAAGTCCTCGGGCAGGCTGGTCAGGACCCGGGCGGCGTGGTCCGCCTTGATCTTGGAAAGGACCACCGCAACGGTCTGGGGGTATTCGTTTTTCAGATAGTTGGCGAGAACAGCCTCGTTCACATTGCCGAGCTTGTCCCACATGGTGCGGCCAGCCGGGCCGCGGATCTCTTCCATGAGACCGTCGACGCGATCGGGCGGCATGAAGGAGGCCAGCAGGCGCTGGGTCTGCTCGAAACTGCCCATCACCGCGCCCGAGCCGCCGATGCCGGAGACGAATTCGACCAGAAGCTCCTCGACGACGCCGGCGCTGACGGTGCCCAACGACGCCATGGCCTGGGAGATTTCCTTGATCTCCTCCTCGTCGAGGCTCTGCCACAGCCGGGTATGGTCCTCGCCGAGAGTCAGCAGAACGACGGCGGCCTTCTCGGGGCCCGTCAGCTTCCTGGCGTCCTCGATCGCAGGCTTCTTGTTGAGCAGGCGCGCCGTCATCAGCCTTCGTGCACCCAGCTACGGATGATGGAGGTCGATTCGTCAGGATGTTTCTCGACGAATTCCGCCACCTTTTTGACCGACGAGGCCTTCACCTGCCCCTCGATCCGGGCGATGTCGATCCGGTGGTCCATCTCGGTCGGGCTGGCGATCTGCGGCGCGCCTCCACCTGCGCCGGACATGATGGTTGTCTGCAGCGAGGTCACCGGCGGGCCGCCCCCGGCTCCCGCCAGCTGCATCTGACCCGCGCCCGCGCCGCCCGCAGCCGACTTCAGCAGCGGCCGCAGGACGAAGAAGATCAGCAACAAGCCAGTGATCAGCAGCACCAGCAGCTCGACGCCGCGCATGATGTCGTCCTTGGTGAAGTTGAACAGCGACGAACCAGCCTCCTCGCCGCCGACCATGGCCAGGTCGCGGTTGAACCGGACGTTGAGCACCTCGATCCTGTCGCCGCGTTCGGCGTCGATGCCGACGGCGGCGGCGACCAGGGCCTTGATCTGCTCGATCTCGGCCGGCGTACGCGGGGCGTAGGTTGGCTCTGCCCCGTCGGCGCCTGGAGTCCATTTGCCGTCGACCGCGACAGACACCGCCAGCCGCTTGATCTCCCCGGCTTCCTTGACCGTGGTCGTGGTGGTGTTGGAGATTTCGTAGTTGGTGGTCTCGGTGGTGTCGGTCGAACGCGAGCCGACCGCTCCGATCCCCGGAGCCTCGCCGCCGGGAATGTTGTTGGCCGCGGTCGCGCCCCCGTCGTTGACCCCGGTGGTGTCGGCGCTCTCCGAGCCGTTGGTCGAGGTCGAGCGGACCACCTGACCATCCGGATCATAGCGTTGTTCCTGGGTGGTGGAGCGGCTGTGATCGATGTCGGCGGTGACCTGGACGCGGGCGCCGCCGACGCCGACGACGCCTTCGACGATGTCCTTGATGCGGGCCTGCAACTGGGCTTCGGTGGAATCGCGGGCCTCCTGGGCCGAGGCGGCGCTGAAGCTTCCGCTATCCGAACCGGCCGCGAGGGTGCGGTTGGAGGTGTCGGTGAGGGTGACCTTCTCGGGCTTCAGATTGGGCACCGAGGAGGCGATGACATTGCGGATGGCCTGGACCTGGGCGCCCGACAGCTGGCCGCCGGTGACCCCGACCACGACCGAAGCGGTCGGTTCGGCGGCGTCGGACTGGAACAGCTCCCGGCGCGGCAAGGCGATCATGACGCGGGCTGAATTGATGCCGCGCATGGTCAGGATGGTGCGCGCGAGCTCGCCCTCGAGGGCGCGCTTCTCGTTGATGTTCTGCTGGAATTCGGTCTGGCCGAGGACGGACTGGTTGTCGAAGATCTCGTAGCCGACGCTGCCCGAGGTCACGAGCCCCTTGCCGGCGACCAGCAGACGGGCCTCGCCTACCTCGTCGCGGCTGACGAAGATGGTCGAACCGTCGCCCCTCGATGAGTATTTGATACCGGCGCTGTCCAGCGCCGTGGTGACCTCGGAGGCCTCGCGCAGGTCGAGATTGGAATAGAGCAGGGCGTCAGGGGCCTGACCGATGCGGAGCATGACGGCGACCAGCACAGCCGCGACGCCGGCGGCGACGCCCAGCACCACGGTCAACCGACCGATCCCGAATCTCTGCAATGCCGCTGTGAAGCCGCCCACGCGTCCCGCCCCGATCACTCACGGGTACCAGCCGGGGCCCGCTAGGCAGAAAGTGCCGCCTGCGTGGTAAACGGGGCGTTAAGACAGTTGATCGATCAGCGTTTCTTCCGCTTTTGCATGACGAAGCCGATAACCTTGGCGGCCGCCTCGAAATGCTCGCGGGGAATGGTCTCGTCGATGTCGACCGCCGCATAGAGGGCGCGGGCCAGCGGGATGTTCTCGACGATCGGCACGCTATGTTCCCGCCCGACCTCGCGAATGCGCAGGGCCACGGCGTCGACGCCCTTGGCGACGCAGATGGGAGCGGGATCCCCCTCTCCGGGTTCGTAGCGCAGGGCCACGGAGTAGTGGGTCGGGTTTGTCACGATGACCGTGGCGCCGGGCACATTCTGCATCATCCGCTGGCGGCTGCGCCTCGCGCGGATCTGCTTCAGCTTGGCCTTGATGTGCGGATCGCCCTCGGACTGTTTGTAGTCCTCCTTGAGTTCCTCCTTGGTCATCTTCATCCGCTCGGCGAAGCGGTGCTTCTGCCAGAGGAAGTCCGCCCCCGCGGTAAAGCCGAGGAAGACGATGGTCGAGAGCATCAGGGCGACGGCCAGGTCGCGCGCGAGCGGCAGGATCAACGCCGGTGGCATGGCCGCCATCAACTCCAGGTCGCGCAGGTGCGGCCTCAGGACGAGCCAGCAGATCACGCCGACGGCCAGCAGCTTCAGGAACGTCTTGATGAACTGGACCAGACCGTCCGGGCCGAAGATGCGTTTCAAACCCTTCATCGGACTGACCTTCGACCAGTCCGGCTTGAGCTTTTCGACGGTGAAGATCAGGCCCGACTGGGCGACATTGCCGCCGACGCCGCCCAGAATGGTGGCGAGCATGACCACGCCGAGAAAGGGCGCCACGGCCCACAGGGCGATGGCTCCGATCTCCACCCCGGCGCCCGCGTCAAGCCCTCCCAGCATGGTGTGAGGCGCAGCGATGAAGGGCAGCAACTGCTCGGCCATGGAGGTGGCGAACCAGCCACCGGACATCAGCACCACGGCCGCCGCGCCTGCCAACGACAGGGCGGCCGCGACGTCCGGCGACTTGGCGACATCACCCTTTTTACGCGCGTCCGCGAGTTTTCGCGGGGTCGCCTCTTCTGTCTTCGATTCGGGATCCGGCGTATCAGCCACCGGCGCCTCCGACGAAGACATTGGCCAGGGCGCGGTAGCGGTCGATGAAGACCGTGCCCACCACGCCGAGGCTAAGTGCGAAGACCGACAGGCCCAACAGGATGCTGAGCGGGGCGGCGGCGAAGAAGACCTGGAATGAGGGCATGACCCGGCCGACGAGGCCCGAGGCGAGGTTGAAGATCAGGGCGAAGACGAGCAGCGGCGCCGACAGCTGAACCCC
>Ga0207951_100770_pt1 | contig 13919 bp, 13 predicted proteins | sample Subbio12Aug_8Bad_FD_184830 | JGI IMG/M metagenome (GOLD analysis project Ga0207951, IMG submission 184830) | Serpentinite rock and fluid subsurface biosphere microbial communities from McLaughlin Reserve, California, USA - CR12Aug_8Bad (SPAdes) | ecosystem: Environmental > Terrestrial > Deep... | reverse complement strand
CCCGCCGGGCGGCGTCATCGCTGCGGCGCGGGCGGCAACCGCGCGTCCCGCAACCGTCATCAGGGCAAAGCTGTCATTCCCGGCGGCGAACCACCGCGCCTCGGCCGCGCGCATTTCGGCTACAGACAGGAGCGGTTCAGCGGCGCGCGTCAAGCGACCAGCCTCGTCCGGCCATCCTCGGCGCACCGATCCCGGATGACAGGCGATTCATGTCGTGGATGGCAAAGCGCCTACTTCTTGCCGATGCCCGAAACACCGGCGAAGCGCTTGTTGAACTTCGCGACACGGCCACCGTCCTGCAGCTTGGCGGCGCCGCCGGTCCAGGCCGGGTGGCTCTTGGGGTCGATGTCGAGCGCCAGCGTGTCGCCTTCCTTGCCCCAGGTGGAACGGGTTTCAAACACCGTGCCGTCGGTCATCTGCACCTTGATGGTGTGATAATCGGGGTGAATGCCTGCCTTGGCCATTTTCATGTTCCTGCGAATGCGGCTGGTTCCGACCAGCCAGGGGAGCCATATTGGAAAGCGTGGGCGCATAGCGGCAACCGCCCCGCAAGGCAAGAAGATCACCGGCAAGACCGGCATGGGCGCCGGCATAGGCGCCGGCAAGACCGGCATGGGCGCCGGCATGGGCGCAAAAACCGGCGGCTCGCCTTTCCAAGGCCGGAAAAGCCAAGTAGGACAGCGATCATGCCGCTTATCGGAACAGGGATCGCGGACGACGCGGACGCGAAGGCCAACCGCGCGGCGATGGGTGCCCTTGTCGCGGAATTGCGCGCGCGCGCGGCCATGGTTTCGCTGGGCGGCCCGCCCGGATCGCGCGATCGCCATGTCGCCAGAGGAAAGCTGCTGCCCCGCCACCGGGTCGAGCGCCTGCTGGACCCGGGAACCGCCTTCCTCGAGATCGGCCAGTTCGCCGCGCACGAAGTCTATGGCGAAGAGGTTCCGTCTGCCGGCCTGATCGCCGGCGTCGGCCAGGTCTCGGGCCGGCTGGCGATGATCGTCGCCAATGATCCCACCGTGAAGGGCGGAACCTATTATCCGCTCACGGTTAAGAAGCATCTCCGGGCGCAGGAGATCGCAGCGGAAAACCGGCTGCCGTGCATCTACCTCGTCGATTCGGGCGGCGCCTTCCTCCCCCGCCAGGACGAAGTGTTCCCCGACCGCGAGCATTTCGGGCGCATCTTCTTCAACCAGGCCAACATGTCCGCGCGCGGCATCGCCCAGGTGGCGGCCGTGATGGGAAGCTGCACTGCGGGCGGCGCCTATGTGCCGGCCATGGCCGACCAGTCCATCATCGTGCAGAATCAGGGCACGATCTTCCTTGGCGGGCCGCCGCTGGTGAAGGCCGCGACCGGAGAGGATGTGACCGCCGAAGAGCTCGGCGGCGGCGATGTCCACGCCCGCCTGTCGGGCGTCGTCGATCATCTCGCCATCGACGATGGCCACGCGCTCGCCCTCGTGCGCGCCGCGCTCGCAACCGTGCCGCACGGCGAAACACCCGCGCGCGCGGGTGTTTCGCCGCCGATGTTCTCCGCCGAAGACCTGCACGCGCTGGTCCCGCTCGACACCCGCCATCCGGTTGACGTGCACGAAATTGTCGCGCGCATCGTCGACGGCAGCCGCTTCGACGAGTTCAAACCGCTCTACGGCGCAACGCTCGTCACCGGCTTTGCGCATATCGAGGGCATCCAGGTCGGCATCATCGCCAACAACGGAATCCTGTTCTCGGAATCCGCCCAGAAGGGCGCGCATTTCATCCAGCTGTGCTGCCAGCGGAAAATACCGCTGCTGTTCCTGCAGAATATTTCGGGCTTCATGGTGGGCAAGACCTATGAAAATGAAGGCATCGCCAAGCATGGCGCAAAGCTGGTGACGGCGGTGGCGACCGCCGGCGTTCCGAAGATCACGGTCGTGATCGGCGGCAGCTTCGGCGCGGGCAATTACGGCATGTGCGGCCGCGCCTATGGCCCCCGCTTCCTGTGGATGTGGCCCAACGCCCGCATCAGCGTGATGGGGGGCGAACAGGCGGCCAGCGTGCTCGCCGCCGTGAAGACCGGCGGATTCGCCGGTGCTTCGGAAGAGGAGGCCTTCAAGGCCCCCATCCGGGATCAGTATGAACGGCAGGGCAGCCCATATTATGCCAGCGCCCGCTTGTGGGACGACGGCATCATCGCGCCCGAAGACACCCGCCGCATCGTCGCGCTGAGCCTCGCTGCTGCGCTCAATGCGCCGATTGCCGAAACCCGCTTCGGCCTGTTCCGGATGTGACCATGCCGAATATCGCAACCGACGCCCGCGACCTTGCCCGCATGGCCCCGAACCGGCCCTGGAAACATGATGCCTTCGGCCAGCGCCGCAAGTCGGAATGGGCCCCGCAATGAAGAAGCTTCTCATCGCCAACCGGGGCGAGATCGCCTGCCGCATCATCCGCACCGCACGGCGTATGGGGATTGCAACGGTCGCCGTCCATTCCGATGCCGATGCCCATGCGCCCCATGTGCGCGCGGCCGACGAGGCCGTGCGCATCGGCCCGCCCCCGGCGCGCGAAAGCTACCTGCTGGCAGATCGCATCCTCGCGGCCGCAAAGGCCAGCGGCGCGGATGCGATCCATCCGGGCTATGGCTTCCTGTCGGAGAATGCTGATTTCGCCGAGACCGTCCGCCGGGCCGGGCTGATCTTCGTCGGCCCGTCCGACCAGGCCATCCGCGTGATGGGCCTCAAGGATTCGGCGAAAACCCGCATGAAGGGCGCAGGCGTCCCGGTCACGCCCGGCTACATGGGCGAGGATCAGTCGCTCGCCCGGCTGGAACGGATGGCGGAACTTGTCGGCTACCCGCTGCTGATAAAGGCGGTAGCCGGCGGCGGCGGCAAGGGCATGCGCCCTGTCACCGACAGATCCGGATTCACCGAAGCGCTGCTGGGCGCCAAGCGCGAGGCCGCCGCGGCCTTCGGCAACGACAGCGTGATGCTGGAAAAGCTGATCGGCCGGCCGCGCCATGTGGAGGTGCAGATCTTCGGCGACAGCCACGGCAACATCGTCCACCTGTTCGAGCGCGACTGCTCCATCCAGCGCCGGCACCAGAAGGTCATCGAGGAAGCCCCGGCGCCCGGCCTTTCGGACAGGCTGCGCCATGTGCTGGGCATCGCTGCTGCAACCGCGGGCCACGCCATCGGCTATGAAAATGCCGGCACCGTCGAGTTCATCCTCGACATGGACGATACCGACGATGCCGGCGACCCGAAATTCTACTTCATGGAAATGAACACCCGCCTGCAGGTGGAACATCCGGTCACCGAGGCGATCACCGGACAGGATCTGGTGGAGTGGCAGATCCGCATCGCGCGCGGCGAAATGCTGCCGCTGATGCAGGACGCGCTGGCGGTGCGCGGGCACGCGGTCGAAGCGCGGCTTTATGCGGAAAACCCCGAAAGGGGCTTTCTCCCTTCCACCGGAACGCTCACCCGCCTTTCCTTCCCGGCAGATGCGCGGATCGACACCGGCGTGGAACAGGGCGGGGAAGTGACCGTTCACTACGACCCGATGATCGCCAAGATCATCACCCACGGCGCCACCCGGGCCGAGGCAATGGCAAGGCTCGTCGCCGCGCTCGACGCCACGCAGGTAGAGGGCCTGTCCTCGAACCGCGCCTTTCTTGCGCGGCTGGCTTCCCATCCGGCCTTCCTGGCGCAGGAAATCGACACCGGGTTCATAGGTCGCCACGAGGCATCGCTGTTCGAAACCCCGCCGCCGTCGTCCGCCGTGATCGCGGCGGCTGCTGAACATGTGATGGCGGGATGGCCCGGGGGGCAGGGCTTTGCCAGCCCGTTCCGGCTGAACCTGCCCTCCGCCAGCCACTTCGCGCTCTGGTCCGCAGACGGCGCCGAGCATCGGCTGGAAGCCCGGGCGAACGGCCTGTTCCTGAACGGCGAGGGGCCGGTTTCAGCCGATCCCCGCACCATCCTTGTCGCCACCGGCGCGGGGCTGGAAGCAAGGCGCAACGGCCGGGCATGGCGGTTCGACACGGAAAGTCCGGCCTGGTCCGGCCCCGGCGCGGCGGGCCCCGCCGATGGCAGCATCACGGCGCCCATGCCCGGCAAGGTGATCGGCCTGTTCGTGCAGCCCGGAGACATGATCTCGGCAGGAGACAGGCTGCTGGTGCTCGAAGCCATGAAGATGGAGCACCGGCTGACGGCGCCCTTCGATGGCGTGGTGGATTCGGTTGCAGTCGCGGCCGGCGCGCAGGTTTCCGAAGGGACGCTGCTGATCGAACTGCGGAAAAAGGACACCCCATGAGCCTTCCCATGCTCCGCTTCGCGCATGGTGAAACCATCGCGATGCTGCGCGACAGCGTGCGCGCCTTTGCGGCTGCCGAAATCGCCCCGCGCGCCGACGACATCGACCGCACCAACAGCTTCCCGCGCGATCTCTGGCCCCGGCTCGGTGCGCTCGGCCTGCACGGCATCACGGTGGCCGAGAAGGATGGCGGCGCCGGCCTCGGCTATCTCGCCCACACCATCGCGATCGAGGAAATCTCCCGCGCCTCGGCTTCCATCGGGCTGTCCTATGGCGCGCATTCGAACCTGTGCATCAACCAGATCGCGCGCTGGGGCACCCCCGCGCAAAAGGCGAAATATCTGCCCGGGCTGATTTCGGGCGAACATGTCGGATCGCTCGCCATGTCGGAAGCGGGCTCGGGTTCCGATGTCGTCTCGATGCGCATGCGCGCACAAAAGCGCAACGACCGCTATGTGCTGAACGGCAACAAGTTCTGGATCACCAACGGCCCCCACGCCGACACGCTGGTGGTCTATGGCAAGACCGATCCCGACGCCGGGCCGAAGGGCATCACCGCCTTCCTCATCGAAAAGGGCATGCCGGGCTTCTCGACGGCACAGAAGCTCGACAAGCTCGGTATGCGCGGTTCCGACACCTGCGAACTGATCTTCGAGGATTGCGAGGTGCCGTTCGAGAATGTGCTGGGCGCGGAAGGCCAGGGCGTGAAGGTGCTGATGTCGGGCCTCGATTACGAGCGCGTGGTGCTGTGCGGCGGGCCGCTCGGCATCATGCAGGCCTGCCTCGATATCGTGGTGCCATATGTGCACGACAGGAAACAGTTCGGCCAGCCGATCGGACAGTTCCAGCTGATGCAGGGCAAGCTCGCCGACATGTATGTCGCCCTCTCCACCGCGCGCGCCTATGTCTATGCCGTGGCACAAGCCTGCGACCGGGGCGAGACCGCGCGCAAGGACGCCGCCGGCGCGATCCTCTATTCAGCGGAAAAGGCGACCTGGATGGCGCTGGAGGCGATCCAGGCGCTGGGCGGCAACGGCTATGTCAATGATTATCCCACCGGCCGGCTGCTGCGCGATGCCAAGCTCTACGAGATCGGCGCCGGCACATCCGAAATCCGGCGCTTCCTGATCGGCCGCGAGCTGTTCGAGGAAACAGCCTGATACCAGGGCTCGCTGGCGACGCGCCGTCATCCGGGCATCGAACGCCCTTATTGGAAACCGGCGCAAGGCCAGCCCCTCCATGTTCTGCCATGTTCTGCCATGTTCTGCCATGTTCAGGACGGAGGGTCGGCGATCATTGCGGTAAAGCGCGCTTCGGCCGCAACTTCGCCGTCCAGCAGGGCCGTTCCCTCGAACTTGCAGACCGTCGCGCGGCGCTGCAGGAATCGCGCCTCCAGCCGCACAAGGCAACCGGGTTCCACGGGCTTGCGGAACCTGGCTGCTTCAATCGTCATGAAATAGACGAGTTTTCCAGACTGCTGAAGCCCCAGCGTTTCCACCGCGAGAATGCCTGCGGCCTGCGCCAGCGCCTCCACGATCAGCACGCCGGGCATGATGGGGCGCGCTGGAAAATGGCCCTGAAAGAAGGGCTCGTTGAAGCTCACGGCCTTCACGGCCGCGATATGCTCGCCGGGCACCAGATCGAGCACCCGGTCGACAAGCAGCATCGGAAAACGGTGCGGCAGCCGGGCCAATATCCCGCCGATGTCGAACCCGTTTCCCGCCATGCTCCGCCCCCTTCGTCAGGTCTTACTGGCGCGGTGCCGGTGCCGGCGCCGCCGGTGGGGTGCTGGAAACGCGCGGCGTGCTGGTGTTCAACCGGGCGATCACGTCATTGGTCACTTCCAGCGTTGCGCTGTGCTGCATCGCTGCGCCCTTGGCGAGCGCGATGGCGGCGCCGCGCTCGCGCATCACCTGGGTGATGATCGGCTGGGCGGCCGTGTCGATCTGCTGGATCACGAACTGGCGCGACCGCTGCACGTCCTGCTCGAGGCGGGCGATTTCCTGCTGGGCCTGCTGCTGCCGCTGGCCGAAAGCCTGGGCGCGCTGCTCGAGCGCGGCACCGGCCAGCGACTTGTTGGCCTGACCTGCCTGGATCGAGTCGGCGTCGGCCTTCAACTGGCCCTGCAACGTGGTGGCGCGATTCTGAAGGTTCGTGATCTTGCCCTGGATTTCGGTCGCCGCCTGCTTGCCGGCGGCGCTTTCATTCACGATCCGGTCCATGTCGACGATCACGATCACGGGCGGGGATAGCTTCTGGGCAGCCGCGGGCGACGATGCAGCCGCAATCAGCAAAGCGGCGGTTACAGCCTTGAATAATATTTTCATCAAAATTGGGTTCCTACATTGAACTGGAATATCTGGTCGTCGTCGCCCTCGACCTTCCTGAGGGCTTTTGCAAGATCGAAGCGGAACGGCCCGAAGGGCGAATTCCACGACACGCCCACCCCGACCGAGACACGCGGGCTGGCGCTGTTGCCGAACGCCTGCTCGACAAAGCCGAACCGGGTCTGGGTCTGCGGATTTCCGCTCCCGTCGAGCACCGGATTGCCATTCACATCGAGAACGGGAACCTCGACGGACGGCTGGTCGATCAGATCGGGGAAATTCACGTTCCACAGGGCGCCGACATCCAGGAACACCGATGGCCTGAGGCCAAGTTCACGGCCCCCCGATCCGATCGGAATCTCGACTTCGGCGCGGGCAAGATAATAATTCTGCCCGCCGAGGGCGTCATCGACCCAGGTATCCCTGTCCTCGATGATGTTGTTCTGGGCATCATAGGGCTTGCGGATGATGCGGGGGCCGACACCGCGGATACCAAAGCCCCGGAAGCGTGGCTCGCCAAGGTAGAATCGATCCACAAGGCGAACTTCCTCGCCGCCCCAGCCGAAAATATTGCCTGCCTCGCCGCCGATGTTCAGGATGAAATTGGCCGGCAGGCGGAAATAGCGATCATAGCTGATGCGCGTGCGCAGATATTGCACCGTGCCGCCCAACCCCGCAAGATCCTGGTTGATCACGAGCCGCTGACCCCGGCTGGGGCGCATGCGGTTGTCCAGAGTGTCGTTGACCAGGCTGTAACCGATCGACGATGTCGTGTTCGTGCCCAAAGCGTCGCACAGGAAGCGGCCCGCCTTCAGCGGATCGCACTTCAGTATCCCGGTGATGGGTTCCGGGCTGAAGAAGACGCTCTCGTCCAGGCTGACTCTGTCGACGCTCAGGCCGTAGCGCAGCTGGGCCTGCCAGAATTCGGTGATCGCCGATCCCACGCGGATCTGGAAGCCTGTCGTCACCTGATCGTAGGTCGTTTCGCGATCGCCGGCGCTGGTGAAACGGAAACTGTTGAAATCGCGCCTGAATATATCGAAGCCGAGCGCGAGGTTGCGGCCCAGCAGATAGGGCTCGGTGAAACCGACCTCGACCGACCTCGAATAGGAACTGATGTTGGCCGACAGACGCAATTGCTGCGCCCTGCCGCGGAAGTTCCGCTCCTCGATCGAGAAGCTGAAGATGAACCGCTCCAGCGACGAGAAACCGGCCGAAAGCTGCAGCGATCCGGTCGGGCGTTCCTGCACATCGACTTGCAGGACGACCCGGTCGGGCGCGGTGCCGGGCAGTTGCTGGACTTCCAGCTTTTCCTGGAAAAAGCCCAGCGACTGGATCCGGTCGCGCGAGCGCTTCACCTTGATGGAGTTGAAAGCGTCGCCTTCGGCCAGACGGAATTCGCGCCGGATCACTGCGTCCAGCGTTCGGGTGTTGCCGTTGATGTTGACGCTCTCGATATAGACGCGCGGAGTCTCGTTCACCATGAAGGTGACGTTCATCTCCTGCTTTTCCCTGTCGCGCTCGAAGGTCGGCCGCACGTCGGCAAAGGCATAGCCCATAAGACCCACGGCCTCGGTCAGGCCATCGATCGTTTCTTCGACCTGCCTGGCGTTGTACCAGTCGCCGGTCTGCATCGGCAGGAGGGCCTTGAAATTCTCGGCCCTGATGTCGCGGATCTGGCTTTCCAGTTCCACCCTGCCGAACTTGTAGCGTTCTCCTTCCTCGACGACATAGGTCACGATGAAGTCGCGCCGGTCGGGCGTAAGCTCGGCAACGGAAGAAACGACCCGGAAGTCGGCATAGCCGTGCGTCAGGTAGAATTGGCGGAGCTTCTGCTGGTCGAATGCCAGACGGTCGGGATCATAGGTGTCGTTCGATGTGAACAGCCGGAACGGGCGCGCCTGCCTGGTCGCCATCTCGCCGCGCAGTTCGGCGTCGGAAAATCTTTCGTTGCCCAGAATGTTGATCTGGCGAACCTTCGACTTGGGCCCTTCGGAAATCTCGAACACCAGGTCGACCCGGTTCTGCTCGAGCTGCACGATCTTCGGCTCGACCCGCGCGGCAAAGCGACCACCCCGGCGATAGAGTTCGAGAATCCGCGCCACGTCCGCCCGCGCCCGTGAGCGGGTGAAGATCTGCCGCGGGCCAACCTTGATTTCCTCGCGGATCTTGTCTTCCTTGATCCGCCTCGAACCTTCGATGATCACCCGATTGATGACCGGGTTCTCGCGGACCTCGATGGTGATGTTGCCGTCGCCATCGTCGCGAATCTGGGTCTCGCCGGTGAACAGCTCGGTTGCGAACAGATCCTTCAGCGCCCGGTCCAGCCTCTCGCGATCATAGGTTTCACCCGGGCGCAGATCGACATAGGATCGCACGGTCTCGGCCTCCAGCCGCTCGTTGCCCACGACATTGAGCGAACGGATGACGCGAGCCGGCTGCACCTGCACCGCCGCGGGCGTCGCTGGCAGCAATTGCGCCGCGGGCGTCGCTGGCGGCAATTGCGCCGCGGGCGTCGCGGCCGGTTGCGGCGCGGTCTGCGCGGCAGCCGACGCCAGCGCAACCGGCGCGACCCCGAGCAGAAGGGCCGAAATGGCTGCAAAGCGGCACGGGACAGACATTTTCGCCGGGCGAACGCCCCTAGTCACCAGCATTCTCGTGACGATCCTTAGTCTAGCGACCGGCTTCAGCCGATGAGGCCGGCCAGCTGATCCAGCAGTCCGACCGATTGCAGGTCGTTCCAGGTGAGGAAAAGCATGAGCGACATCAGCAGCGCAAACCCGGACATGAAGGCCCACTCCTGCACCTTCGGGTTGAGCGGCTTCCGCCGGACACCTTCAAGCGCGTAGAGGAACAGATGCCCCCCGTCCAGCATCGGGATTGGCAGCAGGTTTATGAACCCGAGGTTTATCGAGATGAGGGCGATGAAACTGATGAGGGCGGGAAGCCCCAGCGACGCGCTCTGCCCGGAGAATTGCGCGATCTTGATGGGCCCGCCCAGATCCTCGACCGTGCGCCGCCCCGTCACGATCTGGACGATCGTGTCCCACATCATCCGCACGATGCCCCAGGTCTCGATGCCCGCCCATTTCACCGCATCCAGCGGACCATGATGAACAACGGTGCGCTGGTCGGATCCAACCCCCAGCATGCCGCGCGTATACTCGTTGCCGAACCGATCGACCTCCGCGACGATCCGCGGCGTCACCTGCTTCTCCAGCAGCAGGTCGTCCCGCTCGACCACGATATCCACGGCGGTTCCCGGATTGATCGAGATGATCCGCATCACATCCTCGAAGCGAAAGACGGACTGGTCGCCGATGCTGACGACCCGGTCCCCGGACTGGATGCCGGCCGCCGCCGCCGGGGCCCCGGCCACCACCTGGCTGACGATCGGCGGGGTGATCTGATGCCCGTAGGTCATGAAGAAGATGGCGAAAATCCCGATCGCGAACAGGAAGTTGATGCTCGGCCCCGCAAGGACGACAAGGAACTTCTGCCAGATCGGCCGATAGTGAAACAGTTCGGACCGGTCGACTCCGCTTGCGGCATCCGTCTTTGCGTCCATCTGCGGATCGGGCTGGCTGGCCGCGTTCATGTCGCCCGCGAACTTGGCGTAACCGCCAAGCGGCAGCCATCCCAGCTTCCAGCGGGTGCCGTTCCTGTCGGTCCAGCCGAAAACCTCGCGCCCGAAGCCGACAGCGAAGGTTTCAACCTTGATCCCGAAGATGCGCGCAACCTTGTAATGCCCATATTCGTGCACGAACACGAGAAGGCCGATGACGATCACGAAAACCGCGACGGTGTAGAGAAAGCCAGGGGCTGCCAATGTTTCCATCAGCCGCCCTTAGCCACTGCTTCGCTGAGCGGCAAATGAACGCTTCGGGCCATTGGTGACGAACTGTAACGTCGTTGCACGCGCTTCGGCATCGAAGGCGGCGACACCCTCCAGCGTTTCAGGACAGGCGGCCGGAAGCGCGTCCAGCGTGTCGGCCACCACCGCGGCGATATCCAGAAAACCGATTCGCCCGGCAAGGAAGGCCGCCACAGCCACTTCGTTGGCAGCATTCAATACGCAAGGGCGGCACTGCCCGGCGGCCAGCGCCGCCTCGGCAAGGGCGAGCGCGGGAAATCGCACCCGGTCAGCCTCCTCGAAATCAAGCCGCCCGATGGCGGCCAGATCCAGCCGGTCGACCGAAGTCGCAATCCGCTCGGGCCAGGCCAGCGCATGGGCAATGGGAACCCGCATGTCGGCCGGGCCGAGCTGCGCCAGCACCGAGCCGTCGATATACTCCACCAGCCCATGCACCAGGCTTTGCGGATGCACCAGAACGCCGAGCTGGTCGGGCCTGACACCAAAGAGATGGAAAGCCTCGATCAGCTCCAGCCCCTTGTTCATCAGCGTCGCCGAATCGACGGATATCTTCGCCCCCATCGACCATGTGGGATGTTTGACCGCCTGCGCGGGGGTCATTGCCGCCATGTCTTCGAGCGTGGCGCGGCGAAACGGGCCGCCGCTCGCCGTCAGGATGATGCGCGACACCCGCTCGCGCGCTTCCAGCACCTGGAATATGGCATTGTGCTCGCTGTCGACCGGCAGGATCGCAGCCCCGGTACGCCGGGCCGTCGCCGTCATCAGCCCGCCCGCGCATACCAGCGCCTCCTTGTTGGCGAGCGCAACCGACGTTCCCGCCTCCAGCGCCGCCAGCGTCGGCGGCAGACCGGCGGCGCCGACAATGGCCGCGACCACAAGGTCGGCGGGTCTCCGGGCGGCCTCGATCAGCGCCCCGTCGCCGGCCGACACCTCGATTCCGGTTCCCGCCAGCGCACCCTTCAGGTCGGCATAGGCGGCCGGATCGGCAATCACGGCGGCGCGCGCGCCGGTCGTCCGGGCAAGATCGGCCAGCTTGCGCCAGTCCCTTCCGGCCGCCAGCGCCTCGATCCGGAAACGCCCGGGGTTGCGGGCGACAAGATCGAGCGTCGATGCCCCGACCGATCCGGTGGCCCCCAATATCGTCAGCTGCTTCATGCCAGCATCTCCGCAACCGAACGGACGACATATTCTGCCGGAGGCTGCAGCCCGAACCAGAGCGCGACCAGACAGGCGACCGGCACCAGCCCGTCCACCCGGTCCATCATGCCGCCGTGGCCGGCAAGGATCCGGCCCGAATCCTTCACGCCCGCACGCCGCTTCAGCCAGCTTTCGAAAAAATCCCCCGCCTGCGCCACCGCGGCCAGCGCCATGCCCAGCAACATAAGCGCCACGAAGGATTGCGGCCACCCGCGGTGGAGGCCGAACAGCGCCGAAAAAAGCCCGGCCGCCAGCATGCCGCCGGCAAGGCCGGCCCAGGTCTTGTTGGGGCTCACCGCCCTCCAGATCTTCGGGCCGCCGATGGCGCGCCCGGCAAAATAGGCGAAGATGTCGGTGGCCCACACCAGCGCCATGGTCCACATCACCAGCGCGAAGCCGTCGGGTTGGCCCCTGAGCCAGATCAGCGCGACCGCCGGCAGCCCGGCATAGGCAAGGCCGGTGGAAAGCCATCGCTTGCCCGGCATGCGCGTCAGCACCGAGAGCAGCACAAACAGCAGGATCGCGCCGCCAAGCACGGCCAGCGCCGCCAGCGGCTGATCCAGATGGGCAAGAACAGAAACCCCCGCCAGCACCGCAATCCCGGCGGTGCGCCAGGCAACGGGTGTCAGGTGCAGGGCGCCCCATTCCCAGAACACGATGCCAACAGCAGCCGCGATCATCAGCGTGAAGGCAGGCCCGCCGACCCAGATGTCGGCAATTGCGATGGCGGCGAGAAACACGCCCACGACAACGCGCGACAGAAGGTTGCCGGGCTTCATGGGCGGCTGCCCGTCCTGCCCCTTGGCGGCATGTACGCTGCCGCCGGGCTCAAACTCCGCCATAGCGCCGATCCCGGCCGGCAAATGCCTCTGCCCCTTCGCGCAGCACGGCCTCGTCGAAATCCGGCCACAGCACGGGGGTGAACCACAGTTCGGCATAGGCCGCCTGCCACAGCAGGAAGTTGGACAGCCGCTGCTCACCCGAAGAACGGATGATGAGATCAACAGGCGGCAGATCCGCGGTGTCCAGCCCGGCCTCGATCATCTGCGGCGTGATGGAGGCCGGCGTGATCTCGCCCGCTGCTGCGCGCGCGGCAATCGCCTGCATGGCGCGGGTCAGTTCATCCTGTCCGCCATAGTTCAGCGCCACGACAAGCCGGAAGCGGCTGTTGCAGCGGGTCGCATCCATCGCGCGCTCCAGCCGTTCGACAACATCGGGCTTCAGGGACCGCCAGTCCCCGATGAGAGAGAGCCGGACACCATTGGCATCCAGCTCTTCCAGTTCGGAAAGAAGATGATGCCGCAGCAGGCTCATCAGATCGGAAACCTCGTCGGCAGGCCGACGCCAGTTTTCCGACGAAAAGGCATAAAGCGTCAGCGTTCCGATCCCGAGGCGGGGCGCGGCCCGCACGATGCGGCGCACGGCCTCGACGCCGGCCTTGTGGCCTGCAAGCCGCGGCATGCGCCGGGCCTTCGCCCAGCGGCCATTGCCGTCCATGATGATGGCGACATGCTTCGGCCCGCCGGCAACGGCAGGCTCGGGGGCAGCGGCCAGCAGCTCAGCTTCGCTGGCCGGGCGCACGGACGAAAACCATTTCACTTGCCAAGGATTTCCTTCTCCTTGGCGCTGGCCGCAGAATCGATTTCGGCAATCGTCCTGTCGGTCATTTTCTGCACATCGGCCTCAAGGCGCTTCTGCTCGTCCTGCGAAATCTGACCCTTCTTCTCGGCTGCCTTCAGCCCCTCATTGCCGTCGCGGCGCACGTTGCGAACGGCAATGCGCGCCTTTTCGGCATATTGGGTGGCGAGCTTCGCCAGTTCCTTGCGCCGGTCTTCCGTCAGATCCGGAATCGGCAGCCGCAGCGTCTGGCCTTCGGCGATCGGGTTGAGGCCGAGGCCGGCCGAGCGGATGGCCTTTTCCACAGGCTGCACGTTCGAGCGGTCCCACACCTGCACCGCCAGCATCCGCGGCTCGGGCGCCGTCACGGTCGCCACCTGGCTCAGCGGCATGCTGGCGCCATAGACATCGACCTGCACCGGATCGAGAAGCGAGGTGTTTGCGCGCCCGGTGCGCAAGCTGGAAAGATCGCTCTTCAGCGTCTCGACCGCGCCCTTCATGCGGCGCTCCAGATCGGCCTTGGCGGCGTTTGCGTCGAAATCGGCCATTGTCGGTCCCTGTCCTCGTCTATGCGCCGACCAAGGCGGCGATGCTCTCATCCGCTACGATGG
>Ga0207951_100767_pt1 | contig 13966 bp, 13 predicted proteins | sample Subbio12Aug_8Bad_FD_184830 | JGI IMG/M metagenome (GOLD analysis project Ga0207951, IMG submission 184830) | Serpentinite rock and fluid subsurface biosphere microbial communities from McLaughlin Reserve, California, USA - CR12Aug_8Bad (SPAdes) | ecosystem: Environmental > Terrestrial > Deep... | reverse complement strand
CTGACGCACCTCCACGAACACCAGCGTGCCGTCGCGCTCGCGCAGAATCAGGTCGATCTCGCCGCCGCCGCGCCCCGGCGTGCGAAAATTGCGCCCCAGCAAACGCAAACCTTGGCGCTGCAGGTAGTCTAAGGCCAGCGCTTCGGCGGCGGCGCCACGTTCTTTGGTGCTTGGGGCCTTGGCGCTTGGGACCGGCGTTGCGCTGGCGGTTGGCGCTGGTTTTGCTGGCCTCGGCCTGGTTGCCGCTGCCTTGGTCGCCGCATCGGTGGCCGGTTTAAAGATTTCGTTCATGGTCTCTGTCAACCCCTCGGGCGCACTTGCCCTGCAAGCCGCCCAGGCAGTGGCCGGTGCGCAGCATTATCCGCCGGCCACCCTGTACCTGGTGGCGACCCCGATCGGCAACCTAGCCGACATCAGCCTGCGCGCGCTGCACCTGCTGCAGCAAGTCGATGCCGTGGCCTGCGAAGACACGCGCCACAGCGCCGCGCTGCTGCGCGCCTACGGCATCGAGCGCCCCTTGCTGGCGCTGCACCAGCACAACGAGCGCGAAGCCGCCGCCGCCGTGGTGGCGCGGCTGCAAGCCGGCGCGCGCATCGCCTACGTGAGCGACGCCGGCACCCCCGGCATCAGCGACCCCGGCGCCCGGCTGTGCCAAGCCGTGGCCGCCGCTGGCCTGCGCTGCGTGCCGCTGCCCGGCGCCAGCAGCCTCACCGCCCTGCTCAGCGTGGCCGGTTGGGTCGAGAGCGAGGCGGCGCCGGGTTTTGTTTTCCTCGGCTTTCTGCCCGCCAAGGGGGCGGCGCGCGAGCGCGCTGTGCGCCGGTTGGCGCAGCTGCCGCAGGCCGGCGTGCTGCTCGAGGCCCCGCACCGCATCCCGGCGCTGGCGCGCGAACTGGCGGCCTTGGGTGCGCGGCGCCTCACCGTGGGCCGCGAGCTCACCAAACAATTCGAAGAGATCGCCACCCTGCCCTGCGCCGATCTGCCCGCTTGGCTGGCGGCCAAGCCGCAGCGCCTGCGCGGCGAATTTGCCCTGCTGCTGCACCCGCCCGAGGCCGCGCCGGCCACTGACCCCGAGGCCGGCCCCGATGCCGGCCTAGGTGCCGAGGCGCTGCGCGTACTCGATCTGCTGCTGCCCGAGCTGCCCCTGAAAACCGCCGTGCGCCTGTGTGCCGAGATCACCAGCGCGCCGCGCAACGCGCTCTACGAGGCGGCGCTGCAGCGCCAAGCGCTCCAAGCCAGCTAGGCCAAAGCCCTCTGCGCCCTGCCCTGCGGCCGCACACAGCCTAGAGGGGCCGGCGTGGTGGCGCCGTCGGCCGCTGTTATGGGCGCGGGTCGTCGGGGGGCCTGCTTGGGCCGTCGCCGGGCAAGGTCGGGTTGGGGGTCTGGCCCTCGCGCACCTCGACATCGCGCGCCTCCACATCGACCACCTCGTCGCCACGCCCAGCGGCAGCGCCGGGGCCGCGACCGGCCCGCCCACCCCAACCGCGCCCGCGCCCGCGTGCGCGCATCCGCTCCTGCATCTGCCGGCGCAGCAGCTCGGCGGCCAGCGGCACGGCCACGCGACGCCCGCGCAGCAAGGCCCACAGAGCGCCCAGCAGCAGCAGAGGCAACGCCACGACCAGCAGCAGCAGTCCGAGCCCGAGCAAAAACAGCCACAGCACCAAGCGCAGCAACGCGCCCAGCAGCCACGCCAACCCATCCAGCAATTTACCCATATCCTCTTTCTAGCCTGGGCAGCCCGTTGCCACCCACAGACACCCGGCCGCGTGCCATCGACACCAATTTTCAATCATCGCGCACAATCGGCTCTGCCGCAAGAAACTGTCACGTTTGTTGCCTTTAATCGAGCGCCCCCATGGATTCCACCCGCCTGATCGCCCTCGTCAAACGCCTGCCGCAGTACTTTCTGCGCGGCCTGATCACCATTTTGCCGCTGTTGCTCACCGTTTACCTGCTGTTTGCCTTGGTGGCATGGTCGGAATCGCTGGCTTCCTACCTGATTCGCCCGCTGCTGGGCAGCCTCTACATCCCCGGTTTGGGGTTGCTGGTGGCCATCGGCATCATCATCCTGACCGGCTACCTGATCTCGCGCCAAGACACCTCGCGCCTGTTCAACTGGGTCGAGCTGCCCTTCACCAACATCCCGGTGGTGCGCAGCATCTACAACTCGCTCAAAAGCTTTGCCGACTATTTTTCGCCGCAAAGCCCCGGCGAAACCACGCAGCAGGTGGTGATTTTGCGCTGGCCCGATCAGCCGCTCGAAGTGGTGGGTTTGGTCACGCGCAACCACCTCGCCGGTCTGCCCACGGGTTTTTTGCAGGGCGACCGGGTGGCGGTGTATTTGCCCATGGGCTACATGATCGGCGGCTACACTGTGTTCGTTCCGCGCGCCTGGCTCACGCCGATCGACATGAGCGTCGAAGAAGCCATGCGTTCGGCCCTGATCGCTTGGATGCCACCGCGCAAACAACCATGATGACCCGCCATTTGCATGCTTTGTTGGCCCCGCGCAGCGTCGCGGTTTTTGGGGCCTCCGACCGCCCGCAACGCGACGGCACCGCGATCTGGAACCGGCTCGCGGCCGAGTTCAAGGGCACGCTGCACGCTGTCAACCCGCGCCTGCGCCAGCTGGGCGCGCACAAGGTCTGGCACAGCGTGACCGAGCTGCCGCAAACCCCCGACTTGGCCGTGATCTGCACCCCGACGGCCACCGTGCCCGCCCTGATCGCGGCCTTGGGCGCGCGCGGCTGCAAGGCGGCGGTGGTGGTGAGCACGGGCTTGAGCGCGGCGCAAAAGCAGGCCATGCTGGCCGCTGCCCAGCCCTACGCGCTGCGCATCCTGGGCCCCGACTGCACCGGCCTGCTGGTGCCCCACTTGGGGCTCAACATCAGCTTGGCGCAAGTGGGCGCGCAACCCGGGTCGGTGGCTTTCGTGTCGCAGTCGGCGGCGCTGGTCACCGCCATGATGGACTGGGCCAGTTCGCGCCAGATCGGCTTTTCGCACTTCATTGCCCTGGGCGAGCACGCCGACGTCGATTTTGCCGACGTGCTCGACTACCTCGCCAGCGATGCGCGCACGCGCGCCATCATGCTCTACGTCGAGACGCTGGACGAGCCGCGCAAATTTTTGTCCGCCGCGCGGGTGGCGGCGCGCAACAAACCGCTGATCGTGGTCAAGGGCGGGCGCTCGGGCCAGGGTCAGCAGGCCGCCTCGACGCACAGCGCGGCACTGGCCGGCAGCGACCGCGTCTTTGACGCCGCCGTGTCGCGCGCCGGCATGTTGCGCGTGTTCCGGCTGCAGCACCTGTTCATGGCGGCCGAGCTGCTGGCGCGCTTTCGCGACAACCGCAGCGAACAGCTGATCGTGCTCACCAACGGCGGCGGGGCCGGCGTGCTGGCCGCCGACGCCGCCGACTACGCCCGCGTGCAGCTGGCGCCCCTGAGCCCCGAGCGCATCGCCGAGCTCGACGCGGTGCTGCCCGTCGGCTGGTCGCGCGCCAACCCGGTGGACATCGGCGGCGATGCGCCACCGCAGCGCTACCTCGACGCCCTGCGCATCCTGCTGCGCGAGCGCGACTGCGCCGTGCTGCTGGTGCACGCCCCCACCGGCCACGTGCCCAGCCTCGACATCGCCCAGGCGCTGCTGCCGCTGGCGAGCGAAAAACCGGTGCGCGTGCTTGGCTGCTGGCTGGGCACGCAGGCCGTGGCCGAGGCCAGCGCGCTGTTTCGTGCTGCCGGCATCCCCGACTACGACACCCCGGAAGACGCGGTGCGCGCCTTCGCCTCGCTGCGCCTGCACCGGCACCACCAGATCGACCTGATGGAGACCCCGCCCGCTGCGCCGCTGCACAGCCGCATGGACTTGCCCGGCATCCGCGAACTGGTCGAGTTCGTGCTGGCCGACGGGCGCGAGTGGCTCACCGAGCCCGAAACCAAAGAACTGCTCAAACGCGCCGGCTTGCCGGTCACGCCCACCCGGGTCGTGCCCCCCGAACCCGAGGCGGCCGTCTATGCTGCCGGCACGCTGGGCTTTCCGGTGGCGCTCAAGATTTTGTCGCACGACATCACGCACAAGTCCGATGTCGGTGGCGTGCGCCTGAACCTGCACAATGCCGCCGAAGTGGAGCAAGCGGCGCGCTCGATGCTCGAGCGCGTGTTGCAACTCCTGCCGCAGGCGCGCATCGAAGGCTTCACCGTGCAGCCCATGGTGCGGCGCCAGCACGCGCATGAGCTGATCATCGGTGCGCGCATCGACCCGCTGTTTGGCCCGGTGATGGTGTTCGGGCAAGGCGGCGTCGCCGTCGAGGTGCTGTCGGACCGCTCGGTGGCGCTGCCGCCGCTCAACGGCAAGCTGGCGCGCTCGCTGGTCGAGCGCACCCGCGTGGCGCGGCTGCTGCAGGGCTACCGCAACGTGCCCGCGGCCAAGCTGGAGGCGCTCATCGACGCCCTGGTGGCGGTGTCGCAGCTGCTGGCCGAGGTGCCCGAAATCGCCGAACTCGACATCAACCCGCTGCTGCTCAACCCCGAGGGCGCGCTGGTGCTCGATGCGCGGCTGCGCCTGAGCCGCGAGCGCCCGGCCGGAGCGGCCAACTTTGCCATCCGACCCTACCCGCTCGAGCTGATCGAAACCCTGCCCTTTGCCGACGGCCGCACGCTCACGCTGCGCCCGATCCGGCCCGAGGACGAGGGGCTGCTGGAGCGCTTTTTTGAGCAACTCGACCCCGAAGACATCCGCCTGCGCCTGTTCTACAGCCGGCGCAGCTTCGAGCACAGCGAGTTGGCGCGCATGACGCAGATCGACTACGAGCGCGAGATGGCCTTCATCGCCACCCTGCCCCTGCCCGACGGCAGCGAGGAGATGATCGGCGACGTGCGCGGCCTAGGCGACCCCGACAACCTCGAGGCCGAATTCGGCGTGCTGGTGCGCTCCGACATGAAGGGGCACCGGCTGGGCTGGATTTTGATGGATAAGCTCATCCGCTACCTGCGCGCCCACGGCACCCAGCGCATCGTGGGCGCGGTGCTGCGCGAAAACGACGGCATGCTGGGGCTGGGGCGCAAGCTCGGCTTTCACATCAGCGTGCACCCCGAAGACTCGGACCTGCGCCACCTCGAGCTGCCGCTGCAGACCGCCCAACGCGCCTAAAGCCAGACGCTCTGAGGGCACGTTGCGGGTGGATTCTGGAGGCGGCTGGTTGTAGCCTGCTGGCTGAGGGTGGCCGGGTAAGCGCTTAGTTGAGCAGGGTGAAGGCGACGATGAACACGCCGATGGCCAGATTCACCAGCACCCAGAACCGCACTTTTTCCATGACTGCAGCGGCCGCCGGCCAGTCCTTGGCCTGCACCGACAGGTCGCAGCGCTTGAACAGGGCAAAGCGGATGTGGCCAAAAATCAGGATCATCAGCACACCCAAAGTGGACATCACTTTCCAGTCCAGCGGCATGGTGAAGCCGACTCCCCCCTCAGAGGCGGCGCGCGCCACGTTGCCGATCATCCACAGGCCGGTGAACAGCGTGATCAGCGACACCGCGATGATGGCGTTGGTGAAGCGCCGCATGACCTCGTGCATGAGCGGCAGGCGCACCGCCGGTTCGAGCGTGGCCAGCGCCGGGCGCAGAAAGAACAGGGCAAACGCCATGCCGCCCAGCCAAATGATGATGGCCAGCAGGTGCACGGTTTTGAGGGAGGCGTAGAGCATGAAAATCCTGTGAGGAGGTTGAAGGTGAGAGGCTGCGATTCGATACCGCCCAGCGGCAGAGTTCCCCTTGACTGTGGCACAAGCCGGTCGGGCACGTGCTCTGAGGGTTTTTAGGGTTTTTTGTTGCGCCGCAACAAAAAAGACTTGCAAAGCGCGCCAAAGCCCCTATACTTGGTTTCATGTTGCAGCGCAGCAAATCCGGGCTGACACGGTTTTGACGCAAACGCGCGCTACAGTTTTCGAACTGTCAGATCTTTTGCCCTCAACCTTTTTAAGGAACCCTGCCATGTTGACCGTTGAACAAATCCTCGCCGCCCAAAAAGCCCAAGTCTCCACCCTGTTCGATCTGAGCAGCAAGGCGCTGGCCAGCGTCGAGCGCCTGAACGAGCTGAACCTGCAAGCCGCCCGCGCTTCGCTGTCGGAAAGCGCCAGCCACGCCCAAGCCGTGCTGGGTGCCAAAGACCTGCAAGACGTGGTCGCCCTGCAAAGCGCCGCGCTGCAACCCTTGGCCGAGAAAGCCGCTTCCTACAGCCGCCACCTGTACGAAATCGCCACCGGCATGGGCGCCGAGCTGAGCAAAGTCGCCGAAGCCCAAGCCTCGGACGCGCAAAAGCAGTTCGTCGCCGCCGTGGACAGCGCCGTGAAAAACGCGCCCCAGGGTTCGGAGTCGGCCGTGGCTGCCGTGAAGAGCGCCGTCTCGACCGCCAGCGCCGCCATGGAATCGGTGCAAAAAGCCGTCAAGCAAGCCACCGAGCTGGCCGAAGCCAACTTCAACGCCGTCACCAGCACCGCTGCTGCCAGCGCCAAACCGGCCACCCGTTCCAGCAAATCGGCTGCCTGATCTATCGGTTGCCTGATCGGCACCGATCTGCTCCCCACTCAGGCCGGATGATTTCCGTGCCTTGGTGAGGGGGCCCCAAAGCCCCGAGTGCGTCACCGCCCTCGGGGCTTTGGCTTTGGGCGCGCGGCATGGCGCCAAAGGGACGCGCTGGCGCCACCGAATTGTCATGCTCGGGCGAGCGCGCAACGGCATAATGACCCTGTTCCCATCAGCCTTATCCAACCCTTCAGGAGAGCACACATGAGCGAAATCCACACCGTCGGCATCCTTGGCGCCGGCACCATGGGCCACGGCATCGCGCAGGTCTGCGCGCTCAACGGCGTCGCGGTCGTGATGGTTGACATCAACGCCGCCGCGGTGCAAAAGGGCCTTGCCGCCGTCACCGGCAGCCTCGATCGCCTGCTGAAAAAAGAAAAAATCAGCGCCGCCGACAAAGACGCGGCGCTGGCGCGCATCCAGGTCGGCACCGACTACGCCGCGCTGCAAGGGGCGCAACTGGTGATCGAAGCCGCCACCGAAAACCTCGAGCTCAAGCTCAGCATCCTGCGCCAGCTCGACGCGCTGCTGCCCGCCGAAACCGTGGTCGCCACCAACACCAGCTCGATCAGCATCACCCAGCTGGCGGCCTTGAGCGGGCGGCCCGAGCGCTTCATCGGCATGCACTTTTTCAACCCGGTGCCGATGATGGCGCTGGTCGAGCTCATCCGTGGCCTGCAGACCAGCGACGCCACCCATGCCGCCGTGCATGCGCTCGCGCTCAAGCTCGGCAAAACGCCGATCACGGTCAAAAACGCGCCCGGTTTTGTCGTCAACCGGGTGCTGATCCCGATGATCAACGAGGCGTTTTTTGTGCTCGCCGAGGGGCTGGCCAGCGCCGAAGACATCGACGCCGGCATGAAGCTGGGCTGCAACCACCCGATCGGCCCGCTGGCGCTGGCCGACCTGATCGGGCTCGACGTCTGCCTGGCGGTGATGAACGTCTTCGTGACCGAGTTCAACGACAGCAAATACCGCCCCTGCCCGCTGCTCAAAGAACTGGTGGCCGCCGGCCGCTTGGGCCGCAAGAGCGGGCGCGGCGTGTTTAGCTACTGAACCTCTGCGGCGGGCCGGTCTGGGGCCCGGTAGTCGCCCGAGCGCCCGCCGGCTTTATGCAGCAGGCGCACGCCGGTGATTTCCATACCCCGGTCCACCGCCTTGCACATGTCGTAGATCGTCAGCAGCGCCACTTGCACGGCGGTCAGGGCCTCCATCTCGACCCCGGTCGGCCCAACGGTCTCGGCCCGGGCGGTGCAGCGCACGGCTGGCCCTTCGGGCAAGAGCTCGAAATCGAGCCCGACGTGGCTCAGGGCTACCGGGTGGCACAGCGGGATGAGATCGCTGGTTTTTTTGGCCGCCATGATGCCGGCCAGCCGCGCCACGCCCAACACATCGCCTTTTTTCGCGCTGCCGGCTTCGATCAGCCCCAAGGTGGCCGCTTCGAGCCGGATCAGACCCTCGGCCACCGCCACGCGGTGGCTGGCCGGCTTGGCCCCCACATCGACCATGTGGGCTTGGCCTTGGGTGTCGAAGTGGGTTAAATGGGTTGATGGCTCGGGCATGTTCTGGCGGCAAGAGGGGTGGTGGAGGGGCAGTGAGGGCGGGCGACGACGGATGGAGCGCACTTTTGCGCCAAGCTGGCATCATACGGCCATGAGACCGAATCTGTTGCAACGCTGCCGCCCTTGGTTGCTGGCCTTGGGGCTGGCGGTGCTGGTGTTGCCCGCCACCGTGCCACCCGCTGCGGCGGCCACCCCCAATTTGCCCGCCTTGGGCGGCGCCAGCGCGCTGTCGTTGGCGCAGGAGCGGCGCTTGGGCGACGAAATCGCGCGCTCGCTCTACCGCAGCCCCGACTTCATCGACGACCCGCTGCTGCACGACTACCTGCAAAGCATTTGGCAGCCGCTGTTGCAGGCGGCCCAGCGCCGCGGCGAGGTCTCGCCCGAGCTGGCCGAGCGCTTTGCCTGGGAGCTGCTGCTCAGCCGCGAGCGCAGCGTCAACGCCTTTGCCTTGCCCGGTGGCTATTTGGGCTTGCATTTGGGGCTGCTGGCCATCAGCAGCAGCGCCGACGAAATCGCCGCCGTGCTGGCGCACGAGCTGGCGCACGTGTCGCAGCGCCACATCGCGCGCCGCATCGAGCACGGCCAGCAGCAAACGCCGTGGGTGATCGGGGCCATGATACTGGGCGCGCTGGCCGCCAACGCCGCGCGCAACGCCGACATCGCCAGCGCCGCCGTGGCCGGCGGGCAAGCGGTGGCGCTGCAAGGGCAGCTCGCGTTTTCGCGCGACATGGAGCGCGAGGCCGACCGCGTGGGGCTGGACATCATGGCCGAAGCCGGTTTCGATGGCCGCGGTTTCGTCACCCTGTTCGACAAGCTGCAAGCCGCGGCGCGGCTCAACGACGGCGGCGCCTTCCCCTACCTGCGCACCCACCCCATGACCGCCGAGCGCAGCGCCGACATCGAGGCGCGGCTGCACGATCTGGGGCCAGCGCGCCAAGCGCAAAGCCCGGTGGCGGCGCCGGTGCACGCGCTCATGGCCGCGCGGGCGCGCGTGTTGTCGGAAACCGGCAGCGATCGGCTGCAAGCCTTGGCCGCCACCCTGCGCGCACCCAGCGCTGGGCCGGCGGCCAACCACTTGCCCACGGCCCTAGAGAGTGGGGAACTGGGCCGCCTCTACGCCGCCACCTTGGCTGCAGCGCGGCTGCGCGAACCGGCGCTGGCGCTGCACGGCTTGCAGCGCTTGCAAGCCCTCGCCGCCCCCACCGACCCCGCCACCCACGAACTGCTGCGCTGGCTGCAACTCGAGCTGTTGCTGCTGCTGCCGCCGCAGGCGCTGCCGCTGGCACAACAGCAGCAGCTCAGCACCCTGCTGCAAGCCGCGCTGCGGTCTGAGCGCCGCGCTGCGCTGCTGCTCGGGGCCCAAGCCAGCTTGCAGCACGGCGCCGAACTGCAGCGGCTGGCGATCGCACGCCTGCAAGCGCGCACCAGCCTGCACCCCAACGACGCCTTGGCATGGCAAACCCTGGCCGGGCTGCATCTGGCGCAACAGCAACCGGTGCGCGCCGCCCGCGCCGAAGCCGAGGCCCGGCTGGCCCAGCTCGACGCCCCCGGCGCCCTAGAGCGGTTGCGCGCCGCCCGCCGGCTGGGGCAGGCGCAGGGGGCCGCCGATCACATCGAGCAGTCGATCATCGATGCGCGGCTGCGCCACGTTGAAGAACTGGCGCGCGTGCAGGCGCTGCCTTGGCAATGATCACCCCGGCGCCGGTTGCGGTGCCGTCGGTCGGTCCAACGGGAGGCCGGCCCCCGCGCCGAGCGCGGCCAGCTGCGCCTCCAACTCGCGCAGCTGCTGCGGCGTATTGAGGTTGCGAAAAGCCAGCGGGTCGTCGGTGGGGGCATCGAAGGGCACCACGGCGCAGCGCTGCGTACGCGCCCAAGCCTGCACTTTGGCCCCCCCTTGGGCGATGAAATCGAGCAGGCTGGGGCGCAGACTGGCGCGCAGCAAACAAAAAACCGGTTGCCAGCGCAGGGTTCCGCACTCGTCGGGCGCAGCGGCGAGCGCCATGTCGGCTTGCTCGTGCAGCAGGGCGTGGCGCAAGCGCCGCAGCAGATCGAGCGGAAACAGCGGCACATCGCAGGGCACGGTGAGCAACAAAGGCGTGCGGCAGTGCTGCAAACCAGCGGCAAAACCCGCCAACGGGCCGGCAAAATGCCCCACCGGGTCCGGCCACAGCGGCAGCCCGAAGGCGGCGTAGTCGGCCCATTCGCGGTTGGCATTGATCGCCAGTTGCAGCGGCGCGGCTTGGGCATCGGCGCCATCGGTAACTTGCGCGCGCAAGCGCTGCAGCGCCCACTGCACCAGCGGCACCCCCTGCAGGCGCACCAGCCCCTTGTCCACCCCGCCCATGCGGCTGCCGCGCCCGCCAGCCAGCACCAAGGCCGTCACGGGCCAGTTTGCATCAGGGGCCAAGGTCATTGGGGCGCATCAAGTTGGAGTCGGCGCAGCCAAGCGGCTGAAGTAAGCGTCCACGGCAGGCCGCTCGCGCACCGCCCGGGGCTGCACCACATGGCCGATGTTGACAAAGCACAGCGCCATTTCATCGTCGGCCAAGCCAAACAAATGCCGCAGCGGGCCCGATTGCAACGCCTGGCCGCTGGTGAGGCTCGAACCCAAGCCCAGCGCGCTGGCTTGCAGCAGCATGTTTTGCAAGGCCGCGCCGGCCGACAACAGGCGTTCGTGGTTGGGGATTTTGGGGGTTCCTGAACCCTCGGCCCCCGCAGCATTCAGGCGCAGCAGCGCCAGCAGCAGCCACGGCGCGCGCTGTGCCTTGTCGGCGGCCTGCGCTAGTTGCTCGGCGCTGGCTTGGGGGTCGCGCTCCAGCAAGGCCGCCGCAAAAGCCGCCCCCAAGCGCGCGCGCTGCGCCAGCGGCACCTCAATCAGGCGCCACGGCAAAATGCGCCCATGGTCGGGCGCGGCCGCCGCCGCCGCCAAGATCAGCTGCTGCTGCGCCGCGTCGGGCCCTGGCGCGCACAGGCGCCGTGGCGAGGTGCTGTGCCGGCCCTGTATCAGAGCTTGGGCCCAGTGCCCATGATCGCTGGCGGTGCGGTCTTGCATCGAAGCTGGTTTGGATTGTGTAGCCGCCGCTGGACCGCGCAGGGCACGCAAGGGTGCCCGTCAGAACTGGCTTGTACGCGCCACTTCCACGTCTTCCACGTATGAGATGCCGGAGTAGTTGCCGAAATAGGTCGCCACCACCCCATCGATGATCTTTTGCGCCACCTCGGGCCTGGCGGTGATGAATTCGATCTTGACGTTGCTAAAAATCTCGCCGTGTCCGCTCAGAGCGTCGGAGCGCACGCCGCGGTGCCCTTGTCCGTTGGCGTACACCGCCGTGTAGCCGGTGGCCCCGGCCGCCATGGCCAAAGCCACCACCTTGTCAAGCAAAATCTTTTCGGTGACCACCACCACCTTCTTGGCCTTGTTCAGCATTTCCATACCCAAAATCCTTATCATAGGTCAAAAACCCAGCGCCCGAGGATCAAGAACAGCGGGATGCAGATGGCGATCGCCACCGGCGTGCCGATGCCGGTTGACGAGCCGATGTACGAGGATGGATTGGCCGTGGGGATGCCCGCGCGCAGCGTGGGCGGGCCCGAGATATCGGAACTGGACGCGGCGATGATCGCCAGCAAGATCACGCCACCGGGGCTGAAGCCCACCAGCACGTGCGCCACGTAGCCCAAACCAAATGCAATCAAACCGTGCACGATCGGCATCACGAAGGCATAGGCAATGTACCAATGCGCGACCTTGCGCAATTCGTTCAGGCGCTGATAGGCCTCGATGCCCATGGTGATCATCAGCACCGTCAATAGGCCGCGAAACAGCAGGTCGTAAAAGCCTTCAAATACCGCCTCGGGGCGCGTGAACAGGCCGATCGCCACCCCCAGCAGCATGGCCGACAAGGCCGAACCTTGCAGGCTTTCTTTGACAATGGGCCAAATCGCTACCCGCTTGGTGGAGCCGTCTTTTTTGCTCAAGTACATATTGGCCATTACGATGGCCAGCACCAGCGCCGGAATATCCATGAACGGATACAAAGCCGGCACCCAGGCTTCGAAATATATGCCTTCGTCTTCGAGCATGAACATGGCCGCAGCCATGGTGGACGCACTGACAGCGCCAAATAGACCTGCGGTGGCCAAGGCATCGTCTTTTTTCACGCCCTTCATGCGCGCCAAGGTCAGCCAACCCAGCACCACAATCGTCATGCCGATCACGGCGCTGAACAAGGCCGGCAACAACATGGCGCCGATGTCGCCGCCGCGTATCTCCATGCCCCCCTGAATGCCGATGCGCATCAGCAGCATAAAAACGCAGAAACGATAAATCGCGTCTGGGATGTCGAGCTTGCTGCCCAATGCCGCCGCCAACATGCCCCCCAGCAAAAACGCCAGCGTGGGGGTTTGGAACTGGGTCAGGAAGGTGTGGAAAAATTCGAGCAAAACATCCATGGACAGCGCCTCACCGCAGGCCGTTGATCAAGCGGCTGCCCTTTGGGGCGCCACGCACGCGCCCGCCACTGCACGGCTTGCAGCTGCGGGCGCGGCTCTTGAGTGTAACCGCCGGATCAGGCCGCCACACCGGTTTGCGGAGCCAGCGCCGGACCCGGGCGCTTGAGGTGCTCCTGCCCGCGCTGGGGCACCAAGAAGTAGGCCAGCACCAGCGCCACGGTGGCGGTGGCTGCAGCGCTCAGGAAGGCCATGTCGTAGCTACCCGTTTGGGTGCGCACCATGCCGCCCACCATCGGGCCAAAGAAGCCGCCGCCGCCAAAGCCGATCAAAAACACCAAGCCGTAGATGCGTGCTACGTAGGTGGCGCCAAAGAAGGCCGTGGTGAGAATCGGGTTCAGGGCCAGCGTGCCGCCAAAAGCAAAACCGGTGAGCGCGGCGGCGACGAACATCATGGTCGGCGTGGCGGCGATGCTCAGGGTGAGCATGGCGGCGATCATGAGGCAGATCACGATCATGTAGGCGTTGCGGATGCCGATGATGTCGGAAATGGCGCCCCAAGTCGGGCGCCCAGCGCCATTGAAGATGGCCATGGTCATCACCACCAAGGCGGCGGCGGCGGCGACCATGCCGATGCCCGCCGGCTGTGCGTCGCGGGCAAAGGCCGCCAGTTGCGAAACCGCCATCAGGCCGCCAAAAATGCTTAGGAAGAACATGGCGCCGGTGAGCCACATCTGCGGCGTGCGTGCGGCCTCGGCGAAGGTCAGGTCGTTCGGGTTGATGGCCACCTCGTTTTTGCCGCGGGTGGCGGCGGCGTCGCCATCCATGGGCTCCCAGCCGCGGCCGGGCACGAAATGCCAGTCGGCGGGCGGGAAGCGCAGCACCGTGCCGATGATCAACAACAGCACCGCAAACACGGCCCCGGTCCACATATAGGTTTCACGCCAGCCGATGGCGGCGATGCTGGCGGTCCAAACCGGCCCCGCCACCGCCGCCCCCAAGCCAAAACCCAGCACCGCAAAGCCGATCGCCGTGCCCTTTTTGTCCGGGAACCAGCGCGAGCTCACCGCCACCGTGGCGGCGGTGTAGGTCAGGCCCAAACCGATGCCGCCGACCACGCCAAAGGTCAGCACCAGTTCAACCACGGTGTCGATTTGCGCCGAAAGGATCTGCGAGGTAGCCAAAAAGGCCGCGCCCACGAAGAACACGATCCGTGGGCCGTATTTGTCCACGAAATAACCGCCGACAAACATCAAAATGCCAAACACGAACATGGCGGTGGAAAAGGCGGCAACGGTTTCGGCGCGGGTCCAGCCGAATTCGGCTTCGAGCGGGCGCACAAACACGCTAAAGGCATAGGCGGCGCCACCGATCAAGGTGGTG
>Ga0207951_100764_pt1 | contig 13971 bp, 14 predicted proteins | sample Subbio12Aug_8Bad_FD_184830 | JGI IMG/M metagenome (GOLD analysis project Ga0207951, IMG submission 184830) | Serpentinite rock and fluid subsurface biosphere microbial communities from McLaughlin Reserve, California, USA - CR12Aug_8Bad (SPAdes) | ecosystem: Environmental > Terrestrial > Deep... | reverse complement strand
GAGCCAGTAAATCCCGATACTCGTGACTGGCGTACTCTGGCTGCCTCGGTCGGAATGCACGATCAGGCCCGGTGCTGGTGGCCTCTGGGCAATGGCAATCCGAAAGGCCGTACAAACCAGCTCCGTCGGCATGTTGGGCGCCATGGCCCAACCCACGATTTTGCGCGAATACAGATCCAGCACTACCGCCAGGTAAAGCCAACCGCTCAGAGTTCGAATATAGGTGATGTCCGACACCTAGGCCCGATTGGCCTCGGCTTGCTCAAACTGACGATCCAGCACTTTCTCGTATATCGGCAGGTTGTGGTGACTGTCGGTGGTGTGGACGAACTTGGGCTTCCAGATCGGCTTGATCTGAAGTTCTTTCATCGGGCTGCGCACGCGATGCCTGCCGATCTCAATGCTTTCTGCTGCCAGATCTTTGCGCAAACGACAGCTGCCATAGCATTGGCCCGTCGCGTCGAACAGATGCCGCAACCGAACCCGCGTGCAGCAAAGCGCCTGAGGCTGCCGAGTTCGACGGCGGGCGGCATACAGCCCCGAACGACTGACACCCAGCCATTGACAACCCTGTTGTACCGTCATGGCCTTCTCTGCTGTGAGCTGCTGAATCACCGGGTCTTTCATCGCAGTTCCCGAGCAAAGAAGGCCGAAACCCTTTTTAGCCAGTCGTCATCTACACGCAGTGGTCGATTTTCCTGCGAAACCAAACACGTAATGTTTGGCGAGGCTATTCGCGGGCGGCGTGGTATGCCTTCAACTGCTTCTGAATGGTTTGCAGCAAGGCGTCGGGTTCGAACTTGGCCAGAAATTCGTTGGCGCCAACCTTTTGCACCATGGCGGTATTGAATACACCGCTCAGCGAGGTATGCAGAACGATGTAGACCTCTTTCATGCGGGGGTCGGTCTTGATTTTTGACGCCAGGGTATAACCGTCCATGCGCGGCATTTCCACGTCGGAAATAATCATGGCGTAACGGTCTTGCAGGCGTATGCCGTCATCGGCAAGCCGGGACAGATGCTCCCAGGCTTCCAGCCCATCCTTGAGCACCGTGCACTCGACATCGATCTGGTCGCAAACCCGTTTGACCTGGTTGCGGGCGACGCTGGAGTCGTCGACCACCAGAACGTGATCGTGCCGACCGGCGACGTCGGCATCGATGATGTCCGCCGAGGCTTCTTCCCGGGCACCTATCACTTCTTTCATGACTTTCTCGACATCGATCACTTCGATCAATTCGCCCTCGATTTCGGTCACTGCCGTCAGATAACTGTCTTTACCGGCGCCAGTCGGCGGCGCTTTGACCTGCTCCCAACCAATATTGATGATGCGGTCGACCGAGCCGACCAGAAACCCCTGAATCGAGCGGTTGTACTCGGTAACGATGACATAGCTGCCTTCCTCTTTGGCGAGAGGTCGCATACCAATGGCCATCGAAAGATCCATGACGGGTATGGTTTTGCCCCGCAGATGGGCAACGCCGCGCACGACGTGGTGGGCATTGGGGATTTGCGTCAATGGCGGGCACTGGATGACCTCCTGCACCTTGAACACATTGATGCCGAAACGCTGCCTGCTGCTCAATTTGAACAGCAGCAACTCGAAACGATTGTGCCCGGCCAGTTTGGTTCGCTGATCGACACCGTCTAAGACGCCAGCCATGAGTATCCCCTGATTGAGTGAATATGTCGGCCAAGTATAGCGACTACGTTCGCGCTTGCTTTGCAAAAGGGTGGTATGAAATGTGCTTGAGCGTAAGCAACGTCAACCGACCGTCACGCCATCATGAATATACCCACTCTGCGTTTGTTGATTGCCCTGATGATGGGGTTGTGCGCTACCCATCCGGCAAGCGCTAACCAGCCCTTGTCGGCAATAAGCGCCGCCGTCGAAGCCTTTGTTGCATCCCACTTAGGCGACGATGCGCGTCATGAAATCGTCGTAGCACCGCTCGACCCCCGTTTGCAACTGCCCGATTGCGCATCGCCACTGGCGGTGTTTCTGCATGGCGACGCCATCAAACCCGGGCGTAACACCGTCGGCATTCGTTGCAATGACACAAGCACCTGGACGATTTACCACTCGGTGGGTATCAGGTCATTCCGCGATGTCGTCGTGCTGAGCAAGCCCTTGATGCGCAACGAGTTGATCCAGGCCGGCCATTTGCACGTCGAAACCCGCGATACCTCGACGCTGCAACAAGGTTACGTGCAGTCGCCAAACGATGTGACAGGTCGGCAAGCAATCCGCCATCTGCCCGTGGGTACGGTACTGAGCCGCCAACATTACACCGAGGCCGCCGAAGTCAAGCGCGGCAGCCGGGTCAACATTCGATCAGGCCGGGGCGGGCTTATGATTTCGGCACCCGGCATTGCCATGACCGACGGCAACAAGGGGCAGCAGATAGCGGTCAAGAATGCATCGTCACAGCGCATGATTCGGGCAACCGTCATCGATCCGCAAACCGTTGTGGTCGTATTTTGAGAGCCTGTTAAAGGAATTGGATACCATGCCGCTACACTACGCAGACAAATCCAACGAGGAACCAGGCCATGTCCATCGAATCCATTAGCAGCAAACCCACGCTCTCGGTACTGCCCAACAAGGCGACCAGTGTCAAAAACGACGCATCGGACAAAAAAATTGACACCACTGCCGGTAAGCAAGACACCGTTGAACTGACCGAAACCGCCAGAGACATCCGATCAGCCTCGACACAATCGATTGCACAGCCAGAAGTCGACGAAAAACGTGTCGCAGACATCAAGGCCGCGCTGGAAGCGGGCCGTTACACCATCGACCCGGAACGGGTGGCCAAAAAACTGATGGATTTCGAAACCCGGATCACCCACTCGACATGACGCCATGATAGACAAAACCTTCCCCATCGCTGAAAAGCTGCTGACCGCCACACTGCGACATGCCGACATCCTGTTGCAGCTTCTGCAAACCGAGCGGCAAATGCTTGAGCAAACCCTTGATGCCACTGGCATCGCCAGGACGGCAGCCAACAAGAAAACCATCGTCGTTCAGCTCGAACAGCTTGGTAAACAACTGGAGCAGGTTCTGGCTACGGAAAAATTGAGCTTAGGGCGGGATGGCTTCGATCACTATCTGGCACGCGCCAGGCAGTCGGGTTTCAACACCGAAACCTGTCAAAACACCTGGGCACGGCTGACCCAGCTCACCGGACAATGCCGCAACCTGAATGAACAGAACGGTGCCAGCATCGAGCTTCTGACGCGGCACACCCAGCGATCCATCCAAATTCTGCGCGGTCGTTCGCAGCTGACCACGACTTACGGCCCCGACGGCTGCACCCGCAACGAGCTGTTCTCGCACACGCTGATTTCGGTGTAGACTGCGCCCGCGTCCCGTCTCATCCGTCTCATCCTGGCATGTTCAAAAAATTCAAAAGCGCTTTGCTCAAGCGCACTGCGCCCTCCCTGCCAATACAAGCCGAGGAAGACGATTTGTCGCCTTTCGAAAATCCCAATTTCATTACCGACCGCACCAAGATCGTCAGCCTGCTGGCGGAAATCGAGGGTGGCTCGCCGCTGTGTACCATTCAGATCGACGGCGCCCCGGAAGACTACAGCTCATCGATACTGGGCATCAAGGCCGATAAAAACCTCATCATCATCGATGAATTGACGCCAGGAGACGGCAACCGTTTGTTGCAAACCCAAAAAAACCTCAAGTTATCGACATTCCACAAAGGCATACACTTATCGTTCGGCCTGTCGGCTATTGAAACCGGCAGTTCACACGGTATTGCCTACTACAAGGCCGCCATCCCGGGCCGGGTTTATTACCCGCAGCGCCGACGCTCGCCCCGCATCGAAATCAGTGCTATCGACATCAAATTCAGCGGCGTCTCGGAAAGAACCGGCATCTCGGTCAGCGGTCGCCTCTTCGACTTGTCGCGCAGCGGTGCCGGTGTCGATGTAGCGGCCAATCGCGCCCGTATCCAGCGCAGCGACATCATCAAGCAATGCAGAATCAACGTCGACGATCACGACATGGAATTCGATTTTGCCGTCCGCTTCGTAAAGCCCGCCGCGCCAAACTCGCCACGAGTACAAATGGGCGGATTGTTCGAAAACCTGTCGAACAAGAGTCAGGCCAAGTTATCGTATTTCGTCGCCTCGCTCGAACGCATGGAAATCAGAAAACAAAAGGCCTGAATACTCTGTGTGCTAGAATTTTTCAACAAGTCCCGGTAGCTCAGCAGGATAGAGCAGCCCCCTCCTAAGGGGCAGGTCGGACGTTCGAATCGTCTCCGGGACGCCATAAAAATCAATTGGTTAGAGCTATATACAAAAAACCTGCTCCGAGAAACTCAATGACCGAAAATTCAAACACTCCGACGCTAACCATAGACGATAAAACCCATCCTATCGACAGCTTGAGCGACATTGCAAAAGCACAACTGACCAATCTGCAAATCGTCGACGCCGAAATCCAGCGATTGCAGCAACAATTGGGCATAGCCCAAGTCGCACGGGAAAGCTTTCTCACCACCCTGCGAGCCGAATTCACCAAATTGGGTTAGCGCAATCCGCATCGAGCGCAACATTGTTCTCGGCTTAGCCCCCTCGCTTCGCTCTCCCCTCAGGAGATAGCGAAGCCGTCGGGATAAGGGGGATATGCAAGGGCGTTATTTGCGAGGGAATCCTAACTCTCAAGCGTTATAAACCCTGTCAAGTTCTGCTTGGTTGTATTCGACCATGCCATGAGCAATCGCATAATCAAACAGCGAACTGATCTCAGCGTGAAGCCGGTGCACGGCTTCGAGCTTGTTTACCTCGATAAACACGATTCAGCACAGCCAGCATGTCAGCGTACCGAACGTTTACACCGCGCAGAGCATTGGAATGAGGAGACGACTGGACGCTGAATAGTTATGATTTTGGTTCTGTCTGCCGTTTCCGGTTAGCGCAGACACTTCGGAGCCCGATGTTTCCCAACCCCACAAATCATGTCTGCCCACTTTGCCAACATGTTGGCGTTCAGCATTTTCATCACGACAAACGACGCGATTATTTCCGCTGCCCGGTTTGTGAGCTGGTGTTCGTACCAGCTGCGCAGCACGTTTCCCGGATTAGCGAACGGGCCGAGTACGATTTGCACTGCAACGATCTCGACGACCCTGGCTACCGCCAGTTTCTGTCACGGCTGGCAGAGCCTTTGTCGGCGCGTCTGGCGTCAGCTGCGCACGGGCTGGATTTCGGCTGCGGCCCCGGCCCGTTGCTGGCAAACATGCTGCGGCAACAAGGTCATGACCTTGCGGTTTACGACCCGATGTATGCCGATAATCCCGATGTGTTGAGCCGTAACTACGATTTCATCACCTGTACCGAGGTCATCGAACATTTCCGTCAACCGGCGCAGGCCTTCGAGCAGATTTTTCAATGCCTGAAACCCGGCGGCATCCTCGGGCTGATGACCAAGCTGGTCATCGATGCCTCTGCCTTTTCCCGCTGGCATTACAAGAACGATCCCACCCATGTCAGTTATTACTCGCCGCCGACCATGACATGGCTGGCGACAAGCAATCACTGCGAAATTGAATTCATCGGAACCGATGTGATGATCCTGACCCGCCAGCCCGCTGGTGATATGCAGGACAGCAAGGCCGCCTGAAAAAACCCATCACACCCGTCGACAGAAGCGTGATGGGTAAAAAGTCGGCTATTTTTTGGCAATCAAACCTTTGATTGTGTTGATGGCATTTTCGGCCATTTTCAGTACAGCCGATTCGCTGTCACCATGCGGCTCGATGTCGCCAAATGGTTCGCCGTTTTTCATCGTGTACATATAAATGAAATAACCCAACGGTGTAAAAGCAAAGCAGGCAATCAACACCATGAATACCGCAAGCGTTATCACTTCACTCATAAACTCCTCCAATTCATTGTTTTTATTTTGACAGAGCCTGACAACCAAGCTCCGAAGCGGACTATAAACCGATCAATGGTGAGGAACAAGCATTGCGCCCGCCGCAAGTCATCGCTTCACATGTCGCGTTCTCAGGTTGGGTTTATTTTGTCGCGGCGGGCGTATTTGACGAAACTGTATGAAAAATCAACGGTCGGGTCGGTCGATACCTCTTCGCGCACCACTTCGTACCAATCGCGGACATCGAGCTGGGGAAACCAGGTATCACCTGCAAATACCTGGTGAATTTCTGTCAGATAAACCCAATCGGCCATGGGCAGAAAAGCCTGGTATAGCGTTGCACCACCAATGACGAACACTTCGGGGCTGACCGCACAAAAACGCAGCGCATCGGCAATATCATGAAACACTGTACATCCGGGCTGCCGATACTCGGGGTTGCGACTGATGATGATGTTGGTTCGACCCGGCAAGGGGTGGCCTATGGCATCGAACGTCTTGCGCCCCATGATGACCGGTGCACCCAGCGTCGTTCGTTTGAAATGTTTCAAATCTGCGGACAAATGCCACGGCATCTGGCCATCACGCCCGATGACGCGGTTGCTGGCCATGGCGGCAATCAATGATATTTTCATGGTTTGGTTTACTATTTGCGCCCTTTTTGGCTTTACATCGATTTCTTGGATGAAAAACATTTTACTTGTCTTCACCGGCGGCACGATAGGTTCCAAGGCTCATGAAGGCGCTATAACAACTGTTGCCGACAGTCGTTTCCAACTGATAGCGCGATTCGAACAACACTATCCGCTACAGGCTGAAATAGCATTTACCACCCTGCAACCGCTACAGATACTGAGCGAAAATCTGCATCCGCATCACTGGTGCAAACTGCTTGCTGCCATTGAAGCTTACGACCTGACCCAATTCGACGGCATCATCATCACCCACGGCACCGATACCCTGTCGTTCACTGCCGCCATGCTGGCCACTTATTTTCATCGGCTCGACAAGCCGCTGCTGCTGGTTTCCAGCAACTTGCCGCTGGACCAACCTCAAGCCAATGGCCTGGAAAATTTCATCTGCGCCGTCGAATTCATCAGACAGAATGTAAGAGCGGGCGTGTTCGTTGCCTACAAAAACCCGGGCGGGACGAGTCAGATTCATTTGGGTTCGCAACTGATGGCCTGTTTGCCGTTAAGTGCCGATTTCATCAGCGTAGCGTCCGGGCCGGTTTTCCAGTTTGAAAACGACATATTTCATTCCTTGAATCCCGTGCCGCACTGCAAGTCCACCGAGTTCGATTTAAGCCCAATATTTGCGCCAATCAGTCTGATACGCCCCTATCCAGGGTTGGATTACGACAACATCCGGCTCGACGACGCGGGTATCGTACTGCACGAGCTGTATCACTCGGGCACGGCCTGCGCCTCCGATGAATGGGGGGATCGTTACAGCCTGTCGCGTTTCATCGAACACTGCTCGCAGCGCAACATTCCGCTGTATCTGGCGCCCTCGCTGGCCCTGGAATCGGCTTACCAGTCCACCCACGACATTTTGAACGTTGGTGGAAACATGCTGTGGAACATGACGCTGGAAACCGCCTTCGCCAAATTGGCACTGGCCTACGGCAACTGGAGTGACGCGCAGACCATCGAACGATTTTTGGCCGATCATCGGACGAAATGAACCGCTTCTAAAACACGTTCTCAGGACGTGGCGGGCGCCTGCTGCGGCAAAACGGCAAGGCCAGTATCAGCAAACAAAACAGCCATGTCAGCAACTGCCGGTTGGCCAGGGTGTAATGCAATGCAACCGGTAAGCCTTGCGCCAAGGTCGGATGAGCCTGAACGAAATCCCGGCCCTGCAGGAAGGCGACGGTTTCACCGGCGATCATCGCTATGATTGCGCCCCCCAGAACCCAGGCAAGCCAATAGTCATTCGAACCACTGCCCAAGCCGCCCGTCAGTCTGTCGAATGCGAAAACTGGACGCCCACCGCGATGGCGCGACACAACGCCAGCCAGCGACAAACCGAGTATGCCGATGACCGGTATCGCAAACTGTTCCAGCGGAAAGCTGAGATAACGACCGGCAATGGCAAGGTTGAAGGTTTTGAACAAGGCGATGGCGATGAACAGTAAATAGCCTTTTCTGAGCTTGTCTGCGACTGCGACATCATCGCCAGCGCCCGCCAGCAGTGATTGCATGCGCAGCAGCAACCAGCAACCCAGTACGGCATTGGCCACCGACATGAACACGGTGTAGGAGCGTTGCAAAGTGGTATAGCTGGTGTACCACAGCACATCGTTCAAGCTAACCCAGGCAGAGCACATCAGCTGCGAAACCAGCAAAAACGCGATCAGCGGCAGCGTATCGAGTGGGATCAGCGTCTTGCGAAAAACGGCTACCACTGCCAGCCAGATGAGTAGTGCCACCGTCAGATTGACCCGCCAGTCCGGATTTTCCTGAACCGGCCCCGTCAGCGGAAACACCGGTTCGCGGTCGGCGGACAGCAAACCCCAATTGGCGCCGACCACGCCTTCGAGATGGCTTTTCCAGGGCTGGTTGAAGGCCTCGACGATGTTGTAGTCGAAGCCGTGGCGCGTCGTGACCTGAATCATGTCGCGGGTAAAGCGCGCGGCATTGACGACACCTGGCGCAGCCATGCCGCGCTGGCGACCGGCGCTGGGCCAGCCGGATTCGCCAATCAGAATCGGCTTGCCGGGCGCAATACCCCGGGCTTCGTCTTCGACTTGCCTGACGATGGTTTCCAGATGCTCACCGGCCCGCTCGACTGCAATCGGCTCGTCTTCCCAATACGGCAGGATATGGATGGTGATGAAGTCGACTTCATTGAACAACTGCGGGTGCTTCATATACATCGACCAGACATCGGCATAGGACACCGGCTGTTTGACGGCGCGTTTGACCTGGCGGATGTAGTCGATCAAGCGATCGACGTTCATTTCTCCGCGCAGCAACACCTCGTTACCGACGATCACCCGTTTGACAACATCAGGATGGGTGTTGGCCGATGCAATCAGCGCCTCGACTTCCGCTGCGTTATCCTTGGCGATGCTGCCTAACCAAGCACCTTGCGTCACCGTCAAGCCGTGTTTGCGCGCCAGTTCGGGTACGGGCTGCATACCGCCCAGACTGGCATAGGTGCGAACGCCATAGGTTTTGCCGGACAGCAGGCGCAAATCCTCATCGACATGTTCGGGCGGCGGGAATACTTCATCCAGCGGGCTGTAACCTTCCCGAAACGGCGCGAATGACAGACTCATCAGCTTACCGGCTGGCACATCGGGGCCGACATCCTGCGGTTGGTGGATGAACCAGGCAATCCCTGTGTGAACTAAAACTATGAAAACGCAACAAAGCAGCAATCTGGCAATGGGCATGTGTATCCTGCGGGGTGGAACCTGACGGTAGAGGCGGCAAAAAGTCCGCGAATCGTCGCATTATATCGCGTTCAATTACCCGGTTTTTCCTGACATTTCCGGCCTGTTTGGCCCGGTTTTTTCAAAAATAAAAACTGTACTTTGCCGGTGGGTTCTGGTTACAGTACTCGGCTGGAATTGGCCTTGCGGTTTGCCCGTCCCGGTCAATTTCAGGCGGGCAAAGACAGGTGGCCTCATGAACTTTTGGCGCATTTTCCTGAAATGGCGTCGTTAGAACGAAAGGCCGCTTCTGAGTTAAATATGTCACCGCCAAACGATCAACAGGTTAAACATGAAATTAAAAGTGATTATTCATCCGGCGGAAGAAGGTGGATTTTGGGCGGAAGTCCCTGCGATTCAAGGCTGCGCTACGCAAGGCGATACTTATGAAGAGCTGTTGTCGAATTTGTATGAAGCTGTGGAAGCTTGCCTTTCTGTGGACTTGGAGCAAGTTGAAATCGGCAATAATGATAGAGTCTTAGAGCTTGCCGTGTGAAATCTGTTTCTGGAAAGCAGTTCTCTAAAATTCTGGAAAATCACGGCTGGCATTTGGTTCGGGTAAATGGTAGCCATCATGTTTACATGAAACCGGGAAATCCGGTTCGCATTTCCTTGCCTATTCATGGCAGTGAAAGCTTGAAAATCGGCTTGCTCAAGCACTTTATGAAAGCTGCTGGCATGACTGAAAGTGATTTGTAAATCGACGTCCATCTCAACGCTCCAGCCGACTCCGCCAACGCTATGCGACTGAGATTTGGGATACCCATCAAATTTTATGAGGCTTTAGCTATGCATAAAAATGTTCTTCCCCTTCTATGTGGCGCACTGTTGCTGCCGATGGCTACGCTAGCGACTGCGGCGGTTGACAAACGCCCCCCCACTCGCAGTGTCTCGTTGGGCGCTGTGGAAGAAGTCTGTTCAGAATTTACCGATCCGAAATGGCGCGATGCGCAAGTGATAGAGGGTGTGGAGATTCAGGAATCCCGGGTGTGCAATCCCGACAATCCTGCCGATATTGCCGCCTTCGTCAAAGGCACCAACAATATCTCCATGGCCACGCTGATGCAGACGCAATTGGCAGCTGACGCCATTACCGTCGGCAAGGATATGGATGGTGACGGCGACCCGGATCATTACATCATCAAGCTGGAAATCGCCGAACTCAACGGCCACTCGCCCGACATGCGCGAACCCACCACCACCTTCGACATTGCGCCCGGCCTGCGCCCCACCTTCTGGGTTTACGCACCTAAAACCCGCGACATGTCAACCTTGAGTCTGTACGAACCCATTGCCAATGCCTATTTGCGGGCGCCATCGCCGGTGATCCGTGTCGAACAGGGCGATGTTGTCTGGCTGGTGCTGGAAAACAGCCACTACTTGCCGCACTCGATTCATTTGCACGGCATCGACCATCCCTATATGGATCACAGCGGCGAAGGTAACGATGGCGTCGGCCAGACCGGCCAGATGGACGTACTGCCCGGCAACAGCAAAACCTACGTCATCAAGCCGCGCCAACCGGGCACCATGTATTACCACTGCCACGTTCAACCGCATGTCCACATTCCCATGGGTTTGCAGGGCATTTTCGTCGTCGAGGAGAATCGCCCCAACAACTGGGTACAGGTCTTCAATGTCGGTGGCGGCCAGGTGCGCCATCCCTCGGTGGCAGTCACGGAAAAGTATGCAGCGGAATACGATCTGCACTACCAGTCTGCCGACAAGGAACTGCATCTGATGGCGCGTTCGGCCACCGACCCCCGCATCATTGCCAGACGGTTGAATCAGGAGCACGACATCACCGAGGCCACGCAGGATTACTTCATGCTGAATGGCCGCTCGTTCCCGTACACACTGCGGGAATCGTTGATCGTGATGGAAGAAAACAAAAAAGTGAAATTGCGCGTACTGAACGGTCATGAAGACACCTTTGCGCTGCACGTTCACGGCCACAAACCGATGGTGACCCATTACGACGGCGTCGATAATGGCGCTGGGTCATACATCAAGCGCGATGTGCACGGCATGGCACCGGCGCAGCGCCTTGACCTGGAACTAAGCGGCGTCGATGACGGCCTCAATAGCTACGGTCAGGGGGTGTGGATGTTCCACGATCACGTCGAGAAATCGTTCACCACCGATGGCATCGGTGAAGGCGGCGACATCAGTTTGGTCGTCTACAAAGGCTTCCTCAACGACAAAGGTATCCCTGAACTACACGGCATGAGTCTGGCGCCCTATTTCACCAAGGAATTCTGGCAGGGCAAAATTCCAGCTTGGCAAGATTACGATGCCTGGAAAAGCCTGGGCCTGCCTGAAATCAGCAAAACCAAACTCAAGGCTTTTGTACCGCAACCCGTTCAGCAGGCCGCCAGTGCAAAAAATGCCGCTGACCCCAACGCGGTTGCAGCTGCGGAGCAGCCCTCCTTCCTGGGTAAATTGCTGACCGGCTTCATCCTGGGCCTGGGTTTGTACGTGGCCTATCTGAAGCGCGACAAAATTCTAGCCTTGGTTGGCAAGTAAGTGTTGCGCACCTAAAAACATCCCCATTGCAGAACCCTAGCCTTCCGAGACAAATCAGCCGGGAACGGATTTGCACTTGCCCAATCATACTGGCCAGGAAAGTCAGCATGATTGTGCAGGGTGAGGCAATAAACTGGCCGGCATCCCAATCGAAACCGCACCTTGACCAAGCCGTCGGCGCGGTTTCCGCCACAGGAGCCAGCCGCAAGCAAGCCTTGCTCCGTCGCGGCCTTGCAGGATGTTGAATGCTAGAATGCCGCCTGTCACAAACCCTGCATCCTGCGGGTTTGTCCGGCAAACCCCTGCCGATTTACCCAATGAAATATTGAAAAGAGGAGTCTATGCGAAACTGGAGAAGCTTGTTGACGCTGGCCATCATGGCCGTCGTTGGCGCACTCATCTTGTATGTTGCGGTTTATCTTGTTTTTATCGACTTCTTCGTCAGATTGTGGCTGTTCATCAGCCTTGAACTCGAAGGCTATTTCTGGTTGCGCCTGCTTTACCGCTTCATATTTTCCGGCGCGATCACGCTGTTTTTCTTTGCCATATTTCAGTTCCATTTCTGGATTGCCTCGCACTATCTGGGCTTGAATCCCACCGAAGACGCACTGAAAGACAACAAAAAACATCAACGTTTTGATCGCTTTGCCGACAGGTTCATGCGCGGATCGGCAAGAGTGTATACGCCGATCTCGCTGGTAATGGCTGTCGTCATTGCCGTTCCGTTCTACCTTCGCTGGGAAGACGCCCTGCTGTTCTTCTTCGGCACCAGCGCGGGCCTGGTTGATCCGGTTTATGGCAACAACGTCAGCTTTTACCTGTTCTCCTATCCGATTTACATGCTGATTCAGAAGGAGTTGCTGGCCACGGCCATCTTGGTGTTTGTCGCAGCCAGCACACTGTATTGGTTAGAACATGTCTTCGTGCCCAATCAAGGCAAGGCCTTTGCCTTGGGGGCGAAAATTCATCTGGCCGTGTTGTTTGGCTTCGTGGTGGCTTTCCTGCTCTGGGGGCTGATGCTGGATCGGTTTTCATTGCTGTACTCCACCGCCGGCGAACCGATATTTTTTGGACCAACCTTTGTCGATTTGCGCTACAAATTGCCGCTGATCTGGCTCGAAATCGTCGTTGTGTTTGCCATTGCCAGCTTGCTGATTTTCCATGTGTTTTCGCCGCGTCACCGCAGCAAGACACCTCTCATCATTGCGCTATCGGCCTATGGCTTGATCTGGGGACTGGAGAAATGGGACTTGCCGCCGAAATTGATCGAGCAATTCATCGTCAAGCCCAACTTCACCAAGATACAGTGGGATTCGATGCAATTTCACATCGACGCCACGCTGGATGCTTACGATCTGAACAACATCAACACCGTCGATTTCACCGTCAAACTCGACCCGACCGCCGACATAGAACGCTGGGCCACCCAAAAGAATTTTGAAAACATACCGGTTTGGGACAGGGAATTTCTGATCGACAGCTATAGGCAGTTGCAAGGCATCCGGCCTTACTTCACCTTCCCGACCATCGATGAAGACCGCTACTTCGTCGGCGATCATCGTCGCCAGGTCAACCTGGCTGCCCGTGAAGTCAACATTTCCGCATTGCCGAAAGAAGTGCGCAACTGGGAAAACCAACATCTGCGCTACACCCATGGTTTTGGTGCCGTCATTACACCGGCTGCGCAGGATGCCGCCAAACCCATCACCTGGTATCTGCGTGATCTAGATATGACCTCACATGTCGGCTTTTCAGTAAAGCGTCCCGAAATCTACTTCGGCATGGAAGCCTACGAATACGCAATAGCGCCACATAACTTGCCTAAAGTTGAGTTTTCAGAAAATCTCACCGGATTGGAGGCAACAGAGACGCCGCCTGGCATACCCATAGCCTCGTTTTTTCAGAAACTGTTGTTCTCGTTTTATTACAAGGATGAAAGAATCTTCTTTTCACCCAATATCACGCGCGAAAGCCGCTTGCTGCTGATGCGCAACGTCATCGAGCGGATCAGCTACATAACGCCGTTCCTTCATCTCGATAAAGACCCGTATCTGGTGGTACACAACAACCGGTTTTACTGGATTCAGGACGCCTATACCCT
>Ga0207951_100763_pt1 | contig 13973 bp, 14 predicted proteins | sample Subbio12Aug_8Bad_FD_184830 | JGI IMG/M metagenome (GOLD analysis project Ga0207951, IMG submission 184830) | Serpentinite rock and fluid subsurface biosphere microbial communities from McLaughlin Reserve, California, USA - CR12Aug_8Bad (SPAdes) | ecosystem: Environmental > Terrestrial > Deep... | reverse complement strand
TTTTTGCCGCCTAAGATTTCATTCGCCCGGTTGGCGATCACTTCATTGGCATTCATATGGGTCGAAGTCCCGGAGCCGGTTTGAAAGATGTCCAGAACGAATTGATCATCCCATCTTCCCTGCATGACTTCATAAGAGGCCTGCTCAATAGCCCTGGCCATCCTCTTTTCAAGAAGGCCCAACTCTGAGTTCGCCCTGGCCGAGGCATACTTGATGAGGCCGAGGGCATAGATTAATTCCCTTCCGAACCGGTATCCGCTCACAGGAAAATTTTCAACCGCCCTCTGCGTCTGCGCTCCATAGTAAGCCTCTTTCGGGACCCTAACCGGGCCCATCGAATCCTTCTCAACTCGATATTTCTGATTTGAGCTAACCATATTCGACTCCCTTCTTGTAGCTAATTCTGACTAGTTCATCTGACGGAGAAGAGGGGGATTTAAAAAGAACGTGAGGGGGACGTAGGGGTAAATGCAAATTACTTGCCCCATCCATCCAACTCCGTCATCTTCTCCAGTTTCACCTTTTTGGACACACCCTTGACATTATGGCAAAACTGGCCTTCCATCCAACTCCGTCATCTTCTCCAGTTTCACCATCCAGTTCACTGATGCCGTCGTCATCTCCAGAAACCCCGACACCGACGTTCCAGTGTATTCTAACCTCCGCACCGTCTCGCTAACCTTGGAATAGCCCCAATTTACTTCTTTCTGTACCCCATGTCAAATTTTATATCTCTTTATATTTCCCTTTGCACCAACGTCCCCACCTACCCCGACAGCGCCATCCAGTCAGGAGCGATTCACGGGGCCATTCAGGACATCCTCGGCATCAGTTTGTTAAAGAGTAAGGATATTCCCTTCACCATCGTGACGAATATGACCGTGCCCACATCGAAGAAGGACCTCTTTGTGGTCCTGGCTTCGCCCGGAGCCGGCATGAAGGGGATCGAAGAACTGCGCGGAAACGAGATCGGCCTCTCCTCCCATACGATTGCGGAGTATGTGACCGATTCGCTGCTCAGCCTCAAAGGGCTCAAGATCGATGAGGTGAAGAAGGTGGAGGTGAAGAAGATTCCCCTCCGGTTTCAGATGCTGATGGAGGGAAAGGTGAAGGCTGCCACGCTTCCCGAACCCCTTGCCTCACTGGCCATCTTTCAGGGAGCCAGGAAACTGGGCGGAGACTATGGATTGAAAGGGACGCAGGTCGTGCTCGTCTTTCAGGAATCCTTCATTCGTGCGGAAAGAGAGACCATGATTCGTTTTGGCAGAGCCTATGGGCAGGCCGTCCGGATGATCAATGAAGATCCTCTGCGTTGGCGGGAACTGCTTGTGGAAAAGGGGAGGCTTCCCGCTCCCATTAAGGATGTCTATACACTGAACCCCTTCTCCGAAATCCAGCTCCCCCAACCGGAGGAGATTCAGGCAGTGAGGACCTGGATGGAAAGGAAGGGTTTTGAGACTTCAAAAATCACCTATTCCTCTCTGGTGAACGATGTCTGGGTGAAAGGCGTGAGATGATCGAGGTTCAGAACCTGGCCGCCTCCTATTCTGAAAAGGGATCGAAGAAGATCGTCTTCGAGAGCCTCTCATTCGAAGTCTCTTCGGGCGTTCCGCTGAGCGTGATCGGGCCTTCCGGTTGCGGGAAGACAACGCTTCTCTATCTTCTCTCCGGTTTGAAGAAACCTGAAAAGGGCGAGATCCTCTTCGGAGGAGAGCGGCTCAATGAGCATCGGAGGGAGATTGCCCTGGTTCTTCAACACTACGGACTTCTTCCATGGAAGAGTGTCTTTCAGAATGCCTCCCTGGGATTGAGGATCAGAGGGTTTTCAAAGAAGGAGATGAAAGAGACCGTCCTCCCGATTCTGAAGGAATTAACGATCGACCACCTTCTGGACCGTTTCCCAAATCAGTTGAGCGGCGGAGAGAAACAGCGGGTCGCCATTGCGAGAGCGCTGGCTCTCAGCCCCTCACTCCTTCTGTTAGATGAGCCCTTCTCCTCTCTCGATGCCTTCACACGGGAGCATTTGCAGAACCTGATCCTTTCGATCTGCCGTCAGAGGGAGCTGGCCCTTGTCCATGTCACCCACAGCATTGAAGAGGCTGTCTTTTTGGGAGAGAAGGCGCTGGTGATGAATGAAGGGGGATATGATCTTCTCTCGATCAATGGAGTCGGAATGGTTGAGAGAAACTCCGAATACAGAAAGAGCGATCTCTTCCATCAATACTGCAACCTGTTGAGAGGATATCTGAAGAGGTGACGGATGTTTAAAGGGGGAACCCTTATGGCAGTGGCCGTGGTGTTTGGGGTCTGGTATCTGCTGGCCTATATTTTTAAAACCCAGATCCTTCCATATCCTCACCTGGTCTTCTCAGCCCTTTTGCCCAGTCTGGGGAAAGGACTGGGAGGTCATTTCATGGTCAGCGCCTACCGGATTCTTCTGAGTCTTTTATGGGCGCTCATTCTGGCTGTGCCCTTTGGGCTCTATTTAGGAAGAAGGAAGAGGATCGATGAGCTTGTCTCGCCCATGATCTACCTCATCTATCCGATCCCCAAGATCGTCTTTCTTCCCCTCATCCTTCTTCTCTTCGGACTGGGCGATCTTTCGAAGATCTTCATCATCTTCATCATCGTCTTCTTCCAAATTTTAGTGACGACCCGGGATGCCGCAAAGGGAATTGACGAAGAACAGATTCTTTCCGTCCTCTCATTGGGCGCCCGTCCCAAGCAGATCTTTCTTCACGCGATCTTTCCGGCCTGCCTTCCGAAGATCCTCACCTCTCTGAGGATCAGCATTGGGACTTCGATTGCCGTCCTCTTTTTTGTGGAGTCTTTTGCCACAGAGAACGGCCTGGGGTTTTTCATCCTGGATGCCTGGAGCACGCTCGATTATCTCTCGATGTACACCGGCATCATGGGAATGGGGGTCCTGGGTGTGATCCTCTATGAAGGTGTGGACCGGATTGAGAGAAAGTACTGCCGCTGGATGTTCAACGCCTAAACCCCGTTAGAAATTTCAGCGGACCTTCACTGCGCCGACCTGCCGCGACGGCCCGCGAGCAGGGCAGGAGTGGCATTATTTCTAACGGGGTAAAATGAAAAAAAAGGGCGACCCATATGGATTATGGATTCGCCCCACGATATTCTTTCTGCCTCCAGATTTTAAAGGCCGGTCATCGAGAGGTTTACGATCACCAGATCATTGGCCACCCTCTTAATATCCTTGGCTTTCTTCACAAGAGCTTCGACCTTTTCCTTCTCCTCCTGAGAGTTCACCATACCGAAAACCCTGACCAGGTCGCTATTCTCGATCGTGAAGAAGAGGTGCGAGGTCATCAGACCGGACTCCAGGAGCGCAGACTCAATCTGGCGTTGGAGTGAGAGTTTTTTAAGGTTGGTGACGGAGTCAATGCCACAGGATTTGATCCCTTCCGATCGGGCTCCATCAACGATCATTTTTGCCACTGAATCGACGCTCAATTTATCGGTATTGGGAATGAGATCATAGAGATGGGGGTTTAACCAGTCTTCGTCAAAGGCAAACCTGATGAATCCCCTCTTGTCATGGTCAGACCGGTGAATCATCTTTTCAGCCACCTCTCTGCCTGCCTGCTTTTCCTCCATCACTCGTTTGATTCTCTTCTCCGTGGAGCCTGTCACCAGAACATGGAAGGCGCAGTCAAAAGAGTGAAGCAGAAGCTGGCTTCCCCGACCGAAGAAGACGGCATCGCCCTTTCTTGCCACTTCGTAGATGACGGACTGGAGACGGTCGAGGTAGATCTTTGGCTTTTCGCCGAAGAACCTTTCCAACAACGCCGGGCTTTTTTCGCCCAATTTTTTGATATCGGAGAGAAAACCCATCTCATCGGCTGCCTTGAAGAGCTCCTCCTCCCCATAGAAAGTGTAGTTCAATTCCTTAGCCACCTGCCTGGCAATCTTCTCGCCATTCGTCCCAAGCATCTCTGAAATCGTTATAAAATACATAATCAATACCCTCCTTTCTCAATTCCGTTCCTTATTTAAAGATGATCACCCAATATTGTATTGTCAAGCCCACCCACCTCCCTTTTCATGGCAATCCTTTATGACGGGGTGTCATTCTCGAACAATGAAAATTGCTAAGTATTATCCTCCCCCTTGACGGGGGAGGATTGAGGTGGGGGTGGATAGGGTGTCTTCCCCCTCACCCCCACCCTCTCCCCTGCCTTCGCCGAAGCGGCTTCGCGCAGGCAGGCACCAGGGGAGAGGGAGATAATAGGGTTATTTTCAAGGCGACGTTAAGGTTACCTCATCGCCCTTTCATTTTTTTTGTTGGAGCGATCATTGAACGGGGGTTTAATAAACGCCTTAACTCCTCCTTTGAAAAAAGCCCCTCCTCCTCCAGCGCCTTCCGGATCGTCTTATTCTCCCGGTGGGCCTTTCCGGCAATACGCGCGGCCTCATCATATCCAATTTTGGGAACCAGGACTGTGACCAGGGCCAAACTTTTTTCAATCATCTCTTCACATCGCTCCTGATCTGCCTTCAATCCCCTGACACATCTTATGTTGAAATTATCGACTCCATTGGCAAGGAGCCGGATCGATTCCAGCAGATTGTGAGCGATCAAGGGCATCATCGCATTGAGCTCAAAGTAGCCACTGAGGCCGGCCAGAGTGATTGCCGAATCATTTCCAATCACCTGGGCGCACACCTGGATCATGGATTCGGGAATGACCGGGTTGACCTTTCCGGGCATCATGGAGGAGCCAGGTTGAGTCTCCGGGAGATGAATTTCTCCAATCCCGCAACGGGGGCCTGATCCCAGCCACCGGATGTCATTGGCGATTTTAATGAGGCTGACCGCCACGGTCTTCAAAGCCCCGCTCATCTCTACCGAAGCATCCCGGGCCCCCTGGGCTTCAAAGTGGCAGGCCGCCTTACGGAATCGTCCTCGGATCGTTTTGTTGATAATGGAGATGGCTTTTCTTGCAAACCGTGGGTGGGTATTGGCTCCTGTCCCAACAGCCGTCCCGCCCAGAGGAAGTTCATAAAGGGATCCCATGGCGGTTAGAATTCTAAAGATGCCGAACCGTACCTGCTGTGCATATCCCTCAAATTCCTGACCCAATCGAATGGGAAGGGCGTCCTGGAGATGGGTTCTGCCAATTTTAAGAATGGGATAAAACTCCTTCGCCTTGGCCTTGAGCGCCTGATGGAGGTCTCTTAAGGCAGGCAAAAGTTTTTCCAGAAGAAGGGTGACTGAGGCGATATGGATAGCGGAAGGGAAGATGTCGTTGCTCGATTGACATAGGTTGACATGGTCATTGGGATGAACCGGCTTGTAGATTCCTTTTTTGCCGCCTAAGATTTCATTCGCCCGGTTGGCGATCACCTCATTGGCATTCATGTGGGTCGAAGTGCCGGAGCCGGTCTGAAAGGTATCAATCAAAAACTGGTTGTCCCATCTTCCCTGCATGACTTCATAAGAGGCCTGCTCAATGGCCCTGGCCATCCTTTTTTCAAGGAGGCCCAGCTCTGAGTTCGCCCTGGCCGAGGCATACTTGATGAGGCCGAGGGCATGGATCAATTCCCTTCCGAACCGGTATCCGCTCACAGGAAAATTTTCAACCGCCCTCTGCGTCTGAGCGCCATAGTAAGCCTCTTTCGGGACCCTGGCCGGGCCCATGGAATCCTTCTCAACTCGACATTTCTGATTTGAGCTAACCATATTCGACTCCCTTCTTGTAGCTAATTCTGACTAGTTCATCTGACGGAGAAGAGGGGAATTCCTTTATTTTCGAAGCAAGCGTCTATCAAACATATAGCTTTCGACACTGGAAATAACCACTCTGTTCATGTCCGGATGTTTTGGATTGATCAGTGCGTTGAATTCATCCGGTACAACCACCGAAGGGACACGAAGCAAAAGTGAACGCATGGCCATGGCCCATTCGGATCCCAAATCAGCTAATTCTGGAGGGGCGGGGTAGTCCCGCCAATTCTTTGGTAGATCAGCTATCGAGATTTGTTCAACAACGATGTCGTCCGATATATCAAGACAGGCAATACTTAGATTGCTTGGTAGTATGGATAAAGGTACATGAACCCAAAATTCCAATGTTGCAAGCGATCTATTTTCTGATGCATATACGACAGGGATATCCTTTCGATTCCATCTTCCCCCATGCAACATGGCTCCGGTTCCTGTTAGATCGCGAATGGATCGAGTTTTAGCAATCCGAAAAGCTTGCACTAAGAGAGCGCCCCGTGCTCGATTCGCCCAAGTTCATCGAGGACCATTTGCGTCCCGAACCTTGAGTTCAGTAGGTTGAGCGGCGTTTTATTCCCAAGTGCAACATTGGGTTGTTTCATCCAGATGAGAAAATGGCTTTTGTCTTCAAAGACTTCAACCCCTTTCGCAACCACTTCGGCAATTTGTAAAATCTGTTCTGATACGGCGCGATTGAAATGTTGGCGAGGGGTGTATCTTTGTATGGTCCGCCCGCTGATCGGTAGAAGCTCTGCAATTTGATCTATTGGAAAGGACAAATATCTCGCGAGATTCAACAGAGCGCCTTTTGTAACTCCGTGATCGCTCAACGCGATCAAGTCTTGCCGCTTCTGTATTCTCATATGAAGCACCTTTTGTCCGCCTAATATTCTTTCAATGGCAGATAATTGCATGTTGCCTCCTCCATTCAATATGACATTTGTCCCAATTATAATGACATATGTCTCAACTCTTTGTCAAGAAAATAATGAACAGAGGACGGAAGACATCCATCTCGGACCTCGGCTGCATATTCCGCCCTCATAGCAAGCGCCATCGAGCATCGTTGGATTTATACATTGACTCCATATTATCCCACGCCTCCAATACCAAGCGCCTTGTTCTGTTTTCGCCGTGGAAATCAGGGCCATTTTTTTATGGGCTACAACATCTTCTTGAAATGTCAAAAGTCAACCCCAAAAAACTGAGATCCATCGGTTTGATGTGGTTTCGTTTTTGTAATGATATGGTTTATATCTTGGGATGGTTAGGCAGCTTTTTCCATTTTGACAGACTGAGATAAGAGATAGGTCACGAGTGCATTCAAACTGACACCCTCCTCCTCCGCCTTTCTCACTAATTCCCTATGGAGGTCCTTTGGAACTCTGACATTAAACTGTCCGCTGAACCTCATTTTAGGCTTTGGGAGAGGGATTTTATATTCTTCCATCGTTTCTATAGTGAGATCAAGCGCCTCCTGCCCATTTTTGATAGCTTCTCGAAGGTCGTATCCCCCGGTAACGATATTAGGAAAGTCCGGGAATCTTACTGCAAAATACCCGGACTCTTTATCCGGGATGATTTTTATCTCATAACCCAACAGGTTTTCTCTTTTTGCCTTATTCATATATTCAATCCTCCTCTAAAACCTTGATGACATCTTTTACATCCAACCAATGACAATGTTTATGCCCTCCATGGGGTTTTACGACAGTTAAAATCCTACTTCCTTTTTTATAAACATGGTGGCTTCCCCTGATATTTACCCGTTTAAATCCTATCCCCAAAATGATTCCTTCTAACTCTTTAAATCTCACTCCTTTTGGGTTTTGCTTTATTCTGAAGATGTTTTTTTCTATTCCCATCTCGAAAGGAGTATAACTGAATATAGTTACAAAAGCAAGAACAATTTTTAATGTAGTTTAGTTTGACTCTTTATCGACGCGTTGATGCCCATGGATGACAAGCATAGGTTGAATACGGAGGATGTAGAGTTCAGCGCCTCAAAACTTTCACTTTCTCAAGCCTCTAAACGTATTGCAATCATGAACAGAATCCCAATCACAAGTATTTGGCTTGCAGTTTATCCCACGCCTCTAAAGCCAATCTTCTGGTGCGGTATTCGCCGTATTCGCTTTCCTCTTTTTCCTTGAAGACGAGGAAGGTTTCGCCGGGAGAAAGCTTTCTTTTCGGATGTTTTGAATTCCGCATTCCGAAATCCGCATTCCGCAATTGAAATGGCCAACTTTTTTATGGATGACCCCAAATCGCAATATCCCAAGCCTGACCCCAAGTCTTTCGCAAGTCTTTCCAAGTCTTTCCCGTACTCAATGGAAACTTTTGCTCTTGACAGGTGCCTTTTAATGGGTGACCCTGCTACCGACTCTCCTGATCGCATCAATTAAAAACGCAAGGATTTGTTGTCCTGGTCGTAATAAGAGCCGATACACGACTCTGGTGTGTTCAGACCAGGGTCAATCATGGATGTAGTGAAGATGATCTGGTGGGCCACATCAAATCTCTTTGATAAATTAACGATAACTCTCTGGAAATTTCGGCTTCGCTCTTCCTCCATACCTTTGTCTTCCATGTTGTCACAGAGAATAAGTCGGGGGTATCGGAAAAACTCCAAATTTAAAGAGGCAAAGAAAATGGCATAGTGGATGCAGTTCTTAAGGTATCCTGTTGAACTAGCCGAAAACTGATTTCGGCCGTCAACGGCAAAGGAATTCTTTTCAAAATCGACCGTTACTGACTTCCCCGTTTTGAAAAACTCCTCACGTGGTAAGTCTGATCGAAGGAGCAAGAGAGCATGCTGAGTAATGTTCTTCATAGCTTCATTTCTTCGGCCCTCTTGGGATTGTCGCTTGGTGGCAATCTCCATTTCCAGACCACGAACGGTAGCTTCCAAATTTCCAATTCGAGTTTTGAGCCTCTCCAACACACCCACTGCCTTGGCCTGCATATGCAAGAACTGCATCTGGCTTTCGAGGTTACCCTTCTGAACGAGAAGGGCGTCAAGTTTTTGATCACGACTGGTTCTAGCGACTCTCATCTCTGCATCGAACTGTCTTTGGAGAGATCTTTCTTTCTCTACGGCTAAAGGCAGCGCACCTTTGATTTGCGTGAGCTTTGTCTCTTTCTCCTTCAGAAGTCCTTCTGATTCCTTCTGCTGGAACACCAGTTCCTGGCGCATCCGCAAGGCTTGAGACCGCCCCGAAGTTTCAGAAATGGGCTGTTTGCACAAGAAACACGAGTTCTTTGATGCAGATGATGAAAGAGGATTGAGGCAATGTGGGCAGTGTGTGATGGGAAGTTCTCCAAGTACTTCCCTTGTGGATATCGAGTCGTTGAGCGCGATGAGCCGGCTCTCAATAGCGCTCAAAAAATCCCGAGAGTCTTGGACCTCCAACTCCTGAGCTTGCATATCGGTTTCCAACCGCTGTCGCTCCTGCATTGCTGCGAGTAAGGCTGATGCGATGGCCGGTCTTTCCTTTTCGGCTACCTTGTCTCTTTCCGCTAATCCGGCCCTACTAATTTCCTCTATCGCAGCTTGCGTTTTCACAAGACGGTCTTCGGTTTCTGACATGGCCTTTTTGACCTTTTCCAGATCGAGTTCATGGCCCGTCTCTCCTAGGACTTTTCTTGTGCTGTTGAATTCAGAATTTGCCTGATCAAGCTCATGTTTTTTCTCACGGAGCTTGAGTTCGCACTGGTAGAGGGTGTCGTCATAAATTCCAAAGAGTAAGTCCCGTACCGCTGCCCGGGTAAGACTTGTATCGAATGCCTCTGTACGCATTAAGTTCTCGACCAGGCTAAGTTGGTCAACATAGATCAGCCGAAGGATTTGATGCATAGTAATATTGCTTTCTACATCGCTACGAACTTCGGGCAACCCGAGGGCTCTGAAAAGCACTTGGGAGAAACTCTGCTTGTTTTCACTTCGCTGGAACGGGAAAACTTGCCACCCCTCAACAGCCGACGCCTTCGCCTTTTCAAACTCACCCCAGAAAATCGCCATGGGTTGCCTAGCCGATCTGGAAATCGTGCGTCTAAGAGTTACCGGGTCTCCGTTGATTAGAGCTTCAAGCAGCACTTCATTGCATCGTTCCGCTTCGGGTTTCCAAACAGACACGTTTCCACCGAGAGCAAAGAAGAGGAAATCAGCGATGGTTGACTTGCCAGAGCTGTTGGTTCCTCGGATAATATTGACGCCTATACTGAACGATTCGTCGTACACAGGTTGACCTCCTGCGTAGACCACCATTTTTCTAATCATGAGAGTTGGTTTAAACTGAGTCATATTGGTACTCGAACAGATTGGTTCTTCCCTTGAGGCCATCACGTCCATGCGATTGAATTTCCACCAGCGGACCGGTAAGTAGATCTATAGCTTCCGCCAACCTCCTGTCTGATGCTTCTGCTGCCGCCTTTAGTTTCGGAGGAATCTCTTGCGTCGTCCTCTCTACAAACCCTTCCAACAATATAGATGGTGATATCAAACCATGGGATGATAGACAACCCAACGCCTCGGCCTGAAATGGCTCCAGACGAAGAAAAATGCGATAAGGGTCAACAATGCGCTCATATCTGCCGGCAGCCCTCTTGAAACGCTTCTTTTGTTCCCGGAGATTCTGTGGAAAACGTATGGACGGGATCTGACCAGGGAAGAGAAGATAAAAATCTAGGATTCGCATTCTCTCTACGTGATACCGACCCGGCGGAAGTTTGCTAAGAAGACGCACCATCCGAAAGACGCAGTGGTGAAAATCAAAGGCTGGATGATAGATAAGCATTATTTCACCCACTTGATATGACAGTTCCCAGCAAGATAGTATAACATACCGTTAATTTCCTCTGCATAAAGGCAAAGAGGGTTTTCTTCTAACAACGCTTGTACCGGATCGATCACAAGAGTCTGAACGAGCAAGCTGACCTCCTGACTCGAATTCCTATTTTGAATCGCAATTAGTACGTGATTGTGAAAACGTGTGTATATCTCGGCAAGCAAGTAAGCCAAGATCTCCTGTGCTGTTTCAGAGAATTGATGTTCCATTAACTTCTTTGCGAACACTTCCTTGGCACGCTTGGCGTAATCGAGCAAAACTTCTCTGTTGGCAGCTTTTACCTTGAACTCCAATCCGTCAACTGATTCCCCGGGTGGTGGACTAATGTAGCGCTTGAGTATGGCAAGCGTCTCCGAAAACTTGCGATCGTTCTCACGTTCTCGCTTCAGTTTCTCAATAAGACAACCCATCGGCGTGGGCTGGGACGCGTCAAAGATGTAGTTCTTTGTTAGATCACGGCCAGCCTGGTCGCCGAGAACAATGTTGCCTTTTTGATTTGTTGTGGTTTCGTCCATTGGAATCCGTCGTTACTTCTTGATGTCTCGGCCTGCCTGATCACCGAATACCACATTGCCAGACTGCTTTGTTTTCGTCCTGTTGCTTCGGTTCCTTATAACGATGCGAACGGCGACGGTAATTCCGACCGCCACCATAGCAACAAGGGCAATCAATGCGAGGATGATATTCGTTGTATTTGTGTCCATATGCATCCCTCCTGTTCTATGTTTGCTATGTTAGCAGTCCATTCTCCTGAAAGCTGAGATACCCTCTCCTCGTCACAATGATCTGGTCTAACACCCGAATACCCAGGATTTTTGCGGCTTGGACAAGCTGTTCATGAATTTTCAGATCGGCGTCGCTCGGTTGAAGTTCACCTGATGGATGATTGTGGGCAAAAATGACGGAGGCAGCACGGTCCGCAATAACATCGGCAAAAACCTCGCGCGGATGAACCTGGCTGTGATTCAAGAGCCCAATTGTTACGACCCTCTTCTCGATGACCTCGTTTGCCCCGTTCAGTGAGATGCATACAAAGTATTCCTGCTGTTTGCTAGCAATGTCGGTGAGCAAAGGCAAAACATCCTCTGCCTTTGTTATCTTAATCGTGTCCTTGATCAAGTGGCGTCTGGCAAGTTCAAATGCGGCAAGAAGCTGATATGCCTTAGCCGGACCCATTCCAGGAATGGCTGTTAAATCCGTTTCCGTGAGGCCGGTCTTCTTTTTTTGGATGATTCCCGCGATTTCCTTTGACATGGATCGGACATCGTGCCCTTCCACTCCCCGGCCCAGGATGACCTGCACGAGTTCTTCGTCGGAAAGGGCTGCGGCGCCCTTGGCTCTGAGTTTTTCGCGCGGCCGATCGTATTCCGGTATTTCCTTGATCGTCTTCATCTTTTGAGATCCTCTAATGCAGTGGTTATTTCAAGTATTTATCCTTTCATAAACTTTATTCAGCATCCATTTCTTGACAACATCTCCAAACTCTTTATCATCCAAAATTTTCTCAAAAATTTCCTTGTTGTCCTCCATTCGTTCTATCAATTTTGTCAGGAAAGCTTCATCAAAACCGTATTTGAAGTTTTCAATGGTGTTGCTTTTAGCCTGCATTTGCAGTTTTTCGTCCCCGATTAATTCCTCTTCTATCTGTTCAAAGAATAGCTTATCGGCGTTATTAAAATCCGTACCAAAGCGCTCATTTAGAATTTCGATAATTTCGGAAAGATGTGCTTTTTCTTCTTTAGCTCTTTTTATCCCTGCCTCGGTAATATTTTGAATCCCAACTTCGCCCCGCGCTTCCAGGGCAATCGCACCTTCCGATGCCTTCTGTAGCCTGTAATACTCCAGGGCGATCTCATCAGTCAGTTTTAATCTTTCTGCCAAGTCTGTTTTAGGCAGTTTGGTAAGTAACAACCTCCCGTAAGCGAAAAACTTCTCCAATCCAATATCCTGAAAAGTAATAATTTGTGAGAGATAGGAATAGATATTTGTCCACGTTCTTAACCCCTTCTTAAACTCGTCCCGGTCATTTTCATCTAATGCTTTATACCGATCAACTGCTGGATCAATAAAGGCATTCAACTTTCCCTGTTCTTTGGGGTTCAGCATATTCTTCGATAGGAAATAGACTCTGGCAAAGGCATCGATTTCGGATTGCCAGTAAACCTGTTTTTCGTCCAACTTGTTTTTAAGGTCGTAAAGATGATTGGGGTCAGTGACTTGTTCAACGGTGGTCATTTCATAGTAGGGTTGAAATGACTTTAATATAGTGTCCCGGTCATTTACGAAATCCAAGATAAACGTGTCCTCTTTCCCTGGATGGATACGGTTGATTCTTGAAAGGGTTTGGACCGCCTTCACTCCGAAAAGCGGTTTATCTACAAACATTGTATGCAGGAGCGGTTGATCGAACCCTGTTTGATACTTTTCCGCCACTAACAAGATTTTGTAATCTTCTTTCTCAAATACCTCCGGCAATTGTTTTTCGCCAAATCCGGTCAATTGAGGTTCTGATATGCCTTCTGGGAAATCATCGTCTCTTACGCTGCCGGAGAAGGCAACGAGCACTTTGATCCAGTTATACCCCTTTTCTCTGATGTATTTCTTAAATTCAAAGAAATATCGTTTTGCATGTAGGCGTGAACTCGTTACCACCATAGCCTTCGCCTTGCCCCCAATCTTCTTGGATGTAATCTCCCGGAAATGCTCCACCATCACCTCAGTTTTCTGGGCGAGATTGTGCGGATGCAATGAAACAAAGCGAGCAACAGCTCTGACGGCCTTGCGTTTGTCGAACTCAGGATCCTCTTCAATGGCTTTTGCAATACGGTAGTATGTCTCGTAGGTGGTATAGTTTTTCAAGACATCAAGGATGAAGCCCTCCTCAATGGCCTGTCGCATGGAATATAAATGAAAAGGTCGTGGCTTCCCATCCGGGTCCCTGCTGCCGAAGACTTCGAGTGTTTTGGCCTTAGGCGTTGCGGTAAAGCCGAAGAAACTCAAATTTGGCTGTGGTCCACGGGCTTCAACAACTTTTCTTATTTCATCTTCTTCATCTTCAAACTCTTGTCCGTCTTCAAGGGCAGCCTCTTCAAGATTTTTAACCGAAAGCACTTCTTTCATCTTGCGTGTTGATTCACCGCCTTGTGAGCTGTGCGCTTCATCTACGATGATGGCATATCTACGACTTGGTAGGTCGGCCACTTTTTCAATGACAAAGGGAAATTTCTGCAATGTGGTAATAATGATATTCTTCCCTGTGCCCAATGCATAGGCCAATTGGCTACTGTCTTTATCGATTTTTTGTACAACCCCCTGCTTGTGTTCGAACTGGTAAATCGTATTATGTAACTGCTGATCCAACACAAGCCGGTCAGTAA
>Ga0207951_100762_pt1 | contig 13981 bp, 17 predicted proteins | sample Subbio12Aug_8Bad_FD_184830 | JGI IMG/M metagenome (GOLD analysis project Ga0207951, IMG submission 184830) | Serpentinite rock and fluid subsurface biosphere microbial communities from McLaughlin Reserve, California, USA - CR12Aug_8Bad (SPAdes) | ecosystem: Environmental > Terrestrial > Deep... | reverse complement strand
GACAGCGCCACAGAGTGAAAAGCTACCGGTAAAAAGCTACCGCACCCTTATGGTCGGTTCAGGAGGGTCCACTCGATACGGGTGCGGTAGGGTCGCGCTGATAAGGACAAGCAGAGCCTGTCGTCATGCAGGTGAAGCTGATCGGCTCACCCTTGTCCTGCGATGTTAGAGTAGCGCAGACCTGTAGCGGTGACTAGAGACACCTGTCCCTTGCAGTCCAGCGCCAGATGGAGTAAAGGGCGCGGTGCAGCTGTCACCCCCGTAAGCCGGGGGCGGGGTAGAATTAGCACCGGCACTCAAGCCGCGATCCGAACGGAGTGAGAAGGGTTGGAATTGATGAACGACATGATAACCCCTGAGTGGGTCAAAGACGCTATCTTATATCAGATCTTCCCGGATCGCTTCGCCCGCAGTACCCGAGTCGCCAAGCCGAGCGGCCTGGAGTCCTGGGACAGCCCGCCCACGATTCACGGCTACAAAGGCGGCGACCTGTTAGGCGTGGTGGAAAAGCTCGACTACCTGCAAGAGCTCGGCGTCACCGCCTTATATTTCAATCCCATCTTCCAATCGGCCAGCAATCACCGCTATCATACCCATGACTACTACCGGGTCGATCCGATGTTGGGCGGCACCGCGGCCTTACAAGAGCTGCTTGAAGAAGCCCACAAGCGCGATATGAAGGTCGTGTTGGACGGCGTCTTTAATCATGCCAGCCGGGGCTTTTTTCAGTTCAACGATATCCTGGAGAACGGCTCTTACAGCGCCTATCTCGACTGGTTTATCGTCCATAAGTTTCCGCTCAACGCCTATGGCGGCCCCGGCGGGCTCGGCTACGAAGCCTGGTGGGGCTTGCCGGCGTTGCCCAAGTTCAACACCCGCACCCCGGCGGTGCGTGAGTTTTTGTGGGATGTCGCCAGCTATTGGCTTAAACTCGGCATCGACGGCTGGCGCCTAGACGTTCCCAACGAGATCGCCGATGACGCCTTCTGGCAGGAGTTTAGGCGGCGCTGCCGGGCGGTGAACCCGGAGTGCTATCTGGTCGGCGAGATCTGGGACGGTGCTGAGCGCTGGCTTAAGGGGGATCAGTTCGACGCGGTGATGAACTACCCCTTTACTCGGGCGGTCTTCGGCTTTACTGCAGCCGAGACCTTGAACACCGAAGAGATCAAGCGCTGCGGCTATCAGCACATTCCGCCGCTAAGCGCCAGAGGGTTTGCTGCGCAGCTCGAGCAGCTCTTGCAGCAGCACCGCCCCGAGGTGACCGCGGTGCAGCTCAACCTGCTCGGCAGCCACGATACCCCCCGCGCGCTGACCGTCGTCGGCGAGGATGAGCGCGCCCTGCGGATGTCGCTGGTGATGCTGATGGCCTTTCCCGGTGCGCCTTGCATCTACTACGGTGACGAACTTGGCCTGACCGGCACCCACGATCCCTTCTGCCGCCAGACCATGCCGTGGGAACAGCCCCAGACCTGGAACCACGAGCTGAGAGCCTTTACCAAGCACCTGATCACCTTGCGCAAGGAGCATGTCGCCTTGCGGCGGGGCCGCTTTGAGACCCTCTACGCCGATAAGGGGCTAGTGGTATTCGCCCGCGTCCATGAGGACGAGAAGGTCATCGGCATACTTAACGCCAACAAGCAACAGCACAGGCTCGAGCTGAGCCTTGCTACCAAGCGCTTCGCGGGCCGCTACCGCGACCTCTTAAATGGCCTGTCGATCGATATTTACGACACTCAGCTAACCGGCCACGACATCCCGGCCCGCTCGGCGGCGCTGCTAGTTCGTTTATGACCCGCCCACAATCCGGGCAATATGGCCGTAGAAAGCGTTGATCCCGGTCACGAAGGCAGCCAGGGTCATAAGCGCCAGGACGGCCGCGCCCAGGTAAGCGAACAGCTTGCGTTGCGCCTGTAAATAGGCGTAAGGCAGAAGGCCAAGGCTAGCTAACCCGGCGCTCAGCCACAGCAGGAAGGTCATGAACGGGTTGCGGGTCAGGTCAAAGTCGAGCACTGCTCGAGCCCCTTGCAGCAAGAACAGGCCCATCAGCGCTGCCGGCCAGGCCAGCGCCCGCAGGTCTAGCCCCAAGAGAAAGTTAAGCCCGGCCACGATCATGATAAAGGCGAACAGGCCCGAAGTGACTCCAAAGAGCTCGGTGAACTGGTCGGCCGGGAAGCCCGCCCAGTCGGTCCACAGGAGCTGAATAAAGCCGCCTAGCGCAAAGACCCCTACCGCCAGGAACAGCAGGCCAAATTCACGCTTTAGCTCCCGCGAATCCTGCCCTCTGGCCACCTTCAACAGGTAGACCACGCCGGATGCCCCTGCCGCAGAGACCAAGGCCAACACCAACACCAAAGGGTTATAGGTTGCCACGACACCTGCCTCCATACATTACCTCCAGCCGACCCAATTATCGTAATGCACATCAGATCGGTTAAGAGAATTATATCAGACCTCAGCAAGGGGCGTACAGAACACGCTGCGGCTGATGATGAGAAGCTAGGACTCATGCGCTGGGGGCACGCTTACTGGCGGTAGGCCCTAACCAGGCGGCATCTTTGCCTGACCTCGAGCAGTCGAGCTAAGCCCTGCCCAGCACCACCTCAACCTTGACGTGGTAGGTACGGGCTAGCAGGTCGCTGCGCAGGTTGGCCTGCTTAATCTCGATGCGGGCGTCGCCGTTGACTAGGGCCTCAATCCGTAGGCAGCCCTCGCTCAGGTGGCAGTGTACCTCGCGCACCCGCTGCGCCTTGCTGCGCTCGAGGTATTCCGCTAAGCGGAGCAGCGCGGCCAGCTTGTGAATGCGCTCCATGTCACCCTCGGCCAGCAGCCCGCCCACCCCCTGAGGGTCCGGCTTCCCTTTGCGATGGAAGCGCACCAGCAGCGCCAGGAGAGCCTGCTCGCGGTGGCTGAAGCCGGGTAGCGCCGCGCTCAGCGCCAGGTAGTAACCATGCTTGTGGTGGTCGTAGTAGTTTACCGCCATGCCGATATCGTGGATGATGGCGGCAGCCGCCAGCAGCTCACGCTCGAAAGCGCCGTAGCCGTGCAGCGGCAACAGCTGATCAAAGAGCGACAGCGCCAGTTTGCGCACGTGGGCGTTATGAGCCGGTCGATCGTAGTACTGGCGGGCCAGATTGTGTACGCTAAAGTCCCGCACGTCCGGAAGCAGTGGGTGGTCTTTAGACTCCAGCAGGTACGGATAAAAGAGCCCTTCGCGCAAGCCCTGGCCGCTGATGATAAGGCCGGGCGAGCCTAGCCAAGACACAATTTCCCGTACCACCAGCGCCCCTGCCGCGATGATGTCGGCGCGATCGGCGCTTAGGCCGGGGATGGCTCGACGCTCGCTTAGCGGCTTGCTGATGATCTCCTCGACGATCTCGTCAAGCGCCTCCTGGCGCAACAGATAGCCGTGCAACAGGTCGAGGGGGTACCCCTCGCGCTTCTGCTGGATTTCGCCCAGGTTGCGCACCGTGCCGCCCATGCCAACCAGCGGTAGCCTGCCAAGGCCAGCGTCAACCTGCTTCAAAGCTTCACGGACATACTTGGTAAGGGCCTTAAGCTCCTTTTTGCTAGGCGGGTCAGATAGCAAGAAGCGTTCGCTCAGTCTCACCGCCCCCAGCGGCCAGGAGTAGCTACGCACGAAGCGGCGCCTCTGCATCAGGCTGAGCTGCGCGCTCCCACCGCCTAAGTCAAACACCACCGCATCGTCAAAGGCGAAGCTGTTAGCCACCGCTAGCACGCCGTAGTAAGCCTCGGCTTCGCCGGATAGCAGGCGCAGGCGCAATCCCGTTTTGGCCTCGACAGCCGCTAGGAAGCTGGGGCCGTTAGCGGCGTCACGCACAGCGCTCGTGGCGGTAGCACAAATATCGTCGACGCCGACCGCAGCGCAGTAGGCTTTGAAAGTCTTCAGGGTGTCCAGGCCCCGTTCAAACGCCTCAGCGCGAATAGCCTTGGATACCCCCATCCCCTCGGCGAGCCGCACGACATCGCGCAGTTCGTCTATTAACTTGTAGCTGTAGCCAGGTTGATAGGCCAGTGCTATCAGGCGCCCGGTATTGGAACCGAGGTCGATGATGGCGACCTGACGCGGCTCAGTTGGCGGAGCCAGGGCTACCTCAGTGATGGCCGACATCTCTGCCAGCTTAGCACTATGCCGCGCTAGCCCTGATCAAAACGCCGCCTGGAAGTGGTGTAAGGTATGGCGGTCGCGGCTACCCTCGATCACGACCGCGTCAAAGCGTACCGGCAGATCATCACGCCCGTAGCGGGTCGCTAAGTAGTGCAAGGCAGTGCGCCTTAGGCGGGCGATCTTCTGCGCGCCAATCGACTCGGCAGCGCTGCCGTAGCGGCTGCTGCGGCGCTGTCTGACCTCCACGAAAACAATCACTTCGCCCTCTTGGACAACTAGGTCAAGCTCACCCCCCCGCGTGAGGTAGTTCTCGGCTAACAGCCGATAGCCACGGCTCAGCAGGTAGCTTTTGGCCTGCTCTTCTGACCAGTGCCGGGCCACACCTTAGCGCGGGGGCACAGCCAGCGGACTGGCATCGGCCCAGAGTCCTTCTAAGTCGTAAAAGCTGCGCGCTTCAGGGTTCATCAAATGAACCACGATTAGGCCATAGTCCAGTAAAATCCAGCGGCTTGATGGCCCCTCGACCCCTTTGGGCAACACCCCCTGCTCTTTGAGCCTCTCACGCACGCCGTCCTCCATGGCCTTGAGTTGTAGACTTGACTCACCGGTGGCTATCACGAAGTAGTCAAGCGTAGCAGAGACACCCTCCAGATCAAGGACCAGGATATTCTTGGCGCGCTTGTCGTCCAGCGCGTCCACAATCAGCTGCACTTCAAGCGGTACGGTAGCGGATTTAGTTACGATCGTAGCCTCCCTCTCGAGCTACTAGTTTAGCATCGGCTAGCGCCTGTGCGTCCTGACCCAGAATCAGCTCCATCCCCGCCCTGACCCCATCGATTACCGGAAGACGGTCGGACTGCTGTTGCCCAGCGTGGAACAGTTCAGCGTAGTAGCGCGCGTCCTGCCAGCGCTCGGCAGTAGCTAACACCCGTGTCGGAGTCGGGTCCAGGCCGGCTTCGCGCAGCACCAGGCGGTCTGCGGGAACACCCAGGCGGACCAGGCGGTCCTTAATCTGTGTTTCTAGCCCTGGCACGCCGCTGCGATTAGTAATCAGCAGCGGTGCCTCCGGCAGTTCGGCCAGCGTCCGGGCGCGTCCGCCGAAGAAGTCGGCCATGAAGCTTTCGACCTGTCTGGGGTTGACAGCCAGGCTGGCGCTCCCTGCAATTTCGACTGTGGGGAGGGTAGCGGCGTGAATATCGAGCTGCGCCAGGCGGGGGAGGAGCTGAGTAGCCAGCGCCGGGCTGGCGTTGGTCTCGACCTCGTCGAAGAAAGTATCGATCACTGCGGGGAGTGTGCCGACCGCCCACACGTTGAGCTCCTTGAGACGGACCAGCACCGCATGAGCCAGGGTCTTGAGGTTCTCGACGCGATCCAGGTCGCCACGGGGTGTCTGCCTGAAGCGCACGAAGCCCGCCGCTTGCTCGCCGCTTAAGCGCTGTGGGCCGGGCTGGAGGTCGATTACCAGAGCTGCGGCGCAGTCCTGGTAGTCCATACGGTAAGGAACATTTACGCTTACCCCGCCGAGCGCGTCGACTAAGCGTTCGAAGATGGTGAGGTTAATTACCACGTAGTAGTCGATCGGCAGCCCGACTACCTCACTGACCGAACGCTTTAAGCCCTCAGCCCCTTGGAAGAGATACATGGCGTTGATCTTGGTCTGCCACTCCGGCAGGTAGATATCACGGGGGATGGAGATCAGCCGCACCCGGTTGCCGATGATGCTGACGAACAAGATGGTATCGGTGCGGCGGCTGACCACGAACTCGCCCGGCCGCGAGCGGACGCAGCGCCCGCCCACAAAGGAGAGGGTGCCGGCCTCGCGCACATGATCAAAGTCGCGCCCAGCCACCACAAAGCTAGCCTGAAACTCGCCCGGCGGTACGTTCAAGACCGCCTGCTGCCCTTCGTCGAGCAGGTTGCGCGGCACATCGCGGCTCAGCCAAAAACCCGCCAAGCCCACCAGGGCTACCACGGCGCCGGCTAGTTGCAGGAGGCGTGCGCTAAGTATGGTCACAGATCTCCTGATGGACCCTGAGCGTAACCGGGTGTACAGCCTTGCCATTGGCCTGGAGGTAGCGCACCTTGGCATCCAGGGCGCGCTGGTAGGCACGGAACAGATTGTGCATGGCCAACTCGCGGATCTCATCGTTTACGCCCCGGCCCGGCTCTGAGACATCGGCGATATAGACCGCCATGCCGATCCGGTTATTGTGCGACACGCCAAAGACATGCCCCTCGATGGCGTCTAGCACCCGTTTATCACTGATTCCCCACTGCTCGACTAGGCGCCGCCCGGCCCGCCCGTGTACCGACAACGGATGCTCTCTTTCCAGCTCGGTTCGGGGTGGAGCCAAGGCCAACATCTCTGCCGGCGGGAGGTCGCGGGCCACATCGTGGAGAATCGCGGCTAGGCAGGTAGCGCGCAGCTCATCGCGGCTAAACTCGTTGGCCCGGGCGATCGCCTCCGCTAGAATCGCTACCCGCACGATATGCTCGAAGCGGCGCGGGGTCACCATCTGTCTCACCCGCTCGCAATAGGGGGCGATGCTAGGACGGCTACACGGGCTGTTGACGGTAAAGATGGTGTCTGACAAGGTAGCTCTCCACAGACTCCGGTACGAGGTAGCGAATGGAACGGCCTTCCTTGAGCCGATTGCGAATCTCGGTACTAGCGATGTCACAACCGATAATGGTAACGACCCCGGCTCGAGCTTGAAAGTCAGGCTCGAGCTGCTCCAGATTATAACCTGGCCTAGCAACCACTATGATGTTTACTTGACGCACTAGCTCCGCGGCGCGATGCCAACTGGCGATGTCGCGGTAGGCGTCAGCGCCGGTAAGCAAAAAGAGCTCCGCCCCGGGCTCGGCAGCCCGTACCTGCTGCACCGTATCGAAGGTATACGACGGCCCTGGGCGATCTAGTTCAAGACGACTCACCGCGAAGCTCGGGTGCGAGGCGGTAGCTAGCATGGTCATGGCGTAACGTTGTTCAGGGCTGGCCACAGCGGGCTTATGGGGCGGGCTCGGTGCCGGAATGAACCACACGGCGTCGAGCGCTAACGCCTCACGAGCTTGCTCAGCGGCCAACAGGTGGCCGAGGTGCGGCGGGTCGAAGCGGCCGCCGAAGAGTCCTAGCCTCATCCGTTTGCCGTCGGCTCGGCCTGGGCCCGCTCTGCAAAGTACTCAAACACCGACGCCCCGATGCGCACATCCTCGCCATCCTGCGCTCCCGCCTTCTTGAGCAGCTTATAGACGCCCTGAGCGGCGAAGAAGTGTTGCAGATAGCTGACCGCTTCACGATTATTAGGATCGAAGCGGGCCACTAGCGCCTCAAGCTCTGCCCCACGCACCCGCCAAGCCTCCCCTTCGCGCTCGACCCGCACTCCGTCCGTCCGTACTACCCGGGCCGACTGCGGTAGCGGCCTTAATTCGGGCCGGGCGGGGAGCAGAGCAAAAAGCGCTTTTCTAAGCGTCTCAAGCTGCGTGCCGGTCAGTGCCGACACGCTGACGATGGCCAAGCCGCTCGGCGCCAAGCTCTGGCTGGCTGCGGCTACGGTAGCCTCATCTACTAGGTCGATCTTGTTCAGCGCGATCAAGGCCGGCAGCTTAAGCAGTTGGGGGTCGTAGGCCTGCAACTCGCTCTGCAACGCCTCTAATGCCAAGCGAGGCGGCTCTGTAACATCGAGCACATAGACCAGCAGGCGGGTGCGGGAGATATGGCGCAAAAACTCCAGCCCCAACCCTTTGCCCTCGTGCGCACCTGCGATAATACCGGGGATATCGGCCAGCGTTAGGCGTTTTAGCCCCTCTTCCACCACCCCCAAGTTGGGGCTGAGCGTGGTAAACGGATAGCTGGCGATCTGTGGCTTGGCGTTTGACAGCGCCGCCAGCAGGCTCGACTTGCCCGCATTAGGGTAGCCTACCAAGCCGACATCGGCGATCAGGCGCAGCTCGAGCCTGACCCGGCGCTTCTCTCCCGGCGTGCCGTACTCAGCAAAGCGGGGTGTGCGGCGGGTCGAATTGGCAAAGGAGCTGTTACCGCGCCCACCCAGACCCCCCTTGGCGATAAGCGCACGCTCCCCTATCCTTACCAGGTCGGCCAATATCTCTCCCGAGTCGCGGTCGATAGCCACCGTCCCTACCGGTACCGGGATAATAAGCTCCTCACCGCGTCGGCCGGCGCGATTGCGTCCCTCGCCCTGGCCGCCGGTCGGTGCCCGGTAAAAGCGTTGCCCCAACAACTGATCCAACGAGGCGATATCACCCACCGCTTCGAGGTAGACGCTGCCGCCATCACCGCCGTGGCCGCCGTCCGGTCCGCCCCGAGGAATATACTTGAGGCGCAAAAACGACAACCCACCATCCCCCCCCTTGCCGCCTTGCACCGTGATATCGAGAACGTCCCTGAAGGCCATAGTCCGTGAGAAAAAGCAAGCGCGGCAGCGCTCTCGCTGCGCTCGGAAGTCGCGCTTGCTAACTCGTCCTTACCTCGCGCTCCAACACGCGAGTCCTGGTCCTAGTCTGCCGAAACAGCTGACGACCTGCTGGCTTCGATACTGATAAAGCGCCCTCTGCTTCCCTTATCGTGGAAGCGGACCACTCCGGTTTTCAGCGCGAACAGAGTAAAATCCCGGCCCCGACCGACGTTCGGACCGGGGTGGAACTTGGTGCCCCGCTGCCGGACCAAGATGTTACCTGCCTGCACCACTTGGCCCTCGAAGCGCTTTACTCCCAGGCGCTTGGACTGGCTGTCGCGTCCGTTCTTCGAGCTACCAGCACCCTTTTTATGTGCCATATCGACCTCGCCGCAGGGACTAACCCGCGATCTCCTTGATGCGAACCTCGGTGTAGGGCTGGCGATGGCCGTTCTTACGCCGATAGTTGTTCTTAGCTTTGAACTTATAGATGTAAAGCTTTTCGCCCCGGCCATGCGTCAGCACCTCTGCCTTGACGCTAGCGCCGGCTACCAGCGGCGTGCCGACTTTAACCGCGTCGCCGCCTACTAGCAATACCGGCAGCTCCACCGTAGTACCGGGCTCGGCGGCCAGCTTCTCCAGCCGAACGACCTCACCTTCGGCTACGCGGTACTGCTTACCGCCACTCTGGATTACCGCAAACATGATTCCTCCGACCGATTATACCTAACCGCTGCGGCTCGCTGCCGCGCCGCCAGGCCGCTAAGAATAGCAAATCCAGCCACGGAAGGCAAGCCTTGACCCGACACAAAAGCCCTACTCGCCAGCTACAGTGCCCAGCTTGGCTACGTCCAACAAGGCGATCTTGCCGTAACCGGCATCGATTAGCCCTTCGCGAGTTAGTTCGCCGACCACCTTGGTGACCGTCTCCCGCACCGAGCCGACCGCTGCTGCCAGGTCGTCGTGGGTGATGTGTACTACCGTCTGACCCGCATCATCGTAGCTTGCCAGCGCACTGTCCTGTAAATCGAGCAACTCGGCGGCGATGCGTGACTTAAGCCGTTTGCCGGAGAGTCGATGGAGCGACAGGTAGAGGCGCTTCACCACCTCGACTAGATGCCGGGTGAGCGCTAGGTGCTCGGTAGCGGTAAGCGTGGTCGGGCTGATCACCTCAATTATGGTTGGCGTTACGGCCTCGGCGAAGTAACGGCGGCGCAAGCCGCGCAGCGCCTCTTCACCAAAGTAGCCACCAGGCTTGACATAGCGCAGAGTCAGCCCGTTTCCCTCGTCATCAACAGTATGAATCCGCACCAACCCGTGATTAACTCGATAGACCTCCTCCGCCTGCCCAGGGAAGAGAATGACTTCACCTGCGGCAAAGGTCAGCGCTTCCCGGAGTGCCTTGGCACCCATAAACCCTCCCTGTGGCTACCTTTAAGCCTGTTTGGTTGCGCACACCGCGCTTCATATACAGACTATAGCGGGGCTGTGGGGCATCAATCAAAGCTTGCCTTACTAAAGCTATATCTCGCCACCCGCTGCAACCTTCTGAAGATGGCGCATTCCGCCAGGTCCGGGTCGTATTGTTAGCTGCAGCGGTTTTCACAAATACTGAGTCGCCTTAGCGCAGGTATCATCTCTGCAAAGGCGCCCTGGAGAACGATTCGCAGGCTGACACCAGCTCAAACCAGATGATACCTGCTATGGGTGAGCGGTATACAATAGCCCTCATAGAGGCCCTAGTGGCAAAGGATGTTATATGACGACAACCGAACCGATCACCGAACCGAGCCTGCGCAACCCCGGCCTGCCGCTGGCCATAGAGTGGGTCAGGCAGGTTCGGGTCAACAAGAGCGCCGCTCTGCGCCGCGTTGCTGCGCTACCGGGGCGCCGCACGGTAAAAGGGCCGTATCAGGCGGCGTGGTTGCTTAGAGCCATCACCTGTATCGATCTCACCACGCTTTCCGGCGACGATACGCCGGGGCGGGTGCGGCGGCTCTGTGTCAAGGCCCGCCAGCCGGTGCGGCAGGATCTGCTTATGGCGCTAGACTTCGACCTGCCCATCACCGTTGGCGCGGTCTGCGTCTACCCGACCATGGTCGGTCATGCCGTCAAGGCGCTGTCAGGGTCGGGGATACCGGTCGCCTCGGTGGCTACCGGCTTTCCGGCCGGGCTGATGCCCATGAGACTCCGCCTGGAAGAGATTCGTTATGCGGTAGGGGAGGGGGCGGATGAGATCGATATCGTCATCACCCGCGAGCATGCCCTAACCGGCAACTGGCAAGCGCTCTACGACGAGGTGGCGGCATGCCGCGAGGCGTGTGGGGAGGCGCACCTCAAGGCGATTCTAGCTACCGGTGAGTTAGCCACCCTCAAGCAGGTCTATCAGGCCAGCCTGGTCTGTATGATGGCCGGGGCGGACTTTGTCAAGACCTCGACCGGCAAGGAGGTAGTGAACGCCACGCTGCCGGTCAGCCTGGTGATGGCGCGGGCAGTGCGGGAGTACTTGGAGCGGACCGGGGTGCGGGTGGGCTTCAAGCCGGCGGGCGGCATCCGCACCGCCAAGGACTCGCTAAACTGGCTGATCTTGATGAACGAGGAGCTAGGGCGGGAGTGGCTTACGCCCGAGCTGTTCCGCTTTGGCGCTAGCGCGTTGCTGGGGGATATCGAGCGGCAGCTCGAGCACTTCGTCACCGGGCGCTACTCAGCCCATTACCGGCACCCGCTGGCGTAGAGGTCGCCAACAGAAAGAGGTTGATCATGAAGTGCCGCGTTGAGACGTGTCCGGGTGACTACGAGCACAAAGCGATGCTGTTCCGGGGTAAACGTGAAGGCCAGCCCGTCATGATTGACGAGGTGCCTGCACTTGTCTGTCGGGTTTGTGGTGACACGGTGCTCGAGCCCCAGGTGCTGAGACACATCGAGGTGCTGCTGCACTCAAAAGAGCAGCCTGCCAAGCAGTACCCCGTTTTTGTGTTTTCCCAGGAGGCGGCCTAAGCCCGTTTGAGGCCTATCAGGGCCAAGGGCTGATGACTCGCACGGTCTACGGCGCCTGCCGCTACTTCTTTGACGCGCTCGGGCTCAATCGGGTGGAGATCCGCTGCGACCCGGCCAACACCCGCAGCCGCGCCATCCCGGAGCGGTTGGGCTTTACTCAAGAGGGTGTGTTGCGGCAAGTGGGAACACTAAGCCACGGCTACTACGATCATGTGGTTTACGGCCTGCTGGCCCATGAGTGGCGAGCGCGTCAGGAGCAGCGTAGCTAGCAACGGGTAGCCTTAGGGCATAATGATGCTATTATGTTTTTATGACCCACGAAGATAAAGGGATCAAGCGGCGCACCACAGTTTATATCTCTGCCGAAGTGCTTGAGTTTCTGGCGGTGCGGCGAGCCCGCGGTGCGGGGAGCGTATCGGAGCAGCTCGAGCACCTCGCCAGAGCGATCATGCCACGGCGCTACCGCCAGGAAGGCGTGGCGGCGCTCGAGCGAAAGCACGCCGAGGGCTACGCCAAATATCCTGTGAAACCGGGCGAATTTGATGTCTGGGAGAGCGAGCAGGTGTGGGGTGAGGCGTGAAGCGGGGCGAGGTGCGCTGGTATACCTTTGCTGCTCCCGATAAGCGCCGTCCGGTGTTAATCATGACCCGCAACACCGCCATAGGGTTTCTGAAGGCGCTAACCGTTGCTCCCATTACCACAACGATACGTGACATCCCCTCGGAGCTGTATTTGGACGAACGCGACGGTATGCATGAAGCTTGTGTGGCGAATTTCGACAACCTGGTAACCGTCCCCAAAGGCAACCTTGGAGGCATTATTATCACGCTGTCGTGGGAAAAGATGCTTGACGCCGAGGAGGCCGTTCGCTTCGCACTCGGCTTCGAAGGTTTGTCCTGATCGCGCCGGCATAGCGCAGCAGGGTTGGTTAGGAGAAACAATGACCGTCAAGGAGATCTTTAAGACCATGGACTACGGCCCCGCGCCCGAGAGCGCCGAACCCACCAACGCCTGGCTCGATGGCCATGAACGGACCTTCAACCACTTCATCGGTGGCAGGTTCATCAAGCCTGCCGAGGGCGGGTATTTTACGACTATCAATCCGGCTACCAATCGGCCGTTGGCACAGGTGGCTCAGGGCGGTGAAAAAGATGTCGCTGCCGCCGTTAAAGCGGCGCGGGAAGCCTATGGAGGGTGGTCGCAGCTCTCCGGGCACGCCAGGGCGCGCTATCTTTACGCCCTAGCCCGCCACATCCACAAGCACGCGCGGCTCTTTGCCGTCTTGGAGACCCTCGACAACGGCAAGCCGATCCGCGAGACGCGCGATATCGACCTCCCCTTAGTTATTCGCCACTTCTACCATCACGCCGGCTGGGCGCAGCTCTTGGAGAGCGAGTTTCCCGGTTACGAGCCGGTCGGGGTATGCGGGCAGATCATCCCCTGGAACTTCCCGCTCTTGATGCTGGCCTGGAAGATCGCGCCGGCGCTGGCGGCGGGGAACACGGTCGTCTTAAAGCCTGCCGAATTCACGCCCCTTACGGCACTACGCTTTGCCGAGCTGTGCCAAGAGATCGGCCTGCCACCGGGGGTGGTCAACATCGTCACCGGCGACGGCAGCACCGGCGAGTGGATCGTCAGGCACCCGGAGATCGACAAGCTGGCCTTTACCGGTTCGACCGAGGTGGGCAAGCTGATCCGCCAAGCCAGCGCTGGCAGCGGCAAGCGCTTGACGCTCGAGCTAGGCGGCAAGTCGCCCTTTATCCTCTTTGACGATGCCGACCTCGATGGTGCCATCGAGGGGATAGTCGATGCCATCTGGTTCAATCAGGGACAGGTTTGCTGCGCCGGGTCGCGGCTCTTGGTGCAAGAAGGGCTCGCCGACACGGTCTACCATAAGCTGCGTGCTCGCATGGAGAAATTGCGCGTCGGCGACCCGCTGGATAAAGCCGTCGATCTCGGTGCTATCATCGCGCCGGTACAGCTCCACAGGCTCCAAGCGCTAGTCGCCCAGGGCCAGGCCGAGGGGGCAGACTGCTGGCAGCCCTCCTGGGCCGCGGGGTGGTTTTCTGGTGCCGTGGGTAACCCCCTGCTCCCTGGCGACGGCTGCTTCTACCCGCCGACCCTCTTGACCAACGTCGAACCGGCCAGCACCCTGGCCCAGGTCGAGATCTTCGGGCCGGTGCTGACCGGCACGACCTTCCGCACCCCCGCCGAGGCGGTAGAGCTGGCCAACAACATCCGCTTCGGGCTAGCAGCCAGCGTCTGGACGGAGAATATCAACCTGGCGCTGGATATCGCCCCGCAGCTTAAGGCCGGGGTGGTGTGGATTAACTGCACCAACCAGTTCGACGCCGCTAGTGGCTTTGGCGGCTACCGCGAGTCGGGCTTTGGGCGTGAAGGGGGAAGGGAGGGGCTTTATGACTACCTGGTGCCGAGCTGGGAG
>Ga0207951_100760_pt1 | contig 14020 bp, 12 predicted proteins | sample Subbio12Aug_8Bad_FD_184830 | JGI IMG/M metagenome (GOLD analysis project Ga0207951, IMG submission 184830) | Serpentinite rock and fluid subsurface biosphere microbial communities from McLaughlin Reserve, California, USA - CR12Aug_8Bad (SPAdes) | ecosystem: Environmental > Terrestrial > Deep... | reverse complement strand
TTTCCCTTTCTCCTTATGCATTCGGCCGCCCAGTCAAGTGTTCCTACCCTCTTCGCCTTACGTTTCATGCCTTACGGTTTCTAACTCGCAATTCCTAACTCGTAACCTGTTTTCCATCTTTCCACTGTCCCAATATTCCAGCTTTTTCCCTTGGTCCGACACAATGAATTTTTTCTTTACGCATAATCGGCACCATTATTGCCGATTGACCAAAGCATCTTCTCCGACAACACAGGCTAAACGGAGTAGACGACGCATACACAATTCATGGGTATAGTATTTTTTAACAATCTCCCTACCATATTCTCCCATCTTTCTGCATTTTTCATTATCAATCCACAGCTCCAGAATTCTCTTCCTCAATAGATCAACATCACCGGGTGGAACGATATACCCGTTTTCGCCATCAACTATATAATCCTCTGCAGAAATATCGTCCACAGCAATGATAGGTTTTCCATGCCACATGGCGTTGCAGAAATTCGCCTCCCCACCACCTTTGAGACCTGTTGAAATCATAGGAATAACAACAAACCTTGAAGCGGCCATCAGTTTTGCGAATGAGGGCTCAGTGGCAGCCAGGGGGATAACGTTCGGTATATCTTCAATGGTTTTTCGTAATTCTGGATCTGTTGTACTGATAATAACGGTTACATCAGTATCACGGACTGCCTCTACCAATGTTTTATAATCACGCTTGCCATTTCCCCCTGCAAATACGTAATCAAGTGCCATATTTTTTCTGGGTTGCCATTGAGAATGGTTAGCTTTGTAGGGAATAAAAATGAGCATACCTTCCGGAAGATCAAACTGCTGTGCATAATTTTGAATCTGCCTCCGAGACCAAAACGTCGCTAAACGACACCCAAGAAAAGTCCTCTTGAAAATATATTTCTTCAATCGGCTTTTAGTCTCAAGATGGCTGTCCCAGAATAGAATTGTTCGCCTCCGCATAAATAAGTAGTAATTCAAGAGGCATATGAAATTACCTACCAGCGCACTTCCATTTGCAATGATTACTGTCTTATTGTTCGCTATCCAAAGCATACGAAAAGCCGCAATCATACTGCTTAGTAGTTGCCAGAACGAAAATAAACGGCTAATTTTACCCTGTTTGATTTCTTCTACCGGCGGCAGTCCTTCAGCATAATTTCCTCTTAAAGGCACATGTGAGATAAGTCTTATACCGCTTTCTCGACATTTAAAATCAAGATGATCAAGTATTTTCCAGTCTTTTTGTGCATCTGAGATAGTCATTAATCCACCAGTCTTCTGTACAGCACGGACATACGCCAATTCCTAATCCCCTGATAATAGGAGAATTCATTCATATTATTCACCAGTGCTGTCCAAAATACCACCTTTTTAAAAACCTAATTTGGACAAGAGTGATTATTCACATTTAAGGTTCCAAGACATAATCATCCTATTTTTAATAATTTCCTCGTTAGATCGAATACCGGATTGACTTTTATAGCAAACCTTTTAAGGGATTGGCCGTTAAGCACTACTTCACGTTTTAATTCATAGATATTTGTCGATATCGTATTACTCATGATATTGCCGAATGCGAAAGCGCAATGATACCCTGCTTCAGACACCTCTTTCTTAATATTTTCATTGAACATGCCGAAAGGGTATGCAAGGCTGAGTAATTTTTCTTGCAAATTATTTTTCAGAAATGAAAGAGATTCATATATTTCATAATGCGAGGAATTTTCATCTAAAGAGGTAAGGTCACGATGTTTCATGGTATGTGAACCGAATGTAACTAACGGCCAAGTAGTTTTGATCTTTTCGATATCTTTAATAGACATGATTTTCAGATCAGGTCTACATTCTTGAAATGAGAAGCCATCACCTTTTCCCATGTAATCAAAAGGGACAAAAATTAAAGAAGGGAATTGGTATTTTTGAAGAAGAGGGAGTGCATTGTGGATCAAATCACAGTATGCATCATCAAAAGTAATTAGAATAGCTTTACTTGAAATTGTGTTGTTATGAATGCTTGATAATAGTTGCTCCAAAGAAAGAACGTTAAAACGATGCGAATGTAAATATTCGAGATGTGTGCGGAATTGTTCAACAGTTAGGCTATATTTGTTTGGAACGGTTTTGCACACGGAATGGTATGCTAATATTTTAATTTTTTTCTGGAAAAAGTATTTAAGTGAATAACCCCTCAGTCTCACGTTAAGCACCTGCCTGATACTATTGTTATTTCTTTAAATAGTTGGCGATAAAGTTTTCCCTATTCGATTTTAGAATGATTCTATGCATAGGCATACTGAATAATCGATTTACTTTTAAACGGGCATTAATTTCTGCATATAACTGCTGCACTTTTCATACAACCCGATTCTTCCGCAGTATAAGCGTAACATTCATTCCTTTGTTTTCAAATCGTCCTTTCTCCATTTCTTGGCAACTTTCAAAGACAAAAGAAACATGATTCATACTCGAAACCACCGCTTCTATCCATAAAAAAGGAATCTTTAAAAATTTTGGAACATATGACCAATACTTTTCAAATGGTGTTTTCTCTATGGTAATGATCATATTTTCCAAATCCATCTTTGATTCATCAATTAACCTGGATACAATAGTTTTTTTGTCATAATGTCTTTGATAAAATACCGGTTCGCTTAAATACCTCCTGTCATAAATATCTTTTTTTAAATACTCATCTGAAGCCATTTTAGCGAATGGAACTTCGATAATTGCCTTTCCTTTTCTTTTCAATACCCTTCGGATTTCATTTACAGCCTCTTTATCTCCATCACCAGGTATATGTTCGATAACAGATATTGAATAGACTAAATCAAAATACCCGTCTGGATATTTCAGACACCGAGCATCTTGAAATTCCACAATATATCTATCGTTACTTTTTAACTTAAAATCCACATAATGCTTGTAATATCTGACAACGTTCAAGACATCGTGGACAGAAATAATGGTCACGACATCGTGGACTCCCAGGACTCCATAAGTTCGCTATTGAGCTGTCATGATGATTTTAGACGCTCTAACGTATCACCTATTCGTATCTCCATACCTGGTTTTTATCCAGGAGAAGATTGTCTTTGGGTTGTTTGCCAGTGACGGAAGTCTCAACACTCATTCAGGGATAATCCACGATGTCCTGAACGTAAAATTTGTCCACGATGTCTTGAACGTTATCAATATCTATTAAATATTTCCTGATCCTGCAAGTCTGTCGCGTATACTATATGGCCATATTCAATTGCCAAATACAATGACAATAGTTTTGGACTACCGATATCTAAAATCCTGATTGACTTTTCTCGTTCAATATTGTCAAGTGCTATGTTAAAAATTGGGAATCTCCAGTAACTAATTGGAAAAAACAATTGTTTCAGTCCGATTAAGTAATGCCTACTTAGTATGGAGTTGATGCCGGTTTTAATCCCGAATTTAAAACAATCCCAGTCTTTACCAATCAAACTCATGTTTCTTTTTCACAACCATTTCCAGCAGGCCAGCAGCCCGTCAATGGTTATATAGGGATTTCTTATAGCGAAATCAGCTCGGTATCACAACCCAAACTCGAACATTACAAGTGTTCATCACCCTAAGAGCGCCTTTCATCGCATGCAATTGCCTTCAGCGGAGGGCCTCCTCTGACCTCGACTTTTTTTCCTCAATGCTTCTTTTTCAAGAACCAATTGCCTTACCCTTTCATAGTAGTGACAGGGAAGATACGACTCAGCCACTCTTATTCTTGCATTTTTACCTATCCTGATCCTCTCACCCTCATTTTCCATAAGATACTGAATGGCTTCGCGCATCTGCTGGCTGTCTCTGGGTGGCACAAGCATGCCGTTCTCCTGGTGATCTATGTAATCCACCGTTCCGGCCGTCTTGGTAACCACCACGGCTTTGCCCATTGCCATGGCCTGCAGAAAAATGCTCTGTCCAATGGATATTTTTCTGTCCTCCAGTGGAACGACGACGACATCGCTTTTTCTCATCAAATCGGTCAGTTCCGCCATGGTGATGTCGTATTTTAGGGAAACATTCTCAGGGATGGTTTTCTTATCGATATTCCTGGGCGACGCGACCATGATTACCCTGTGGCCGATCTCACGAACAGCGTTTAAGAACGTCTCGTAGTCTCTGAAGGTCCTTCCTGCTGTCAGGATATATCCCTCGCCCCCATCATATGGCACTTGCAGGAACTGCGGGTCCGAGTGAAAGGGTACGAACCTGGTCCTACCCTCCTTCCACTTAAACGCCTCCTGGTAATAAGAGACCTCCCCGGTGGAGGAACACACGGCGGTGTCAATGGAAGAGAAGATGAACCGCATGAAGAGGTATTTCAATCTCGACCTGAGGCTCTTTTCCTGCTCCCTCATAATGAACTGGAGGATTATATGCCTCGCCGATCTCATAAATCCGAAGGTTTGCATCGCGGCCACCAAAAAAGAGGAGACCCCGCACTCAAAGGTAAAAACATATCCCGGCTTGTGCTTCCTCAAGGCCTGGATGATTTTTATGAATAACAGAGGGAGATGAATGAGTGATAACTGACCCTCCTTTCTGTTTCCAATTGTACCTATTCTAACGTAGCCTACATTACAACCAGTAATCCTGTCTCTGATATGCTCCCACCACCATGGCTTTTCATGCCATGGACCTATTGTAATAATTACAGCTCTTGTACTCATAAGAAAATGTTTCCTGGTTCAATAAATAGCCGAAGGATGGTTTCAATATTATGGTTGGTCCAGAGGAGATATATTGACAGGCGTTACGCGGGGAACAATAAAAGGAGAATCACTATCTCGCATTCACATGAAAACAAGTAGCCTCTCTCTTCAGGGTTCCTCTAAAAATTAGTGATTTTTACTATCAACCTATACCAATCTAACTACCGGTGTGTTATGGTCTGGCATCGAAATGGAGATAAGGAGATAAATCATGATGCAGACCGGACTTTTGGATTGGCAAATTAGTTTTCGACAACTGGACGCAGGGGGCGATCCACTGCCGAAACTCAAGAAACTGCTGGACTGGGAACGCTTTCGCCCGGAGCTGGAAGCCGTAAGGGACAAAGAGCGCAAATCCAATGCCGGCAGAAAACCCTTTGACGTTATTCTGATGTTCAAGGTGCTTGTGCTGCAATCGCTGTACAACCTTTCGGACGAGAGGATCGAATTTCAGATTCGGGACCGGTTATTCTTCATGAGATTTCTGGGTCTTTCTCTGGGAGATGCGGTCCCGGATGAGAAGACCATCTGGTTGTTCCGGGAGCAGTTGACGGAAGCCGGACTGATCAAGCGGCTCTTTAAGGAGTTTGATGAATTTTTGGAAGAGAAAGCATTTTCTGCCCGCAGAGGTCAAATTATCGATGCCAGTATTGTTGAGGCTCCTCGGCAGCGCAATAGCCGGGAAGAAAACCGGCAAATCAAGGCGGGAGAGATCCCAGAAGGTTGGACCGAGCAGAAGAAACGCCAGAAGGATACCGATGCTCGATGGACTCGGAAGAATGGTCAGAATCATTACGGATACAAAAACCACATTGATATCGATGTGGAGCACAAGTTGATCCGAGACTATGAGGTGACACCTGCATCGGTTCATGACAGTCAGGTTTTTGAGACGCTTTTGGATGAAGGCAACAGTAGTCGAGACGTAGGGCGGATTCGGCGTATCGTCCGGAGGAGAAGTTGGAGCAGTTGGGGAAGCGTCGCTATCGGGAGCATCTTCAGCGCAAGGGCTGTAAGCATAAGAAGTTGACGGAGCGGGAGAAGAAGGGGAATCGGACACGGTCCCGGATTCGGAGTCGTGTGGAACATGTCTTTGGGGTACAGGCGATGCGAGCGGGGGGCCTGATCATCCGAACGATTGGGTTGATCCGGGCAAAGGCGAAGATTGGGTTGAGGAATTTGGCCTACAATTTGGATCGATTCTGTGTATTGCAGGGGGTATAGTCTCCCGAGGTGCACCCAAAGGGCAAAAAGGCCCGACAGAGTCGATCTAAAACTCTTGAAATAGCCTTTTTGATAGGTTGGGTAAGTTGAATTTTGCATTTTCCTGCTCAACTATTTTCGGATTTACAATTTAACGAAATCCTGAGCCTCGAAATTTAGATTATTAGAGGTTCCCTTAAACAATATGAAGTAATCTTATCGCTTTTTACATGATAGCACAATGTTTTCCGCCAGCAAATTATTGGTCAAACTGTTGATTGTTTGATCAAGCCATAAGGAATAATTGGTAATCCGGTGAAAATAATACCCCAAAGTTGACCCTCTCAAAAACCTTGAACCTATGATTTTTTCGGAAAAAAACCCGTAGTTTTGCAACAGCAGAATCGCCTCCCGCAATGAATACAATTTGTGGTAGAATTCGTGATATTCTTTGTATTGTTTCGCCTTCGAATAGTCGCTGGTTACAAAATGGCTTCCACTTTCATTTACCACCCTGTACATGATACAGTTGTTCCTGCTTTTACCGAGGGGAAAGGAGAATATGTATGTGGTCGATCCATTTTCACATCGTTTGCTATTTTCTAACAAATTGCCTGGGTCAGGCAAGTGCTCTAAAATCTCACAGCAAATGACGTAATCATAATACCGCTCAAAACACGACAAAGGTTTGGTTACATCGCCGACGATGAATTCATAACGATTCTGTATGCCTATGGATTCAGCATATTTTTTGCCCAACTGAAGTTGGACTTCCGAAATATCAACACACGTGAAGTTTATGTTTTTATATTTTTCCCCAATCAAAAAGCTTGTTGTCCCTACCCCACAACCAATGTCAAGGATCCGATATTGTCTATTCGAATCAATCTTCACAAAATTAGCAGCGCTCAGTATTCTGAATTTATAGGGATGTGTTCTCAACAACACTTTATCCTTGACCAAATCCAGTAATCCAACTTCCCATCCGATTGCATAATATTTTTTTAGAGCCTCATCATTCATAGATTATCTCCGATTAATAAGAAACTTCTCGGTGAAACAAAGTGAATCTTTCTTGTTTTTACGAAAAACTAGCGCACATCCTTCAAAGCCCTTCGCAAACGTATCCCAAGCATACTCAGGGATGCCGGCAGGGCAGCCAATGCTTTCAGGAATACCGGTCGGTGGGACATTCGCCGGAGAACCGCCCGTGCCTTCTTATTTTGCCCCTGGGAGATTAGAAGTCCTGCATTCTTACAGAGAAGATCGTCTATTGTGCGGACGTAAAGAGCCGAATGCTCTACAAGAAAATCTCGGTCCGCTCCCCAGAATCGCTCCGTAAGCGTGAGCCGCGCATCAATCTTTTCCAGCAGAGCGAGTTGAGACAACCTTCCATGAGGATGATCAAGTTGCCGGGCCGTTTCGATGTCAAGCAAGGCCGCTTTACCCTTCCTCGAAAGACGGTAGAAACACTCCAGATCCACGTAGGTTTTTAAATCCTCGGCAAAATGCAGCGCATCCCCCGCCTCCTTGCGCCGAGCCACCAGGGTATCCGTCAGCACGTAAAAACCCGTGAGTTGCAGGCCGTAGAGATCGCCTTCATAAACCCTGAAATCAGATATCTCATCTGGCAACGGTGCAACAGAGGAATACTTGAAACCAGGGCCGAAGGCTTCTTCCCACGTTGCATGGTCGCGGTCCCATTGGCTCAGGTATCGAGGCTGCACAGTGCCGTCGCGGTACTCTACCTCGAAATTCGTAAAGCAAAACAGAACATCGGGGCGCCGCTCCATGAAGGTTCGCTGGATCTTGAGCTTATTAGGAAGCCAAATGTCATCGTCATCCAGGAATGCCACCAGTTCGTTCCGGGCCTGCTCAATCCCGAGGTTGCGAGCTCGACCAGACCCACCATGCCCTCCCTGGATAACCGTGATCCTGTCCCCAAAATCACCCAAAACGTTTGGTGTTTCATCTTCAGAGCCATCGTCAATAACGATAAGTTCGTCTCCTGGCAACATTTGTTGCAGTGCAGAACGAACTGCTTCCCCTACGTATTTAGCCCGATTGTATGTGGGGATAATAATGGAGAATCGGAGATGAGACATGGATTGAGCTGAAAAGTCTATCTTAACTTGGTGGGCTTTGTATTACTGAATTCGAAGATCAGTTGGTGGTGAAGGGGGATTAGAGGTTGAAACAATGCGCCCAATCACCTCATTTCCTGTAATGTAAGCCCCTGCAGGTATGGTTTCTCCGCTGCTCCCGTGTATTTCAGTTATAGTTCTTCCAAGAGTTCGTGCAGGTGAGCCTACCTGGAGCTTATAATTGTGATTAGCTACATCAACAAACAGCGGATCGCTTGTTGCACTACCACAATCATTCCCGGCGCCAGGGCAACCACCAAGGGCGTTTCTCCAATTGGTGATTGAATAATAAGCTCGCCCATTTATGCTCCATGCTTGTGAATTATAATAGCTGTTGTAATCAAACGAAACTCCTCCAGGGTTTGTACAGTTTCCACCATTGGCAACCTCCCCAGAGGATTGATAAACAATATTATTTTGGAAAAGTCTTGGAGATGAAACATGACTGAAATACAAACCTCCATCAGTGCAACCCACGACCGTATTATTTATAATCTTAGTGTTGTTTGTGTATTCGAGAATAAATATGCCATAACGTTCCTCTGTTCCGGATGTGCATCTTACAAGGTTCTGGTATACTTTATTTTCGCTCTGACTCGAATGATTATATTGAATACGGATCCCAACTCTTGTGCTATAAATATTGTTGTAACGTATTGTAGAGTTCTTGTGGTCGCCACCCTTGAGAAATATCCCAGCACCCGAATTGTAGATTTCATTGTGTTCAATGATTACGTTGGAAGCATAATAAAGCATAACGCCTGGACTATTAGAATCATAAACGCCACCATTGAGCCAATTATAAATTCTATTGTTACGTATCACTGCTCCCGAAGTTTCAGTTCCTGTTATATAAATTGCAGGGTGATTGTTGGAGGACATTACGCTCCCGCCCCCTCCATCCAGAATGCAATTCTCTATTCTGTTTCCTGTACCCCCATATATTAATGCGACCCCATTGACTGAGTTTACATTAACTTCATTGATCGTAAAGCCTCTCCACGTAATATAGCTCCGTTGCCCGGTCCCCGGACCTTCCTCCATAGACGCCCCGATTACAGCGCGGCCAGTAGCATTCCCATTTAAACCAGGAGAACCGTTTTGCGTTAAAATCACAGTTCCTATAGCTTCAAATACTATCGGGTTACCACTTGTGCCGGAGTTAATCGGATTCCAGGCTACATAATAAGCTCCAACTCCATCAGGCTTTACGTTACTATAAATTCCTGCCGTAATATAAACCGTGTCTCCCGCACGGGCTGCCTGTCCTGAGTTTGGTAAGCTTCTGTTTGTGCTTCCCCATGCGGCGCGACCTATAGTCCGCCAGGGATTAGATGATGAATTAGCTTCATAAGTTACAGAATCATTTCCTATTGATTGATCCACATAGAGTGTTTTTGCTTCGACCGTAAGAGAAAACAGTGCGAAAAACAGAGCGAAAGATAATATCTTCTTTATCATTCCATTCCTCCATTTCTTTATACCAGAAAATTCCGCAAATAAGATGCCAAAAGACTTAATTTCCTTCAGTAGTGTCCCAACGTTATATCATCACCTTATTTGATTAAAATCTTGATCATTATCTCAATCCCATCACGAACACACTGGCTTTTCCCCTCCTAACAATGTTCCTATTCTTCCAAGCTAATGGTGATTTGCAATACTCATGCCACCACAATTTATTATGTCAGTAAATTCCTTATTTTGAAGATTTCTTTAAAAAATCCAGTTTTTCCGATTTTTCTGATCCACCGAAGCTATAAGGTTTTTATTTAATAATATTAATACATTACATTAACTACTAATTCTCAATTTTTCCGTTGAACCCTCTATTTCAGAATACTCAATTGAACAATTTTGAACAACTTTTCCCTTTAACAATATTTTAAGGACTTATTGTGGTTGCGACAAAAAGTCACTTATGACTTTTTGTCCGGTCCATTTCGCGTATATCAGGATAGAGGGTTATAATACGTTGAAAGCATTTTTCCACATTAAGAAATTAATAGCTGCCCAAAGGAATTCAGAATGATCATGTTTTCCCGCTCTGTGCTCGGCAAATATGCTGTTCAATCTCGTTTTAGAGAAAATATTCCCATTTTCTTGATTGCAGAAAACGTTTTCAACCAGCTCTCCCATTCCCGTTTTTTCCTGGAACCATTTCCCAAGGGGAACACCGAATCCTGACTTTTTCCGGTTAATAATCGTCCCAGGTAAAAACCTCTCGGCAACCTTTTTAAATATCACTTTGGTTTGGAATGAATTCATTTTATAATTTGAAGGCATCCGGTTCGCAAATTCAACGATCCTGTAATCAAGCAGCGGCACTCTTGACTCGATACTTGCCGCCATGCTCATTTTATCCTGCCTGTTAAGTATGGATACCAGGTAGTTTTGCTGATCCAGAAGAGAAAGGCGGGTCATGGAATCCATCGCCAGGCATTTTCCCTTCGACAAGTTGTCCTGCCGATATGGAAATCCATTAAAGGAACATTGGGGCAGCATTTCCCGAATAAAATCCTTCTCAAGGAAAGAAGAGTTGTAAAGAATCGCCTCCTCAGGAGAAACGGCGGAAAAAAGGGCAATCTTTTCAAGGCGGTGATTCCCGAGGATGTGACCACCCTTTGAAACCCCTTTTCTGAGCAAAGGTGGTATTTTCCTGAACCATTCCGAAATTTTTGGGAGATAATACCGAGGATATCCGCCGAATAGTTCATCGGCCCCTTCACCCGTGAGGACTACCGTTACATGTTCCTTGGCCAATTTGCTTATGGCATATATCTGGATGGAATTGGCAAAATTTAAGGGCTCGTCGTTGTGCCAGATTATTTTGAGGAGGAGGTCTGCAAACTCCTGGTTGTTCAGTTTTATTTCATGATGATGGGTTTCATATTGTTTCGAGACCATCCGGGCATAAGCGGTTTCATCGTATCCGTCCTCGTAAAAACCAACTGAAAACGTGTTGATGGGCTTGCCCACCAAACCGGCAGCAACAGCGGTAACCAGGCTCGAATCTACCCCACCGCTGCAAAAAGTCCCCAGCGGAACATCACTGATCAATTGCTTTTTCACCGAATCCTTAATCAGCCAGGACAGTTCTTCGGCAGCCGAGTCAAAGGAGATACGACTCTCTTTCCCCCGGGGAAAAGGAGACCAGTATTCCCTTATTCGGGTTTCTCCATCCTTAAAAACCATCGAATGGGCAGGCAGAAGGTTCTTTACACCTTTAAACAACGTATTCTCTCCTGAAACATGCCGGAACACGAAATATTCCGGAATCACCTCTCCATTGCATCGTGCTTTCAAGTGGCCACTTTGTATAATCGATTTAATTTCGGAAGAGAATAAAAAAGATTCCTTCGTTATGGCGTAATAAAGCGGCTTGATACCCATGTGATCCCGGGCCATGAAGAGTAAACGCTTTCTTTTATCCCAGATGGCAAAAGCAAAAATCCCGTTTAAATCGGCGGGGCAGTCTTCCCACTTCTCTTCATAAAGATGGAGGATCACTTCAGTGTCGCTCCGAGTCCGAAAGACGTGCCCCCTTTGAATAAGGTTTTCCCTTAACTCCTGGAAATTATATATTTCCCCATTAAAAACAATCCAAAGAGTTCCATCCTCGTTTGTCATGGGTTGGTGTCCAGTGTTGAGATCGATAATGCTCAGCCGCCGGTGGCCCAGCCCAACATTGCCTTCCACAAATAGACCCTGGTCATCAGGTCCGCGGTGAATCAAGAGATCCCTCATGCCGGTTAATTCGGTTTCCGTAACCTGTCGCTCCAGATCCTTATAGACGATTCCAACAATCCCACACATATTTTTTCCTAATCTTCGTTGCATAGACGACACCCGCGAACCATAAAAATAACTTTTTTATTCTGTGGTTACGCTATGCGCTACCTGTCCTCCGTAGCAAGAATTGCGAAGGATGGATGCTCTATGCTCTATGCGATTCTTTAAACAATCATATCCCCAAAGGCACTTCCGAAATAACCCACCTGAATTTCCCGCTGCTGGTCCGATCAAGGTGGTCCACCATCTGAATATCAATCCTCACTTCTTCTCCCAGTCTGCTCTTCATTTCCCGTATCAAGTGTTGGGTATCGGCTTCGGAATAATCCTTCCGAGGAACAATCTTTATCAGAATTTGATTATGTTCCTTCTGGATGATCTGTGACCCTTCGACACTGTTCAAGGGCTTAAAAGGATGAGTCAACACTGAAGGAGATATCAGTCTCCCATCTTTTAAGGTCAGGGTGTCCTCGGCCTTGGTTGTCACGTCATCCATGACCTCCAATTCACGCCCGCAAGAGCAGGATTGCTCCCGGATGGAAGTCATATCGTTGGTTACGTATCTAATAAGAGGCATGCCGAAATTATGAAGGCTTGTGCCCACCAATTTCCCGGTTTTCCCCCTGGGCATTAGTCCGTTTTTTTCGTCCAGAATTTCGGAGATTCCGTATTCCATGCAAAAGTGGTGGCCTTCATGCCGGTCACACTCCGTGGCAAAGATCGCTCTTTCAGCCAGCGCATAATAATCGAACACGCGGCACTGAAAGCTTTCCTCAATCGTTTCTCGCTGAAAATCATACAGGGTTTCGGAGGAGGATATGATGGCTTTGGCCGGATATTTTCCCCCGATATTTTTCAGGAACTTCGCGAACACATACAGCGTCGAAGGGTAGCCGTCAAAAACGGCTGGTTGATACTCTTCCACTTCCTCCAGGTAAAAAGGCAGGTTTTCTGGAGAAAGATGGAAGGACGAAAGCAATAGTTGATTATGGATGCGGTTATACCGCCAGTAGGGCGGCTTTTTTCTCGACAGGGGAACAATAACGTTGCCCCTAATGGCGGCGATACGATCTCCATTCCTGGAAAGGCGGCAACCAGCCCATTCATATTGGCGGTCCAGGGCTGTGTACGTTGCATAAATGACATTAGCGTCATAACCGATTTCCAATGGTGACCCTGTTGTTCCGCTCGTGTGTCCATATTTTAAGTGTTTGGGTTTGAATGCTGTTGAAATTAATTCACGAAAATTACTTTTAATATCCTCCCGAGTCAACAAAGGCAGCTTATGGAGATCTTCCTGGGTTTTTATATCATCAGGCGTGAGCTTTCTTTTATCGAATATTTTCCGGTAATAAGGAACTGTTTCATAAACATGCTTTATAATCAATCGCAACTTCTCATCCTGCAAAGTTCTTAATTCAGTCCGGGTGAACCACTGAGACTCTGTCATGTTTCGGCGAAATGTATCAAAATTCGGACCATATCTTTCCTTGTCTAACAGGGCGCTGTATCCCGTTAGGATCCAGTTCTGTAAAGCTATAGGGCTTATGTCATAAACTCTCTTTAAATATGGATTCATATCCCGCTGTTGTCTTATCTTTCTTTAACTGCCTTTTCGTAAACCTGCTGTAAATTTTTACCAATAATCTCCCAAGCGTATTTTGATTCCACTAATCCTCTTGCCGCTTTTCCCAGATTATTCCTCTGCTCCCAGTTCTTGAGAAGACCAACTGTTTTTGAAGCAAAATCGGCCGGGTTGTCTGATATCAGGATATTTTCCCCATTTGACACTTCCAGCCCTTCGCAGCCAATCGAAGTCGAAACAATGGCCTTGCCCATCGCCATGGCATCCAGGATCTTCAGTCGGGTGCCCCCCCCCACTCTCAAGGGGACTATGTAAACAGAAGCCCCCATCACGAAGGGACGGATATCATCTACATAACCTGTTATTATAATCTGCCTGTCCATCTTCCTCAACCTGATCAACTCTGGCGGGGGATCCTGGCCGATCACGTAAAATTTTAGTAACGTAGAATTTAGGAGACCTGAGTAAGAGTAATTGCCCTCCAATATGGTATTTATGTTTCGTCGAAAACAAAATCCATAGAAGGAGGGCAATATGGGAGCAACCCCACAGGGAAAGGATAT
>Ga0207951_100759_pt1 | contig 14028 bp, 15 predicted proteins | sample Subbio12Aug_8Bad_FD_184830 | JGI IMG/M metagenome (GOLD analysis project Ga0207951, IMG submission 184830) | Serpentinite rock and fluid subsurface biosphere microbial communities from McLaughlin Reserve, California, USA - CR12Aug_8Bad (SPAdes) | ecosystem: Environmental > Terrestrial > Deep... | reverse complement strand
CCAGCCCCGCCTCCGCCGGGCCCGTCCTGCCCGCCGCCGCCGCCCGGGGCGGTCAGCAGCGACAGGCTGTCATGGACGACCGCGCTCTGGCCGCCATTCGCACCCGCGCCCGGCGCACCGCCCGCCCCGCCCGCTCCCACGACGACGGTGAGCGCACCGGACAGTGCGTCGGCCGCCCAACGCCCATGGCTGATCCCGCCGGCCCCGCCGCCGCCGCCGCCCAAGCGGTCGCCCGCGGCGCCGAAAGCGCCCGATCCGCCGCCTCCGCCCCCACCGACGACGACCGCCTCGATCGTTCGTGCCCAGGCCGGCGGCTCATAGGCCCCGTCGGCCGTGAACACCGTGGTCGCGCGACGTCCCGCACCCAGGGCGAAACCGGCCCGGCCGGTCGCACGGTCGATCGCCAGCACTTCGCGCCAGTCGGACCCGTCGGCGCTGACCTTCAGTCTCAGATCGTCGTCGCCGACCAGCCCCAGTTCCGCCCGTCCGCTCCAGCCGCTCTGGAACAACAGCGACAGCACATCGCCGGGCGTTTCCTTGTTCAGCGTCAATCGCAGATCGCCCGTCCCGCCCGAGGCCACGTCCAGCGCGGTCCACAGGGCGTTGTTCAAACGGGCGGAAAAGGGATTGGCCGCGTCCGCCGTCGCGCCCACCCCAAGCCGGTCAAGGTCTTGCGCCGCACCCAGCCGGGCCCCCAACAGGGTCCAGGCTCCCGCCTCGCGCACCACCACCTCGCCCGCATCCTGCACCAGTGCGACGAGGCCGTCCGGCGCGGCGATCTCGGTCCAGCCGCCGCCCTCGGCCCGCATCAAAGTCCCGGCGGTGCGCCCGCCCCAGGCGGGCCCGCTCGCCCCGGGCGGCAGGATCCACAGTGCGCCGTCGGGCGGAGCCGACGGCTGGACCGTCGCGGTGCGGCTGGCGACGGCAGCGTGGATCAGGGCGTCCAGCCGCGTCAGGGCCTCGTTCAGGGTGACGTGTTTCTGCATCTGGCCCGCCGCCAGATAGGGCAGGCTCAGGCGGGCGCTGTGGTCGTCGCTCATGGTGATCTCCGGACATCGTCTTCGGAGATCAGTCTGGACGCCCCGCTACCTGCGGCGCGGACATGACGCTGCGCCCGGCAAAAACCGCAGCCTTATCAACGGCGGTCGGGGCCGAATTGGAATGTGCGGAACGGAAAAGCTAGCGGGGAGGCCGTTGTTGGAAGGGCAGGACGACCTCCCCGCAGACGGGCCCGAGGGCTGTCAGGACCCTACGTCGCGCTCGCGCGCGGCCGTCCCGAACCCGTCGACAGAACTACGGCCGACAATCCCGTCCGGATGCGGTCAGAGTCGTTGCAATTCGCCCTGTGCCACGACGGGTCCGTCGGGCTTGTTCGGCGCCGGCGTGTGGCCCGGCGCCTCCATCGAGACGGCGACCGCATTGGCCTGTCCCGCCGGGCCCGAAAGGGTCTGTCCGAGACTGTGGCGAGAGATCGCCGAGCCGTCGATGGCGCCGACCAGTTGAACCCCGCCCTCCGGCATCACCAGCCACAGGTGCGGAACGCGGACATCCCCGGCCATGGCGTCGGTCGGAGCCAGATACAGTTCGCCGGTTGCGGGATCATAGGCGAGGGTCATCGCCGCGGCGCCGCTCTCGAGCGTGAGGGTGGCGACGCGGGTTACAGCCGTCGGCGCGGCCGGCGCGGCCGGCGTCACGGGCTCCGGACCCGGCTGGGCCATCAGCATGACCACGGCGGCCAGGCTGGCCGCCAGCAGACCGGTCGAACCGATGGCCCACCGGCGCCAGAAGACGACGCTGTTGTCATTGGCGGCCACGGGCGGCGCCAGGCCGGCCTCGACGCGGGGCCAGACCCAGGCCGAGGGCTCTACCGGCGCGATCTCCTCGGCCAGACCCGCAAGCTGCTCATTCCACGCCTCGACATGGGCGGCGAAGGCGGGCTCGGCCGCTTCCCGCGCGCGCGCGGCCGCTTCCTCGGCCGGCGACAAAACCCGCAGCGCCAGTTCGCCCGCGAGGGCCTGATCATCATCGATCGGGGGGATGTCGGTGGGTTCGGTCATGTGTCGAGACAGGTCCGAAGCCGCATCAGCCCGCGGCGGATCCAGCTTTTCATGGTTCCCAGCGGCACGTTTTCGCGCGCCGCCAGCGCGTCATAGGTCACGCCTTCGAGGAAGGCGGTGCGGATGGCCCCGCCGGTCCGGTCGTCGAGTTGGCCGAGGCAGTCATTCAGCCGTCGCACATCGTCGCCCGCCTCGGCCGACTGCGCCGGGGTGGGGCCCTCGTCGGCCACCGTGAACGCGTCATCAATCGGCGTGGCGTTGCGCATGGCCGCACCCGAGCGCAGGCGGTCGATCGCCCGGTTCCGGGCGATGGTCACCAGCCAGGTGATGGGGCTCGCGCGCGAGGGATCGAAGCTCTCGGCCTTTCTCCAAACGGTCAGATAGGTGTCCTGCAAGACGTCCTCGGCGAGCTGTCGGTCCGCCAAGATACGCAGGGTCACACCCAATAGCTTCGCGGACGTCGCCTCATAGACGCGGCGGAAGGCCGCGCGGTCACCCTGGCCTGTCCGGCCCAGCGCCTGGGCCAGTTCGTCGCGGGTCAGGATGGCGCTCATTCGGAAATCCGGCACTGTTCGGGTTCGAATTGGCGGAGGCCGCCCGGCTTCGTCAAGGCGTCAGTCATGCAGATAGACGATGCGGCGCAACGCCGGGTTCCGGCGCATGTCCGCGACATGGCCCTCATGGGCGCCCGACGCCCGCGCCTCGCGCTCGTTGGCCTCGACCCAGTGGGTGCTCTCGATATCCTTCTGCAGCGCCTTGGCGGCCAGCAGGTGGCCCTGGAAGACGACGTCGAGCAGATTGGGCGCGATCGACAGCAGCGGCACCTCCCCGGTCAGGTTGATGAAACCGTCGACGCCCAGATAGCCCAGCATCCGGACCAGGGTCGCCGGCGTCGCCCTGGCGCGCGTCGCCTGCAGCAGCAACCATCCCGAAGCGCTGAAGCTGTAGACCGAGCCCACCACGGGAATCCAGGTCAACAGACCATCAAGGCCGATGCCGAAGGGGCCGATCCCCACCGCACGATCCGACAGCTTCTTCACGCCCTCGACATTGGACCAGATCTTCTCGATATCCGCGATGGACCGTCTGGCCATGTCTGCCCTCCTGAAGCGAGACCGTAACGCCCCATGACGACCCCCGTTCAGCCCGAAAGGCAAGGATCGCGTTTTGCCTGGCCTGAATGGACCGGGCGGCAGTGGTTGGAGGCCCTCGTTCTGGCGGGACTCGCACCGGCGCTCCTCCTCGCCGCCGTCGTGCTGGCCGGTTTCGACAATCGCTGGGTGGATCTAGTAGCGCAGTTCGGGGCGCCGGCCCTGATCGGCGCCGTCGTGTTGACCGTCGGGCTCGGGCTGTTGCGGATGCGGGCAGCGGGTCTGCTGTCCACTCTGTTCGCCGTCCTGCTTGCGTTCACGGTCTGGCCCCAGTGGTTTCCGACCGGCCCGGCGGCGGATCCCGAAGCTCCGGTGGTGCGACTCTATTCGGCCAATCTCTTCCATCTGAACAACGATACGGCCGCAATCCGGCGGTCGATCGAGGCCGCAAATCCCGATATCGTCGTGCTGATCGAACTGGGCGAGGCGCCGAGGCAGGATCTCGACAGGCTGCTCGAAGGCTATCCGCACCGCTCCATATCAATGCCGCCCGACCGGGAGCAGGACCGGCCGCGGTCGCTGATCGCGTCACGCTGGCCGTTGACAGCGCGGGCAGCCACACCTCCGGGCCTGCAAGCCGTGGCCGTGACCGCGCAAACGCCGCTGGGGCCGGTCGATGTCGTCGGGGTGCACCTGACCCGCCCCTGGCCGTTCCAGAACTCGTGGGGTCAGATCAGCCAGACCATGGCGCTGGACGAACTGGTCCGGGGCTTGAACGGCCCGGTCATCGCAGCCGGTGATTTCAACAGCGTCTCCGCCGCCCGGATCGGCAAGCAGATCCGTCGCGATATCGGTCTGCGGCCCGCTCCGGGTTTTCCGGGCACCTGGCCGGCCGGCCTCCCGTCAGTGCTCGGTCTCACCATCGATCATGTCTACGCCTCGCCTGACCTGGCCTTCGTCAGCCGCCGTCTCGGGGACGCCACGGGCTCGGACCATCGTCCGGTCGTGACCGAGATCACCCGCGCGGCGGATTGACGAGGGCGGCCAGCCGTTCGGCATGACCGTCGGGCGGAAAGTCGTCGGCGATCCAGCTGTCTTCGAAGGCCCTGAGCAACCGACCCGTCTCCGGTCCCGGTTCGACCCCCGATTGCGCCAGCTCTCGTCCGCCGACCGGCATCCTCGGGGGCCGCCATCCTGCGGCAAGGGCCAGAAGTCGGCGCGCGTCATCGGCCCGGTCAGGGGCCTCCGCCCAGCGCCGGAACAGAGCGTCCGTGACGGCCTGGCCGCCATGACGATAGATGGCGGCGCGGACCTCGGGGTCGCTCATCGTCAGATCTCCAGCCGGATAGGCCGCAGCCGCGGCGGCCAGCCGGTCCCGGATCGTATTGGCAAGCCGCAGACGGGTGGCGGCGTCCCTGACCAGCCGCTCGTCGACGGGAAACAGCGTCATCAGCCGGATCACCGGATCGGGGCTCAGCTCGACCGCCGCCTCAAACAGGGCGCCTGTCTGGCCTTCAGGCAGGAATTGCTCCAGCACCCCCGCCCCGGCCATCGCGGTCATGGCGCGGCGCGGATCAGGCGCTGACAACAGGGTCATCAACTCTTTCGAGACCCGCTCCGCCGAAAGACGGGACATGCCGTGGGCCTCGGCGCGGCAGGCTTCCACGGCGGCGGCGTCCGGCTCGCCCCGGCCATACCAGGCGAAGAACCGGAAGAAGCGCAGGATGCGCAGATAGTCCTCCCGGATGCGTGTCTCCGGCGCCCCGACGAAGACGATTCGTCCTGCCGCCGCGTCTGCCAGCCCTTCGCCCGTCGGGTCGAACACCCGACCCTCTCTGTCTGCATAAAGGGCGTTGAGGCGGAAATCCCGGCGCGCGGCATCCTCGGCCCAGTCGTCGGTGAAGGCCACAGTGGCGTTGCGACCATCGGTCGAGACATCACGGCGCAGGGTGGTGATTTCGAACGGCTGGCGTTCCGAGACCGCCGTCACCGTGCCGTGGGCCATCCCCGTGGGCACGGCCTTCAGTCCGGCGGCGCGGATGGCCCGCTCGGTCTCCTCCGGCTTCAGGGTCGTGGCGATGTCGACATCGGCCACCGGCGCCCCGATCAGGGCGTTGCGCACGCAGCCGCCCACGAACCGCGCGCAGCCGGCGCCGCCCGCCGCCTCCAGAGCGGCCATCACCGCCCGGGTCGCCGGGGCGGTCAGCCATGGCTGGTCATCGATCCGGACCGTCACGCCGCATCCTCCGCCACCGCCTCGGCCGGCTCCGCTTCCTCGCCATACAGGCGGGCCCGAAGGGCGCGGACGATGCCGGCCGTCACACCCCAGATGTAGCGGTCCTGATGGGTCATGGCCCAGTACCACCGGCGCGGCTGGCCCTCGCGGTCATAGGAATCACGGCGATGATTGGCGGGGTCCATCAGGAAATCCCATGGCACCTCGAACACCTCGGCCACCTCGTCCAGCGACGGGGTTGTGGCCGGCGTGGCGGTCAGCCAGCCGATCACCGGCGTCACCAGAAAGCCGGTGCCGGTCTCATAGGCGTCGCCGACCCCCAGCACCTCGACCAGACCCGGGTCCAGCGCCACCTCCTCGAAGGCCTCGCGCAGGGCGGCGTCCACCACAGTCTCGCCGGGGTCCAGCCGCCCGCCGGGAAAGGCGATCTGTCCCGTATGGCTGGCGAGGCTGTCGGACCGTCGTGTCATCAGCACGATCGCCCCGGTCGGCGCGGCGATGACCGGAATCAGGACGGCGGCGGGCCGCAGGGTCCGCATGGGCCGTTCTGCATCGGGATTGAGGTCGAAGTCCGAACGCAAGGCCGGGCGATCCGGCGTCCAGCTCGCCGCAGGCTCCAGCTGGTCGATCAGACGCTCACGCAGACTGGAGAGGCTCATTCCACACCCGCCCCGACCGGCCCGAGGGCGAAGGTCTCGCCCGCCGACCGCACCGTCAGTCGCCCGTCCTCGACCCCGGCCATCTCGACCAGTTCGTAGAACACCGGCCTTGCGATCCGCGCCCAGAGGTCGGCCCGGACATGCACCGAAGGCGAGGGTTCGCCGCTCTCGCGATCGGTCTCGACGCGGATGGCATGCTCCGGCCCGGCCTCGGTCTCGTCCCCGACATCGGTGGTGAAGATCAAGGCCTCGCCGCGCCGCTCCACCGCCACGGCGCGGAACGGCAGGTCCTCGACCGTGATCGACAGCTTCTCGCCCGGCGTGACCAGCACATAGCCGTCCTGGTCCTTGCGCAGCACGGTCGAGAACAGTCGCACCAGCTCGGCCCGGCCGATCGGCGAACCCTCATGCATCCAGACCCCGTCCCGCTGAATGACGATGTCGATCTCGCCGCAATGCTCAGGATGCCAAAGGTGCACGGGCGGCAGGCCCCTGCCGGGCGCCTGCTTCGCCGCCGCCGCGACGCCGGCCAGTCCGGTCCTGTTGTCTGGGGAGTCCGCCATGCGTCAGACTTAGGGTGCGTTTCCCGGTTCGGAAAGCGCTACGGGACGACCCTCAGGCGGGAAGGACCGCCCCCCCGGCATCGGCTTCGCCGCGCCACAACACCCGCTGTGGATCCACCGGGCCCGCCAGCCGCACCTCCGGGGCCGGGCGGAAACCGAACCGGCCGAAATAGGGAAGGTCGCCGATCAGCAGGATGCCGGTCGTTCCGGCGTGGTCGACGCAGGCCTGAACCAGCTCGGCGCCCAATCCGGCCCGCCGGCAGTCGGCCGCCACCGCGATCGGACCCAGGAACAGGGCGGGCGCGCCGTCCACCGTAATGGCCCAGAGCCGGACCGAGCCGACGATCCGCCCCTCCTCTCGCGCCACAAAGCCGACGGCGATACGCGCCCGCTCCCGGAGCCGCTCGGCGGATTTGGCGAACCGGCCCGGTCCAAAGGCGGACAGCACGACAGCCTCGACCGCCGCTGCATCGGCAGGCGTTTCGATCTCGATGCGCAAGGGCGCGGGCATGATGGCGGCGTCGGACATGAGCGCGGGCAACTAGGGCCGGCAGGTCCGCGAATCAACCGGCTTTCGAGAAATCCGGGGCGCGCTTCTGGCTGAAGGCCATGAAGGCCTCCATCGCCTCGGGGCTCGACATCTGGCTGCCGAAGGCCTCGCCCTCGCGCTGCATCAGCGCCCACAGCCCCTCGGCGTCCCGCATCAGCCGCTTGGTCTTGCGGATGGAATTGGGCGCCCGCGCCGCCAGCCTGCCGGCCAGTTCGGCCGCCACCGCCTCGACCTGATCCGCCGGAACCGCCCGGTTGGCCAGGCCCCAGGCATGGGCCATGCGCCCGTCGATGGGTTCGCCCAGGGCGAAGATCTCGAACGCCCGCTGATGCCCCAGCACCGCCGGCAAAAGCAGCGACGACGCCGCCTCCGGGGCGAGCGCCAGATTGATGAAGGGCGCCGACAGCAGGGCGTCCTCGGCCACCACCACCATGTCGCAATGCAGCAGCAACGTCAGTCCGATGCCGACCGCCCGCCCCCGCACCGCCGCCACCGCCGGCTTGTCCAGCTCAGCCAGCGCCTTGAGGAAGCGGAACACCGCCATATCCGTCGGTTGCTGGCCCTGCGAGCCGAGCGCGATGAAGTCGGCGATGTCATTCCCGGCCGAAAAACTGTCGCCCTGACCCCTGAACATCAGCACGCGCACGGCGTCGTCGGTTCGCGCCCGCTCGGTCGCCTCGGCCAGCACCGCGTACATCGCCTGGGTGATGGCGTTCTTCTTTTCCGGGCGCGCGAGAGTGACGGTCAGAACGCCGCCCGCCAGTTCGGTCTGAATTTGGTCGGTCACGCCGCCTCTCCCTGATTGATCATCGTCCACCAGTCCACGCCGTCCGCGTCGCGGACACGGCTGACCCGGCCCCGATGCAGCAGATAGTTCAGGTGCGCCAGCGCCTCGCCTGTGGCCATGCCGCGCACGCCGTCCCCGACCGGCCGCGCGAACAGGGCTCCGAAGACATCCACGGCCCGCTTCGGCGTCTGCAGCGCCTTCTCCAGCCGCTTCAGCGATACCTCATGCCCCCGGATCAGGGCGTCCAGTCGCGCCTGCACGCCGTGGAACGGCTCGCCGTGCGACGGCAGAACCAGCACATCGGCGGGAAACACCGTCTGCATCCGCGCCAGCGATTCGAGCCAGTCGCCCAATGGATCGGCGTCCGGCTCGGTCGGCCAGACCGACACATTCGAGGATATCCGCGGCAGGATCTGGTCGCCGCCCAGCACCGTCCCGTCGGCTTCGCGCCACAGACAGGCGTGTTCCGGGCTGTGCCCCTCGCCGACCACCACCCGCCAGTCTTCGCCGCCGATGCTGAGACAGTCTCCCTCACGCATCCGCACATATCCGGCCGGCAAGGGCGCGACCGCCCGTCCGAACTGACCGAACTCCCGCCGCCAGGTTTCGACCTGGCCGTTGTCCCAGCCGGCCGCGCGATAGTGGATCGCCCCCGCTTCGGGCGCCGGCTGTCCGGTATCCGCCAGCAGCATACGCGCGGTCACATATTCCAGCCGCGTCATCACCAGCGGCGCGGCGAACCGCTCGCACAGCCAGCCCGCCAGGCCGATATGGTCGGGATGCATATGGGTGCAGACCACCCGCGTCACCGGCCGCCCGCCAAGCGGCCCCGCCAGCAAGGCGGCCCAGCGCTCCCGGGAATCAGGCAGGTTCAGGCCCGTATCGACCACGGCCCAGCCGTCGCCGTCCTCGATCGCATAGACATTGATGTGGTTGAGCGCGATCGGCATCGACAGCTGCATCCACAGCACCCCCGGAGCCACTGCAATCGCCTCGGCGAATCCTGGCGCCTCGGAATGGGGATAGGTCAGGCCACGCCCGGAAAGCGGGGGGACATTCTCCACAGGGGCGACGCCGTCCGCCAAGTCCGTCTCCAATTGCAACGCATAGGCTTGTTACGACGCCGTCGTAACCGCGTCCAGCGCTGCGTCGCGCGCCTTGACCCCGGCACAGGAGGCCGTCAAGGAAACAGACAGATTTTCCATCCGGAGTGTTGCTGTGTTCCAGAGAAATTTGCTCGCGCTTGTCGGCGGCGCCCTCGCCCTGGCCCTCGTGCCGGGCCAGCCGGTTCTCGCCCAGACCGCCCCACCGGCGGCGGCTCCGGTGACAGCGGAAAGCAGCCCTGTCGCCGGCGAAGCGCCCCAGGAGCGAGCCCGGACGAGCCCGGTTCGGGGCACCACGCGCGGTGCGCGGCGCCAGACCGCGGGGCGTCCCGCTCCGGCCCGGGTCGTTCCGACCCCGGACGAGCTCAGAACCGCGGCCCAGGCGCAGCTCGTCGCCGCCGGCGCGAACTGCCAGGTGACTGAAGCGACCCTGCCGGGCATCACCCTCGAACAGCAGCCCATCTATGAAGCGGCCTGCGCCGAGGGCCCGGGCTATATCGTGATCGCCTCGACGCCTCCGCAGGCGATCGACTGCCTGGAGCTGGCCGGCACAGCTGCTACCGCCCGGCTGCGCGATCCCGCCGCCGACGTCGGCCAGCAGTGCGTGCTGCCCGCCAATCAGAACGGCCTGTCCGTCATCGGCGGCTGGGCCCGCGAAGCCGGCGTGGCCTGCACGATCGACGAGGCCATCGCCATCGGCAAAAGCGACGCGAACAACGTCGTCTATGAAGTCGGCTGCGCCGGCGCCGACGGCTACTGGCTCGAGCGGGTCGCAACCGGCTGGAAGCTGCAGGATTGCCTGCAGATCGCCTCGGTCGGCGGAACCTGTCGCTTCACCACGGCCCAGGAGCAGGCCGAAGGCTTCAAGCCCAAACTGGCCGGCACCGAAGCCGCAGCCTGCGACGTGACCCAGGTCCGCCTGATGGGATCGAACGCCAACGGCCGCTTCTACGAGGCCAAATGCGCGGCCGAAAGCGAGGGCTACATCGCCCGCATCGACAATGCGGGCGTGACCCAGCAGATCTATCCCTGCGCCACGGCTCAACGCATTGGCGGCGGCTGCACCCTGACGCCGACTCCGGCCGCAGCCCCGGCCCCGACCGAGTAATCGGCGAAGATGAGCATGACGACGCCGCGGATTTCGATCCGGGGCGTCGTCATCCGCTGGCCGGGCGCCCACTTGACCCGTCCTGTCTATAGTCTGACAGTTGCAACCTGAGATTTTCAGGAGGGTTGTCATGCTGCAGAAACGCCTTAAAGCGCTTGGCCTGACCTTGGCCATTTCGTTCCTTGGAGCCGGCGCGGCCCTGGCCCAGGCCGATGTCGGGGGCGCGGCGAACCCGGCCTCGGGCTCCGACATGAGTTCCAGACTCTCCCAGTCCATCGCTGTGGGAGACCAGCTTTCGGCGCCTACCCGGGACGTGGTTCCCTCGCGCCTGCCCGACGCGCGCCGCGAGCGGGAGCGATTTCGGGACCTGACCCGCGCGCGGCGCGACGGAGGGATAGACGGGCCGGACTTCACCGCCCTGGCCCAGACCGCCATTGCGGCGTCCGGCGTGCGGTGCGACGTCGTCGAAGCCGCCAATCCCGGCGTGACCCCGGAACAGGAGTCGATCTACGAGGTCGCCTGCGCGACCGGCCCGGGTTACATCGTCGTCGCTTCACGCAGCCCTCGCAGCTTCAGCTGCCTGGAGATTGAAGGCCGCGCCGCCGAAACCCGCGCCCTCTATGTCGAGGCAGACGTCGGCCAGCTGTGCCTGCTCCCCGCCAACCAGAACGGCGCAGAGATCATCGGCGGCTGGGCCCGCGAGGCCGGCGTCGCCTGCACGGTCGACGAGGCCATCGACATCGGCAGAAACGCGGCGGGCAACGTCGTCTATGAGGTCGGCTGCCGCGGCGAGGACGGCTACTGGCTTGAGAAGGTCGGCAACCGCTGGAACCTGACCGAATGTCTGGAGGTCGTTTCGGTGGGAGAAACCTGCCGCTTCACCACCCCCCTGGAACAGGCTGACGGTTTCAGGGCGCGGCTTGCCGGCACCGACGCCGCCGGCTGCGACGTGGCCCAGGTGCGCCTGATCGGCTCCAACCCCAATGGCCGCTATTATGAAACCCGGTGCAGCGCCGCGAACGAGGGCTATATCGTCCTGGTCAATGAGGGCGTCGCGCAGCAGGTCTATCCCTGCGCCTCCGCCCGGCGGATCGCCGGGGGCTGCGCCTTGACCCAGGTTACGGCCCCCACCTCGAGCAGCTGACCGTCGGCACGCAGACGACCACGCCCCGGAGTTCGGTCCGGGGCGTTTTCGTTTGGGCGATCCCCGCTTCACAGACCGCCCCGACGCGCCGTAAGCATGGCGGATGCGCATCGCCACCTGGAACGTGAACTCGGTCAACGCCCGCCTGCCGACGGTGCTGGCCTGGCTTGAGGCCGCCAACCCCGATGTGGTGGGCTTCCAGGAGATCAAATGCCTCGACGAGAAATTCCCCCGCGAGGCCTTTGAATCGCTCGGCTACAATGTCGAGACGCACGGCCAGAAGACCTATAACGGCGTGGCCCTGCTCTCGAAATATCCGCTCAGCGACGTGCGGCGCGGCCTGCCCGGCGTCGACGCCTCGGGTTTCGAGGCCGAGGCGGAGCAGGCCCGCTATATCGAGGCCGTCATCGAATGCCCGCGCCCGGTCCGGGTCGGCTGCCTCTATCTGCCCAACGGCAATCCGATCGGGACGGCCAAGTTTGATTACAAGCTGGCCTGGTTCGACCGGTTGCACGGCCACGCCAGGGACCTGCTGCGGCAGGAAGAGGCCTTCACCCTGTGCGGCGATTACAACGTCATCCCGACGCCCGAGGACGCCCGCAACCCGTCGGCCTGGGCGACGGACGCCCTGTTCCAGCCCGAGAGCCGCGCCGCCTTCCGGGCGCTGAACAACCTCGGTCTGTCCGAGGCCGGGGCGCTCGGCAAACAGCCGCCGGGAACCTACACCTTCTGGGACTACCAGGCCGGGGCCTGGCAGCGCGACCACGGCATCCGCATCGACTTCCACCTGCTGTCGCCCCAGGCCGCCGACCGGTTCGTCGGCGTCGAGACCCATCGCGACGCCCGCGACATGGACAAGCCCTCCGACCACGTCCCCGTCGTCGTCGAGCTGGAAGACTAGGCCGTGGCCGATGTGCTCCGGGTCATACTGCTGGTGGCCCTGGCGGCGGCGGCCCTGACCACGGCGGCGCTGGTCCTCGCCTGGTGGATGGAGCCGATCCGGCGCATGCGCCGGGCCCTGATCAAGTCGCTCGGCGTCACGCCCGAGGCTGAGGCCCTGTCCCCCGCCGAGGGCCGCGCCGCCGGCCTCGATTTCGACGGCGCCCAGGTGGCGGTGCTGTGGAACCGGGGCGGCTCGGGTCTGGTCTATGCCTTCGAGGAGATCGAGGGCGGCGAGATCATCGTCGACGGCCATGTCGTCGCCCGCGTCCGCCGCGGCGAGGCCCGCAAGGCTCTGGACCTGATGGTGCCCGACGCCGAACAGGTGGTGTTGCGGCTGATGTTCGCCGACGCCCGCCACCCCGAGTTCGAACTGGCCCTGTGGGACGCCACCCTGCCGGTCCAGACCGGCTCCCCCGGCGAGGCCCTGCGCCTCGGCCGCCGCTGGCTGTCGCATCTGGAAGCGCTGCTCAAGGGGTGACTGAATTTCCCGCGCGTCAGCGCGACATGGTTCATCACAACGGGCACAACGAGGTCACAACGGACACGACGGGACCGTGAACGCGTCCAAGTCAGCGGTATCCTCTGTGGGTATGGGATCGCGGCGTTCGCCGCATCGCCCGATCGAGGCCTTGGCCTCGATCCAGAGCCATCTCGCAGTTCGCCGGCCCGCCCCGCTCTGTCATCCGCACAGGCCCCGTTGTGTCCGTTGTGACCTCGTTGTGCCCGTTGTGATGAACCAACTCAGGTCAACCCAAGCACGGATAGCGCCCGCAGCCCTTCCTCCCCCGCCCCCGGACGGCTAGAACCCCCCATTCGCTGTGACCTGAGTATTCCGGAGCGCCCCCGTGGCCCGCCTTTTCGACGCCTACATCATCGCTGACTGGACCGCCGCCGAGGGCAAGAAGCTTGGCGAGGGCTCCGTCTGGCTGGGCGTCGCCAAGCGCGACGTGCGGTTCCGCCTCTATACCGAGACCCACAATGTCGCGACGCGGGCCGAGGGCGAGGCCCTGCTGGCTTCGCTTCTGGCCGAACACCGCAAGCGCGGCGACCGGGTGCTGGTCGGTTTCGACTTCAATTTCGGCTTCCCCGCCGGCACGGCCGAACGGCTCAAGCTGACCGGCGTCCCATGGTCGGCGATGTGGAAATTCCTCGCCGCCAATGTGGTCGACAAGCCCAACAACACCAACAACCGCTATCAGGTCGCGGCCAAGATCAACCGGCTGATGACGGATGAGGCCTGGCCCATGTGGGGCGCGCCCGCCAACCAGGCCCAGCGCTGGCTGACCACGACCAAGCCGCCGGCCGGGTCGGGCGCCGACATCCCCGAGTTCCGCGCGACGCAGGACGCGGTGCGCAAGGGCAAGCTCCAGCCCAAATCGGTGTGGCAGATGCACGGCGCCGGCGCCGTCGGCGGCCAGACCCTGATCGGCGTTCCGGCCGTGCGCCGCCTGCTGGAAAAGCTCGGCCCCTCGGGCGCCGTCTGGCCCTTCGGCACCGGCTGGCGCGCGCTGGACGCCGCCGATGTTGAGCCGCTCTCTGCTTTGTTGGTCGAGGTCTGGCCCTCGATGTTCGACGCCAAGCCGAACGAAGGCGAGTTCAAGGACCAGGCCCAGGTCCGCGTCACGGCCGAGCATTTCGCCAAACTCGACGAGACCGGCGCCCTGTCCGCCGCCTTCGCCCCGCCCAAGGGCGCCGACGAGGCCCTGATCGCCAGGGTCGAGCAGGAAGAGGGCTGGATCCTGGGGGCGTAGCCCCTCCTTTCGTCATCCCGGGGCGCGTAGCGACCCC
>Ga0207951_100755_pt1 | contig 14070 bp, 14 predicted proteins | sample Subbio12Aug_8Bad_FD_184830 | JGI IMG/M metagenome (GOLD analysis project Ga0207951, IMG submission 184830) | Serpentinite rock and fluid subsurface biosphere microbial communities from McLaughlin Reserve, California, USA - CR12Aug_8Bad (SPAdes) | ecosystem: Environmental > Terrestrial > Deep... | reverse complement strand
TTTTTCTTGACAATCAAAAAAAATGGTGTACGTTGACGGTAAAAGCGAAGCTTAATGTTCATAAATGGAGCGCATTATTCCAGGTCTCCTATTGACAACGCTACCAAGAATTTAAATTTTCTCTCCTGCTTTTATCTCCGAACTCCCAACTCCGAACTAATTATTTATCCCCCATGAATCAGTGCGGGTAAACATCGCGTGCAGACCCAGAGGTCCTCTCCACCCTTTCGACAGGGCAGCAACACTCCCTGATGTTCTGTTTTACCACAGACAAAGCAACTGATTTCTTTCTTCCCACCCTTATCAGCCATCTTTCTCTCCTTTCACCCTAATAATAAATCATTTCTATTCAAAAGGCATTGACTTAGATCAATCCCCACATTTTTTGTAGCGTCGGCATTTACTGCCGACGAAACCAATTCTTTCGCCCCCAGTGAATGAGGGCGCTACAAATTCTCCCCATCACCCCATCTCCCTATCTCCCTATCCTCATCTTAAATAATGATACAGCATATCCACCCTGCCATGTTTGATCATGTACATTCCGGAAAATTTCATAATCTCCCGGATTTTTTCCTTATAATCTCCTTTGTAGCACTGGATTTCGCATTTCTTACACATGGGTTTGGGGTCATGGGGGCATTTCAGCCTCATGGTTAGGCCGTAGGTGAGGAGCTTTGTGCAATCAGGACAGAGTGATATCTCTTTCTTCTCAATCTCTTTGATATCGTATAATCTGAAAGAGAAAGGATCTCTCTCGCCATTGTGATTCTCTTTGCAAAATATTTCAACAAATTTCATCAAAGTCCGAATGTCTGCCTTCTCTTTTTCTGAGATCTTACCTTTTTTTACCATATGCCCATGCCCCAATTCCCTTCTTCTTTAATTCTTCTGAAATCAATATAACCCCCATACCCAAAGACTTCCTTGACCTAAGTCAATAGAATAAGTTAAGAAAAAACTTAGTTCCTCAGAATTTTTAATGGAATCCCCCTCTTTGGCAAAGAGGGGATAGGGGAGATTTTATCATTCATCCATTATTTTTCACCTATAAATTACATTACCATGATTTTTAACCAAAGGGTTTTATTCTTAAAATCCCCCCTCACCCCCCTTTTCCAAAGGGGGGTTACCCACACAATTCACAGATGAACTAAAACTCCAAACATTAGGGTAAATTCATTATGAACTTCTTCTTTGAACCCAATGGAATCGCAGTGGTAGGAGCCACCCCCGAACCCTTTAGCGGGGGCCGAAACCTGCTCACCAATCTCACCCTCGGCTATAAAGGCCCCATCTATCCTGTAAACCCCAAATATGATGAGATACTTGGATTTAAATGTTATCCCCGTGTATCGGAGATCAAAGGTCCAATTGATCTCGCCATCATCTTTGTCCCGGCCAAGGTTGTTCCACAGGTTCTGGAAGACTGTGTTATGAAAGGTGTCCGAGGGGTCATCATTGAATCGGGTGGCTTTGCGGAAGTGGGTCCGGAGGGAAAGGCTCTTCAGGACCAATGCCTTGCCATTGCCAGAAAGGGAGGGGTCCGGATATGGGGACCCAACTGTATGGGTCTGATTGACACGGCAAAACCCTACATCTTCTCTTTCGTCATTCCGAAAGATATGCATGAGGCAATCCGCCCAGGTCATATATCGCTCATGGTTCAGAGTGGGCTCTTATCCGGAGGATTCATCATCACCCTCATGGGTAACAAGACCCTCGGCCTGGCAAAGGTCTGTTCCATCGGCAACAAATGCGATGTGAGTGAGAATGAAATTCTGGAGTATCTCCTGAAGGATCCCTTCACCAAAGTCGTCTGTTTATACCTCGAATCCTTTACCAATGGACGCCGTTTCTTCGAACTTGCGGCTTCATCAGATAAACCCATCATTGTGCTCAAGGGCGGAAAGACACCCTCCGGAGCAAAGGCATCATTCGGCCACACAGCCTCCCTGGCCGGCAACTACGAATTGATCAAAGGCATCCTCAGGCAGGCCCGTGTCATTGAGGCTGAGGATTTTTTTGAAATGATGGACATCGCGAGAACCCTTGAAAAAGATTTCCATATACAGCGATCCCCTGCGGGAAGGCCAAGGATCGCCATACTGACTTATAGCGGCGCCTCGGGAATTGTGACCACAGACCATATGGAAAAATATGGCCTGACCCTGGCGCACCTATCCCCTCAAACCCAGAAGCAAGTGGAAGAACTCTCTCCTGACTGGATGCCTGTCAAAAACCCGGTGGATTACTGGCCAGCAATAGAAAAAAATGGGCCTGCCCTTGCTTACAAACAGGCGATTTCAGCCCTTCACGATGATCCTGAAGTCGATGGGATCATTGTTCACATCTACGCCGGACATGGAATATGGCTTCTCGATCCGAAGGAGATTCTATCAGGCGTGAAAGGGCCGAGGAAACCCATCCTCTTCTGGTTAATCGGACCGGAGAGTGTCAGGGAAGCCACACGATTGCCTCTTGAAGAAGAAGGATGGCCAACCTTCTACGAGATCCACCGGACCGTTCGTGCCATGGCCAGCCTATTTGAATATTGCCGTTAACCCAGGAACTGAACAACCGGCCAATTTCAGCGGAATAAATCCAGCACCTTCCAGCGGGGTATTAAACCCCGCTGGAAGATTTTCTCTGGACATTCATCCCCGCATTCCCGCCCTTGGTGGGACGGGGTATTCTGGAAGGTGCTGGATAAACACTCCTTTCAATAGTATCAATTTAGCGCTTTGAAAAAACTGATCTAATCCCAATGCTGCTCATTTAAGCCGTTCTTCCTGAGGCTCTCGAAGGATGAACGGCTTAGGTTCGCACCCTTCGACAAGCTCAGGGTGAATGGTGACAGTCTAACTAAACAGTATTAGATCTAATCCCCCTTCATCCCCCTTTGCAAAAGGGGATAAAAGGGGATTTTAAAAATATGTTTGGAAAATCTCCCCCTACCCCTCTTTGCCAAAGAGGGGTAGAAGAGTATATTTTTATTACTTAAACCCGTAACTGAGGGATTACTATGGATGAAGAATTTGAATTGACTTTTATGGATTAAAAGAAGATAATTCAATAAATTCTTTTTAGGGCTATTGGGATGAAAGGACAAGCATTTAAAATCGATGAAAAATTTACCTATCAGGATTATTTCCACCTTCCTGATAATGGAAAGCGGCACCAGATCATTGACGGAGAACTCTATATGGTTCCAGCGCCCGTTCCCTATCATCAAAGAATATTAAGGAATTTAGGCAGAATACTGGATCAATTTGTAAATGAAAATAGAGCTGGAGAAATCTTTTATTCTCCCTGTGATGTGGTGCTTTCTGATGTGGATGTGGTACAACCGGACATATTTTTTATAAGTCAGGAGAGGTTAAGTATTGTTCAAGATAAAAATATCCAGGGGGCTCCTGATTTGATAGTGGAAATTCTGTCACCCTATTCGGAAAAAATTGATAAAATTTCAAAGGTTAAGCTCTATGCAAGATACGGAGTCAAAGAATATTGGATTGTTAATCCGGAGAAAAAAGAGGTGACAGTCCTGAATTTGAAAGGTTCGAGTTATAAGAGCCTGGGAAACTTTTGCTTTAAAGATTCTTTCGAGACCAAATTCCTGAAGGGTTTAACAATCAAAGTAAGCGAGATATTCCCTCCCCAATAACCCTTTCCTTGAGATTTTTTCCCTTCATAATTTTGTGAACTTTTTCCCTTTGACAACGCTTAAAAACCCCTATAAAATGGCTCCTATCTCAGCGTCGGATTGCACGAACTTTTCTCGATCTGTAAACCTCATCCTGTTCCTGTAGCTATCGGTTTCAGAAGCTAATTGATAACGCTAAACAAAATTATTTGAAATTTCCGAGCCTTTCCCCTCCCCCTTCGATGGGGGAGGGCGAGGGTGGGGGTGGACAAAAGAGATTTAGTCTGAATTTGGTTCCCCCCTCCCCTTTATCCCCTCCCACCAGGGGAGGAGAGATTTTTAGGAGGATAAAATCTTTTAAATCAAAAAGGAGGTGGGGAAGATGAAGAAGAAAACTCTCTTGATTGTGTTGTTATTGGCATGGGTTTGTTTGACAAGTTGTGCGGTTACCCCGGTGACTCTGAGAGATTATAAACCAGCTAATCCGGAAGAGGCCGCCATTATCTCGGTCATAATTGCCTTTGAAGAGAGTTTCAATAAGGTAGATCAAAAATTATTTCTAAGCATCATGGCAGATGGGGCCCAGATAATGCATGGGGCGCAAAGGAAGATATTTACCAAAGAAGAGTTTGTTAATATCTTGCCTGAAAGGATTAAGGAGATGGGGATCATAAAATTTTCTAACCCAAAGATTAAAATTGACCGAGACATTGCAACCGTACAAGCCAATTATGACGGCAAGGTTGTTGTTGGTATGCCATACTCATTTGAACTTAAAAAAATTGGAGACAAGTGGTTAATACTTTCCAACTCCTTTTGAATCTATACAAAAACATTTCAATTACCGATGCTTGGCACAACCTCCTGTAATTGTTGCCAATGGAGGTCAATTATTGGAGTTATCGATGCTATTTTTATATATTAAAAAAAGGGGGTGGGTGGAATGAGAAAGACGATCCTTTTGGTTATTATAATCCCTTTGTTTTTAGCCGTATTAAATTGCGCCTCGGTAAATGAGACCCAAAAGTCCGAGAAATTACCGGAAGTTAAACAGGCAAGGTTCAAGGAGGAAGCGGATAAAGAATTAAGTCATCTTTTTAAAATAAACCCTGTTTTGGCCGAAGAATTACGAAAGCTTCCCGAACTGAAAAGGGGGTTAGATGAAAAAGGGCTGGTGGCACTAAACAGAATTGTTTCTTATTACATTCAATCACCCAAGCCTGACGAAACAAAGGACCTTTTCGATATGATCTTAAGTATCGGCAAAAAAGAACGCCGCAAATTTTCTGCCCCACTACAGACCCTATTCTGGTTGGCAGAGGAAGTTGATCTTCCCTTGGGAGAGAATTTCTTAAAAAAATATTCCAAAGAAAAATACAGAGTCAATAAGAATCTTGGAGAAGATGAAGATGTAATCATTTTTGTTTACAACTTTTGGGAGAAAACTTACGAGACTGACAAATGGAAGGACACAAATGAGATAATAGACCGACTCAATTCTCCCCATCTTTTTGACCTATTTTTCAGAGACAACATCGCTTATGATATGCCTAAAAGAAATATGCAAATAGCAGATAGGAGATGGCATGAAAACTGGGGTTCGTATCTTCAATCTGCAAAGGTCACCATAAAAAGGAGAAAAGGGACCTGTCAAGATGCAGCTAATCTGGCCGACGAAATACTGTCCAAAGCAGGATATAATGTAAAGCCCCTACAAGTTAAATTCAGAATCCCGTTCCTCGGGTCCAATAGACATTGGGTTGGTGTATTGAAAGAAGGTGGGTTGTTCTACAAGATAGCTGACGATTATTTACAGCTTGACGGGATCGCAGGGCCTTTTAAATCAGTTAAAGACATAGGGATAAGGGTAGCCGAAAGTTATGGTGTAATAATGGAAGATTATTCTTTATCGCAGGTTCCAATATGATAAAAAAGGAGGCAGAGGAGCGCAAAAATCACTGATGCCTGGCATCAATTGTTACACATATGACACCGATTGATTGGTGATGAGGGGGGGTGAAGGATGTTCATTTCAAAATATTTAGTTGTTATCGTCTTTTTCTTCTGCACGGGCCTTCTTTTTTCGACAATTGAGTTTGAAGCCGGTGCCTCGGAACAGAAGAAGAAAGCTATTGAAAATATGTTTGAGGTTAATCTTGCCGTCAAAAAAGGCGAGAGGGTTTTGGTATTTACGGATGACCATAAACCGGAAATCACTGAAGAGGCAATAAAGAAGGAGCGGGACGTTGTTTTCTATTTCGCTATTTTCATCCTGGCTTTTTAGAAAAAAAAGAACGCTCCTGCTCCTACTGATTTAAGATGTACCCTCCTTTCTCAATGCTAATATATTTGCATTTAGTGACACTATATGCTAAAAAGGCCGCATATGGTAGACAGGACATTCTGGCTTGAATTGTTAAAAACGGCATGGTCACGTAAATCCGTCCTCTGGCTTTCCGGGGTGCGTCGGGTGGGAAAAACTTTCCTCTGCCAGAGCATTCCCGACATTGAATATTTCGATTGCGAGCTTCCAAGGGTTCGCAGGCAGATGGAAAGCCCTGAAGATTTTCTGTCCAAGCTCAAAAATAGGAAGGTTGTGCTGGATGAAATTCACCGACTCTCCAATCCGTCAGAGATGTTAAAGATAGCCGCAGACCATTTCCCTTCGATTAAGCTCATTGCGACAGGATCATCAACGCTTCAAGCATCCTCCCGCTTCCGGGATACCCTAACGGGAAGAAAAGTCCTTATTTGGCTCACACCGATGATATCCCAGGATCTGATTGACTTTGGCAACCCGGATCTGCTCCATCGATTTCTCCGTGGAGGGCTACCTCCTTTTTATCTCAGTACAGATTTTCCCGAACGTGATTTTCAAGAGTGGATCGATTCGTATTGGGCAAAAGACATCCAAGCGCTGTTTAGGTTGGAACGACGATATTCTTTCCAAAGGTTTATGGAATTACTTTTCATTCAAAGTGGAGGACTCTTTGAGGCCACACGGTTTGCTGGACCGTGTGAAGTGAGTCGTTCAACCATCAGCAACTATTTGGCAGTATTAGGGGCTACCTGGGTCATCCATGTCGTTCGCCCCTTCTCGACACGTCGTTCTGCAGAAATTGTTTCTGCGCCTAAAATCTATAGCTTTGATACGGGGTTCGTATGTTATTTTCGGGGTTGGCATCAGTTGAGAGAGGACGATCTCGGACATCTCTGGGAACATTGGATATTAAACGAAATACAGAGCCGCCTTCAATCCCCGATTGTTCGTTACTGGCGCGACAAAAGAGGACACGAGATCGATTTTATCTTAGCCCTTCGAGGACGAAAGCCCATCGCTATTGAATGTAAATGGAAGGCAGAACAGTTTGAACTTAAGAACCTCAGGGCCTTCCGAAACCATTACTCAGAAGGACCTAATTGGATTGTCTGTCAGGATGTTGACCAGAGTTATATACGGGGCTTCGACAAGCTGAAGGTCGAATTTATCGGTCTCAAAGAATTGGGCACGCGACTCCGTTGTTTAGTTGCATAGTTTTTTGCCTTTTCAAGACATTGAAGCCCACCAATAAAAGGAAGGTTGAAGAAAATTATTGCTTTTTTATACCCCCTTGCCGGAAATATTGCAGAGTTTGGAATAGGAACGAATGATAAAGCAAAAGGAGGTTGATCTCCCTTTGGCCTCGATGCTGTGTCGTAAGTCCGTTCATGGTTCGACAAGGTCTGCCCTCTCCGAGCCAGAGGCTCTCTGAGCCGGAGGCTGAGCAAACCATTCGTCCCTTCGAGAGCCTCAGGGCGAACGGTGAGTCGAAGGGCGAGCGGCTAATTGTGACACAGTCTCCTCAGGGAGGAGTTAAACTTAATATTTTTCGGGCCTCATCGGGAGTGGCCACCTCTCTTCCAAATTCCTTTGAAATCCTGACGATCCTCTCGACCAACTCCGCATTGGTCTTGGCGAACACGCCTCTCGAATAGTAGAGGTTGTCCTCCAGCCCAACCCGGGCATGGCCTCCCATGGTCATGGCGATCATTGCCATAGGAAGCTGGCCGATTCCGGTTCCGATAACCGACCACGTGGAGCCTGCGGGGATAATTTCTGAAAGATGGAGAATGGACTTTACAGTCGCAGACATCCCTCCGATGACTCCCAACACAAATTGGAAGTGGAGCGGAGGTTTCAGAAGGCCCTTTTCCAGATACCGGATGCAGGTATCAACCATTCCAGCTTCAAAGACCTCCAGCTCGGGCTTAATTCCCCTTGCCAGCGTCTCTTTGGCCAGGAGTTCTAAAAACTCCGGAGGGTTGAGGAATACATTCTCCCTCATATTGATCGAGCCCGCATCAAAAGAGACCAGTTCCGGATTTAAGGCTAAGGGAACAAGCCTCTCGCGAAATTCGAGATTTCTACCCGGGATGCCGCTGGTGGTCAGGCAGAGGATGGCATCGGTCTCGCTTCGAATCCTGTCCACCACCTCCTTAAAGATCGAATAGTCCTGGGCCCCCAGGCCTGTCTTCGGATCCCTGACATGGACATGGAGGACCGAAGCCCCGGCCCTCCATGCTTCGATGCCAGACTGAGCGATCTCCTCAGGCAGAATGGGGATATGGGGCGTCTGTTGTCGTGTGATTCGAGAACCTGTAATACCCACGCTGATAATTAACTTATCCATTCTTTTTGTCCTTGTATTTTTGTATCAATTTATCTGTTTGAAAAAACTTTTAAAATCCCTCCTCACCTCCCTTTGCCAAAGGGAGGAAAAAGGATTTCCCCCTTTTGACAAATGGTTCGACATACTCACCATCCTGAGCTTGTCGAAGGAGGGGGATGAAGGGGGATTAGATGTTTTTTTCAAAGCCCTAAAGTGTTACGTATTTTCTAATCCGCATTCCCTGCCTATCCGGCAGGCAGGCGCAATCCGAATTCCGCAATGTGTTTAAAGGTCTTCTTCAGCAGCTCGATGATCTCATCGATCTGGCTTTCTTCGATGATCAGCGGAGGGCCCACCATCACCATGTCGCCATTGACTCCATCCACAAACCCTGTTCCAGGGTAGAGGACAAGGCCGTTCTCAAAGGCAGAATCGATCACTCTCTCTGTAAATTTTTCTCCCCTTGGAAAAGGCTCCTTCGTCTTCTGATCCCTGACGAATTCGATCGCCGTCATCAACCCTTTCCCCCTCACATCGCCCACAAAAGGAAAGGCTTTCAACTCCTCCAACCTCTTCAAGAGATAGTCTCCCTTTTTGGGACATTGTTCGATCAGCCTTCTCTTCTCTATGAACCGGAGTACCGTTAGGCCGACTGCGCAAGCGACCGGATGGTGCGAAAAGGTATGGCCATGGACAAATCCGCCTGTCTTTTCCTTCAATCGATCCACCGTTTCCCCCCGTGTGATCATCGCTGAAAGAGGGAAATATCCTCCGCTCATTCCTTTTCCCAGGACCATGATATCAGGAGAAAGATTCCAATGCTCAATAGCAAACCATCTCCCTGTTCTGCCCATGCCCGTCATCACCTCATCATCGATCAGGAGAATTCCGAAACGGTCACAGATCTTTCTGACCATTGAAAGATATCCATCCGGAGGGACAAGGGCTCCGATCGTTGCGCCTCCGACGGGTTCAAGGATAACCGCTGAGATTGTCTCCGCGCCCTCCATTCGGATCACATGTTCAAGGGCCTTTGCACATTCGAGTTCACACTGGGGATAGGAGAGGTTGAAGGGGCACCGGTAACAGTAGGGCGGCGAAAAATGGGGGAAATCTATCAGAAGCGGAAGATAGGGCTTTCTCATCCCGATGCGGCCGGTAAGGGAAAGGGCTCCAAGAGTATTTCCGTGATAACTCTGCCACCTTGCAACAACCCGCCATCTCTGGGCCTGTCCTGAATCCAAAAAATATTGCCTTGCGAATTTGATGGACGCTTCAATCGATTCGGAGCCTCCGGAAAGAAAATATATCTTCTCCAATCCTTCAGGCAGGATTTTCCCCAGCGCCTCGGCATACTCCTCAATCGAACCTGTGGTAAATTGGGTCCCGTGGACATAGCCCACCTTGCCCATTTGCTCCATCATCTTCTGGAAGATTTCACTATGCCCATGCCCAATATTCGCCACCAGAGCGCCACCGGAGCCATCGATATATCGCTTTCCCTTCTCATCATAGAGATAGATTCCATCTCCATGTGTGGCCAGAGGATAGACCCGCCCTAATTTCCGGTAAAAAACATGTCCTTTGGGATAGGCGTATTCCATTCCGCACCTCGATGATCAATGATGGTCTCGTAAAAAGTCGAAAAATCCTAATAATCGTCATTCCCCGACTTGATCGGGGAATCCAGCAATCTCAGACATTTATGAAAATACTGGACACCGGTTTTCACCGGGGTGACGACTTTTTACGAGACCATTATCAATGAATTTCTTCAAATGGATTGATATTTTTTAACCTTTCTCCATTTTCTTTTCAAGGAAAATTTAGGAGGGGTAGTAATCCCTCAGTTATGGTTTGCTTAAGTTTACCACAACCTGTAACTCAGCCCTTTAGGGCTGAGTTTCCAGGGCTAAAGCCCTGAGTTACATATTCGACAAAGCATTTATCCTTCATACCTGAGGGATTACGAGGGGTAGAATAAATTTAAGAAAAAGGAAATAGTTGTCGAATCAATCGTCAGGATTGTCGAATGAGAGGAGTGATCAATCCGTATTTGACCTGTTGTGAGACGGGCGTGATCCGCATTTGAAAATTTTTATATTTCTCTAACCTCTTAAAATTTCTAAATAAATGAAGAGATAGGAGATTAAAAACCTAAAAGACCTGAATGAATTGGCACGGTCGTTGCTTTATAAGAAAATAAAAATTCAAACGAAAGGAGGTGAATCGAATGAAAAAGTTAATGATCGTACTGAGTCTGGTGTCCATGTTGGTTTTGGGCGCGGTTTACTCTTACGCCTATGGCCCTGGTTATGGCCCTCGCGGAAAAGGCGGTCAAGGCGGCCCTTGCTGGGGATTTTCCGAGACCAGCGAAGCGTCTGTTTTAACGCCTGAACAGAGGACGAAGTTCCAGGAATTGCGCCAGAAGTTTGTTGATGAGACAGCAAAGCTCAGAGGAGCTCTTCTGACCAAGAAACTGGAACTCCAATCCCTCTGGACCAATCCAAAGGCCGAGGCCAACGCCATTGTCGATAAAGAGAAAGAGTTAAGAGATCTCCAGAACCAGATGAGGGATAAGGGCTTGCAGTTTAAATTGGATGCCCGGCAATTCCTCACGCCTGATCAGATCGCCGAGTTCGGGCCGGGATGCGGAATGGGTCCTGGTTTCGGCCGGGGGCAGATGAGAGGCCGTGGAATGGGTCGTGGAATGGGCCCAGGACAGGGACCGTGTATTTAATCATTGCCACAAGTTGGGTTCAAAAAGGGGAAGGCCGATGCCTTCCCCTTTTACTTTTGACATTTTCAATCCATTTGGATATGGTTAACCTAAATTGATCGATTTTGTAGGGCAACCCTTTAGGGTTGCTTTAATGTCCCGCCAGTAGCGGGATTAATGTGGCCGCCCGATCTGGGAGCCCACAGAGAGGCTCCCTTACAAACTCTTTCGATTCATTCCGATATGTTTAAAATAGAATCGGGACCCGGAAGGACGATTAAAGCATGAAATTAAAAATAACCGTCTTCTCACTCATTCTCATCTTCCTGCTCCCGATCTTATCCTTTTCTCAATCGAAAGGAATGAGACCGTGGAGGAAAGATGCCCGTTGCTGGAGGGCGTTGGAACTCCATCTCTCTCCGGAACAGGGAAATCGTCTCAACCTCCTTCAGCAGACCTATCTTGAGGAGACACAACTCCTCCGGGCTCAACTCGTCACCAAACGACTCGAAATCCGTGAACTTCTCACCAATCCCGCCATCAAAACAGAATCCATCCAGACCAAGCATCTCGAGATGGTTGAAACTCAATTCAGATTGGAGGAGAAGGCCATTGAATTCCTGTTGAAGGTCCGGAGCCTGCTCACACACGAACAGCTCAAATCCTGGTGCCCTGAGCAGGAGTTTCATCTTTTTCAGCGAATGATGCCCGGTCACAGCCCCATGGGACCCATGAACCCCAAGAGAGCCTTACCCTTGGAAGAATAGGAAGGGATGCGGATTGTTCGGAAATAGTAATAGTAAGAGAATAAGCAGAAGTTTCTCCCCCATCTACCTTGCGATTTTCTCCGGAATCATTCTCATCATTCTGATCATCAACGGCCTTTTAGAAATCAACCGGACTCAAAAAGGATTCTATCTTCTGTTTGAAAGGGAAGCGATTGTCCTCATCCAGCACTTCGAAAAGAATATTCAGGAAGATCTCACTTCCCTTCAATCCTCTCAACACTTTCTCGGCCTGGAAGAATCGATTGCCGAATATCTTCTTGAAGTCCTCCACAGGGTGGATCAAATGGATGGAGAAAAACCACTGACCCCATCCAACCTCAGCTCGCTCATCGATCAATACTCAATCGCCTCGATCGAACTCTACGATTCGAATGGAAATCTTCTTCGAGCCTCGCAAACACCTTCTTCCCCAGCCTCCTCTTCCATTAAAAAAAGCGCCCTTTTGCGGGGTATCGTTGAGAAGAAACGTTCGGTCGTCATTGACCTCTTCGGGAGGCCTTTGACCGAAGGAGACCTCTTCACAATCGCCATCGAAAGGAAGATCGCTCAGGGAATCATCGCCCTCCAACTCAGCGGAGAACAGATGAAACAAATTCTCCGCCAATTTGCGATTCAGAGGGCCATCTCTGACCTCGCTCTCAGGGAGGGGATCCTCTTTGTCTCTGTTCAGGATGCGAATCTTCTCATCCTCGCCCATACAGACACCTCCCTAATCGGGAAAAGAGACGAAGACCCCTTTCTGAAAAGCGGGGTTCAAAGCAATAAACTCTTTTCACGCCTTTACAAGCCCGCCAAAGGAGAGGAAGTCTTTGAGGTCGTCAAACCTTTCTCGGTGAAGGAACAACCTGCGGGACTGATCCGAATCGGATACTCCTCCGGCGAAATCCGTCCCCTTCTCAGGCAGATTAAAAAGAGCGTTGCCCTTTCGGTCTTCTTCTTCCTTGTTCTGGGGGTCTCTGCCACCACGCTAATATGGCTGAACCAGAACCGGCATCTGCGGAAGATTAAAGAGATGGAGGACCGGATCCAGTTGGCGGAGAGGCTCTCTTCCCTGGGCCATTTAGCCGCAGGCGTGGCCCATGAGATTCGCAACCCTCTCAATGCCATGGGAATGGGCCTCCAGAGGCTCAGGAGGGAATTTCTTCCTCATGAGGGATCGAAGAGGGAAGAATACCTCTCCTTTACGGATATCATCCTCAAAGAGGTCCGGAGGGTCAATGAGATCATTGAGCAGTTCTTAACGCTCTCCCGCCCCTTTGATCTCAGGCTGAGAGACGGCTCACTCGCAGAACTACTCAAAAATCTTGTCGCCCTTTTTCAGGAGGAGGCAAACTCCCAGGGGATCACCCTCCGGCTAAAAGTGGGGCCATCCATTCCTTCCATCACGATGGACGATGAAAAGTTGACACAGGCATTTATCAATATTATGAAGAATGGTATGCAGGCCATGGAAAACGGCGGAACCCTCAGCATCGAAGCCCATTCCTATAAGGACCGCGTGGAGGCGGCGTTTTCAGATTCGGGTTCAGGCATTCCGGCAGACCGGATGGAAAAGATATTCAATTACTACTACACGACGAAGGAGAAAGGGGTCGGATTGGGGCTTCCCATCGCCCATCGAATTATCGAAGCCCATGCGGGTGAGTTGAAGGTGGAAAGCAAGGCGGGCGTGGGAACGAAGGTGACAGTCTTATTGCCGGTTCGGTTTAAAGTTCGGAGTCATTAAGGCTTTAAAACTTTAGTTCACTTTAGGCACTTGTAACTTTAGTCACTTACTTTAAAGATGGAAAAAGCAAGGATACTCATTGCTGAAGACGAAAAGACCCAGAGGGATCTCCTCGAAGGATTTCTGAAGAAGGAGGGTTTCTCTGTGGAGGCCGCGGCCAATGGCAAAGAGGCTATTGAGAAGATTGGGGCAGGTTTTTTCGACATCGCCTTCCTCGACTATAAGATGCCTGAGCTCGACGGCCTCCAGACCCTTCATGAAATCAGGAAACGCTTCCCGGACCTTCCTGTTGTGATGATGACCGCTTACGGAACGGTTGAAACAGCCGTGGCATCGATGAAGGAGGGAGCTCTCGACTACCTGACCAAGCCTATCGATCTTGATGAACTCCTTCTCATCATCCAGAAAGTTCTGGAACGGTCCACCCTGATCAGGGAGAACAGGGAACTCAAAGCCCGGCTTCAGGAGCGATATACCTTCCAGAATATTATCTATGGCAGTCTTAAAATGGAGGAGGTGATGGGGCTGAAGCCGGGCTTTGA
>Ga0207951_100753_pt1 | contig 14083 bp, 12 predicted proteins | sample Subbio12Aug_8Bad_FD_184830 | JGI IMG/M metagenome (GOLD analysis project Ga0207951, IMG submission 184830) | Serpentinite rock and fluid subsurface biosphere microbial communities from McLaughlin Reserve, California, USA - CR12Aug_8Bad (SPAdes) | ecosystem: Environmental > Terrestrial > Deep... | reverse complement strand
AGTTGCCCGTGGTGGCCGTACACATCGGCCTTGATTTTTTGCGTATCGGCCACGGCAAAGTGGGCCGAACCGCTGTGCAGGCGGCCGCTGTCGCCCACTTGGCCGCCGGATTCGGCATAAAACGGCGTGGCCTCGAGCACCACCACCCCGGCCTGCCCGTGCTTGAGCTCGGCCACCGGCACCCCGTCGCGGTACAGCGCCAGCACCTTGGCGCTGGCCTGCAAGGCGCCGTGGCCGACGAACTCGTTGCCGCTGCCCGCGTAGTCGAGCCCGCGCTCCATTTTGAACTTGCCGGCCGCGCGCGCCTGGGTTTTCTGGCGCTCCATGGCGGCGTGAAAGCCGGCTTCGTCCACCCGCAAACCGCGCTCGCGGCAGACATCGCACGTGAGGTCGAGCGGGAAACCGTAGGTGTCGTGCAGCTTGAAGGCGACTTCGCCCGACAGCGCCGCCTGCCCCGAAGCCGCCAGTTCGGTGAAGGCGCGCTCCAGCATCTCCATGCCGTTTTCCAGCGTTTCGTAAAAGCGCTCCTCCTCGATCTGCAACAGCCCGGCGATGCGCGCCGCACTGGCCGCCAAATGCGGATAGGCGCCCCCCATCTGCGCCACCAGTTCGTCCACCAGCCGGTGCAAAAATGGCAGCTTGCAATCGAGCTTGTAGCCGTGGCGGATGGCGCGCCGGATGATGCGCCGCAGCACGTAGCCGCGGCCTTCGTTGGCCGGCAGCACGCCGTCGGCGATCAGGAAGGCGCTGGCGCGCAGGTGGTCGGCAATCACGCGCAGCGAGGGGCTGCTGGCGTCGGCACAGCCGGTGACGCGCGCCGCCGCGCCGATCAGGGCCTGAAACAAATCGATCTCGTAGTTGCTGTGCACGTGTTGCAACACCGCCGCCAGCCGCTCCAGCCCCATGCCGGTATCGACGCAGGGCGCGGGCAGCGGCTTGAGCGTGCCGTCGGGCTGCATGTCGAACTGCATGAACACGTGGTTCCAGATTTCGATGTAGCGGTCGCCGTCGGCCTCGGGGCTGCCGGGGGGGCCGCCTGCCACCTCGGGGCCGTGGTCGTAAAAGATCTCGGAGCACGGGCCGCAGGGGCCGGTGTCGGCCATCATCCAGAAGTTGTCCGACTGGTATTTGGCGCCCTTGTTGTCGCCGATGCGCACCACGCGCTCAGGCGGCAGCCCGATCTCTTGCGTCCAGATCTCGTAGGCTTCGTCGTCGTCGATATAGACCGTGGCCCACAGCCGCTCCGGCGGCAGGCCATAGACCTCGGTCAGCAGCTCCCAGCCCCAGCGCAGCGATTCGCGCTTGAAGTAGTCGCCAAAGCTCCAGTTGCCCAGCATCTCGAAAAAGGTGTGGTGACGCGCGGTGTAGCCCACGTTTTCGAGGTCGTTGTGCTTGCCGCCGGCGCGCAGGCAGGCCTGCACCGAGGCCGCGCGCACGTAGGGGCGGCGGTCGGTGCCCAAAAACACGTCCTTGAACTGCACCATGCCCGAGTTGGTGAACATCAGCGTCGGGTCGTTGCCCGGCACCAGCGGGCTCGAGGGCACCACGCTGTGGCCGCGCTGGGCGAAGTAGTCCAGAAAGGTCTGGCGGATCGCGGCCACGCTGGCCACGGGCAGGTTGAGGGTGCTGGAGGTCATGGTCGGGCTCGGTTAAACCCAGATTTTATTCGCCCAGCCACACCCTCTAGGCTATGCTCGCCCCCATGCGCATCAACCTGATCTACGCCCGCGCCGCCAATGGCGTCATCGGCCTGCACAACCGCCTGCCCTGGCACCTGCCCGAAGACTTGGCGCACTTCAAACGCCACACCCTGGGCTGCCCGGTGCTCATGGGCCGCGCCACCTGGGACGGCCTGCCGCCGCGCTTTCGGCCCCTGCCCGGGCGGCTCAATCTGGTGCTGACGCGCGATGCGATGCGCGCCGCCGCCTTGCGCGCCGAAGGGGCCCAGCCCTGCACCAGCCTAGAGGACGCGCTGGCCCACTGCGCCGCTCTCGAGCCCGCGCCGCCCGAGCTGTGGGTGATCGGCGGCGCCCAAGTCTATGCCCAGGCCCTGCCCCTAGCGCAGCGCGTGCTGGCCACCGAGATCGACGCCGACTTCGAAGGCGACGCCCACGCCCCGCCACTGGGCCCGCAGTGGCGCGAGTGTGCGCGCGAGCCGCACACCAGCGCCAGCGGGCTGCGCTTTGCCTTTGTCACCTACTGCAAGCGGTGAATTCATGGGGCGCGTCGATGGGTGCCGCTTGCGCAAATCAAGGGGCCACTGAATGCGGTATAGTTTGGCGGTATAAATCAGGAGCGCCCAACCATGGAAGCAACAACCAAACGCAAAACGTCTTTGACGCTGGATGCGGCAGTGCTAGACAGCGCAAAAGCACTGGACATCAACGTGTCTGCAGTGGCCGAAGCTGCGCTCAAGAACGCTGTCACCAGCGCCCGGCGCATGCAATGGCTCCGGCAAAACGCTGCGTCCTTTGCGGCGCAAGCGGCTTGGCACGAGCGCCATGGGCACCCGTTGGCCGACATCATGAGCGCGCCCGGAGGGTCTTCGTGGAGCGCCTGACCCGGTACGACGTGGCCGAATACAACGGGGTAAAGATGGTGGTGGTGGAAAGCGACCTGCTGCCACCCGACCCAGCTGTGGTGGTCATTCCGCTGTTGGCCGACTACCCTGCGGTGCAAGACTTGAACCCCGAACTGGTGCACGACGGCCGGCGCTGGGTTCTTGCCACCCGCCTGATAGCCGCTGTGCGGCGCTCAAGCCTGCGCCGTGTTGGAAGCGTGGCAGAACAAGGCGACCGCATCAACCGCGCGGTCGATGTCTTGATGGCCGGGGTGTAGGCATCCTGAAGGTAAATGTCGCTTACGTGCTAAAGTGGCGCGTGCGTTTCAGCTCATCCAGCGCCGGTGTGGCTTTGGGCAGTTGCACCAGCGGAAAATCCCGACTGCTCAAGCACACCAGACGCAAACCCTCTCCTCATGCGCCTAAGCCCAGAGCACATTGCCGCCATCAAGCACACCGCACACGCCGTGCTGGGTGAGGGCGCGCGGGTCATCTTGTTTGGCTCGCGTGTGGACGATACCAAAAAAGGGGGCGACATCGATCTGTTGTTCGAAACCGACCAAGCGCTCAACAACCGCGCTGCCACCGCCGGGGCTATTTATGTGGCGCTGATGCGCCAATTGGGCGAGCGCAAAATCGACATCCTGCTCAAAGACAGCGCCACCCCACCAGCCCCGGTGCTGGAAATGGCACGGCGCAGCGGCATCCTGCTATGAGCCGCAAATACCTGCCCGAACATGCGCAACCGGCGCTGCTGGCGCTCGATTTCCTGCACGATAGCCATCAGCAAGTTGACAAACACCCCCCGACCGCACACAGCGCAGCCTAGGGCTTGCCCTTGCTCGGGTCTTGCAAATAGCGCGCATCCGACCACGTGGCCAGCCACTGCGGCGCAAAGGCCACAAACACCGCCACCAGCATGCCGGTGATGAAGGCGTCGCCCCAGGCCATGAGCCAACGCGCGACCACGGCTTGCACCAAGTCGTGCGAGCCGGTCATGGTGTGCGCGAGCTCGAACAGCACCCCGGCCACGAACACCGCCAGCGCCGTGCCCAGAAAGCCGCGCCCCAGGGTGTAGATGAAGATGTGCGGCGGCAGCCAGTGCCGGATGGCGGCACCGATGAAAAACGCCAGTGTCGCCGGCACCAGCCCCATCCAGAACCATTGCGACAGTGCACTGGCCACGCCGGCATCACCCAGCAGCCAGACCAGCACCCCCACCAGCGCCAGCACCGGCACCGCCAGCGGCCAGCCCAGCATCAAAAGCACCAAGCAGGCGCCAGAAAACTGCACCGGCAGGCCCACCGGCAGGTACTGCGGCACCAGCCACAAGGGCGGCAGCAAGGCCAAGGTGCCCAGCACGGGCGAGATCAGCGCCCCGCCGGTGAGCAGCCGCCAAGGCCGCATGGCCAGCGCCAGCGCCAAGGCCAGCGCGCCCAGCAGCGCCTCGGCCCACAACAGTGCGCCCCAGCCGCCGCTTGCCATCGTTGCCGCCAGATTGGGATCCAAAGCCGCTCCTGTGGTGGTGCCGCCTAGCCGCGCTGCCCCGGAAACTTGGGCAGGCCCATGCCGCCCAGCCCGCCGCCGCCCATGCCGCCCAACTGCTTCATCATCTTCATCAGGCCGCCGCCTTTCATTTTTTTCATCATGCCCTGCATCTGCTCGAACTCCTTGAGCAGCCGGTTCACTTCTTGCACTTGCACCCCGGCCCCGGCGGCAATGCGGCGCTTGCGTGTGGCTTTGATGAGTTCGGGCTTGCGCCGTTCCGCTGGCGTCATGCTGCAGATGATGCCTTCTTTGCGCCGCACCTCTTTGTCGGCCCGGTCCATGTCGGCGCCACCGGCTTTGGCCGAGAGCTGGCTGGGCAGTTTGTCGATCAGGCTCGCTAGGCCGCCCATTTTTTTCATCTGCCGGATCTGCTCCAGAAAATCTTCGAGCGTGAAGCCAGCGCCGCTCTTGACCTTGGCGGCAAAGGCCTGCGCCTGCGCCACATCGACCCCGGCCGTCACCTGCTCGACCAGCGCCACGATGTCGCCCATGCCCAAAATGCGGCCGGCGTGGCGCTCGGCGTCGAAGGCCTCGAGGCCGTCGAGCTTTTCGCTCACGCCGGCAAACTTGATCGGCACCCCGGTCACGGCGCGCACCGACAGCGCCGCGCCGCCGCGGGCGTCGCCATCGAGCTTGGTGAGCACGATGCCGGTGAGGGGCAGCGCGTCTTTGAAGGCGCGCGCGGTGTTGACGGCGTCTTGGCCCTGCATGGCATCGACCACGAACAGGGTTTCAACCGGTTTGAGCGCGGCGTGCAGGGCCTGGATTTCGGCCATCAAGACGGCGTCGATGGCCAGCCGGCCGGCGGTGTCAACCAGCAGCACATCGAAGTGGTGTTTGCGCGCGTAGTCGAGCGCGGCGAGGGCGATGTCGAGCGGTTTTTGCTCGGGCGTGCTCGGGAACCACTCGGCGCCGGCCTGCGCCGTCACGGTCTTGAGCTGCTCGATGGCGGCGGGGCGATAGACGTCGCCCGAGACCGTGAGCACTTTCTTTTTGCGCCGCTCGATCAGGTGGCGCGCCAGCTTGGCGGTGCTGGTGGTCTTGCCCGCGCCTTGCAAGCCGGCCATGAGCACCACCGCCGGCGGTTGCGCCGCCAGATTGAGCTCGCCGGCCGAATCGGCGCCCATGGTGGCCGCGAGTTCTTTGTGGATGATGCCCACCAGCGCCTGCCCCGGTGTGAGCGAGCCCACCACATCGGCGCCCAGCGCTTTGGCCTTGACGCGGGCGATGAAGTCGCGCACCACTGGCAGGGCCACGTCGGCCTCGAGCAGCGCCAGCCGCACCTCGCGCAGCATGTCGGCGACGTTGTCTTCGGTGATGCGCGCTTGGCCGCGCAGTTCTTTGACCAAGCGTGAGAGTTTTTCGGTAAGGGCTGAGGCCATGCGGACAATCGTGGGCTGGGTTTAAACTCCAAGCATGATACTCGCCACAAGCCCTTGGTGGAGCACTGCACCCGCGGTGGGTGCGGCGCTGGGCTACCTCGTGCTGGCGTGGGGCTCGCAGCGGCTCGGGCGCGGCCCCACCAGCGGCCTGATGGTGGGGGTGTGGCTGCTGCATGGGTTGGCGCTGCTGGCGGCGCTCGCCGTGACACCGGCGCGCTTTGGCTTTGCCACCACGCTGTCGGTCACGGCTTGGCTGGTGCTCACGGTGTATGCGATCGAAACCCGGCTCTACCCGCAACTGGCCACGCGCTGGACTTTGGCCGGCTTGGGCGCCCCGGCGGTGTTGCTGGCGCTGCTGTTTCCGGGCCAGACTTACCCGGCGCTGCTCTCGGGCTGGCTGCCGCTGCACTGGGCCTTTGGCGTGGCCTCTTACGGTTTGCTGGGCGTGGCGGTGGCGCACGCTTGGATGATGCAGCGCAGCGAGCAGCAGATGCGCAGCGGCCAGCCCTCCAACCAGGCGCTGCCGCTGCTGATGCTCGAGCGCATCACCTTTCGCTTCGTCGGTGCCGCCTTCGCGCTGCTCACCCTGACCTTGCTGGCCGGGGTCTATTTCTCGTGGCTGCTGCACGCCAGCGGCTGGGCTTGGACGCACAAGACCGTTTTCACTTTGCTTTCGTGGGCCGTGCTGGGGGTGCTGCTGCTGGGGCGCTGGCGCTACGGCTGGCGGGGCTGGCGCGCGGTGCGCATGCTCTACTTGGCGGCGGGCCTGCTGCTGCTGGGCTATGTGGGCTCGCGCTTCGTGCTCGAAGTGCTGTTGCAGCGGGTGCCGGTATGAAGTACGCCTTGGTCGCGCTGGTGCTGGTGCTGGCGTTTTTCATCTGGCGCCACAAGCGGCGCCAGCGCCTGCGCGAGCGTGAGCAACACCACGCGGAGCAGGCGCAAGCGGCGGCACGCAAACAGCAGGAGCAGGCCTTGGCCGCCCCGGTCCAGATGGTGCAGTGCCACCACTGTGGCCTGCACTTGCCGCTGAGCGATGCCACCCCAGGGGCGCTGGGGCACTACTGTGACCACGAACACCGCCAGCGCGCCGAAGGCTAAAGCCAGCGCGGCAGCAGACGCCGCGGGCTTTGCCCCGACTTGGTTGGTGCCGGCCCCTGCGCCGCCTGCGCCCAGCGCGCCAGACTTCGAAACCACGACCGAATCGAGCGCCCGGCTGTGGCGTTACTTCATGGCGGCGCGGCTGCTGGTGGCCCTCGGTTTGCTGGCTTGGCTGGCTTGGGCCCAAGCCCAAGGCCAAGCGCCGCTGTGGCTGCTGCTGCTGTGTGCGGCCTACTTGGCTTCAACCGCTGCCGTGCTGCGCTGGAGCCACCCGGCACGGGCCGATTCGTTCTGGGCCCCGGGCTGGCTGCTGACCCTGTGGGTCGATCTGGCTTTTTTTGGCCTGCTGCAGTGGACGCACAGCGGCAGCGTGAACTACATGCCGCTGTTTGTGCTGCCGGTGTTGCTGGCGGCGGTGCTCGGGCCGCTGCGGCTGGCACTGGGCAGCGCGGCCTTTGCCACCCTGGTGTTGTTGTTCGATGCCGTGGCCGGAGAGCTGCTGAGCCCGCAGCACGCCGCCACCTATGCCCAAGGCGCCATCAGCGGGGCGGGCTTGTTCTTGGTGGCGCTGCTGGTGCACCAGCTGGCGCAACGCTTGGGGCGCGAGCAAGCCCAAGCCAGCAGCCACCGCGCGATGGCCGACGCGCAGGCACAGGTGAACCAGATCATCGCCACCGGCCTGAGCGAGGGCGTGCTGGTGATCGACGCGCGCGGCCAGATCTGGCACGCCAACCCAGCCGCTTGCGCCATGCTGGGCGCGGCCGGCGAGCAGCCACCCTACCCGCTTTTGCCCTCCCTGCCGGCCTGGCCCTTGCTGTCGAGCTGGGCCCGCGCCCTGCTTTTACAGGGCAGCCACACGAGCTGCACCATGCGCCTACCGAGGCCAAGCGGGGAGCCCCTGCAAGTGCAGCTGCGCGCCCACCTCAACTGGCCGGCCCCACACAGCCCGGCGCAGCCCACCTGCGTGATTTTTATGGAAAGCCTGCGCGACATCGAGGCCCGCATCCGCACCGAAAAGCTCGCGGCCATGGGCCGGGTGTCGGCGGCGGTGGCGCACGAAATCCGCAACCCGCTGGCCGCCATCAGCCAAGCCAACGCGCTGCTGGCCGAAGAAGCCCTGCAGCCGGCGCAGCAACGCCTGAGCCTGATGATCGGGCACAACGCCAAACGCCTGAGCCGCACCGTCGATGACATTCTGGAGCTGGCCCGGCAACCGCTGCGCCCCGACGGCAGCAGCCCGAGCTTGAGCCTAGACCCGACCGTCGCCACCCTGCTGGCCGAGTGGCTGGCGCTCAACCCGCAAGCCCAGCTCGAATGGCTGCCCGGCGCGCCCCAAGCCACGGTCGCCTTCGAGGCCGAGCACCTGCGCCGGGTGCTGGTCAACCTGCTCGACAACGCGCTGCGCCATGCCGCCGACAGCCCGCAGCCGCTGCAGCTCGCCACCCGGCATGGCAGCGAGGGCGTGCAGCTCGAGGTCTGGAACCCCGGCCCACCGATGCCGGACGAGGTCGAAACGCACCTGTTTGAGCCTTTCAACTCGTCGCACAGCCGCTCCAGCGGGCTCGGGCTGTACCTAGCACGCCAGCTGTGCCAGCGCCACGGGGCCCAGCTCGACTACTGGCGCGCCGCCCGCGCCCAAGCCGAAGGCCATGCCTTTGTGCTGCGCTTTGCTGCCCCCGCCAGTTAAGGCGTATGCTGTGTTTTTTGGCTTGCGAAGTTTGACTGCACCATGCACATCATGAAACCGAGCACGCCCTTTGAGACCAAAATCACGGTCATTTTTGCCGCCGTGGTGCTGGTGCTGCTGGTGCTGGCTTACACCGCCTTGCAGCTCATGCGCCACTCCGATCGGCTGGAGCAGCGGATCGCGCACACCCACGAAGTGCTTGATGCGCTGTCCTCGGTCAAAGTACTGACTCTCCACATCGATGTCGAGCGCCAGAATTCTCTCATCACCGGTGACTGGGCTCTGCTGTCCACCCTCGACGCCCACTGGGTGCAACGCGACCTAGTGATGCAAATGCTGCTGGAACTGACGCAGGGCAATGCCGCACAGCAACAGGTCTGGCATCAGATCCGCGAGTTGCTCGATGAACGGCGCGCCATGTCGGAGCGCATCATCGAACTGCGCCAGAGCGCGGGTGAGCTGGCGGCGCGCCGCTACAGCGACAACGCACCGGTGCTCCAGACCCGGGTGCGCCTGTGGGAGCTGCTGGGTTCGGTCGAGGCCCAAGAGCAGCGCCTGCTGTCGGCGTATCAGACCAGGCATGACCGCGCCCAAGTGATCAACACCAATGCCTATGCCCTGCTCGCGCTGCTGATCGCCGCCCTACTGCTGACCACCTTCTGGTTCATTCGGCGCCAACTGCGCGCCAACGAAGCCGGCCGGCGCGCGCTGGCGGCCAGCGAGCAAACGCTGGCGACGACGCTGAACTCGATCGGCGACGCGGTGTTGGCGACCGACACCCAAGGCCGCGTCAGCCTGATGAACCCCGTCGCCGAACGCCTCAGCGGCTGGGGTTTCGCCGCCGCCCAAGGCCAGCCCCTGGCCACCGTGTTGCACCTGATCGACGAGCACAGCCGCGCGGCGGTCGAGTTGCCGGTTACAGAGGTTCTGCGCAGCGGCAGCAGCGAGGTGCTGAGCAACCACCGGCTGCTGCTGGGGCGCGACGGCCACGAATGGCCGATCACCACCAGCGCCGCCCCCATACGGGGCGCCGAGCAGCAGATCGGCGGCGTGGTGCTGGTGTTGCGCGACGTCAGCCTCGAGCGCGCCGCAGCGCGCGCGCTGCGCAGCCAAAACGACCTACTGGAACAGCGCGTGCGCGAGCGTACGGCGCAACTGCAGCAGGAGCAGCGGCGGCAGCAGGCCGAAAACCATGTGCTCGATGCCATCAGCAGCAACCAGCCCCTGAGCGCGGTGCTCGAGGCCATTGCGCACCAGGTCGAGGGGCTGATGCCCGACGCGCTGTGCTCGATCCTGCTGCTCGACCCCGACGGTGTGCACCTGCGCCACGGCGCCGCACCCAGCCTGCCGGCCGAGTTTGTGCGTGCCGTCGATGGGCTGCGGATCGGACCCCAAGTGGGTTCGTGCGGCACCGCGGCGCACCGGAACCAGCAGGTGATCGTCAGCGACATCGGCACCGACCCGCTGTGGGCCGATTACGCCATTCTGGCCCTGCCGCTGGGGCTGCGGGCCTGCTGGTCCACCCCGGTGCGCAGCGGCAGCGCCCAGGTTCTGGGTGCTTTCGCCGTCTATTACCGCAGCCCGCGCACGCCGACCGCGCCCGAGCTCGAGTGCCTAGACGACTGGACGCGCCTGACTGGGCTGGCGATCGAGCGCCAGCGCGACGCCGACGCCATCGAGGCCTTGAACCAGGGCCTAGAGCGGCGCGTGGCCGAGCGCACGGCCGAACTGGAACTGGCGCGCCTGGAGGCGCAGCGCCTGTCGCAAGTCAAAGACATATTCTTGGCCACCATGAGCCACGAGATACGCACCCCGCTCAATGCCCTGCTCGGCATGCTGGAGCTGCTCGGCCTGCGCGCGCTGGACCACGAGGCCCAGCGCATGCTCGGCGTGGCGCTGCAATCGGGCCAAGCGCTGCTGCACATCATCGACGACATTCTGGACTTCTCTAGGATCGAGGCCGGCAAGCTCGAGATCCACCCCGAGCCGACCTCGATCCGCGAACTGATCGAGCTCAGCGCCGACAGCTTTCGCAACTTGGCCTCGAGCAAAGGCGTGCGCCTGTTGCACTGGGTGGACCCCCAGCTCAGCCCGCTGCTGCTGGCCGACCGCTTGCGGCTGCGCCAAATCCTGAACAACCTGCTCTCCAACGCCGTCAAGTTCACCCACGCCGGGCAAGTGACGCTCAAAGCGGAACGCGTGCAGCTCCAAGGCACCAGCGAGCGCGTGCGCCTGTCGGTGGCCGACACCGGCATCGGCATCACGCCCGAAGTCCAGGCCACGCTGTTCCAGCCCTTTTCCCAGGGCGATGCGCAAACCACGCGGCGCTATGGCGGCAGCGGCCTAGGGCTGGCGATTTGCCGCCGCCTCGCCGACCTGATGCACGGCGAACTCGAACTCCAGAGCACGCCGGGCGTGGGCACGACCCTGAGCCTGACGCTGGACTTGCCCGTCCTGAGCGCCGGGGAACTGCAAGCCAGCCCGGCCGCTGCGTGGCAGCCCAGGCGCAGCAACGCATCTGCCCCCTGCGCCCTCACGCCCGCCGACCGGGCGCGGGAGCGCGCCGCCGGGCGCCTGGTGCTGCTGGTCGATGACCACCCGAGCAACCGCGACCTGCTGAGCGCGCAACTGCAGGTGCTGGGCTACGCCTCGGACCAAGCCAGCGACGGCCATGAGGCCTTGCGCCTGTGGGAGTGCGAGCGCTACGGCCTGTTGATCACCGACTGCTACATGCCCGATATGGACGGCTACCAGTTGATGCGCGAGATCCGCCGCCGCGAAGCGGCCACGGGCCGCGCGCGCCTGCCCATCCTGGCCTGCACCGCCAACGCCCTGTCTGACGCCAGCGCCGACTGCGCCGCCGCCGGTGCCGACGACATTCTGATCAAACCGAGCAACCTGCTGCTGCTGCAACAAAAGCTCGAGCAGTTGCTGCCCCATGCCGCGCCGCCAGCCGACGGCGCCGCAACGCCTGCGGATTCTGCAGAGGAGTCTGCAGCGGCCACGGCAGCCGATGAACCAGCCGCCCCACCCGCGCAACCGCCCACGCAACCGCCAGCGCTCAGGCGCGGGGCCCTGCACGAACTGTCGGGCGGCGATCTGGCGCTGGAGCGCACGCTGCTGCTGCGCTTTCGGGCCGCGCACCAAGCCGACGCCGAAGCCCTCTGGCGTGCGGCCGCAGCCCGCGATGCCGCCGCGCTGGCGCATCTGGCGCACCGCATCCGGGGTGCGGCACTGATGATCGGCGCCGACCCCTTGGGGAATGCCAGCCAAGCGCTGGAGCAGGCGGCCAAGGAACAAGACTGGAGCGCGATCGAAGCGGCGCTGGCTGCATGGAAAGGGGCAGCGGCCCAACTCGAACTCGATCTACCGACCTAGCCTAGGGTGCAAAATAGCGCCTACAGCTGCCAGGGAGAATCAAGCATGGACCCAACTGAGATTGAGCAACTGCGCTTCATGATCGTCGAGGACGAGCCCACGCAGCGCGCAGGCTTGGTGGCCCTGCTGACGCGCATCGGGGCGCGCCACATCGCGCAAGCCGAACACGGACGGGCCGCGCTCGAGATGTTGCACGCCCAGTCGCCACCGACCGACATCCTGCTCTGCGACCTCGACCTGCCCGAGATGGACGGCATGGCCTTGTTGCGGCAAATGGTCGGCTTGCCCAGCCTGCCGTCGATCATTCTGGTCAGCCAGCTCGACGCCGCCATGCGCGATTCGGTCTTTGCCATGGCCCAGGCCTACCGCTTGCCGATTCTGGGCGACATGGCCAAACCGCCCTCGCGCAGCAAGCTGCTCGACTTGCTGACGCACTACCAAGCGGCTGCGCTGCACAAACCACGCTTGGCCGATGGGGCGGCACCCACGGTCGAGCGCGACGAAATCGCCGTGGGCCTGAAAAAGGGCGAGTTCGTGCCCTACTTTCAACCCAAGGTCGAGATGGTCAGCGGCCGCGTCGTCGGCGTCGAGGCGCTGGTGCGCTGGAACCACCCGCACCGTGGCCTGCTGGCACCGGGTGCGTTTCTGGCTGCGGTTGAAAGCCACGGCCTGATGGATCACCTGACGTGGATCGTGCTGGCCCAATCGGCCGCCATCGGTCACGCCTGGCACCAGCGCGGTCTGGCACTGACGCTGTCGGTCAACCTCTCGCTCAGCTCGCTGGGCCGGGTCGAACTGGCCGAGCGCATCGTCGAAGTCGTGTCCAAACACGGGTTTCCGCTCAGCAGCATGATCCTAGAAGTGACCGAATCGGCGGCCATGCAAGCCGTCGGGCCCAGCCTAGAGAACCTGACGCGGCTGCGCCTGCGCGGCTTCGGGTTGTCGATCGACGACTACGGCACCGGCTACTCGGCGCTGCAGCAACTGACCCGGGTGCCGTTTACCGAACTCAAGATCGACCAATCTTTCGTCAGAACGGCGGTCCAGCACGAAACCACACGCATCGTGGTCGAGTCCAGCCTCGATATCGCGCGCAAACTCAAGCTCAAGAGCACCGCCGAAGGCATCGAAACCCCCCAGCAGTGGGAAATGCTCAAGGCCATGGGCTGCGACATCGCCCAAGGCTACCTGATCGCCAAGCCCATGCCGGCCGAAGCCCTGCCCGACTGGGTGGCGCGCTGGCACCCCGGCAGCCTCAAACGGCGCACGTCCAGTGCGCCTGAGGTTGACATTCTGCTGGTCGAAGACGAAGACTTCCAGCGCGCCACCTATGCCGAACTGCTGAGCCAGTTGCGGCTCGGGCGCGTCGAGACCGCGGCCAGCGTCGATCAGGCCCTGCATTGCCTCGAGTACGCCCGCTATGGGCTGGTGATCACCGACGTCGATCTGGGCCAGTCCAGCGGACTGGAGCTGGTGCGCCTGATCCGTTCGCGCCAAACCCCGGCTGGGCCGCAGACGCGCATCGTGCTGCTGTCGTCGCACGCCGAGCAAGACCTGGTGCTGCAGTCGATTGCGCTCGACATCAATGGCTACCTCGCCAAGCCAGCCAGCGCCTTTGCCTTGCAAGAGGCGATCGAGCAAGCGCTGACCGAAGCCTTCATTGCCCAGCCTGCCGCCCACTATCTGGGCCTGAGCGCCGCCGAACCCTCTGCCGACTCGCCCCTGTCGGCCTCGATCCTGCGCGGCGCCCCAGCCCGCACCGCAACGCCCGAGCACCCGAGCGGCCGCGCCTTGGCGCTGGAGGGCCTGCAAGCCGGCATGGTGCTGGCCGCGCCGATTTTGAACCAAGAGCACAAGCTCATCCTGCGCAGCGGCCATGTGCTCACGGCGTCGATCATCAACCGCTTGCTCGAGATGCGCCATCTGCTGCTCAAACCGCTGGTCGTGGTGCATCCGGCCGCGCCGCCCCCAAACCCCAGCGCCTGAAATGAAGCTGCCCCCACCGAGCACCCCACCCCATTTGCTGGTCGTCGATGACGAACCCGACCTGCTCACGCTCTACGAGCTGACACTGAGCAAAAGCGGGCACCGGGTCGCTGCGGCCAGCGATCTGGCACAGGCGCGCGCGCTGCTGGCGACACAGCGCTTCGATGCCCTGATCACCGACATGCGCCTGCCCGACGGCTTGGGGCTGGAGCTGGTGCGCGAACTGGCGCAGGCCGGGCGCGCAGAAAAAACCATCGTCGTCACCGCCTACGGCTCGGCCGAGAACGCGGTGCAAGCGCTCAAAGCCGGCGCCTTCGACTACCTGACCAAGCCGGTCGAGCCGGCGCAGTTGCGCGCCGCCGTGGCCAACGCCTTGCAAGCCGCGCTGCCGCCCTGCAACGCCGCCGTGCCCCAGCCTGCAGCGGGAGCCGGGCTGGGCCGGGG
>Ga0207951_100752_pt1 | contig 14117 bp, 15 predicted proteins | sample Subbio12Aug_8Bad_FD_184830 | JGI IMG/M metagenome (GOLD analysis project Ga0207951, IMG submission 184830) | Serpentinite rock and fluid subsurface biosphere microbial communities from McLaughlin Reserve, California, USA - CR12Aug_8Bad (SPAdes) | ecosystem: Environmental > Terrestrial > Deep... | reverse complement strand
TGAACGAGATCGGTGCGCGCAAGGCGTTTCTAATCGAGGAGCCGATTGCCGGGGCGATCGGCGCCGGGATCAACATCGCCGAGCCGATCGGTTCGATGATCGTGGATATGGGTGGTGGCACTACCGATGTGGCGGTTATCAGCCTGGGCGGAATTGTCACCGCTGAGTCGCTACGAGTAGCCGGCAATGTGCTGGATTCTGATGTCATCCGCTTTATCCGCTTCAAGGAGAACCTGCTGATCGGCGACCGCACCGCTGAAGAGATCAAGCGTACGATCGGCGCTGCGCTAATTCGCAGCAACGAAGAGGTCAAACAGATCGAAGTGCGCGGGCGCGATCTGATTAATGGCCTGCCCAAGACTATTACGGTCAGTACCGAGGATGTGGTGGAGGCGCTCAGCGGCTCGCTGCAAAAGGTGGCCGATGCGGTAAGGCGAGTGCTCGAGCAGGCCCCACCGGAGTTAGTAGCCGACATCATCGAACGGGGGATCGTCCTTACCGGAGGCGGGGCGCTGTTGAGGAACTTCGACGTCTTTTTGCGCAACATTACCGGCATCCCAGTAGCGGTAGCGGAGAACCCGACCGATTGCGTGGTGATCGGCACTAGCAAGGCGCTCGAGCTAGTACACCTGCTGCAAGGCACCTCTGATACCCGGCGGCGCTACTGAAGTGCGGCCCGGTCAGCAAAGAGCTGCTGGTCTCTACCTGCGCAGGCCCAGCAAAAAAAGTCGCCCGGTAGCGGCCGGGCGACTGAGTGGGCGCAGTGGTAGCTAGTAGCTTTGACGCTGGCGAGCCGGAGCGGAGGCGGCCTTAATCACGCGCACGTTCTTAGCCTGAAGACCCTTCTTGCCCTGCTCAACTTCGAACTCAACCTCGTCCCCTTCGTTAAGGCTGCGATAGCCCTCCGAGGCGATGGCGCTGAAGTGGCAGAAAACGTCGCCGCCACCCTTTTGGGCAATGAAGCCGAAACCTTTTTCACTGTTGAACCACTTGACGGTACCAGTAGACATGCCTTACCTATCTTTCTTGCTGCTTTGTGCCAACCAAAACTCTCGGGCTTGGCCCGAGCCTCAAAAAAGCGCTGCTTTTTCGTAGGCACCGTATGATAGACCATCGAACCAGAAAAATCAAGGCCACTGCGGACATCCTTGCCGGTGATGCAGGGGTGGGGGTGAGCGGACTGCGGCTAGTGTAAGGTGATAGGGGCGGGCCTTTCACTTGCCCTGGCTCGGGAAAGGATGTCGATGAAGACCATCCGCGTGCTGTTTATCTGCGCCGGCAATATCTGCCGCTCACCGACCGCCGAGGGGGTGTTCAGATCGCTGGCTGCTGAAGCGGGCCTGGCTGAGCACCTGGTGATCGACTCGGCAGGGACCCACGGTTATCATGTCGGCGAGCCCCCCGACCCCCGCGCCAGGCGGGCGGCGGCGCAGCGCGGCTATAGTCTTGACGGCCAGCGGGCCCGGCAGGTGACTGCCCAAGACTGCGAGCGCTTCGACTTGCTGCTGGTGATGGATGAAGATAACCTGCGGGCAGTGCGCCGCCTCTGCCCCCCGGCCCACACCCACAAGCTCAAGAAATTAGTCGATTACCTGCCCCAGAGCGGCTACCGGGAGATCCCCGACCCCTACTATGGCGGTCCGGAGGGCTTCGAGCTGGTGCTTAATCTCATTGAGGAGGCGTCGCGGGCACTGCTTGATGAGCTACGCCGGCGCCTGACACCTTAGAGCTGCACCACCGTCCAGGCGATAAGTATAACTGTCAGGACCGCTTGAGCAACGATATAGGGGCGCAGTCGGAGCAAAATCGTTTCTACCGTGGCGCCCTGATGCCGTGCCTGCCAGGCGGTTATGGCAATGCCGAAGCTAAGCACAATCATTAAGGCTGCATACGCTAAGAAGCCGAGCACAAAGCTGTCCATGGTGCTATTGTGACACTCTGACGACGTAAAGCGCACGGGATTTGCCTCATAGAGCCCCTTCGGACAGAGCCTCAACTGCTGGCTGGGATGTGACTGGGTAGTGGGATGTAGGTGGTAGGAAACCCCTACTTTGCGACACGATAACCCTTTGCCCCAACAACCAAGCCAGCTAGCTGCGAATTCTTTGTGCCTGAAATAATCATGACATCAACCACCGCTTGGTGTGATACCATGAAGCAGCTGCACTCTAGTGGAGCTGTTGGCTGTTAAGCTGTTGATTTCGACCTCTACCCGTTGTGATGAAGTTCAGGCTGGCTGTGGGACAGCTGTCCCTGGAAGGAGTCGCTCGGCAAGTTGATATTGATACTTGAGGCATGTTAAGGGCCGTACAGAATACAGAGAGGGGAGATGGCCGTGAAAGCGAGACCCGTACTGGTGATCGAAGCCTCGGAGATGAAGAGCTATCTGCCGGTGCCGCCGAACTGTTGGCAGGGGCAGGTGGATTGTGTGGTCGGCCCCTTTTCGAGTCAGGATGCAGCGCAGTACTTTGCGCGGGCAGTAGTCGAATTCAGTCAGTACGACGCCTTTATCGATCAGCTCTTCCCGCGGGGCGACGCCTGGTACCTTAAGATCAACCGGTCAGACACGGGGTTTGCGCCTTATCTTGAGGGGGGTCCGCGAAAGCTTGACAGATCGGTGTGATGCTGTTTTAGCATTAGGCATGACGATAAGGCCGATACCCATCATAGTGGCCCTTGGGGTTACCTCAGCAGCCCATGCACAAACCACCACTATCGATCTCGTACGCCCGCTCCTGGCCTTGGCCATCGTTGTTGTTGTCGTCTTGGCCATCTGGCGGCTGGCGCCGGGCTGGCTCTCCTGGCTAGGGCGGCTACCGGGCGACCTGCGCCTCAAGCGTAATAGTTTTACACTCTATCTGCCCATTGTCTCGGCGCTGCTGGTTAGTCTCCTGCTGAGCCTGTTTATCGGGACCATCGGCTGGCTGCTCGGGTTGGTGGCGACCCTGGTGGGTTGGCTCGGCAACCTGCCGGGCGACATCCGTATCGAGCGCGGCAACTTCACGCTTTTTTTACCGATCACCTCGATGTTGCTTTTGAGTTTGCTGCTAAGCGTCATTTTGAGCGCCGTCGCCTGGCTCCTGCGACGCGGCAAGCGGGGCTGAGTGGGTTATCTCACGCGCTTAAGCAGCCAGTCGCTGATCGTCTCTAAGAAACCCGGCAAGAAGGCCATCTCCAGCGTCAGGTATTCGTCCGGGCTGCCGGTGACGGCTTCCTGGAAGAGGTGATTGGCCTGCTCGAAGACCACTACCGTTACGTCTTCGTTCCCTGCTTCGGCTAGCGCCACCTCAAGCGCCGGGCGGTTTTGCGCCGCGTCCACCTGAGTATCTAGACCGCCAAATAGCGCCAGCACCGGCGCGGTGATTTGCCGGTAGTCCTGGGCCGGGTCGTAGCTCAAGAAGAGCTGGAACCACGGGCTTTGCAGCGCCTCGAGCTGCGCGGCAGTGCCCGCCCTGGCTACCGCTTCCAGGTCGCCAAGAATCGCTAGCTGCTCCTCCGGGAGCCCTTGGAAGTGCCTTAGCAGGGCGTCATAAATGGTGCTCTCCACCGCTTCCCAGTCACCAGCGACAGCCAGAGCTAGTGCGGTTTGCTGCTCGGCCTTAGCTGCCATGATCTCTTCCTCACTGGTGCCGGCAGCTTGCATGATCCGCTCGAGCTGCACCAGCAACACCTCATAGCCGGGCACCGCGGCTCCGGCCATGGCGATGACGAAAGCGACCTCGGGATTGCGCGCCGCCGCCATGGCAGCGATCATGGCGCCCTCGCTGTGGCCTAACAGACCGATCTGCGCCGGGTCGATATCATCCCGTCCTTGCAGGTAGCGCATGGCCGCCAGGGTGTCGCTAGCAAAGTCAAGCGAAGTGGCCAGGGCGTGGTCGCCGCCGGACTCGCCAACCCCCCGCTCGTCAAAGCGCAACACCGCCACGCCCTGACGGGTAAGGTGATTGGCCAACCAGCGCAACGGCTGATAGCCGGGGATGGCGGGATTAGCGCCGTTGCGGTCTTGCGCGCCGCTACCCGAGATCAAGATGATGGCCGGATGGCGGCCGTCCGCTTCGGGGATGGTCAGGGTGCCTGCCAGGGTAATGCCGTCGCTCGTGAAGGTAACTTCTTGAACGCGGTAGGGGAGGTCTTCCTCAGGCTCCGCTGCGGTTGGAATTTCGAAGCCCAGCAGTAGCTGATTAGCGGCGGCGTTAATGGCCTGCATGAAGGTCGCTTGTGTCCCTCGCAGCAGGATCAGATAGGTGAGACCGTCTTGCTCGAGGCTAATCGCGGCTAGCAACTCCTCGCCATACAGGTAGATACGCTGGATCCAGGTGCCGCTTGGGAGCGGTACTGGGCTGGCCTGTAGCGGCGCCGCCACGAAACTCTCGTCTAGCGTTGCGTCGATATGGGTTTGCAGCGCCGCCAGCACAACCTGAAGGTCCTTACCGGGAGCAGCCAGGACGTAGGCCAGGCCGGCTGGATCGCTGCGGGTGAACTTGGCGTACTGGGGCGTACTCTCGTCTGTCCAACCGGTAGGCACCGGCACCTGGAAGCGCCCGGCGGGGTCTGAATAAACCTCCTGAGCCGAGGCTAAGGTGCTCAGGACTGCTAGCACCAGAGTGAGCAGGACTGTTTGAAGGGCGGTTGTCCGCGCCATGTCGATCACCTCGTGAATAATATAGCAAAAGTTCTGCGTGGTGGTCAAGTTGCCGGCAGGAGCTCTGATCGGCCTTGGGACTAAAGTCTCTGGGAGCGGGTCGCCCGGTGGTTGATGCTATAGGATATGGCAAAGGCCCAACAACTGCTCTGGCTCTTGTTCGTTGTCGCGCTGCTCGGTTGGGGGAGAGCTGCTAACACTGTGCCCGTCTACTACTTTTGGGGTGACGGCTGTCCGGTTTGCGCCAGGCAGGATATCTTTTTGCGCGAGCTAAAGGAGCGCTTCCCGGAGGTCGAAGTGCGCTCCTTTGAGGTCTGGTTTGATGCCGATAATCAGGCGCTGTTCCGCGCTATGGCTAGCGCTTACGGCACCGAGGCTCGAGCGGTCCCCACCACCTTTGTGAGCGACAACGTGTGGGTCGGTTTCAACGCCGCTATCGGCGAAGATATTATCCAACGGGTGGAGTTCTGCCGCGAGTTCGACTGCCCCGATCCGGCTGATCGCCTGCCGGCGGAGTGGGCGGAGCGGCTAGGGAGGGAGCCGATAGCTGCACCAGCACCGATAACCCCGCCTACTCCGGGGCCGACCGTTTCGGAGGTGCTGACCATCCCCCTGCTCGGCCAGATCGATCTGGCCAAGCAGTCGTTAGTGGTGATGACCAGCCTGATCGCTTTTATCGACGGTTTTAATCCTTGCTCGCTGTGGGTTTTGTCGATGCTGTTGGCGATGGTAATCCATTCGGGTTCACGCAAGAAGGTGCTCTTAGTCGGGTTCACCTTCCTAACGGTGACTACCTTGGTCTATGGACTGTTTATGATCGGCTTGGTCAACGTGTTCGCCTATGTCGGCTTTTTGGGCTGGATCCAGGCGGCGGTGGCGCTCATGGCGCTGGCCTTTGCGGCAATCAACATCAAGGACTACTTCTTCTTTAAGCAAGGCGTGTCCTTGACTATCTCCGATCAACATAAGCCAGGCATCTTCAAGGGGATGCGCCGCATCATGCAGTCTAATCGCTCACTGCCAGCCACTATAGGCGCTACGGCGGCGCTGGCGCTAGGTGTGACGTTAGTTGAACTACCCTGCACGGCAGGTTTTCCGATGATCTGGAGCGCCATCGTTGCCCGGCAAGAGGTAGGGCCACAGGCTTTCTGGCTGCTTTTGGGGCTCTATCTGCTGATCTTTTTGCTCGATGAGCTATTTGTCTTCAGCACGGTTGTGGTGACCTTAAAGGCCAGCCGCTTTGAGGAGACCCACGGGCGAGTGCTCAAGCTGATCGGCGGCATGGTCATGCTGGGGCTGGGGCTGATGCTCTTGATCGAGCCGGGGCTGATGAACTCACTTGTCGGCTCCGTCGGCGTCTTTGCAGCGGCACTGTCGCTGTCGCTAATCATTCTACTAGTACACCGCAAACTGCTCCCCCACTGGGGCTTGGCGGTAGGCAACGAGGCGGCGCTGCGCAGTCCTAAGCGCTAGATGGTATAATCACCCTTAGCGTCAAAGGAGAGTGCCGTGTATAAGCGTATCCTGGTCCCTACCGATGGCAGTAGCTGTAGCGAAGCGGCCGCTAAGCAGGCGCTGGGTTTGGCAAAGCTGGTGGACGGCGAGGTCACCTTCCTTTATGCCATCGACCCGGTGCCGCCGGCGCTGGCCGCCGAAGCCTACGGTTATGCGGTCTATGCCGAGCAGCTTATCGCCGACCTGCGCAAGGCTGCCGAAGAGGCGCTTAGCAAGGCCGCCGCGCTGGCCGAAGCCGAGGGGGTCCGCTACCAGACCAGGCTCGAGCCGAACGCCCGCCCGGTCGATGCCATTGTCGCAGCCATGAACGCGTTTGATCTGGTGGTGATGGGGAGTCACGGGCGCACCGGGGTGAGGCGGTTGATCCTGGGCAGTGTAACTGAAGGGGTGATGCGCCAGAGCGCTAAGCCGCTGTTGGTGGTGCGCTGTGGTGGTGATAAGTAGTCCTCAGTCTCCAAAGCCGCAACTGCTGACCGGGAGGTGGGTAGTGGGATGTAGGTAGTAGGAAACCCTTCGGCTTCGCTTACAGCCCACCCGCGCTTAAAGCTTGAAAGCCGCGAGCTTGCCATCACCCACGCCCAAACCTGTGTTAGGCGGCGTCCTCTTCGCTATGACGCTGCTCGAGCGTGCTCAAGAGCTCGGCAGGGAGTTGACCCTGCTCAACAGCGCGGTTAAGCAGCTCGATGCCGAGCCGCACTACTTCGGACTTCGACACTAGCCGTTCGGGGTTGGAGAGGTGATAGGCTGTCTTGGTCAGCAGCGAGTCCTGCTCCTCGGTGATGACTACTTGCAGCCGCTTGCTCTTTTCGCGCTTCGGCACCTTAGCCTCCAGTACCGACAGTGTATCATCATGCTGCTTCCCTTGACAATGTGTATAATGCGACATATACTAAACGTGTGTAACTTGTGTATAGCACGAGTACGCATTGAGGCTAATCATTGTGACGCACCTGATCACCCCGCTCGAGCCGGTACTGCGTGAGAGTGCTCTTAGCATTCGTGGCGGGCGCCCCCTGCGGGGAACGTTTCACGCTCATACTGCTAAGAATTCCGCGTTGTATCTCATCCTCGCCGCGCTACTGACGCGGGAGCCGGTGCTGCTTCGTAGCGTCCCCAAGCTGAGCGATGTGTCGGTGCTACTCGACATCGTGCGGCATGTCGGTGCTACGGCGCGTTGGCAAGGGCATGATCTCTATTTGCACGCTCCGCAGATCGAACGCTGCGAGGCGCCATATCACCTGGTTAGCCAGATGCGGGCCAGTTTCGTGGCGCTTGGAGCACTGCTAGGCCGTTGCGGCACAGCCCGCGTCTCGATGCCGGGTGGGTGTGCCTTTGGGCCGCGGCCGGTCGACCGCCATATCAAGGCCTTGGCGCAGCTTGGCGTTGAGGTTCGGGAAGAGGGCGGCGACTTTATCGCTGCCCGCTCGCGCCCGCTGCACGGCCGGGCGGTGTTCGAGGCGCCCACGGTAGGCGGCACCCAGAACATCTTGCTAGCTAGCGCTGTGGGCGAAGGGCAAGTGGTAATCGAAAACGCCGCGCTCGAGCCCGAGGTCGCGGACCTGATCACTATGCTCAACGCCATGGGCGCCAAGATCAGCGGCGCGGGCACCAGCACGTTGGAAGTCCAGTCGGTCCCGGAGCTGCGCGGGGTGGCTTATACCCCCATTCCCGACCGCATCGAGATCGGCACGCTGATGCTGGCCACCGCCGCTACCCGGGGCCAGGTCACGCTCCATGACGTCAATCCCGAGCACCTCCGGGCAGTCAGCGCCAAACTGACTGAGGCCGGTGTGGAGGTCGCTATTATCGATCAACGCACCCTGCATGTCGATGCTACCGGCCCGCTCAAGGCGGTCGATGTCACCGCTGTCGAATACCCGGGGGTACCGACCGATTTGCAAGCGCCGTTTGGCGCTTTTTTAGCGACTGTGCCGGGTGTCAGCACCATCGTCGATCGGGTCTACCCCGACCGCTTCACGCACGTCGGCGAGCTAAGCCACACCGGGGCTAGGCTCGAGCTGCGCGACCGGATCTTGATCGTTAGTGGCGGCAAGCTGCACGGCGCTGCGATGCACGCCGCCGACATCCGCGCCGGCGGGGCGCTGATCGTGGCAGCGCTAGCGGCCGAGGGCGAGTCGCGCATCACCGGCATCCAGTTTGTAGAGCGCGGCTACGAGGCCCTGCCGGAGCGGCTAGTCCGTCTCGGGGCCGATATTCGCCAGGAAGCGGCGGCGCTGGCTACCGGCACCTACGGTGACTAATAACTAGCTCTGGCGCTCGTCTTGTGGTTTAAGCGTTAGGTCTTCTTCCTCTTCTTCCCAGAACGGCCAGTCGTGCGCCTCACCTGCTAAGTGTGGGGAAGAACTATCGGCTTCCGGCGGAGGGCTCTGATCGGGAACGGCCAGGGTTGCGTCGTCGGCTACCTCGCGGGGAGGAGGCAAAGCAGGCGTGGTGATCGGTCGTAGCGGTGGGGGGAGGGCCAGTACGGGCGCTTCGGGCGGCGAGGTTGGGGGCGGCTGTGGCTGAACGGGGCGGCTTCTCAAGAGGCGGCCCACTACCCCCACTAACGCCAACAGCACGCCCAGCCCCATCAGTTGCAGCCAGCCGTCACGCCGCGCCTGGGGGCGGATCTCGGGCAGGATGCCGGTATCGATTGCGCGCGCCTGGCTCTCTACATCTTCGGCCAAGATGTCGATGGCGCGGACCTGTTGGGTGGGGCTGCCGAAGGCGCCGGCGGTTGGCTCCGGCAGTACCGGACGCCACCCGGTCGGGTCAAAAAAATCGTAGCTGCCGACCATGCCATAAAGGCTAAAGCGCGTGGGGCGAGGCAGGTCGGTGGTGACGATAATGGTGTCGCCCTCAACTGCAAGCCGGGCATTTGCGCTGTCGGTGATATCGATCGGTTGGCCGGCTTCGATACCAGGCGCCAGTACCGTGAGACTTTCGCCCGTTATGCGTAGCGCATAGTTCCAGGTTACGCCGGGCGGGAGGCTCATCCCTGAGCCGGGCAGCAGGTTGCGCTCGCCTTCGGCGCCGGTATCGAGATAGAACTCGATAATCGGCAGCGAGAAGCCGTAAGGGAGATCCCAGGGGTTATTGAGCCGACCCATGGTTAGCCGTATCGAAAAGGTAGGGGTGTCGGGTACTTCGAGGAGCTGGGCGTCGAACACTCCCGGAGTGCGAAAGACGACATCGGTCGGCGGCAGCAGGTTGCCGTTGCCAAAAGCGTCGCCTACCGGGTCGTGGAGGGTCAGGAGGCTGGCGAGGATGAGGGCGTGAATCACACTGGCTCCAAAGAGGGATTGACGCGATGCTTGGCCGTTTTGGCATAACTTGCCAGCCACTCGGCCAGCTTGTAAGGATCGTGCTGCGCCCAGGGGCCGGGGCCGAGTAGCTGAAGTGTCACGAGGTCGATCTTGGCTCGAGCGAAATCGGTCTCATGCCAGCTCACTACCTCAGCCTGCTCGGTGCGGTAGCGCTCGAGCCGCGCTTCGTCGACCGGGGTGGTGTTGATGGCTACCACGTCCGGGTAGCGCCCCAGGTGCTGATGGATGGCGGCTACATGGTCCCAGGCGCTGAAGCCGTCGGTTTCGCCCGCTTCGGTCATGACGTTGCAGACGTAGACCAGCTTGGCGTTAGTCATCAGCAAGGCGCGGCGGCAGCCGGGGACAAGCAGGGGTGGGAGGGTGCTGGTGAACAGACTACCGGGCCCGAGCACTACCAGCTCGGCTGTTTCGATGGCGGCTACCACCTCTGGGACTACCGCGGGCTCGCTCGGCCTAATCAGCGCCCGCGCTGCCGGGCCGGGCACCGCGCGCACCTGGCTTTCGCCATGCACCCGCTCGCCGCTACGCTTGATGACCTCGAGCGAGACGGGTTCGGTGGTGACCGGATAGACCGCGCCACAGATGTTTAACAGCGAGTTGAGCACGCGGGCCGCCTGGGCAAAGTCGCCTTCGACCTCGGTTAAGGTAGTGATCAACAGGTTGCCGAAGGTGTGCCCTTCTAGCTCCGCCCCGCGGGTAAAGCGATACTCCAGCAGGCGGCTGACCTGTAGCTCATTATCTGACAGCGCGGCTAAGCAGTCACTGAGGTCGCCGGGCGCCGGCATACCGAAGGCGCTGCGGAGCCTTCCTGACGAGCCGCCGTCGTCGCTGACGGTGACAACCGCGGTGATATTGGAGGTCTGGAGCCTTAAGCCGCGCAGCAGGTTCGATAGGCCGGTCCCGCCGCCGATCGCCACCACGCGCGGGCCGCGAGCTAGCGACAGCCGCCGGTGCAACACCGCAGCAGCCTCATCGGGCTTGGGGAGCCAGTGCGACAGCAGCGAGCGGTTGAGCCTGCCGACTGCTGAGACGCTGATAGCTAGGCCCACTAGCGCGACTAAAGCGGCGACCCAGCCGCCGCTCTGGCGCCAAGCCGCACTGACCAGCCAGGCCTCGATGGGCGCGGCGATCTGGCCACGCACCTCTTCTAGCAGCCACAGCGTACCGGCGATGACCCCGACCAGCAGGATCACGGCGCCCAACACAGCCCGGGCGACATGCCGCTTGACCCCCATGCCGGGGGTGAGCCAGAGGCGAAAGTTGCTAAGTCGCCGCAAACGGCTCATGACCCCTCACTATGCTCGGCCAAGGCCGCAGCAACGTCGCGGTGTTCGGCATAGGTGGCAAAAGTGTCGGCGAGGTCGTGCATCAACCGCTCGGCCACCGCCACTGAACGGTGCTGGCCGCCGGTACAGCCGAGCGCTACGGTGTAGCTATTGCGTCCGCTAGTGGCGGCTTGGGCGGCGAGTAGCTTAACAAAGGCGCGCAGTTCGCTGTAAAAGGCTAACCCTTCAGGGCTGAAAACAAAGCTCTGCACAGCGGGGTGGCGGCCGTCTTGGCGCCGCAATTCCTCTTGGTAATAGGGGTTGGGCATACCGCGCAGGTCGAAGACGTTATCGGCATCGATCGGCACGCCGCGCTTAAAGCCGAACGAGACCAGGCGCAGCCGGAAGCTCCGCTCGCCGCCAAAGCGCTCCCATAACTCTTCGGTGAGCTGGCGCGCCGTGGTCTGTGAGGTATCGAGCACTACGTCGGCCATGGCCCGCAGCTCGCCTAAGACCTGCCGCTCGCGACCAATGTCGGCCGACAGCCCGGATTGCCCCAGAGGGTGGGTGCGCCGCGTGAAGTTATAGCGCCTGACCAGCACCTCATCGCTGGCGTCCAGAAATACTACTTCAGGGGTGATACCCGCTGCCAGCAGTGCAGCTAGCTGCTCCGGCAGGGTGCCGAGGTGGGCGCGGGTGCGCACATCGACACCGACCACCAGGCGGTTTTGCTGCAGCTGCTCCGTCTGGGTGATGAGGGGCAGCCAGAGTGGCGGCGGCACGTTATCCGCGGTGTAGTAGCCCAGGTCTTCGAGCGCCTGCAGGGCGGTGGTCTTGCCGGCGCCGCTCAAACCGGTCAGGATGACGAATCGCACACTACTCTCCAGGATCCCGCAGACAGGATACGCTTACGGCATTAAGGTTTGGTGACAAGGCTGACTGCTAACAGAGTGCCGTTACTCCGCACGATAGCTGCGTGAGACGACGACCAGATCAGCTCACCGGCCGCTACGACCAGCGAATTGCTCGGCAGGCGGGCCTTGATTACCGAAGTGTCGAGGTGAGGGCTCGAGCCGTAGCTGACACCGCTCACGGCGGGGAGGCGCTGAGTAGCGCCGGGGTTGGGACTGGGAGTAGCGAGCCAGCCAACTCCTTGAGTGACGCTCGGCTCGCGCTGCAACACCTGCCAGCCGCTGGCGGTATGGGCGATATAGCCTCGGTGTCCGGACAGCTCTACCCAGAAGACAACAGCCTCAGGCTGACTGCTATGGATGCCCCAGGAGCCCGGTTCGTTGAAGCCGAGATCGAAGCGGACGCAAGGCCGAGGTTCGGCTTGTTCGCTCATAGGCACCACTACGGCCTCTCGAGTAACCCCTGTCTTAAGGAGTGCGGCAGCGTTGGCGGCACCGTCGCTATCGATAAAACAACCTACCCGCACGCGGGCGTACTGGAGACCTTGGTTCATGGTGAACTCGTGATAAGCGTCAAACCCTAACTCGCGCAGCTCTGATACGACCTCGCTGGCTACCCGGAAGTCCCGGTAGGCGGCGATCTGAACGGTCCAGGGTTGGGCCAAGGCGGCAGTTAAGGCAAGCCAGACGGCTAGCAAGCATCCCAAACGTAACACCCGGCTATCATAGCAGCTCTGGGCACCATCACCCTAGTAGTCAAGTAGTCAAGTAGTCGAGAAGTGACACTCCCAATCCCCTGAAGTTGAACGCTCCAGTCTTTTTGTGACTCAGAGCATCCTAGCGATAAGCCGCTGGGCCTGCTCCTTGGTTAAGCCTAGCGGCCGGCGGGCAAGCGGACCGCCTTCGTGCAGAACCTGTTCCCGCTGCTCGAGCGTGTCTCTACCCTTAAACTGGTAGAAAAGCCCGGTATAGATGGTGTCGCCCCAGACCATCGCCTTTTCGCAGGCCGCCTTCCAGTCGCTGGGATCGTGTCCTTCGTCCTCGAGCCTTTTTACGCGCTGCCGGAAAAACGGGTAGTCGTTGTCGTGATTGAAGGTCACGCATGGGCTGAAGACGTCGATGAGCGCGAAGCCTTTATGCTGAATCGCCTTGACCATCAGCTCGACGAGGTGCTTGGCGTCGCCGCTGAAGCCGCGGGCCACGAAGGTGGCGCCGTTCATGACGGCCGCCGTGAGCGGGTTGGCCGGCCGCTCGACGCTGCCATAAGGGGTGCTCTTGGTTTTCATCCCCTCGCGGCTGGTGGGGGAAACCTGGCCGGTGGTCAGGCCGTAAATCTGGTTGTCCATGACGATGTAGGTGAGGTTCACATTGCGCCGTGCAGTGTGAGCGAGGTGGTTCCCGCCGATGCCGTAGCCGTCGCCGTCGCCGCCGGTGACGACGACCGTCAGCTCATGATTGGCAAGTTTCGCGCCCGTTGCGACCGGCAGCGACCGGCCGTGCAGGCTATGCACGCCGTAGGCGTTGAAAAAGCCGGGTAAGTTCGACGAGCAGCCGATGCCGCTGACGACAAGCAGCTCGTGCGGCTTGAGCGCCAGCTCCGCGCAGGCTCGTTGTAGGCAGTTCAAGACCCCGTAGTCGCCGCAACCTGGGCACCAGTCGGGATCGACTTTACCTTTGAACTCCTTGGCGGTTAGCGGGGCAGGGTTGGTAATGGTCATGCTGTCTCCCTTCACAGGCGATTCAAGATTCAAGGTTTAAGATTAAAGATTTTCCTTGAATCTTGAATCTTCAACCTTCAATCTCCAATCTCCCTAAACCACGACCTCTTGATAGGGCACATATCTGTCCGTCTTGCCCTCGATGATGGCCCGAACACCCTCGGCGACGTGGTGCGGCATGAACGGCTCGCCGTCGTACTTGCGAATGTGGCCGTGCGCTTTGATGCCGGTCTCGCTGCGCAAGTAGCGGGCGAACTGGCCGGAATAGTTGTTTTCGACGACGATGACGCGCTTGGACCCCGACAGGATGGCGGTGACGGCATCGGCGTGGAAGGGGAGGATCCACTTGATCTGAAGGTGATTGGCGCTGACTCCCTGATCCTTAAGCTGGCTGGTGGCCTCGCGGATGACGCCGTAGGTCGAGCCCCAGCCGACCAGGGTGACGTCGGCGTCTTCGGGACCCTCAAGCTCCGGGGGAGGCACGTCCTTGGCGACATACTGAAACTTGCGCGCGCGCTTCTCGACCATCTTGCGGCGCTTGTGCGGATTGGTGAATTCGTCGCTGATCAGGACGCCGTCTTCGTCTTGCTCGTCACTGGCGGCGACATAAACGTAACCTTCGGTGCCGGGGAGGGCGCGCGGCGAAATGCCCGTTTCGGTGTCGGCGTAGCGCTTGTAACCGCTCCCCTCACGGGTCGCGGGATCGGCCAAGCTGCCGTCCGGCGCGGCTCTGGGTTCGG
>Ga0207951_100751_pt1 | contig 14123 bp, 11 predicted proteins | sample Subbio12Aug_8Bad_FD_184830 | JGI IMG/M metagenome (GOLD analysis project Ga0207951, IMG submission 184830) | Serpentinite rock and fluid subsurface biosphere microbial communities from McLaughlin Reserve, California, USA - CR12Aug_8Bad (SPAdes) | ecosystem: Environmental > Terrestrial > Deep... | reverse complement strand
GCCACCTACTGCGTTTGAAACAAAGGAGTCAAAACCCAGAAAACCAACCCCAACCTACAATCAATGCGCGCAACACCGACCCGGTCACGTTCACCGGAATCACCGGTCACGATCGCCGGAATACGCACAAGGGCGGCACCTCGCTGTCCAAGGTTTATCGCATCATCGATCGGTTTTCTGAGGACGTCGATCTCACCTACGACATCCGGGAACTGGCCGCCGACCTCCTGAAGCAAGGCAACCCCATTCCAGACTCAGCCAGCCTAGAAAAAAAGATCAGCAACGCGGTACGCCGCCGCCTGCCCATCTGGATCGAAGCGGCGGTCAAGCCGGTCATCGCCGCCGCATTGGGTCAAGCGGGGCTGCAAGCGAACCTGACGCTGGCAGGCCCAAACAAGGACAAGCTGATCTTGGTTTATCGGCCAGTCAAAACGGGAACCGGATATTCAGCGCCCACGATCCAACTGGAGTTTGGTGCCCGCGCCACGGGCGAGCCGCACCACGTGCAGCCAGTGGCTTGCGACATTGCGCCCGCCATTGAAGGGGTCACTTTCCCGGTTGCCCATCCCCTGGTGCTGGCGGCCGAGCGCACCTTCTGGGAAAAGGCCACCGCTGCCCACGTGTATTGTTTGCAGGGGCGGTTGCGTGGCGAGCGCTATTCACGGCACTGGTACGACTTGGCCGCCATCGCAACAACGCCGCACTTCGCTGCAGCCTGCACTGACCAAGCGCTGGCTCAGGCCGTTGCAAAACACAAATCGGTGTTCTTCGTCGAGAAAGATGCCGCTGGAGCCAAGATCGACTACTTCGCCGCCACCTGCGGACAGTTGCAGCTCATCCCTAAAGGCGAACCGTTGAAGGCGCTGGAAAACGACTACGCTGCAATGCTGAATGATGGTCTGCTGGCGCTAAACCAGCCGAGCTTTGCCGACATCATCCAGCAGTGCCGCGGCCTGCAGGACGAAGCCAACCACCAAGCCAGCCGGGGTGCACGAACCAAGCCACCGGCTTGAGCAGCTGGTTGATCTCATGGGGTTGGGGCGCTTGGGGCAGTTGGCCGATTTCTGTCCGCGCAGCGGACGGCGTGAGGCCGGCTGCCCCCAGCGCCCCAGCCCCTACCCCCATCCAGGGAGGAAATCGGGGGCCAACCACGATTTCCCCGAAGCGGCCACTTTGCTACTTTGGGCTGACACTCACAGTGCCCCAGCCCAGCTGGAACACTATACAATCTTCGAAGGAACTGAAAGGATGGCTGCACCCATGCGCAGATCGATCCCGCCACACCCTTTCGCGACTTGCGTCCAGCGGGCTTCGTCTCCACACAAGATGCCGAGCCTGAAAGCTCGCCTGAGTATTTGAGTTGCAGGCGGTTAGGATTCAAGTGCTAGAAATTTTGGCGAGGGCAGACGAGCTGGCAAACACTACTCGAGCACAGCAATCTAAATACCAACTGAAGCGTACTGATCATTCGCCTGGTGATTGATGTGGCCGCTTAACTCAGGCGTTAGCCGTTTCGAATGAACGCAGAGACTTGGCACACCGACTTCAACCCTCAAAAGTTCCTTAGCCGCGTGAGATTGGCACAACTCATCGAGCGGAATGAGGCGTACAACGAGAGTTCGGTCACTGATGCAAAATCACCCTGCATTTTCTGCGGAAAGGAATCCTCATGCGGTATTTATCTAAACGATAAAACTTTCCTATGCCAGCAGTGTTATTCCGAGGTGGCTTTGATTGCTTACCCAGAAAAATATGAAGCGCTTCGACGGCAGTTCGTTATTTCACGAGAAGCAAGGTGTCTTGCATGGGAGTGTTTTGCAGAAAAGTTCGAGCACAAATCTGAAAAAAGTAGTCTGGTATTTTGGGGTTTGACTTCTCTTCTCCTGGCGCCGCTCAATCTAACATTTCTGGTATTGACCACCATTCTACTCGTTATCGGGTACGCAAAAAATGTTGCAGACCAACGCAAGACCGATAGGTGGCTTGCTCGCAAATCGGCATGGGAACAGGCCAATCCAGAACCGCTAGAGCCAGAGCTAAAACACTTCCACGATCCAAGTGCTCACTTAACCGAGAAAGACCGACTGGTCTTAAAAATATTCAACAACTGGCCCGGCTATCCGCCGTTTTGGACGTACCTCAGAGCAGTCGTTATCAACCGAGATTCCAATAGGTGCCAAGTAACAGGGTGCCCGTCACGATTAGGGCTTCACGTGCACCACATACGCCCGGTCTCCATGGGCGGATCACATACACCGGACAATCTAGTTTCGCTATGCGACTTTCATCACGCACTAGAGCCTGAAAAGGGGCATGAAAGAATTTGGAGAGACATAAAGACAAGATATTTCACGCTTGTTTGCAGCCACGAAAGAAGCAACCGTGCACTTCCTGGAACCCATGCTGTTCGAACCCACTTGAGGCGGCTTCAGTTGGTCACGATGGACGAATTGCGAGAATTGACAAATACATACGGATTCCATTGTCCAACTTGCAGCGAACCCAAGATCAAATTCTCTCTATTCGCCGATAAAAACATCATCAGGGTTGAGTGTCCAAACTGCAATAAATCAACTGAAGGCGCCCAGCAACTTACGGAGGAAACGGGGCCTATGCTGGCAGAGATACTCGCCGTTTCACGTAACAAAGGCAGATGGAAAGCGCGCTGGGATATGCTCGCAGAACGGAAAGGTGCTACGTGGGGCGCATGGAGTGGACAGGCAGTTTCGGCAAAGAGAAAGGAGCACAAGGATAAAGTTGAAGCGAGAGCGTCGGCCCTGTCATGCCCCAAATGCGGTTCACCCATGAAACTCGTAAGACCTCGCCCGACGGATACGTGGAAAACTTTCTGGGGTTGCACTCAATACAGTGTCACTGGCTGCAAGGGGAGCGCCAAGTATGTCGCAACAAAGGGCTGACACTTCGTTCCTCGGGTCGCTGCGCGATAAATCTACTACGTAGCACGCTCGGGTATTAGACGGCTCAAGCTGGGCGTTTCGCGATGTGTCGTGTCGGTGTCGCCTTGATGTCGTGCTCGTGTCGTGGCGTGCTTTGATCAACTGCTGTAACCTGTGCTGCGTGACGACAAGGACTTCTTATGAACATTCAAAAATTGCGCCTGCAACGTGGTTGGTCTCAACAACAACTCGCTGAACTGAGCGGGCTTAGCGCCCGTACTATTCAGCGACTCGAGAACGGGCAGCCAGCCAGTACGGAGTCCTTGAAATCACTGGCGTCGGTCTTCGAGATCGACTTCTCCACTCTCACCAGTGAGCAAAACATGAGCACGCACAGCAATTCACAGCAGGATGAACAACTGGCACTTGCCAAGGTACGTAAGATCAAAGGCTTCTATTTTCACTTGGTGCAGTACGTGGTCGTCATCAGCGTGCTGGCTGTTATCAACCTCATTATGCATCCATCCAACTTGTGGTTTTTCTGGCCTGCATTTGGTTGGGGTGTCGCCATCTTGGCGCATGCTGCAGCCACATTTGAGTTAATCCCATTTTTCGGTGCCAAGTGGGAGCGAAAGCAAGTAGAAAAACAGTTGGGGCGTCCATTGTGAAGAAAAAATCGGGTTCAATCCACCATTTTCTCGCTCTGGGCTGGCGGCGGCAGACCAGTCGGTATAAAAGTTACCCGCCGGTTTGAGGATACGTGTCGCATCCCCGATGATTGCATAAACTCCAAGCGTCATCTGTTGCTCATCGCTGGGTCCGCTGGTTGACCTCATGGTGCTGGGGCGCTGGGGGCAGTTGGCCGATTTTTGGCCGCGCAGCGGACGGCATGAGGCCGGCTGCCCCCAGCGCCCCAGCCCCTACCCCACCGACGCACCGCCCCCGCCTCACGCAGCACAGGCCTCCCCCCACCGCCTCGCCACCAGCCAGCTAAAATGGCCCCCTTCCTGCGGCCATCGCGCCCCCACCCTGCGCTCCTACACAACCATGACCTCCCCGCACCTGCACCCCATGCTCAACGTGGCCATCAAGGCCGCGCGCGCTGCCGGCAACCTGATCAACCGCGCCGCGCTCGACATCGAAGCGGTGCGCGTATCGGCCAAGCAAACCAACGACTACGTCACCGAAGTTGACCAAGCGGCCGAGCAAGCCATCATCGCCACCCTGCACGAGGCCTACCCCGACCACGGCCTGTGGGCTGAAGAATCGGGCCGGCGCGAGGGCAAGGGGCGCGACCGCGCCTTCGTCTGGATCATCGACCCGCTCGATGGCACCACCAACTTCATCCACGGCTTTCCGGTCTATTGCGTCAGCATTGCGCTGCAGGTGCACGGCAAGCTCGAGCAGGCCGTGATCTACGACCCCACGCGCAACGACCTCTTTACCGCCACCCGCGGCCGCGGCGCCTACCTCAACGAGCGCCGCATCCGCGTCGCCAAGCGCACCCAGTTGAGCGACTGCCTAGTGAGCACCGGCTTTCCGTTTCGGCCCGGCGACTCGCTGTCGCACTTCATGCAGATGCTGGGCGAGGTGATGCCCAAAGTGCGCGGGGTGCGCCGCCCCGGCTCGGCCGCGCTCGACCTGGCCTACGTGGCCGCGGGCTTTACCGACGGTTTTTTCGAGACCGGCCTGAGCCCCTGGGACGTGGCCGCCGGCGCGCTGCTGGTGACCGAAGCCGGCGGTCTGGTGGGCAACTTCAGCGGTGAAGCCGATTTTCTGGAGCAACGCGAATGCCTGGCCGCCAACCCGCGCATCTACGGCCAACTGGTCAGCCTGCTGCACGGCCACAGCCGGATTGCGCCACCTGCGCCCAAACCCAGCCCGGCCAGCCCAGCCTGACCCGAAGAATCTCGGTTTCCAGCCACCCAAGGCTTGCAGCGAGCGCAGGCGGAGCCGGCGGCGCCACCTAGCCCGCTGGCCAGTGCACCGCAGGCAGTTGTTCGTAGCCCGGGCGCGCCAGCAGATAGCCTTGCATGTAGGGCACGCCCATGCCGCGCAGGGTCTCGAATTCGGCGATGGTCTCGATGCCTTCGGCCACGACTTCGATTTGCAGCGCTTGGCAGACCCCCAGAATGCCGCGCACGATCGCTTGGCGCACCTCGTCGCTGTCGATGCGGCGCGTGAGCTCCATGTCGAGCTTGATCAGGTCGGGCTGAAACTCGGCCAGCAGGTTCAGGCCCGAGTAGCCGGCACCAAAGTCGTCGATGGCGGTCTTGAAGCCTTGGCGCTTGTACTCTTTGATGATGCGCTTGAGGTGCTCTTTATCGACCAAGCGCTCGTTTTCGGTGACTTCAAAAATCAGTTGCTCGGTCGGGAAGCCGTATTGTTGCGCCGCCAGCAGCGTGGCGCGGATGCAGGTGGCGGCCTCATAGACCGCGTTGGGCATGAAATTGATGCTCAGTCGCGCCGTTAGCCCCAAGCGCGCCGCCAGCTCGACCGCCTTGACGCGGCAGGTTTGGTCAAAGAGGTAGCGGTTGTCGTCGTTGACACGATCCAGCACCTCGGCCGCCGAGCCGCCGGCTTGCGCCCGCACCAAGGCTTCGTAGGCATAGACCTGCTGCGTGCGCGCATCGACGATGGGCTGAAAAGCCATGCTGAAATCAAAGTCCAGCGGCGTACGGTCTTGGCACAGGCGGCAGTCAGGTGGCTTTGGAGTCAAATCTTGCATGGTGAATATCTTACACATCCTGCAGGGCAGCGTCAAAGCAGATGCGACAGCCCACCCAGCCGCTGCGCTCGGGGGGCGGGCCCCACACCTTCGATTCTGACCGCCCAGCGCCACACCGCCTTGGCTGCGCACGCTTGCAGGCAAAATCGGCCCCCATGAGCACCCCCCACCCTTTGGCCGCCAGCGCCGCCGACGCCTCGACTAAGCCCGGCGCATCCAGCGCATCGGCCAGCACAGCCGCCACAGCCGCCAGCGCCGCCGAGCTCAGCGCGCACACGCCCATGATGCGCCAGTACCTCGCGCTCAAGGCCCAGCACCCCGACGCCTTGCTGTTTTACCGCATGGGCGATTTTTACGAGCTGTTCTACGAAGACGCGCACAAGGCCGCGCGCCTGCTCGACATCACCCTGACGCGGCGCGGCCAGTCGGCCGGCGAGCCGATCCCCATGGCCGGCGTTCCCTTTCACTCGGCGCAAAACTACCTGGCGCGGCTGCTCAAGCAGGGCGAGTCGGTGGCCATTTGCGAGCAAGTGGGCGACCCAGCCACGGCCAAGGGGCCGGTCGAGCGCCAGGTGCTGCGCGTGCTCACGCCCGGCACCCTGACCGAGGCCGAGCTGCTGCCCGACAAGGCCGAGCCGGTGCTGCTGGCGCTGCACTGGGGGCCGCGCCAGACGCTGGGCCTGGCGTGGCTCAACCTCACGCTGGGCGAGCTGCAGCTGGCGCAGTGCCGCAGCGACGAGCTGCCCACTTGGGCGGCACGCATCGGGCCCAGCGAGCTGCTCTACAGCGCCGATTTGGCCGACGCCAGCACCCGCGAGCTGCAGGAGCTGCAGCGCCAGTGGCCGGCTCTGGCAGGAGGCACGGGCGCGGCCGGGCCAGCACGCCTGAGCCTAGCGGCGCGCCCGGCCTGGGCCTTCGACAGCGCCTTGGGGCTGCGCAAGCTGTGCGCGCAGTTGCAAGCCGCCAGCTTGGCCGGCTGGGGCGCGCAAGATTTGCCGCTGGCCCATGCGGCCGCCTCGGCGCTGCTGGACTATGCCGAGCACACCCAAGGGCGGGCGCTGGCGCACCTGGCCACCCTGCGTGTGGCGCGGCCCGACGAACTGATCGAGCTGCCCCCCAGCACCCGGCGCAACCTTGAGCTGACCCAGACCCTGCGCGGCGAACCCAGCCCAACGCTGTTTGCGCTGCTCGACACCTGCCAGACCGGCATGGGCAGCCGGCTGCTGCGGCGCTGGCTGCTGGAGCCGCCGCGCAACCGCACGCCGGCCCTCGAGCGCCTGCAAGCCATCGGCGTCCTGCGCGAGCACCTGCAGCAGCCGCTGCGCCAGGCGCTGGCCGGGTCGGCCGACGTGGAGCGCATCGCGGCGCGGCTGGCGCTGCGCCAGGTGCGCCCGCGCGAACTGGCTGGCCTGACGCAGACGCTGCAGCGCGCCGCCGTGCTGGCGCAGCTGCTGCAAGGCAGCGCGGTGCCGCAGCCGGACCGCACCGCCCCGGAGGCCGAATCAGAGGCTGAGAGGCAATTGAGCTTGGCGCGTCAAGGCGGGCATGAAAGCCTCTCAGCCCTACTGACCCGGGTAGCGCAGCACCTGATTGCGCCACCGGGCTGCGCCGACCTGCTGCAGCGCGCCCTGCTGCCCGAACCGGCGGCGCAGCTGCGCGAAGGCGGCGTGATCAACCACGGCCACGACGCCGAGCTCGATGGCTTGCGCGCCCTGCAGTCCAACTGCGACGCCTTTTTGCTCGAGCTCGAGGCGCGCGAGCGCGCGCGCAGCGGCATCGCCAACCTGCGCGTGCAGTACAACAAGGTGCACGGCTTTTACATCGAAATCACCCAAGGCCAGCTCGACCGGGTGCCCGCCGACTACCGGCGCCGCCAGACCCTGAAAAACGCCGAGCGCTTCATCACTCCAGAGCTCAAGGCCTTTGAAGACCAGGTGCTGAGCGCCCAAGAGCGCGCCCTAGCACGCGAGAAATGGCTCTACGAGGCGCTGCTGGAGCAGCTGCAACCGCACTTGAGCGCGCTCACCGAGCTGGCGCGCGCGCTGGCCACGCTCGACGCCCTGTGTGCGCTGGCCGAGCGCTCGCTCACGCTCGACTGGTGCGCGCCCGAGTTCAGCCTCGAACCCGGCATCGAAATCCGCGCCGGCCGCCACCCGGTGGTGCAGGCGCGACTGGCCGAGAGCCACACCGCCTTCACCCCCAACGACACCGTGCTCGGCCCCAAGGCGCGCTTGCAGATCGTCACCGGCCCGAACATGGGCGGCAAATCCACCTACATGCGCCAAGTGGCGCTGATCGCGCTGCTGGCCAGCATGGGCAGCTACGTGCCGGCGCAGCGCTGCCGCTTGGGGCCGCTGGACGCCATCCACACCCGCATCGGCGCCGCCGACGATCTGGCCAACGCCCAGTCCACCTTCATGGTCGAGATGAGCGAGGCGGCGCAGATCCTGCACCGCGCCAGCGCGCACAGCCTGGTGCTGATGGACGAGATCGGCCGCGGCACCTCGACCTTCGACGGCTTGGCGCTGGCCAGCGCCATCGCCAGCCACCTGCACGACAAGGTGCGCGCCTGCACCCTGTTTGCCACCCACTACTTCGAGCTCACCCGCTTCCCGGCCGAGCACGCCGCCGCGCTCAACGTGCACGTGAGCGCGGTCGAAAACGGGCGCGAGATCGTGTTTTTGCACCAGATCGAGCCCGGCCCAGCCAGCCGCAGCTACGGCGTGCAGGTGGCGCGGCTGGCCGGTGTGCCCGCCGCCGTGCTGCTGCACGCGCGCCAGCTCTTGCACGCACTCGAGGCGCACAGCGCAGCAGCGCAGGCGCAGCTCGACCTGTTTGCCAGCGCGCCCGAACCCCTGCCGGAGCCGGAGCCGGAGCCCACCCCCGAACCCGAACCCGCGCACAGCGCCGTCATCGACGCACTGCGTCACCTCGACCCCGACGCCCTGAGCCCGCGCGAGGCGCACGCCGCGCTCTACAGGCTGCGCCAGCTTTTGGGTTGAGGGGGCTGCACTTGGATATGCCAACCCAGTGTGGACGCTGAGCCAGCGAGCTGCGCTAAGATGTACGCCAATCCAGCACCCAGGCTAGGAGCCACGCCCCATGACTGCCGTCAACGTCACCACACTGCGTCAGCACCTGCCCGCCTACCTCAAGCAGGTGCAACAGGGGCATGAACTCAGCATCACGCTGCATGGCAAGACCATTGCCCGACTGGTGCCCGAAGGCGCGGCGCTGGCGCGCGAGGCGGCCCGCAAGCGCCTCGAGGCAGTGCGTGGGCGCATGATCATCGGTGACGTGCTCGGCCCAAGCGGCGCCCACTGGAGCGCCGATGGCGATCATCTGTGATACCCACGTCCTGCTGTTTTTGGTTGACCAGCCGCAGCGCTTGTCGCAACGCGCACGCGCTGCCCTAGAACACGCCCAAAACAGCGCTGGCTTAGCCTGTGCCGACATCAGTTTATGGGAAATCGGCATGCTCTATGCTCGAGGGCGCATCAACCCGCACGCCGGGCTAACGCTCGATGACTATCTGAGCGATCTTGTTTTGGCGCTTGAGCTTCATGTGTTGCCGATTACGCCCAAAATTGCCGCACTGGCCCAAGACCCGCGCTTTAACCACGGCGACCCAGCTGACCGCCTGATCGCTGCTACCGCCCTCGTGCACGAACTGCCGTTGGTGAGCGCCGACACCCAGCTGCAGCGCTTACCGGGCCTGCAATGTATCTGGTAGGCGCAGCGCAAGCTAAAATCAGCTCTACAGTACTGTGCCCGCACCCTAGGAGTTATCGATGAGCCCTGCCGCTGCCGCTTTTGACTTTGAACAAGCCCGCTTCAACATGATCGAGCAGCAGATTCGGCCTTGGGAAGTGCTCGATGCGCGGGTGTTGCAGCTGCTGGGCCAGCTCAAGCGCGAAGATTTCGCCCCCGCCCCCTACCGCTCGCTGGCGCTGGCCGATGTCGAAATCCCGCTGTGCCAGCCGGCGGTCGAAGGCGCGTGCATGCTGGCGCCCAAGATCGAGGCCCGTGCGCTGCAAGACCTGGCCCTGCAAGACACCGACACCGTGCTCGAAATCGGCACCGGCTCCGGCTACATGGCCGCGCTCATGGGCCGCCTGAGCGCGCGCGTGCTGAGCTTGGAGATCGACCCGGTGCTGGCCGAGCAGGCACGCCACAACCTGCGCGCCGCCGGCATCGACAACGTCGAGGTGCGCTGCGCCGACGCCGCCGCCCAGCGCTGCACCGCCTGCGGCAGCAACGCCCCCTACGATGCCATCGTGCTCAGCGGCTCGGTGGCCGAGGTGCCTGCTGATCTGCTGGCCCTGCTCAAGACCGGCGGGCGCCTGTTCGCCATCGTCGGCCAGGAGCCGATCATGCGCGCCACCCTGGTGCGCCGCACCGGCCCAGCCAGCTACTACACCGAGCAGCCGTGGGACACCGTGGCCCCGCGCCTGCGCGGTTTCCCCGAAGCCTCGAGTTTCCAGTTTTGACGCGCCTGTGGCCATGTACACATCGTGGCGCGCCCGCGCCGGCACTTTGCGCATAGCACCGGTGGCCTGCGCCTTGGCTGGCTTGCTGGCCGGCCTGTTGACGGTCGGCAGCGCCCAAGCCCAGAACCTGCCTGAGCTCTTTGCCGCCGCACGCGCCCACGACGCCAGTTTTGTGGCTGCGCTTGCCCAGTTCGAGGCCGACCGCGCCCGCGCCGCCCAAGCCCAGGCCGGCGTGCGCCCCAGCGTGGCCCTGAGCGGCGGCGCGCAGTGGACGCACCGCGACACCAGCCTGCCCGGCCCCACACTTGCCTTCAACCAGCAGCAACTCACCCTAGGCGCCAGCCAGCCGCTGTTTCGCCCGGCCAACCAGCTGGCGCTGCAACAGGCGCAATGGGCCTTGCAGGCGGCGCAGGCGCGCTTGCAGAGCGCCGAGCAAGACCTGATCGTGCGCACCGCCCAAGCCACCTTCGACGTGCTGGCGGCGCAAGACCGGCTGCGCTTCATCGAAGCGCAACAGCAAGCCGTGGCCGAGCAGCTCGCCGCCGCACGGCGCATGTTTGAAGTGGGCGCCACCACCGTCACCGACGTGCGCGAGGCGCAAGCGCGCTTCGACCTCGTGCGTGCGCAGCAGATCGCGGCCGCCAACGAGCTGCAGGTGAACCAGCTGGCGCTCGAGCAACTGGTCGGGCGCAGCCCGGTGCGCCCGTGGCAGCTGCCCGAAGGCGTGGCCCTGCCCGCACTGCCGGGTTTGCCGGGTGCCCCTGCTGCTACCGCCACCACCCTAGCCGCCGGCCTTGGCGCGACACCCGCCCCAGCCGCATCGCCCACCACCGCCCTGCCCAGCTGGGTCGAGCGCGCGCAAACCGCACACCCTGTGCTGCGCCAGGCCGAGGCCGGCTTGCAGATCGCCGAACTCGAGGTGCAGCGGGCGCAGGCCGCGCGCGGCCCCACCGTCGATGCCACGGCCCAGCTGCAGCTCGCACGCAGCCCCAACCCGGCCCTGCCCGCCAGCGGCCACGTGCGCCAGCGCGACGCCAGCGTTGGCATCCAGTTCAACCTGCCGCTCTACAGCGGCGGCGCGCTGCAAAACCGCATCGTCGAAGCCGTGGCCCTGCACACCCGCGCCCGCGCCGAGCTCGACGCAGCCCAGCGCAGCGTCACCCAAGCCACGCGCAGCGCCTACCTCGGCGTGGCCTCCGGCATCGGGCAGGTGCAGGCGCTGCAAGCCGCGCAAGCCTCCAGCCAGAGCGCGCTGGAGGCCAACCGGCTCGGCCTCGAAGTCGGGGTGCGCATCAACCTCGACGTGCTCAACGCCCAAAGCCAGCTCTTTGACACCAAAACCCAGCTGGCGCGCGCCCGCTACGGGGTGCTGCTGGGCACCCTGCGCCTGCGCCAAGCCAGCGGCGTGCTCAGCGCCGACGATCTGCAGCCCATCGCCGCGCTGCTGCGGGCACCACAGCCCAACCACTAGGCGAGGCGGGCGGGGGCCCCCCCACCATAAGCCGCTAAAGCCCCCTCACTGCGCCAGCTGCTTCCAAGTCTCGATCACGGTGTCGGGGTTGAGCGAGATCGAGCCGATGCCCTGCTGCAGCAGCCAGCGCGCAAAGTCGGGGTGGTCGCTCGGGCCTTGGCCGCAGATGCCGATGTACTTGCCCTGCGCACGGCAGGCCTGAATGGCTTGCGCGATCAGCGCCGTCACCGCCGGGTCGCGCTCGTCGAAGTCTTGCGCCAGCAGCTCGAGCCCAGAATCGCGGTCCAGCCCCAGGGTGAGCTGGGTCAGGTCGTTGGAGCCGATCGAAAAGCCGTCGAAATACTGCAAAAACTGCTCGGCCAAAATGGCGTTGCTAGGTATTTCGCACATCATGATCAGCTTGAGGCCATTGACGCCGCGCTGCAAACCAAAGCTGGCCAGCAGCTCCACCACCTGCTCGGCCTGCTTGAGGGTGCGCACGAAGGGCACCATCACCTGCACGTTGTCCAGCCCCATGGGCTCGCGCACGCGCCGGATGGCCTCGCACTCCATGGCAAAGGCCTCGCCAAAGTCGGCGCTCAGGTAGCGCACCGCGCCCCTGAAGCCCAGCATCGGGTTTTCTTCGTCGGGCTCGTAGCGGCTGCCGCCCACCAGTTTGCGGTACTCGTTGCTCTTGAAGTCGCTCAAGCGCACGATCACCGGCTTGGGCCAGAAGGCGGCGGCGATGGTGGCCACGCCCTCGGCCACTTTGTCCACATAAAAGGCGCGCGGGCTGGCGTGGCCGCGAGCCACGGATTCGACTGCCTTCTTCAGGTCGGGGTCGATCTGCGGGTAGTCGAGGATCGCCTTCGGGTGCACGCCGATGTTGTTGTTGATGATGAACTCGAGCCGCGCCAGCCCCACGCCGGCGTTGGGAATCTGGGCAAAGTCGAAAGCCAGCTGCGGGTTGCCCACGTTCATCATGATCTTCACGTCGAGCTCGGGCATGGTGCCGCGCTGCACTTCAGAGATTTCGGTCTCCAGCAGGCCGTCGTAGATGCGGCCGGTGTCGCCCTCGGCGCAGCTCACGGTCACCAGGGTGCCGTCCTTGAGCGCCTCGGTGGCGTCGCCGCAGCCGACCACGGCCGGGATGCCGAGCTCGCGCGCGATGATGGCGGCGTGGCAGGTGCGCCCGCCGCGGTTGGTGACGATGGCGCTGGCGCGCTTCATCACCGGCTCCCAGTTCGGGTCGGTCATGTCGGTCACCAGCACGTCGCCGGGCTGCACCTGGTCCATCTCGCTGATGTGCTGCACCAGGCGCACCGGCCCGGTGCCGATTTTTTGCCCGATGGCGCGCCCTGTGGCCAGCACCGCGCCCTGGCCCTTGAGCTGGTAGCGCAGCTCCACCTGGCCGGCGGCTTGGCTCTTGACGGTTTCCGGGCGCGCTTGCAGGATGTAGATCTGGCCGTCGAGCCCGTCTTTGCCCCACTCGATGTCCATCGGGCGGCCGTAGTGGCGCTCGATCACCAGCGCGTAGTGGGCCAACTGCAGCACCTCGGCCTCGCTCAGGCTGTAGCGGTTGCGCTGCTCCACCGGCACCTCGATGGTCTGCACCAGCTTGCCGCTGCGCGCTTTTTGCTCGGGCGTGGCAAACACCATCTGCAACAGCTTGGAGCCCAGGTTGCGCCGAATCACGGCCTGCTTGCCGGCTTGCAGCATCGGTTTGTGGACGTAGAACTCGTCTGGGTTCACCGCCCCTTGCACCACGGTTTCGCCCAGCCCGTAGCTGCTGGTGATGAACACCACGTCTTCGAAGCCCGATTCGGTGTCGATGGTGAACACCACGCCGGCCGCGCCCAAGTCGGAGCGCACCATGCGCTGCACCCCGGCCGAGAGCGCCACCTCGGCGTGCGCAAAACCCTTGTGCACGCGGTAGCTGATGGCGCGGTCGTTGTAGAGGCTGGCAAAGACCTCTTTGATTTTGTGCAGCACCGCGTCGATGCCGTGCACGTTCAAAAAGGTTTCCTGTTGCCCGGCAAAAGAGGCGTCGGGCAAGTCTTCGGCCGTGGCCGACGAGCGCACCGCATAACTGGCGTGGCTGCTGGCGCCATCGAGCTGCGCAAAGGCGGCGCGGATGGCCTGCTCGAGCGCCGCCGGCAAGGGCTGCGCCTCGACCATGGCGCGGATTTCGGCCCCGCACTGCGCCAGCGCGCGCACGTCGTCGGTGTCGAGCGCGTCGAGCTTGGCCTGGATGCGCTGGTGCAGCCCGTCGGCGGCTAAAAATTGCCGGAACGCGTGCGCCGTGGTGGCAAAACCGGTGGGCACGCGCACGCCTTGCGGCAGTTGCGAGATCATCTCGCCGAGGCTGGCGTTTTTGCCGCCTACGGCCTCGACGTCGGTCATTCTGAGGTGCTCGAACGGCACGACCAGGGCGGTCGGGTCAAACAGTTGCGACATGATGCAGGGCTCCAAAGTTAAAAATCGGTCACCCGCCCACGGCTGGCCGCAGCGCGCAGCGTGCGGCGCGCGGCTGGCCGGGCGCTGGCGTGCACAGCCCG
>Ga0207951_100750_pt1 | contig 14145 bp, 13 predicted proteins | sample Subbio12Aug_8Bad_FD_184830 | JGI IMG/M metagenome (GOLD analysis project Ga0207951, IMG submission 184830) | Serpentinite rock and fluid subsurface biosphere microbial communities from McLaughlin Reserve, California, USA - CR12Aug_8Bad (SPAdes) | ecosystem: Environmental > Terrestrial > Deep... | reverse complement strand
GCGGTTTTCGGCAGTTTTTGCGCGGCACGCACACGCTCGTCTTTTTGCGCCGACAGGCAGCGGGCGAACACCGATTCGCCGATCAGGGTGAGCGGAATACCCAGGTGCAGCGCATCGATGCCAGTCCATTTGCCGGTGCCTTTCTGGCCTGCGGTATCGAGAATCTTGTCCAGCAGCGGTTTGCCATCGTCATCGTTGTACGCCAGGATGCTGGCGGTGATTTCGATCAGGTAGGAATTCAGCTCGCCACGGTTCCAGTCGGCAAAAATGGCGTGCATTTCGTTCGCGCTGAGGCCCAGGCCGTCCGACAACAATTGATACGCTTCGCAGATCAATTGCATGTCGCCGTATTCGATGCCGTTGTGCACCATTTTGACGTAGTGACCGGCACCGTTATCACCCACCCATGCGCAGCACGGTACGCCGTCAACCTGAGCGCTGATGGCCTGGAAAATGGGCTTGACCGCTGGCCAGGCTGCCGGATTGCCGCCGGGCATGATAGCCGGGCCGTGGCGGGCACCTTCCTCGCCGCCGGAAACGCCGGTGCCGATGTAAAGCAGGCCTTTGTCCTTCAAATACTGGGTGCGACGACTGGTATCGGTGAACAAGGAGTTGCCGCCGTCGATGATGATGTCGCCGGGCGACAGCAAGGGCAGCAGGTCGTCTATGTATTGATCGACCACCGAGCCTGCCTTGACCATCAGCATGATTTTGCGCGGCGATGCCAGGCTGTCGACTAGCGCCTGCAAAGTATGGCTGCCAACGATGTCGGTAGCGTGCGCAGGCCCTGCCAGAAACTCGTCGACTTTACTGGCGGTGCGGTTGTAAACCGCCACCTTGATGCCGTGATCGTTCATGTTGAGAACCAGGTTTTGGCCCATGACGGCCAGACCAATCAAACCAATATCTGCTTTCATTGTGGTGTTACTCCTTATTTCAGTGCGGCGGCTTCGGCGGCGCGGCGGGTGATTTCTTCCCAGTCGCCTGCATCGACCAGATCGGCAGGTGCCATCCACGAGCTGCCGACACAGCTAACATTGCTCAGCGCCAGATATTGCGGGGCGTTTTTGGGGTTGACGCCACCGGTCGGGCAAAACTTGATTTGGGGCAACGGGCCGCCGATGGATTTCAGCATGGGAATGCCGCCAGCGGCTTCGGCCGGGAAGAACTTCATCGCGGTAACACCTTTTTCCAGCAGCCGCATGACTTCGCTCGGCGTTACCACGCCAGGCAGCAGCGGTACGCCGGATGCCAGTCCGGCATCGAGCAGGCTGGGCGTGACACCGGGGCTGACGATGAATTCGGCACCGGCTTCGATCGCGGCATCCAGGGTTTGAGTGTTGATGATGGTACCAGCGCCGACGATGGCACCAGGCACTTCAGCCTTGATACGGCGGAGCGCGTCGAGCGCGACCGGGGTGCGCAGCGTGATTTCCAGCACCTTCAGGCCGCCCTGAACCAGCGCCTGGGCCAGGGGAACGGCGTGTTCCAGTTGGTTGATGACCATCACCGGGATGACCGGCGAGGTATTCATGACGTCATTGATTGATACGGCCATAGTTCCTTCCAGAAAAATAAAGGGATAGTGTTTGTGTTGATAAGGCTTTTGTTGTCGTTGCCACGCGGCAACCCGTAGGGTGTGGTGAGGTACGAACCGCACCGATCACGATCGATGCGGTTCGCGTTGCTCACCGCTACCTTGCTGATGTGAACAGCGAATCCCATAGCGCATCGACCTTCTTGACGACACTGTCGGCCATGACGATGGTGCGCCCCCATTCCCGGCTGGTTTCGCCGGGCCATTTGTTGGTTGCATCGAAGCCGACTTTGGAGCCTAAACCGGAGACCGGCGAGGCAAAATCCAGGTAATCGATCGGGGTGTTTTCCAGTAGGGTCAGGTCGCGTGCCGGGTCCATGCGGGTGGTGATGGCCCATATCACATCCTGCCAGTTGCGGACATCGACATCGTCATCGACGACGATCACGAATTTGGTGTACATGAACTGCCGCAAATACGACCAAGTGCCCAACATGACGCGCTTGGCATGACCTGCGTACTGCTTTTTCATGCTGATGACGGCCATGCGATAGGAGCAGCCTTCCGGCGGCAGGTAGAAATCGACGATCTCGGGAAACTGCTTTTGCAGGATGGGCACGAAGACTTCGTTGAGCGCAACGCCGAGGATGGCGGGCTCGTCGGGCGGCCTGCCGGTGTAGGTGCTGTGATAAATCGGCACTTGCCGCTGAGTGATGCGTTCGATGGTGAAGACCGGAAATTCATCGACTTCGTTGTAATAGCCGGTGTGGTCGCCAAACGGGCCTTCCGGCGCGGTTTCGCCGGGGTAGATGTAGCCTTCCAATACGATTTCAGCACTGGCCGGGACGTGCAGTGTGTTGGTCTGGCATTGCACCACTTCGGTTTTGCTGCCGCGCAACAGACCCGCGAAGCCGTATTCGGACAGACCGTCCGGCACCGGCGTGACGGCAGCCAGAATGGTGGCAGGGTCTGCCCCCAGCGCCACCGCCAGCGGAAACGGTTTGCCGGGATGGGCCTGTTGCCATTCCCTGAAGTCCAGGGCACCGCCGCGATGCGCCAACCAGCGCATGATGACCTTGTTTTTGGCGATGACTTGCTGGCGATAGATGCCGAGGTTCTGGCGCTCTTTGTGGGGGCCTTTGGTGATGACCAGCGGCCAGGTAATCAGCGGCCCGGCATCGTCTGGCCAGCAGGTTTGAATCGGGTAATCACCCAGGTCGATTTCATTGCCGATACGAATGACCTCCTGGCACGGGCCGGAACTCAACACCTTGGGTGTCATGTTCATCACCTGCTTCAGCACCGGCAGTTTGTCGAAGGCATCTTTCATGCCCTTGGGTGGGTCGGGTTCCTTGAGGTAGGCCAGCAACTCGCCTATGGCCCGCAGTTCCGTTACGTCTTTAGCACCCATGCCCATGGCAACCCGCTTGGCTGTGCCGAACAGATTACCCAGCACGGCGATGTTCGAGCCTTTGGGGTTTTCGAACAACAGCGCCGGGCCGCCCTGCTTCAGCACCCGGTCGCAGATTTCCGTCATTTCCAGAACAGGGTCTACTTCAACGCGGATGCGCTTGAGTTCACCCTGTTTTTCCAGTTGCTGGATGAAGTCGCGTAAATCGCGGTATTTCATGGCGTGATGGATGCAGGCGCGGCGGGGTCTGGGTCAACGACACAACGGGCGGTGAATCAGGCTTCGCCTGCCAGCAAGTCTTCGAGGTCGGGCAGTGATTTGTCGGCTTTAGCGCGTGTCTTGTAAAAATCGACGAATTCCATGAAGGCTTGCTCCAGATCGTCCAGCACATCGCGTTCTTCGTCGATTTCATCTTCGGGAATGTCGTCGGATTCGAGATAATCTTTCTGAATTGCGATTTCACCGTTCAACGACAAAAGAGCAAGAATGAGTGCGTTGTTGGAAATTGTTTCGGACATGGTTGTTCTCGGGTAGTTGAGGTTAAATAAAGCGAGCAGGCGGGGTTTCGTTTGCTCTTGTATTCAATAGTCGTGTGTCGCAGGAGTATTCAATGTATCGCCCCCTGTTCAAAGCCGCATAGCCTACCATGGTTCTGGCTGACAGAATCGTCGACGCGAGGCATCGCGTACCGTTACACAGCCAGCGTTTCATTCAATCTCGATGCAAGACGGCTTGAAAAACCGACATTCGATGGTTGAACTTTATAATTTTGAAATCAGTGCCGTTGGGAGTATTCGTGAAAGCAGAACATGCAGAAATAGCCGCTTTTTTAGCCGAGGACGTAGGCAGCGGCGATTTGACGGCGGGCATCATCCCGGCGCAGGCTCGTGCCGATGCCGATGTGGTAACTCGGGAAGACATGGTGTTATGTGGCAGCGCCTGGTTTGATGCGGTGTTTAGTCAGTTGGCGGCGGATGTGAGCATCGACTGGTTTTTTCGCGATGGCGATGGAGTGGCGGCGAACAGTCGTCTGTGTCGGCTCCACGGCCCGGCCAGGGCCTTGCTGACGGGCGAGCGCACGGCTTTGAATTTGTTGCAAACGCTGTCGGCAACGGCAACGGTGTCGCGGCATTACCGGGATGCGGTGGCGGGTACTGGCTGCCGGATTCTCGATACCCGCAAAACGCTACCCGGACTCAGGCGCGCCCAGAAGTACGCAGTGGCTTGCGGCGGTTGTTGTAATCATCGCATCGGTTTGTTCGATGCCATTCTCATCAAGGAAAATCACATCATGGCGGCCGGTTCGATAGCAGCCGCCATCACCGCTGCGCGGCGTATGACCAATGTGATGATCGAGGTGGAGGTGGAGTCGTTGCAGGAATTCGACGAAGCCCTGGCCGCCAGGCCGGATCGAATCATGCTCGACAATTTTTCGCTGGCCGATCTCAAAACCGCCGTGATCCTGAATGCCGGACGTGTAGCGCTGGAAGCCTCCGGCAACGTGGCGTTGTCTACGATACGCGCAATTGCGGAAACCGGGGTTGATTACATCTCGGTTGGTGATTTGACCAAAAATATCAGGGCCGTCGATCTGTCGATGCGCATCGTCATGCAACCTTGAAGCAATTGCCAGGGAACGACTAAAGCAGAATACGCCTTTGTTTTATTGGCTTTTTACAAAACCTGAAAAAGCGTCCAGCATGAAATTTAATGGGGCTTGTGGGGTAGCGGCAGACTTCTTGCTCCCAGTCAAACTGGGCATACAGACCTGGTTGCGCGGAAGTGTTTCGGCAAATCGCTATGAGTCAAGGCCGAGCGGCAAGGCTTTTCGTAAGCCTGGATGGTCAAGCAATTGAAAATTGCTATCAGGGAGCCGTATTTTTTTACACTTGCCTCAAGCACTGACCCTGTAACGGCTTGATTTATTGGTCGGGACGGCGGGATTTGAACCCACGACCACTTGCCCCCCAGACAAGTGCGCTACCAGGCTGCGCTACGCCCCGAGAATAATGACACGACTTACTGCATGTTCAGGCTGTTTGCTGTTTGCAGTCGAAATAACCGAACCAGGTTTACGCAACGATTTTTTTCAGCTCACTTCGCCCTGACATAAAGGCCTAGGCTTTGCGTATCTGGTATTTATGGTGGCGACACCGGGAATCGAACCTGGAACCTCGGGGTTATGAATCCCGCGCTCTAACCGATTGAGCTATGTCGCCTTTAGATTGGCCTAAAAAGCAGGGCATTTTATTGCCCGATCAAAGCAATGTCAATTTATAAGTGTCCGAAACTCCAACTCAACTGGACCGATGTGCAGCTTTTCCAAACGCCCTCAGCGCAGCATCGAATTTATCGCCATCGCAATGCGCTGCCCAGGCATCGGCGATTTGATCGATACCCGCTTCGCGCAGACGCTGAAAATCAACCGCATCCTGGTGGGCGTAACCGGCCCATGCCAGCAAGGCATTGCAGGCACAGGGCACATCGAACAAGCCGTGCAGATAAGTACCGGCAATCTGGCCGTCAGCCGATAATGCGCCGTCGGGCTTGCCCTCCAGCTCGAACAGCGGTCGTGACAGCGCCTCGCCCTTGCTGACCCCCATGTGAATTTCGTAGCCTGCCACCGGCGTGGCGTCGGCAACGAATACGCCGTTCACCCGGCGCAAGCACTTATCGGTTTGCAGTATGGTTTCAATGTCCAGCAAACCCAGTCCCAGCGTTTCGGTGTTATCGCTTTCAACAGCGTGCGGATCGAAAATCGTGCGGCCCAGCATTTGAAAACCACCGCAAATACCCAGCAACTTGCCGCCGTAGCGCACATGCCGCTGAATGAAACCGTCCCAGCCTTGTGCCCGCAACTGCGCCAGGTCACGGGCCACCGACTTGCTGCCCGGCAACACGATCAAATCGGCGCCATCGACCTGTGATGGTTCGCGGGCGAACGTCAGCCGCACACCCGGATGCAGTTGCAGCGGATCGAAGTCGGTGTGATTGCTGAAGCTCGGCAGCCGTGGCACGACGACATGAAACGCATCGCTCGCCTGTAGTCGGGCATGGCGGCTGGACAAGGCATCCTCGGCTTCCAGAAACAGATCGTGCAGATAAGGCAGCACCGCCAGCACCGGCTTGCCGGTTTCGGCTTCCAGCCAGTCCAGGCCGGGTTGCAGCAAGGCGATGTCGCCACGAAAACGGTTGATGACGAAACCGATCACCCGGCTGCGCTCGCTGTCCGACAATAGCGCCAGCGTACCAACGATGTGCGCGAACACGCCGCCACGGTCGATGTCGGCGATCAGGATCACCGGCACATCGGCGGCTTCGGCAAAACCCATGTTGGCGATGTCGCCGCTGCGCAAATTGATTTCCGCCGGGCTGCCAGCCCCTTCGACGACGACGGTTTGATAGTGTGCCGACAGGCGTTGCCACGACTGCATGACCGCTTGGTGTGCGACCGGTTTGTAATCGTGGTATTGCGCCGCCGACTGGTTTTGCCGTACCCGGCCATGGATGATGACCTGGGCGCCGGTATCGCTGTTGGGCTTGAGCAACACCGGGTTCATGTCGCTGTGTGGTGGCAGGCCACAGGCTGCCGCCTGCACCGCCTGGGCGCGACCGATTTCGCCACCATCGACGGTCACAGCGCTGTTCAGCGCCATGTTCTGCGGCTTGAACGGCACAACGCGGATGCCCAAGCGCCGGTAATGACGGCACAAAGCGGTGACCAGTGTCGATTTACCGGCATCGGAGGTGGTGCCCTGCACCATCAGGGCTTGAGGAATCAGGGTTTCAGCCATCGTCGCGCCAACCATTTTCGAACACCATGGCATCCAGCGGTGCCGGGATTGCCCAGTTTTCCAGTTCCAGCATGGGTTTGGGATAAAAAGCATCGACATGACCCAGGCACAGCACCGCGATCGGGCGGCTGCCGTCGGGCATGGCCAGCAGGCGGGCCAGTGCATCGGGGTCGAACAGCGACACCCAGCCCAGGCCTAAACCCTCGGCCCGCGCTGCCAACCACAGGTTTTGAATGGCGCAGGCCGCCGATGCCAGGTCCATGTCGGGCAGGGTGCGCCGACCGAAGATGTGGCGCTCGCGGCCATTGGCCAACGCCACTACCAGCAATTCACCGCATTGCAGAATGCCTTCGACTTTAAGACGCATGAATTCGTCGCGGCGGTCGCCCAATGCCTCGGCGGTCAGCAGACGTTCGTCGTCAACCAGGCGATGAATCTGATGGCGAAGCTGGCTGTCGGTGATGCGGATGAAGCGCCAAGGTTGCATCAAACCGACACTGCCAGCCTGATGCGCGGCTTGCAAAATGCGGCGCAGAGTATCGCCGTCGATGGCGTCTGGCCGAAAATGGCGCATGTCGCGACGTTCGGCAATCGCGCGGTACACCGCTGCGCATTCGGCATCGCTGAAGCGGTGTGCGGTCATAGTGCCAGTGCCACCAGCAAGGCGGTTTCGCCGAGTTCGACCGCCGCGCCGTAGACATCGCCGGTTGCGCCGCCCAGGCGTCGCATCGCCGCAGTGCGCACGGCCAGCACAAGCAGCGCCGTCAACACCACCGGCAGCAGACCCAGCGTGACAACCGCCAGCAACAGACTTAGCGCCAGCACGCCCCGCGCCGCCGTCCTGGGCAGGCGGGTGTACAGGGCTGCCGCCAGACCATTCGGGCTGACGTAAGGCATCGTCAGCATCAAGGCCAGAATAGCGCTACGTCCCAGAACTGGCGTCATCAGCAGCGGCAGCCATTGCCCCTGCTCGATGATCTGCCGCAGCGCAGTGCCTTTCAGCATCAGTACCAGCACCAGCGCGACCACGGCCATCGGCCCGGCGGCTGGGTCTTTCATGATGCTGAATGTACGCTCGCGGTTGCCGTGACCACCTACCCAGGCGTCGGCGCAATCGGCCAGGCCGTCGAGATGCAGGGCGCCGGTCAGAACCACCCAAAATGTCAGCAGTAAAACCGCCGTCATGGCAGGCGCTGATTGAGGCAGCAGGCTTGCTGCGCTCCACAACAAACCGCCGATCACGCCGCCGACTGCGGGGTAATACAATGGGGAACGTCCGGCCAGGCTATCGTCGATAGCAAAATCGACACGCAGCGGAATGCGGGTCAGAAACTGGATGGCCACCTGAAACGCGGGTAAATCGATCAGACGCCACCCGCCCGTCGTGCTGCGACCAACGAAATTGGCTTCACTTGAGCAAACGCCCCTTGGCATCCTTGTTGATGTGTCCGGTGAAGATCAGAACGCCTTCGATGAAGCCCCACATCACACCAAAGCCACCGGTCACAAAGGTTACGATGATTTGCCCCAGCCCCAGCCACCAGAAGCCCAGATAGAAACGGTGCAAGCCTATCGCACCGAACAAGACGCCCAACAGCGCCGCGACATAATGATTTTTGGTCGGCTGCATGTTGACCAGATAGGCACCGACCGGCGCCACGTCGATAACCTCGCCGTCGTCGTGGTCGAAATCGACATCGTCACCGGCCTGCGGCGGTTCGTTTGCCGTCCAGCGGTCGATATGAAATTCGAAAAACTCGCTGTTGTGCTTGATGACGCCGGTCTGGCAGCGTTCGTCGTAACTCTCGATGTGTCCAAGCATTTTTTACCCTGTTGTTGTGCAAGCGATCAGCTCCCACCTTAACCCCCGTCTCCCGCCAGGGTGGGGACCTAAAAGCCAAGGGGGCTGAACGGTTATGTTGTTGTTATGTTGACTTGAGAAAACGTGGCCATTTCGTTGTGCAAACGACAGGCCATTTGCAGAATCGGCACGGCCATGGCGGCGCCACTGGCTTCGCCCAGACGCATGGCCAAATCCAGGATAGGCTCGGCGCAAAGCGCGTCCAGCACTATTTTATGGCCTTTCTCGGCGGAATAGTGGCCGTAAAACAACCACTCGCCGCACACCGGCTCGATACGCACCGCCGCCAGCGCCGCCACACTGGCGATGAAGCCATCGACCAACACTGACATCCCTTGTGCCGCCGCTTCGAGATAGGCCGCCGTCAATGCCGCGATTTCGAAACCGCCGACATGACGCAACACCGCCAGCGACTCATTCAGTTCACGGCTATGCAGGGCCAGCGCCGATTCGATGATCGCCGCCTTGTGACGCACCTGCACGTCGTTCAGGCCGGTTCCGGCACCGGTCATGATCGATGCCGGACAATCCAGCAAGGCCGCCGCCACAGCACTGGCGCTGGCGGTATTGGCGATGCCCATCTCGCCACCGATGAACAGATCGGCACCCTGCGCTTTTGCCCGTGCCACGGCGAGTTTACCGGTCATCAAGGCAAGATTCAGTTGTTCGGTCGTCATGGCAGGCTGCCAGCGAAAATTGGCCGTGCCGTTACCGGCGCGGCTGATGACCAGACCGGGCACGTCCAGAGGTTCCAGCAAGCCGACATCGATGACTTCGAAGCGGGCGCGCAAATGCCGGGCCAGCACATTGATGGCGGCGCCGCCATCGAGGAAATTGCGCACCATCGCCTGCGTCACGGCCTGCGGAAACGCCGACACACCCTCGACGGCGATGCCGTGGTCGGCGGCAAAGACGCTGATATGCACCCGCTCGATACGGGGATCGTCACGCCGTTGCAAGGCTGCCAGGCGGCAGACCAGCTTCTCCAGCACGCCTAGCGAACCGGGCGGTTTGGTGAGTTGCGACTGCCGCTGCGTAGCGCGCAGCCCTGCGGGTTGATCGGGCGGTTTTACCGACGAAGGCGTCCAGTTCATGGCACGGGCTGACGGTCAGGTGGCGTCAGAAAAAACCCAGCGCCTTGGCGCTGTAGCTCACCAGCAGGTTTTTGGTTTGCTGGTAGTGGTCGAGCATGATCTTGTGGTTTTCGCGACCTATCCCCGATTGTTTGTAACCGCCGAACGCGGCATGAGCAGGATAAAGATGGTAGCAATTGCTCCACACCCGGCCCGCCTGAATGCCACGCCCCATGCGGTAGGCCGTATTGATGTCGCGGCTCCAGACACCAGCGCCCAAACCGTACAAACTGTCGTTGGCAATGCTCAAGGCATCGGCCATGTCAGTGAACGCGGTGACGGCCACCACCGGACCGAAAATTTCCTCCTGGAATATGCGCATTTTGTTGTGGCCTTCGAAGACCGTCGGCTCGACGTAATAGCCGCCTGCCAGTTCGCCCGCCATGTCGCTGCGCCGACCACCGCACAATAACCTGGCACCTTCTTTCTGGCCGATGTCGATATAGGCCAGGATTTTTTCCAGTTGGTCGTTGGAGGCTTGTGCGCCGATCAGGGTGTTGGTGTCCAGCGGGTGGCCGTGGCGGATACGATTGATGCGTTTGACGCGCTCGACGGCGCGAGCCATGAAATCGTCGTAAACACTGGCTTGCACCAGCGCACGCGACGGACAGGTGCAAACTTCACCTTGGTTGAGGGCAAACAGGGTAAAACCTTCCAGCGCCTTGTCGGCAAAATCGTCATCCTGAACCAGTACGTCATCGAAGAAAATGTTCGGCGATTTGCCACCCAGTTCCAGCGTGACCGGAATCAGGTTTTCCGAGGCATATTGCATGATCAAGCGACCGGTCGTGGTTTCACCGGTAAAGGCAATTTTGGCGATGCGCGGGTTTTGCGCCAAGGGTTTGCCCGCTTCGATGCCAAAGCCGTTGACCACGTTGACCACACCCGGTGGCAGCAGGTCGCCGATCAGTTCCAGCAGCACCAGGATGCTGACAGGGGTTTGTTCGGCCGGCTTGAGCACCACGCAGTTACCGGCGGCCAGCGCCGGTGCCAGTTTCCAAACTGCCATTAAAATCGGGAAATTCCACGGGATGATCTGACCGACCACCCCTAGGGGTTCGTGGAAATGGTAGGCGACGGTGTCGGCATCGATTTCGCTCAGGCTGCCTTCCTGGCTGCGAATGCAGGCGGCAAAGTAGCGGAAATGATCGACCGCCAGCGGGATGTCGGCACCCAAGGTTTCGCGGATGGGTTTGCCGTTGTCCCAGGTTTCCGCCACGGCCAGGGTTTCCAGATTGGCTTCGATGCGGTCGGCAATTTTCAGCAAGATGTTGCTGCGAGCCACCGGCGACATCGAAGCCCAGGCGGCTTTGGCGGCATGGGCGGCGTCCAGTGCGTTTTCGATGTCCTCTGCCGTCGAGCGCGGAATTTCACAGAATGGCTGGCCGGTGACGGGGGTGATATTGTCGAAATACAAGCCTTTGACCGGGGCAACCCATGCGCCGCCGATGTAATTGCCGTAACGGGATTTGAAATGCACCAGGCTGTCGGGTTGGTTGGGGTTTGTGTATTGCATGGTCGTATCTCCTTTTCAGTAAATGATTTGTGATCGAGTTGCGAATCAAGCTCGGTGCGCAGATCGTCCCGGTCTGCATTCCCACGCAGAGCGTGGGAATGAGAAAGAAACTGCCGGTCAGTCATGAGCCAAGAACACGTTTTTCACCCTGTCCGCATCGGTGTTTTATCCCACGGGGCCGCATTCCGGCAGTAGTGAGCTGCGCCAGAATTGGTCTTCTTTTTCGAACAGACGCCGACTTTCTGCTGGCCCCCAGGATCCCGCAGGATAAGTCGGGATGTAATCGCGTTCGCTGGCCCAGGTTTGCAAAATCGGGTCGACGATGCGCCAGGCGGATTCGACTTCATCGAAACGCAAGAACAGCGAGCGATCGCCATGGATGACGTCGAGCAGCAAGTTTTCGTAGGCATCGACGAAGCGCTGGTCGGGCTGGCGAAAGCTGGCGTCCAGACTGGTGGTGTGGGTGCGCATTTCCAGACCGGCCTGTTTGACCGTCATTTCGATGCGGATACATTCCTCGGGTTGAATGCCGAGGATGACCCAGTTCGGGTTCATGCAACTGACATGGGTGCCACGGAAGAATTGCAGCGGCGGATGACGGAAGCAGATCGAAATGCAGGACTGACCCATCGCCATGCGTTTGCCGGTGCGCAGGTAAAACGGGACGCCGCGCCAGCGCCAGTTGTCGATCATCAGCTTCATGGCGGCATAGGTTTCGGTGGTGCTGTCGGTGGGGATATTGGCTTCTTCCAGGTAGCCGGGCACTTTCTGGCCGTTGATGCTGCCCTTGCCGTACTGGCCGCGAAACGCATGGGCATGGACGGCGGATTTGGGTATGGGTCGTATCGATTTCAGCACTTTGACCTTTTCGTCGCGCAGTGCCTCGGCGTCCATCGCAACCGGCGGCTCCATGGCCACCAGGGTCATCAGTTGCAGCAGATGGCTTTGCAGCATGTCGCGCATGGCCCCGGCGCTATCGTAGTACTCGCCCCGGCTGCTGATGCCCAGGTTTTCGGCATGAGTGATCTGAATGTGGTCGATGTAGTTGCGGTTCCACAAGGGTTCCAGCATGACGTTGGCGAAGCGAAACACCAGTACGTTCTGCACCATGCCTTTGCCGAGGTAATGATCGATGCGGTAGATTTGCTCTTCGGTCAGGTGGCGCTCCAGCCGTTTTTGCAGGGCTTGTGCGCTTTCCAGATCGTAGCCGAACGGTTTTTCGATGACGACGCGGCGCCAGCCGTATTCCTGGGCTAGCAGTTCGACCTTGCTGAGCGATTCGATGACATGGCCGAAGTCATCCGGGCCGATGGCAAGATAAAACGCGATGTTTCTGGAAAACTGGGCGTCACTCAATGTGGTGGCCAGCGATGAGTAGCATTGCTCGTCGTCGAGATCGCCACGGTGGTAGAACAGGCGTTCGCTGAAACGTTGAAACACGCTTTCATCGAGTGCGCCGCCGAATTTTTCCTCCAGCAGGGTGCGGACTTCCGCCAGCCAGACCGCTCTGTCCCACGGTCTGCGCCCTACCGCAACGATACGGCTGCATTCGGGCAATTTGTTTTCCATGTCGAGGTGATAAAAACCCGGCATCAGTTTGATGCGCGCCAGATTGCCCGTTGCACCAAAAATCACGTAAGTGCACGATTCGTTTGTCATTTTTCGTTTCCTGGTTAGCAAGTAGCGGCAGTGCCGACATGGCGCGTGTCCGCATGGGGCGGTCACTTTACACCGGGCGGCGGGTTGCGGCCAGACGAGAGCCGTAGGCTGGATGCAACGAGGAATGTGGCAAAACAGTGTTCATCCCATGATTTTTGTAGTAAAAACAACACGCTTGCATTATTTGCAAGGTTAATGAATGCATCCCACATCAAAAAATAATTATTTTCAAGAGGAGGGTCGACATGGCGACTTTGAATAACGCTTTGAACCAGGCAACGGCAATATGGCAGCAGCTCGATGCGGTGGTGATCGGGGGTATTGCTGGCGGCCTGCTTTTACTACTGATTTTTCTGATGTATCGGTGGTTTCGGCATTTGCCGCCACCCGCCGGGCTGGGTGTCGATGCCACGCCTAAGGCTGCAACCGAAGCCGAACCACAACCCGAGCGCCAGCCGGTTGCGGCGTCTGTGATCGAACAGCCGACCGAACGTGAGGCGGTAGCCGTCAGGCCGTCGGTGTCCGCACTCAAGGGCAGCAGCATCGAAAAAGCCGCGCACTTCAACCCCGACATGTCACGCGGCGAGGCGATCAAACCGTCGCCACTGTCACCGTCGCCCGCCCCCGTTGCAACGCCGGAAGACTCTGTGCTGCGTCGCCACTATGTCGCCAATCTGGCGGCGCAGCATGAGGCCATCATCCATCCCTACCCAACGGATTCGGTGTTGCATCGGCACTACGACACCTTGCACCGGCTCGACATGGGAACGCTGGCCAGGCCGGTTGGCGCAGGCGCTCCGCTCAGGATCACGGCTGCTGTGCCGCAGGATTCGGTTTTACGACGGCATTTCATTGCCGACTTGCGTAGCCGCATCGAAGCCGGTTTGTGCTCCAGGCCCCATGATTCGGTACTGCGCCGACATCACGACGCCTTGATCGATGCGGAATTGCACAGGCAGCTGGACTGTCTGGGCGGTTGATGGGGGGGCCGCCGGGAGCGGAACGATTTGGCGCCAGCACAGAGCCGCCATTCCAGCAAGAGTGAGGGGGGGCGGATTTTTTACAGCCTGTAGACAGATTAAATTCGCGCTACGGCGACTGCCTCTTCAGACCACATACCTTAAAAATCAAACTGTCCTGATGGCGCTGTCGGACATGGGCTGCCCATTGCCACGGCTCGACGGGAACACGTACTGGCCGCCATCGGTTAGCAGGTGAATGTTGGTCAGGATTT
>Ga0207951_100749_pt1 | contig 14153 bp, 14 predicted proteins | sample Subbio12Aug_8Bad_FD_184830 | JGI IMG/M metagenome (GOLD analysis project Ga0207951, IMG submission 184830) | Serpentinite rock and fluid subsurface biosphere microbial communities from McLaughlin Reserve, California, USA - CR12Aug_8Bad (SPAdes) | ecosystem: Environmental > Terrestrial > Deep... | reverse complement strand
AGGCGAGAGCCGTCTGCGCCGCGCGCGGGGGGCAGATCTGCATCGTGTCCAGCGCCTTCATCAGCGCCGCGCGGAAGCCCGGCCCCGCGGCGATCGCCGCGACGCGGTGCCCCGGCACGCAATAGGCCTTCGAGAAGGAATAGACATGCACGACGTTCTCCCGCCAGGCGGGGTCGGCGAACAGCGCGTGCGGCGGCGACTGCCCGGGGCCGAGGAAGTCGCGATAGGTCTCGTCCAGCACCAGCCAGGCGCCGTGGCGGCGCGCGAGATCGGCGAAGCGCGCGATCACCGCCGGCGGATAGACCGCCCCGGTCGGGTTGTTCGGCGAGACGAGCACGATGGCGCGCACGCCCTTCATCAGCGCGGCGGCGCGCCCGGGGTCGGGGATGAAGCCGTCCTCCGCCCTGCATTCCAGCGCCACGCAGGGGATGGCGAGTGCCGAGAGCGCCATGCGGTGGTTGAAGTACCAGGGGGCGGGCAGCATCACCGCCTCGCCCTGGCCGGCGAGGACCGTCATTGCCATGACGAAGGCGAGGTTGCCGCCCGCGGTGATGGCGACATCGCCCGTCGCGACCGGCGCGCCGTAGAAGCCGCTGATGTCCTCGGCCAGGGCGGCGCGCAGCGCCGGTTCCCCGTCGATCGGCCCGTAGGAGGCGGTGGCGGTGCTGCCCGCGCATTGCGCGAGCCTCGCGAGCAGATCCCCATGCGGCGGATACCCCGGCACCGCCTGGGTGAGATCCAGCACCGCCCCCGCGCGCCCGTCGTAGCGGGCAGCCCAGGCGCGGACGGAAGGAATGGGCGGCTCGGCGGTCGCGCCGATGCGCGGCGAAAGCGGAAAATCCATGCCCGGGAGGGAACCACCCCCTCCCGGTGCCGTCCATCCGCAAGGGCGGAGTCCCGGGTTCCGAGGGCCCTTCGGCCCTCGGCGGGGTGGAGGGGGGCGGCGCCCCCCTCCGGCTACGCGCTCTCTCCTGCCGGCCGCCCCGTCACATGCCGCCAATGGTGCCAGAGCAGCCGCGCCGCGAGCGACCGCCACGGCGCCCAGCCCTCGGCCATCGCCGTCAGCGCGCGCGGCTTCGGCCGCTCGGCCATTGCCTTGAGATGCGCGAGCCCCGCCGCGAGCGCGACGTCGCCGGCGGGGAACACGTCGGGCCGCTCGAAGCCGAACAGCAGATGGACCTGCGCTGTCCAGGGCCCGAGGCCCGGGATCGCCGAGATCGCCGCCACGGCCGCATCGTCCGGCGCCTCGCGCAGCGCGACGAGGTCGAGCCGCCCCTCCGCCACGGCGCTCGCCAGCGCGCGCACATGCCCGGCCTTGGGCCGCGACAGGCCGGCGCCGCGCAACGTCTCCTCGCTGATCGCCAGCAGCCCTTCGGGTTCGAGCGCCCCAGGCAGGGCCGCAAGCCGCTCCCAGATCGCCGTGGCCGCCCGGTTCGAGATCATCTGGCCGCAGATCGCGCGCAGCAGGCCCGGAAAGCCGGGGTCGCGCCGCCGCCACGGCAGCGGGCCGGCCTGCGGCTCGATGCGCGCGAAATCGGGGTCGTGCCGGCCGAGGGCCGCGATGCCCTCGCGGGCCCAGGGCGGGGCAGGGGGCAGGGCGGCGGGAGCCTGGGGGAGAATTGAGGCAGCCCCCGCCGCCCATGGGCCGCCACCGCGGGGGAGTGTGCGTCCGACGGCCCTTCGACCTGTAGGTGGTGGCTCCATGCGCGCCACGAAGCCCCCTTCCTCGTCGGATTGCAACGCAGCGCAACGGCATGGGCGGCCGTTACCGAAAGATACTCGGCGGACCCGATGAACCGGCCCGCGGCAGGCCCATTGTAACAGGGCATGGAGTCCGCCCCGCACATCCTCGTCGTCGATGACGACCGCGAGATCCGCGACCTGCTCTCGCGCTTCCTCGAAAAGCAGGGGATGCGCGTCTCCGCCGCGCGCGACGCGCGGGAGGCGCGCAAGCTCTGGCCTCTAGGGCGCTACCATCTGGTGGTGCTGGACCTGATGATGCCCGGCGAGCCGGGTCTCGACTTCGCGCGCTGGCTCCGCACGCAATCCGACGTGCCCATCGTCATCCTGACCGCGATGGGCGAGGAGACGGACCGCATCGTCGGCCTCGAACTCGGCGCCGACGACTATGTGGCGAAGCCCTTCAACCCGCGCGAGCTGCTCGCGCGCGTGCGCGCCGTGCTGCGCCGCGCCAGCGGGGATGGGCCGGCCAAGGAACCGCCGGCGAGGCTGGTCCGCTTCGCCGGCTGGACGCTCGAACCCCTGCGCCGGCGGCTGCTCAACCCCGATGGCGCCGAGGTTCCGCTCACCGGCGGCGAGTACGAATTGCTGCTGGTGCTGGTGGAGCGGCCCAACCGCGTGCTGACGCGCGACATGCTGATGGACATCTTGCGCGGCCGCCAGGCAGGCCCCTTCGACCGCGCGATCGACGTGGCGGTCTCGCGCCTGCGCCGCAAGCTCGAGGATGACGGGCGCAACCCGACGCTGATCAAGACCGTGCGCGGCGGCGGCTACGTTCTCGCGGCGACCGTCGAGCGTGACTGAAGCGCGCCGCCGCCTCCGGCTGCCGGCAAGTCTCGGCGGGCGGACCGCCTTCTGGCTGGTGGTCGCGCTGATGGCCGTGCAGGCGGCGGGGCTGACGATCCATGCGCTCGACCGGGTGGACCTCCAGCGCTTCAGCCATGCGCGGGAGATCGCCGGCCGCGCCTTCTCCGCCTGGCGGACGGCGGTGCTCGCGCCGCTCGACCGGCGCGAGCAGATGCTCAGCGACCTCGACCTGCCCGAGGGGCTGTATGTCGAGATCTCGCACACGCCGCTGGTCCGAGCGGGCGGGCCGCCGCCGCCCGAGGAGATGGTGCGCCTGTTCCGCCTCGATGCGCTGAGTTCCGGCCCGCCGCGGCTGCGCCCTCGCGAGGTCCGGCTCGGCCCCAACCGGGCCGGCGGCTTTCAGGCCTCGCTGCGCCTGCCCGACGGGGAATGGCTGAACCTGCGCGTGCAGATGCCGCCGTCGCGGCCGTGGCATTCCGAGACCTTCCTCGCCGCCTTCCTGGTGATGACCGGGGCGGCGATCCTGCTGATCCTGTGGGCGGTGCGGCGGCTGATGCGCCCGGTGCGGCTGCTCGCCGCGGCCGCCGACCGGCTCGGGCGCGACGTGAACGCAGCCCCGATGGAGGAGGGCGGGCCGTCCGAGGTCGCCACCGCCGCGCGCGCCTTCAACCAGATGGCCGAACGCATCCGCCGCTTCGTGGCCGACCGCACGCAGATGCTCGCCGCCATCGGCCACGACCTGCGCACCCCCATCACGCGGCTGCGCCTGCGCGCCGAGTTCATGGATGACGACGAGCAGCGGCGGAAGATGCTCGCCGACCTCGACGAGATGGAGCAGATGATCGCCGCGACCATGGCCTTCGCGCGCGACGACGCGGCGGCCGAGCCGGCCTCGGCCATGGACATCGCCGCGCTGTGCCGCACCGTCGCCGACGAGGCCGCCGATGCGCGGCCCGAACTCGCCGAGGCGATATCCTACGACGGGCCGGACCGCCTGGCCGCCCGCGCGCGCCCGGTCGCGCTCAAGCGTGCGCTCGCGAACCTCGTGAGCAACGCGCTGACCTATGGCGGGGCGGCGCGGCTGCGGCTGCGCCCGCCCGAGGGCGGCGTGGTGCGGCTCGAGATCGAGGATGACGGGCCCGGAATCCCCGAGGAGCACATCGAGGCGGTGTTCCAGCCCTTCCGCCGCCTCGAGGAGAGCCGCAACCGCGAGACCGGCGGCACCGGGCTCGGCCTGACCATCGCGCGCAACATCCTGCGCGCGCATGGCGGCGACGTGGTGCTGCGAAACCGCCCGGGCGGCGGGCTGACGGCGGTGGCGAGCCTGCCGGCGTGATCCTTCAGGGCGGTTCGATGACCGGCAGGGGGACGGGCACGACCGGCGAGACGAGTTCGAGGATCGGCGGGAAGCGCGGGAAGTTGCCCGGGATGACCACCGGCTGGTCGAAGGCGACGCCCGGCGTCTCGGTTACCCCGTCGTCGCGCCAGTAATAGGCGAGGCGGAAGCGCATGCCGCGGTATTCGGTGATGCGCTCCTGTTCCGGCGGCAGCGGGCGCTGGGCGCGGCCGTATTCGAGAATGACGCGCAGCGGCAGGGCGAGCTTGAAGGTCTCGGTGAAGGTCTGCCCGACACGCACGGGGCTGACATAGGGCATGACGAGCGAGGTCGGCCTCATGCCCGGCGGCACGTCGGCGATTCGCTTCGAAACCACCACGACGCGCTCGGGGCGGTCGAACTCGACATAGGCGATGTCCGGCCCGAAACCCGGCGGGGACGCGCGGAACAGCCGGTTCAGCAGATAGACGTCGCGCGCGGCGTCGTTGCGTACCACGTAGCGGACGTGCAGGTGATAGTCGCGCGCCGCCGCCTCCACGCGGAAGCCGAGGCCGGGGTCGCTGCCGCTCATGTTGCCGCCTCAATCGTTACCATGGCGCACCACCGGGCCAGTTCGTCGGGAAGTAGGACGGGCGTTCGGGGATGCCCCTGTCGCGACGGTAGCTGTTCTCGGTCGGCACGTCGCGGCTGTGGTCGGTCCGCTGCCCGGGCGGGGCATTGCCCTGGGGCGGGCCTTCTTGCTGCACCGGGCGCGTGGTGCCGTCGGGCTGCAGCACGTTCGGCCCGCTGCCGACCGTGGCACGCTCCTCGCCGCGCTGGCTGGTGTTGCCGCCGCCCTGGCCGAAGCTCTCGTTCGGGCCGTTGGCATGGGTGCCGTTCGCGTTGTGCAGGCCGTGGACCATCTCATGGAACAGGATGGTGTCGCTGCCGCAATTCGCGACATCGGGGCTGAAGCCGCCGAGGCTGGTGGTCGCCGGGTCCCAGCGGATGGTAGTGTCCGTGCCGGTGCCGTTGCCGGCATTGGGGCCATTGGCTGGCGTCGCGGTGTTCTCGCCCGGCCCGCCCTGCAGGATGGTGATCTCGCGCCCGTTCTCGCTCATCTGCCGCAGCCATTCGCGGCCCGAGGGCGTGCTGAAGATCTTCCCGAGCCCGGCGCGCAGCTCCGCCAGGAAGGCCGGGTCGGCGTTCGGGTCCACCTTGATGGTGGCCGTCTTGCCGCCGATCAGCACGGTGAAGCAGCCGAGGATGATCTTGCCGCCATGCGAGGTGCTGTCGAGGATCCGCGAGGCCGGCATGTTCATCACCAGCACCGTGGCCGCCCCCTGCGCGATCGCGTCCGGCGGGCCGACGCAGGTCGCCATGTCGAGGATGCGCGCGGAGAACAGCGAGCCGATCAGGACGGTCGGGGCGCAGGGCGGGATGATCGGCCCGCCGACATGCGGCACCGGCGGCACCGCCGGGGTGACCATCGGGCACAGGTGCAGGTCTGTGACGCGTGCGGCGGGAAAGCTGGCCATGATCCCGTTGTCCTGGGCGCCCTGATCGGTGCCCGAGGATAGCGGTGCCGGCGCCGCCAGGGAATGACCCCGCGCACGCCGCCGCGCGCGGGGTGAAGCGTTTCAGCCCCCGCCTACTCGACCAGGCGCAGCTGCGTCAGCGCATTGGCGATCTGGCTGAACGCGCCTTGCAGGGCCGCGGCGGTCGGGGCCTCGAAGTAGTAGGGCGCGCCGGTCCCGCTCGCGCAGTTCTGCAGCAGGCTGCGGTGGGCGGCATTCGCCACCTCGAAGCCGACGATGTAGATGCGGATGCGATGGTCGTTCGAGTTGGTGCTCGTGGTGCCCTTCATCGCCGTGCAGAGCGCGGCGAAGCGCGTGTCGAGCCGCGCATCCGCGTTGGTCTGGTTGACCGGGCTGATCTGAAGGGTCGGGAAGTTGGAATTCCAGTCGGCCACGCGGCCATAGGCGTTGTAGAGCAGTTCGGTCCCGGTGGGCGAGCCGCGCACCTGCGAGCCGACGTAGAAGCTCTGCCAGTTGTTGTCGCCGTCCGTGAGGACGACCACCGCCTTGTTCATGTTGCGGACGTTGTAGGCGAGCGGCAGCGCGCCCAGCGCTCCGGCATTGGTCGCGATGTTCGGCCACCAGTTCTGCCATTGCGGGCTGAGAGTGAACCACGCACCCTGCATGCCGACCGCGGTGGTGGTGCCGCCCGAACGGATCGGCGCCTCAATCGCGTCGATCGAGGCCTGCACGGCCGCGCGGCTCGCCGTCAGCGGCAGGATGTGGTTCATGGTGCAAAGCCGGTTCGGCCCGGCCGAGGAGGTCGGCAGGGTGCCGACCGGGCCCATGTTCAGATTGCGGAGATGGGCGAATTCCGGGTTGAAGGACGCCGGCGCACCGGAATTGGTGCCGAGGCCGTTCGGGTTGCTCCAGTCGTTGTCGCCGCGGCAGAAGGCGACGGTGTAGGCCGTCGTGCTGGTGGCGCCGGCCGTGGCGAACAAATTGACCGGGATACCCGGATAGGCGTTGGCCGTGGTGCAGGCGTTGGCGCCGACCGTCAGCGGCACGGAGTAGCCCGGGTGGGTGACACCGTCGATCGTCCTGGCGGGCACGTTCGTCTGGGCGGCCCAGTTCGACTGGGCGGCGGGCGGGGCAGGAGGCGTCGTGTTGCGCGCCTGCGACGTGATGGCGTCGAGCGCCGCCGCGTTGGTGATGGGCGTCCCGCCCTGCAGCAGCACGAAGCCGACGCGGCGGAAGGTGCTCCGGTCGAAATACGGCCGGAACCGCCCGTCGATGGTGGCGGGCGAGATGTCCGTGATGTCATTGCCGCCGCGCCGTGCCTCGACGCAGCCGAACCAGTTGGCCTGGTTCCAGTCGGGCGGCATGTTCGTGGTGTTCAGGAAGCTGGTGTTCGCCGGGCCGAAGCTGATGGTGCGCGAGAACGGCACCACCGAGACCCAGAGGTTCCGCCGCGTGTCGTCGGAGCCGTAGAGGATGTCCAGCATGGTCCGCGCGGCGTTCTGCGCGGCCGCGAGCTTCGAGGTGAAGCCGGGCGTCGCGGCGCGCATCGACGAGGTCTGGTCGAGCACGATGGCCAGTTCGAGGCCCGAGCCCTCGCGTTCCGCGAGCGTCGTCTCGAACATCCGGGTGGTGCCGGGGCTGATGATGCTGAACAGCGTGGTCGGGATGGTCGCGTCGGCCGAGACGCGGATGCGCGTGTCGCTGACGCGCTCGATCACCGGCTGGGCGGTCGGGTTGGCGATCTGGGACAGCACGAAGCCCTGCTGCGTGCCGTTGCGCGTCATGTTCGCCCAGAACAGCGCGCGGGTGTCGCCGTCGCGCTGCGCGACCGGGGCGTCGATGGTGCGCGCGGCCACCAGGCTCGATGCGTCCACCGCGGTCTTGAGCCGCGCCGAGAGCAGCCAGATGCGCGAGAGATCCACCGCGAGCCCGGCCGAGCCGATCACCGCGATCATCACGATGGCGCTGAGCGCGGCGATCGCGCCCCGCTCCTCCTTCCGTCCGAGAAGGCCGGTCGGCTTGCGGGGCTTGGTCATGCGGTGCACTCCGCCAGGGCGCTGTTGGTGGGCGCGGTCTGCAACGACTGCGGATCGCGCGCGCGCGAGAGGAACATGGTCTTGGCGCCGATCGTGCTCGGCAGCGCGGTGCCGATCAGCCCGGCGCTGAGCGGCCAGGGCTGCACGATGGCGAAGACCTCGGTGACGAAGACGGTCTGGTTGGCCGGCACGACGAAGGCGGGCACGCCGGGGACGTTGTGGACGATCGTGGCGAGCCCGCCCGTGGTGGCGCCGACGCTCGGGACGAAGGAGACGTTGCCCGTCCTGATCTGCCAGGCGAGCCGGTTCGTCGCCGGGTTGTTGGCGGCGTTCCGTCCCACCGCGGAGATCACCACCGCGCCCCCGGTCGGGCTGTTGATGTCCACGATCCCGCCGGCGATCCGGTTGGCATGGGCCCAGAACTGGTTGACGTCGCCCGGCGCGTGGATGCGCGAGCATTGCGACACGATCTGCCCGATCTGCACCGCGATGGTTTCCGTCCGCAGCTGCGCGCGGAACAGGCGGATGAGGTCCGCCGTGCCGAGCGCGATCAGGAAGAACATCGGGGCGACAAGCGCGAATTCCGCCGCGACCCAGCCGCGCCGGCCGATCCGCGCCAGCCGCATCATGGGGCTAGCAGACCGCATTTTCGAAGGGCTCGTTCTTGACGATGAGGAAGGCGGAATGGACGAATTCCGTCCCGCCCCAGAGGTTGGCGGCGACGATGCCGGTGACGAAGGGCTGCCGGTAGGTCAGGCGGTAGGAGACGATCTGCCCCGCCGCCCCCGCGCCCTCGACTCCCTGGCCCTGCCCGGCGCCGCTCACGCCCGACCAGGTGCGCGTCTCGACCGTCAGGTTCGATGTCCGCAGCATGCCCCCGGTGCTCCGGGAGATCATCCAGGCGATGTTCGCCGAGCGGCAGACGGGCACGTTCTGCTGCCCCTGGGCGACCAGCGACGGCGGCGTGTTCGACCCGGTCACGCCGAAGCGGCTGGCGCGCAGCGCGGCATGGTCGAGCGCCATGCCGGTCGCCAACTGCCACGCCGCCTCGATCGTCGCGATGACGGTGATGAAGAACGGGATCGCGATGATCGCGAATTCGGACGCCAGCGCGCCTCGACGGCCGAGGGGGCGACGGCGGTGTCGGAAGAAGGCCATCATACGGCGCATCCTGCGGCGGATTCGGGCCCCGGGTCGGAACCGCAGCGAAAGTGTTCGTCGGACGCTCAAATTCCAATATTTGAGCCTGTTCCGCCACACACGAATTCGCGATTGGTTGATTTAGGTCATGGAGGCGGCGGAAAGCAAGCATTCTGGTGCTCCCGCCATGGACGGAACCCGATGCGATGCGCGCGATGGGGATCGTTTTTTTGCTGGCGGACAATTTTTGCGATTGTCCGATCTCGGTCATGCATTCCTTTCGGAGTTGGCCGGTCACGGACTCGCGCAATGATTGTTTTCTTTGCGCCGGCCCGTGCATTGCCTTTCCGGCCGGATCGTCGCCCGGCGGGACTGCCGCACCCGGGCCCGGGCGCGTTCCCCCCGCCCACGGATTGCGATAGCCTCCTTTTCCAGACCGCATCGAATTCTGGGAGTTGCGCTGCATGGAATGGGTCTTCCTCGGCATCCTCGTGCTGCCCGTCGTGTGGCTGGTGGTGGTCTACAACCGGCTGGTCACGCTGCGGCAGGTCACGGGCCAGTCCTGGTCGGATGTGGATGTTCAGCTCAAGCAGCGCCACGACCTCATCCCGAACCTGGTCGAGACGGTGAAGGGCTACGCCGCCCATGAACGCCAGACGCTCGATGCCGTCATCCAGGCGCGCAGCAACGCCATGAGCGCCCAGGCGCGGGGCCCGGCCGCCGCCGGCCCGGCCGAGGGCCTGCTCGGCGCCGCGCTCGGCCGGTTGTTCGCGCTGGCCGAGGCCTATCCCGACCTCAAGGCCAACCAGAACTTCATGGCCCTGCAATCGGAACTGTCGGATGTCGAGAACAAGATCGCGTCAGCCCGCCGCTTCTACAATTCCTCAGTTGCCGAATACAACGCCATGACCGAGAGCGTGCCAGCGGTGTTCTTCGCCCGCTCGCTCGGCTTCCAGCAGCGCGGTTTCTTCGAAATGCCCGAGGCCGAGCGCGCCGCCGTCCAGGCGACACCGCAGGTGCGCTTCTCGTAAGGACAAGGAAGGCACGCCGATGCAGGCCTTCGGCCTTCGGACCCATGCCTGGAACACCGCCTGGCGGTCGATGCTGCTGCTCGCGGGCTTCCCGCTGCTGCTCGCGCTCACCGCGCTCGGCATCGGGCTGATCATCGGCGCCGAGCAGCACGACATCGGTCGCGCCTTCCGCGAGGCGATCGGCGCGCTGCCCGTCATCTACCTCGTCTGCTGCGTGGTCGCCCTCGTCTGGTTCGCCATCGCCTGGGCGGCGCACAACCGCATCCTCGACTGGGCGACCGGCGCGCGCCCGGTGACGCGGCAGCAGGAGCCGCGGCTGTGGAACCTGCTCGAGAACCTGTGCATCTCGCGCGGGATGCGGATGCCGCGGCTTTCCGTCATCGAGACGGCGGCGATGAACGCCTATGCCTCGGGGCTCACGCGCGACAAGGGCGCGGTGACGGTCACGCGCGGCCTGATGGACAGCCTCGACGACCGGGAACTGCGGGCGGTGCTGGCGCACGAGCTCGCCCATATCCGCAACGGCGATGCGCGGCTCGGCCTGATCGCGGCGGTCTTCGTAGGCATCATCTCCCTCGGCTTCGACATGATGACGCGCGGGCGGCGGGCGGCGCGGGCGGGCCGCGGCCGCGGCGGCAACTGGCGCGTCAACGGCAATTCGCGCGGCGGCGGGCTGGCGGCGCTCATCGGCATCCTGCTCATCGCGGCGGCCTGGCTGCTCTCGATGGTGCTGCGCATGGCGCTGTCGCGGAACCGCGAATTCCTCGCCGATGCCGGGTCGGTGGAACTGACTTCCGACCCCGACGCGATGATCTCGGCGCTGCGCAAGGTCGAGGGCAATGCCGACATGCCCGAGGTCTCGCCGCAGGTGCGCGCCCTGTTCCTCGAGGATTCCACGGACAACGCGCTCTCCTCGCTGATGGCGACGCATCCACCGATCGGCCAGCGCGTGGCGATGCTGGTGAAGGTGGCGGGCGGACGCGACCCCGGGCGCATCGAACGCGCCGCCGCGGCCGCGCCCGAGACCCTCGCCTGGGCGCGGCAGGATGCGGGCGAGCCGACCATCGTGGCCCCGCCGCCGCGCGCCGCGGGCGCCGCCGCGCCCTGGTGGCAAGGCCCCGCCCATGGGGAGGGCAGCGGCAAATCCCCCTGGGGGCCGCGGAACTGATACCGCCGGCACGAGGCTTCGGGCTTGTGTCGAGGCCGCGCGTGCGGCGCGCCGCTGGTGCGGCGAAGCCAGGCCGCGCGGATGCGCGGCGCCCGGCGCCCGAGGGCCGGTATGCGCCGGATCAGCCCCCGAGCAGCCGCCGCAGCTTCAGCACCGCGCTGTCCGGCGTGGTCAGCACGGGCCTGCCCGTCGCCGCCTCCACCAGCGGCTTCGCCCGCGCCAGGGAGAACTGCCCGAGCGCGATGGCGTCGCAATCGGCGAGCTCGCGCGCCGCCTCCGCCGCCAGCCGGTCATGCGTCGCGAGGTCCCCGGCATCGAGCGCCGCCAGCCCGCCCTCGGCCACCTTCGGCACCACGGTGAAGCCGGCCGGGAATTCCGGCGTCATGGAGGGGATGGTGCCCTGGAAGGTGACCAGCAGGCCGATGCGCCTGCCCTTGGTCACCGCCTCCTCGATCATCGCCTCGTTGGGCTTGAGCACGGGCATCGGCGCGAGGTCGGCGGCGCAGGCCTCGATGCAGGGCCCGAAGGCCGAGCAGGTGAACAGGATCGCATCCGCCCCGGTGCCGGCGGCATAGCGCGCCAGTGTCAGGAAACGCTCGGTCATGCGCGGCGTCAGCGCGCCCTCGCGCGCAAGGTCCGCCGAGAGGCTGTCATCCATCAGGTTCATCAGCACCTGGCCGGGCCACAGGCGCGCGAAGGCCGCCTCGATCGGCGGGGGGGAGTGCCGCAGGGCGTGGATCAGGGCGATGCGCTTGGGTGTGCTCAAGGGGAAGGGCTCCCGCTGCTGCGGTGGATCGGTGGGCCGGCGCACCGCGATGCGGCGCACGGCGTGCCGTCGGCGCGGGCCACCCCTATGGACCGCGCGCGGGGGAGGGGCAAGCCGCCCTCAGGCCGGCGCGGCCACGGTGCGCGGGCCGTCGCGCACCGGCAGGTGGATCAGCGCCGCGAAGGCCGCAGCGAGGATCCCGATGACCCACATCAGATCGTAGGATCCGGTGCGGTCGAACACCAGCCCGCCCAGGAAGGCGCCGGTGAAGCCGCCGATCTGGTGGCCGAGGAACACCAGGCCGAAGATGGTGGCGAGCCAGCGCGTCCCCCAGTTGCGCGCGCAAAGCGCCACGGTGGGCGGCACGGTGGACAGCCACAGGATGCCCATCAGCGCCGAGAAGGCCATCACCGACACGGTGGTCTTCTCGGCCAGCATGAAGGCTGCCATCAGCACGCCGCGGCCGGCGTAGATGCCCACCAGCAATTCCCGCCGCCGCCACCGCTGGGTCAGCTCGCCCGAGACCAGCGAGCCCGCGATGTTGAACAGCCCGATCAGCGAGATCGCCCCCGCCCCGACATACAGCGGCAGGCCGCAGGCATGCACGAAGCCCGGCAGGTGGACGGTGAGGAAGGAGACATGCAGCCCGCAGACGAAGAAGCCGAAGAACAGGCACCAGAAGGAGGGGTCGCGGAAGGCGCGCGAGAGCGCCACGCGCGCCGTCTCGTTCTCCGAGGCCGGGGCGTTGGCCGCGACCGGCGCGGGCTTGTCGTTCAGCGGCCAGGCCAGCGGGATCATGATCAGCGCCGCCGCCGCCATCGCGATCAGCGCCCATTGCCAGCCGAATCCCGCGATGCCGAATCCGGCCAGCGGCACCACCAGGAACTGCCCCGCCGAGGAGCCCGCCGTGCCAAGACCCACGGCGCGGCCGCGCTTCTCCTCGGGCAGCATGCGCGTCAGGGACGCGATGATGGTCGGCATCCCCGCGGCCGAGACCGCCACGCCCATCACCGCGCCGGCGAAGAAGGTGAACAGCGGCAGCCCGTCCGACAGCGCCATGCCGAGGATGCCCGCCGCGTAGAGCAGCGCACCGCCGATGATGACCCGCCGCCCGCCGTAGCGGTCCGCGAGCTGCCCCGTCAGCGGCTGCGAGACGCCGTTGAGCAGCACCTGCAGCGCGATGGCGAAGGCGAAGCCCGAGGCCGACCAGGCATGCGCCGCGGTCATCGGCGCGAGGAAAAGCCCGAAGGATTGCCGCAGCCCCATCGCCAGCATGGCGGTCGCGACGCCGCAGGCGATCAGGATGGCGGCGGGCAGGACGAGACGGCCGGCTTGGGTCGAGGCGCTCATCGCGGGCTCCCTTGATCGCCGTCACTGTCGTCCGGTGCGCCGCGCCGGGCAACGGGGGCGCCGCCGCATTGCTGCCATGCGCGCCCGCGGCGCGGTTGACGGCACCCCGCCGGCGGCCCTATTCCCCGCGCCTGCGGTGGCGGCCATAGCTCAGTCGGTAGAGCGCCAGGTTGTGGTCCTGGATGTCACGGGTTCGAGTCCCGTTGGTCGCCCCACCCTCCCAGGGGAATCGCATTTGGCGTCGAGACGACAGAAACCTGCGCAGTGAGCGCGCTCTCCAGTCGAGAATGTCCCGAATGGCGCAGTTCTGATTCGGCTGCGCCGATCGAGTCGTAACGATCGTCCTTGTGCGATGGCCCTGCTCAAGGCCGCAGGGCCGCTTGACGGGCCGCACGGCGGCGCGTAAACGCCCGGGCCTCGCCGCAAGGCGCCGGCCCCCTGCCCAGGTGGCGGAATTGGTAGACGCGCAGGTTTCAGGTACCTGTGGCCGCAAGGCTGTGAAGGTTCGAGTCCTTTCCTGGGCACCATTTTCCCGTTCGACGGCATCCGATTTCGTCCGAGACGGCCCAGCGACCGCGCTCTGACCCGCAGAAGTCCGCGGTTCGCCACCGCGGCCGAGCTGGTGCTGCTGCTGGAGGCGGCGCGGCGGCAGGATCGCCCGAATGAAGTGCTGCACCGGGCGGTGGACATCCACCGGCTGCTGGTCATCGACGAGATCGGCTACCTGCCGATGGGGCGCGAGCAGGCGAACCTGTTCTTCCAGGTGGTGGCCAAGCACTACGGGCGCGGCGCGATGATCCTCACCTCGAACCCGACCTTCGGCAGCTGGGACCAGGCCTTCGCGGGCGAGACGGTGCCGACGGCCGCCATGCCCGGTCGCCTGCTGCACCATGCCACCGTCGTGCAGATCAGCGGCGAGAGCTACCGGCTGACCGGCCGATCGCGCGGTCCGTCGCGCCGAGCAGCAGCGCGCCGGCGTTCGAGGTGATCGCTCCCCCGTCGAACGACGCCGCCACGCGGCGGCCCTCGACAGGTGCAAAATCGGGCAGCGCCGGGCTACGCTCCGTCGGCATCGGGAACCTCTCCTGCATCGCCGCAAGGCTTTGTCACAGAGGAACTTTCACCGATTCGGGACCCCGATGCACCTACGACTGGTGAGAAGTCCAGGGCAATCGGGTGAACGCGGTTTCTGATTCTTTTCGATCAGCCGGAACGCCCGCTGGATTCGAATGTGCCGAGTGATCGCTTTCTTGGATTCGAAA
>Ga0207951_100748_pt1 | contig 14156 bp, 13 predicted proteins | sample Subbio12Aug_8Bad_FD_184830 | JGI IMG/M metagenome (GOLD analysis project Ga0207951, IMG submission 184830) | Serpentinite rock and fluid subsurface biosphere microbial communities from McLaughlin Reserve, California, USA - CR12Aug_8Bad (SPAdes) | ecosystem: Environmental > Terrestrial > Deep... | reverse complement strand
ACCGGCAACCATCGATCAAACCGTCAAAGCCGGTGCCAACATCATCGTTGTCGGTGCGGCAATCTACGGTGCAGCGTCACCTGCTGAAGCGGCTCGTGAGATTCGTGAACTGGTTGAAGCCGCAGCGGTGTAAGTCATGCATCAGAATTTAGTCATCAACAAAATATCAAGCATACTGGAAGCAACGCCTGATACGCAGGATAAAAATCTGGTTGACATGCTCGACCAATCCAAGCGCGTTTTTATCTCCGGTGCGGGCCGCTCGAAGTTGGTGGGTAACTTCTTTGCCATGCGACTCATGCATGCGGGTTACGATGTCAGCGTAGTGGGTGAAATCGTAACGCCAAGCATCAAAGCAGGCGATTTGCTGATCATTATTTCGGGTTCGGGTGAAACCGAGCAGTTGATTGCATTCACCAAAAGAGCGAAAGAGATCGGCGCGAAAATTTGTCTGATTTCTGCGAAAAATGACTCAACTATCGGCGATATGGCGGATATTACTTTGCAAATCGGTCGCTCCGAGCAATATGGCAAAGTAAGAGGTATGCCCATGGGCACGGTGTTCGAGCTGTCTACCCTGCTTTTCCTGGAAGCGACCATTTCCCATGTCATACATGAGAAAGGTATCCCGGAAGAAGAAATGAGATCAAGACACGCCAACCTGGAATGACCAGGCATCTCCGGCTTGCATTGAAACAATTTGCTGCATGCCGGAGTATCTCGATGTCAAGATTTAATCGATATTACTCGAAGACACTGTAAGCATAGTGTGGCTCTGCCCCCTTACGGTTTACCCAACCTCATCTCACTGACGTCTGGTTGTAAAAGCGCCAGACTCAACTTAGCAAATACAATTTAAGGAGACCTACATGCCTTCGCGCCGAGACTTAGCGAACGCCATCCGCGCCCTTAGTATGGACGCTGTCCAGAAAGCCAATTCCGGGCACCCAGGCGCCCCGATGGGTATGGCGGACATTGCAGAAGTACTATGGAACGACGTTCTTAGTCATAACCCTAATAACCCGAAATGGGCCAATCGCGACCGCTTCATTCTGTCCAATGGTCACGGTTCCATGCTGATTTACTCGTTGCTGCATCTGTCGGGCTACAACTTGCCCGTTGAAGAGCTGCAACGCTTCCGTCAATTACACTCCCAAACGCCGGGACATCCTGAATATGGCTACACCGATGGTGTCGAAACCACCACAGGCCCTTTGGGGCAAGGCATCACCAATGCCGTCGGCTTCGCATTGGCCGAACGCACGCTAGCGGGACAATTCAATCGCCCTGGGCATGACATCGTCGATCACTACACCTACGCCTTCCTAGGTGACGGCTGCTTGATGGAAGGCATTTCTCACGAAGCTTGCTCACTGGCCGGCTCCATGGGTTTGGGTAAACTGATCGCCTTCTATGACGATAACAACATTTCCATTGATGGCGAAGTTCGCGGTCATGGTAACGTCCACGGCTGGTTCCATGACGATACCCCGAAACGCTTCGAAGCTTACGGCTGGCATGTCATCTCGAAAGTCGACGGACACGATCCCGAGGCTGTGAAAAAAGCCATAGATGAAGCCCGTAGCGTCAAAGACAAACCATCCATCATCTGTTGTCAAACCATCATCGGCTGGGGATCACCCAATAAACAAGGTAAAGAAGAATGCCATGGCGCTGCCTTGGGTGAAGCCGAAGTGGCCGCTACCCGTGAAAATCTGGGTTGGAGCCATGCGCCCTTTGAAATTCCTGCCGATATTTATGCTGGTTGGGATGCGAAAGCCAAAGGTGAGCGCCAGGAAGCTGCCTGGAACGAAAAATTTGCTCAATACAAAGCCGCCCATCCGCAATTGGCTGCAGAATTCGAACGCCGCATGGCGGGCGAGCTGCCGAAAGACTGGAACGAAAAAGCCAATGCCTTCATTGCTGCCGTCAACGAAAAAGGCGAAACCATCGCCAGCCGCAAAGCTTCGCAAAACGCTCTTAACGGTTTTGGTCCCTTGCTGCCTGAACTGATGGGGGGGTCTGCCGACTTGGCTGGTTCCAACCTGACCTTGTGGTCCGGTTGCAAAGACGTATGTGCCCCAGGTTTTGACGGCAACTATGTCTACTACGGTGTGCGCGAATTCGGCATGAGCGCCATCATGAACGGCATTACCCTGCACGGCGGCTTCAAACCCTACGGCGCGACTTTCCTGATGTTCTCGGAATACGCCCGTAACGCCCTGCGTATGGCTGCATTGATGAAAGCCCCTGGCATATTCGTCTATACCCACGACTCCATTGGCTTGGGCGAAGATGGCCCAACCCACCAACCGGTTGAACAAACTGCCACCCTGCGCATGATTCCCAACATGCAGGTCTGGCGCCCCTGCGACGCAGTGGAATCGGCCATCTCCTGGAAAGCCGCCATTGAACGCAAAGATGGTCCAAGCACTTTGATCTTCTCGCGTCAAAACCTGCCGCACATGGCGCGTAGCCAAGCGCAGATCGATGCAGTCAGCAAAGGCGGTTACATTCTTAGAGATGGCAAAGGTACCCCAGATGCGATCATCATCGCCACAGGTTCCGAAGTCGAACTGGCCGTCAAAGCCGCAGAAGTACTGGAAGCCAAAGGCAAGAGCATCCGTGTGGTATCCATGCCGTCCACCAACGTTTTCGACGCACAAGACGCAGCCTACAAAGACAGCGTTCTGCCTGCGAATGTGACCAGTCGTGTCGTGGTTGAAGCTGGCGTTACCGACGGCTGGTGGAAATACGCTGGCAGCCATGGCAGAGTGGTCGGGCTGGATCGTTTCGGTGAGTCGGCGCCCGCAGGTCAACTCTTCAAAGAGTTTGGCTTCACTGTCGATAATGTCGTCGCCAACGTCGAAGCGGTGCTTTGAATATGACGAATCGAGGCTTGGCAAGCCAAGCCTCGATTTAAGGTTTCAACGAATGAGGTGAGAAACGTGAATAAAAATCCATTAACCAACGCTGCGCTGGCAACATTACTGCTGGTTAGCACTTCCGTGATGGCCGAATCTGATTATCCCGCAACGGATTTTCAGCCCAAGGTGGTTTACAGCGATTCATCGGCAAGTCAAAGTCAACCGGCTGAGGCAGATGCTGCCAAAGTCGAAGCTAAAGCTGAAGCAGATGACGCCAATTACCCGGCAACCAATTACAAACCCAAAGTGGTTTACCACGATGCCGACTACAAACATTCCTCCACGGCGCCAAGCGCATCGAGTGATTCGTCATCTGCGCCTAAAGCGACGGCATCGGCAGCCAGCGTTTCCAATGAAGTCATTCAGAATGAAAAAGCAGGTTCTTCCGATTTTTCAATGATTGGCCTGATCGTTCTGGCCATTGCAGGTTTCTTTGTCTTTAACAAAAAATCCAAAGTCAAATCGGGTTCGGCTTCATCGGATGACGTTGCTGTATCGGGATCGACAGGTGTTGAAAAGTATCTGGAAAAAATGGGCGCCAATAAAACTGGCGTCGCCAAATACCTTGAAAAACAAACTGAACAACAACCCGCGACCGGTGTAGCGAAATATATGGCGAAACAAATCGTCAAAGACAAGGCAGCAGCGGCTGCAAGCGCAACCGGTGTCGAAAAATACCTGCGCGACAAATCTTGATGACGCACACGAGGACTTGGTAACAATTCATTGGGGATTCACCAGGTCAAAGCGCCAAAGCCGCTAAAAATGGTCACGGGAGATCGCCACGAGTTGCGCCTTGACGCGATTTGCCATGTGCAAATCCAGGGAGCAATGAGTGGCGATTTTTGTTTCTGGCAACCTGGCTTGTGTCTTAGCGTTTTCATTTTTGATCGGCAAAGCGCCGATTTAACCCATACATTTAAATAACGAGGATAATTTCATGGCAAGAAACCTACTTGAACAACTCCGCGAGATGACAGTAGTCGTCGCGGACACTGGCGACATTCAGGCAATTGAAACCTTCAAGCCACGTGATGCGACCACTAATCCGTCATTGATTACTGCTGCTGCGCAAATGCCGCAATACCAAGGCATCGTCGATGACACCTTGAAAAGTGCCCGTGCAACCTTGGGTGCTGGCGCATCCGCTGTAGAAGTCGCTGCATTGGCGTTCGATCGCCTCGCGGTTTCTTTTGGCCTGAAAATTCTGGAAATCATTGAAGGCCGCGTTTCTACCGAAGTCGATGCCCGTTTGTCCTACGACACCGAAGGCACTATTGCCAAGGCACACGACATCATTGCCCAGTATCAAGCGGCAGGTATCGATACTGAAAAACGTATTCTCATCAAGATTGCTGCTACCTGGGAAGGCATTCAAGCGGCTGCGGTGCTGGAAAAAGAAAACATTCATACCAACCTGACCTTGCTGTTCGGCATGCACCAGGCGATTGCTTGTGCCGAGAACGGCATTCAGCTGATTTCGCCATTCGTAGGCCGCATTCTGGACTGGTACAAAAAAGACACCGGTCGTGATTCCTATGCGCCACACGAAGACCCCGGTGTATTGTCGGTTACCGAGGTTTACAACTACTACAAAAAGTTCGGTTACAAAACCGAAGTCATGGGTGCCAGCTTCCGCAACATCGGTGAAATCACCGAATTGGCAGGTTGTGACTTGTTGACTATCGCGCCGTCTTTGTTGGCCGAACTGCAATCCATCGAAGCTGAACTGCCGCGCAAACTGGATCCGGTTCATGCGGCCAGTGTCAATATCGAAAAAATCAGCGTCGACAAAGCGACTTTCGACCGTATGCACGACGAAAACCGCATGGCAAAAGACAAACTGGCTGAAGGTATCGACGGTTTCGCAAAAGCACTGGAAACATTGGAAAAACTGCTGGCCGATCGTTTGGCTGCTTTGGAAGCTTGATTTCAGAGTGGCAAAGATCACGCGCATGACGACACGCGCGTGACATCGCCCTAAATGCCAAGGCCGCCGAATCAAGTACGCGGCCTTCTTTCATTATCAATAGGTTAGTATCATGGCAAAAATTTTAGATGTAGTAAAACCCGGCGTAGTCACCGGTGAAGATGTGCAAAAAATCTTCTCGATCTGCAAGGAAAACAACTTTGCGCTGCCGGCAGTCAATGTCATCAGCACCGATACCATCAACTCGGTACTAGAAGCCGCCGCAAAAGCAAAATCAGCCGTCATCATCCAGTTCTCGAATGGTGGTGCCGCATTTGTTGCCGGTAAAGGCTTGAAACTGGAAGGCCAGGGCTGCTCCATCGCTGGCGCGATTTCCGGTGCCCGCCACGTTCATGCAATGGCTGAACTGTACGGCGTTCCCGTCATACTGCATACCGACCATGCGGCCAAAAAATTGCTGCCATGGGTTGATGGCATGCTGGATGAAGGTGAAAAACACTTTGCCGCCACCGGCAAGCCTTTGTTCAGCTCGCACATGCTGGATTTGTCTGAAGAAAGCCTGGAAGAAAACATCGAAACCTGCGGTAAATACCTGGAGCGCATGTCGAAAATGGGCATGACGCTGGAAATCGAACTGGGTTGTACCGGTGGAGAGGAAGACGGTGTCGACAACTCGGGCATGGATCACTCCGCGTTGTATACACAGCCGGAAGATGTGGCTTACGCTTGCGAACATTTGAGCAAAATCAGCCACCGTTTCACCATCGCAGCCTCATTTGGCAATGTGCACGGCGTCTACTCGCCAGGCAATGTCAAACTGACCCCGAAAATTCTCGATAACTCACAAAGATACGTATCGGAAAAATTTGGCTTACCGGCCAAATCGCTGACTTTCGTATTCCATGGCGGCTCGGGCTCTTCGCCTGAGGAAATCAAAGAGTCCATCAGCTATGGCGTCGTCAAGATGAACATCGATACCGATACCCAATGGGCATCTTGGGAAGGTGTGATGAACTATTACAAGAAAAACGAGGGCTATCTGCAAGGCCAGATCGGCAACCCCGATGGCGCCGACAAGCCCAACAAAAAGTTTTATGACCCTCGTGTATGGCAACGCGCTAGCCAAGAAGGCATGATTGTGCGCCTGCAACAAGCTTTCCAGGAATTGAACGCGGTCAATACACTGTAAGTCTCGTTCGTATCAGCACTGCGGAGGCACCCTGCTTCCGCAGTGCCTCTTCTTGCTTTTTCATATCGTCATTTATTGCCAGGCGATGTCTGGTCGCTATGGTTTTCAAGGCATTTTCAGCGGGTGGCCTTATGGTTTAATGGCTGCTGTTTTGCCTCATCCCTATTTCTTTCAATGTCTCTTCCTTCCCCGTTGCACACGCTGAGCACCGTTTTTGGCTACGACAGTTTTCGTGGTCATCAGGGTGCCATCATCGACGATGTCATTGCCGGGTGTGACGTGCTGGTGCTGATGCCGACTGGTGGCGGTAAATCACTGTGCTATCAGATTCCTGCCCTGGTACGCGAGGGTGTCGGCATTGTGATTTCGCCGTTGATTGCACTGATGCAGGACCAGGTCGATGCGTTGCATCAGCTCGGTGTGCGGGCGGCCTATCTGAATTCGGCATTGAGCCAGGAACAGTCACGGCTTACCGAACAGGCCTTGCTGGCGGGTGATCTGGATTTGCTCTACATCGCACCCGAACGCCTGTCGAATCCAAGAATGCAGGCCTTGCTCGCCCGCTGCCGCATTGCTTTATTTGCCATAGACGAAGCCCATTGCGTGTCGCAGTGGGGGCATGATTTCCGGGCCGATTATTTGCAGTTGTCGGTTCTGCATCAGCTGTTTCCGACTGTGCCGCGCATCGCGCTGACGGCTACCGCTGATGTGCGCACGCGCGAGGAAATCATTTACCGTCTGGCGCTGGAGCAGGCCAAGGTTTACGTCAGTGGCTTCGACCGGCCCAACATACGTTACCGCATTGTGCAAAAAGATAATCCTCGCCAGCAATTGCTGGCGTTTTTGCGCAACGAGCATGGGGGCGATAGTGGCATCGTCTATTGCCTGTCGCGGCGCAAAGTCGAGGAAACTGCGGCATGGCTCAATGAAAAAGGTTTTCGTGCACGGCCTTACCATGCGGGCATGAGTAACGACGAACGCCGCGTCAATCAACACCGGTTCCTGATGGAAGACGGCCTGATTATGGTGGCAACCATTGCCTTTGGCATGGGCATCGACAAACCCAACGTGCGTTTCGTAGCCCATCTGGATTTACCCAAAAGCATTGAGGCTTATTACCAGGAAACCGGTCGTGCCGGTCGTGATGGCTTGCCCGCCGATGCCTGGATGGCTTATGGCTTGCAGGATGTGCTGACATTGCGGCAGATTCTGTCGGCATCGGGTGCCGATGATGCGCATAAACGTGTCGAACTGCACAAGCTGGACGCCATGCTGGCCTTGTGTGAAATAGTGAGTTGCAGGCGCCAGGCCTTGCTGGCCTATTTCGGCGATGGCGATAAACTGGCGCAGCCGTGCGGCAATTGCGATACCTGTTTGGAGCCGGTCGAGACCTGGGATGGCAGTGTTGCCGCGCAACAGGCGTTGTCGTGCATCTACCGTACCGGTCAGCGTTTTGGCGTCAATTATCTGATCGATGTGTTACGCGGCAAGCCGGATGAACGTGTCCGCCAGTTTGGCCATGACCGGCAATCGACTTTCGGCATAGGCAAGGGGCTGGATGAAAAACAGTGGCGTTCGGTATTTCGCCAGCTGGTGGCTAAATCGCTGGTGGCGATCGACTTCGAGGCGCACGGCGCTTTGAAACTCACCGATACCTGTCGTCCGGTTTTGCGCGGTGAACAAACCTTGATGCTGCGCAAGGATGTACAGGGGGTGAAGCTCAAGGCAAACAGGCCAGATGGGCGACAGGCAGTGCGCGATGCCGATACCGCGCTGTGGAACGCGCTACGCACCAAACGTCGGACGTTGGCCGAGGCGCAGGATGTGCCGCCTTACGTCATTTTTCACGATGCCACTTTGATGGCGATGGTGGAGCAGCGGCCACGCAATCATCAGCAGTTGGCCATGATTGCAGGCATAGGTCAGCGCAAGCTCGACCTGTACGGTGACGATTTTCTGGCGGTTTTGGCGCAATTCGATGATCGCCACGGCGAAGCGGGTCATGCCGACGATACGGTGTCACAGACACTGGCGTGTTTTCAGTTGGGTTTCAGTGTCGAACAGGTTGCCGACCGGCGCGGCTTGGCCGTCGATACCATTTACACCCATTTGGCAAAAGGCCTGGAAGCGGGCATGGTGCGTTTCGAGGATGTTATCGATTTGCCTGCACCTGAGCTTGCGACCATCGAGTCGGCATTACTGGCGATGCCGGGAAGCCAGCGCAATGCTCTGAAACCGCTCTATCAACAGTTTGACGGTGTGTACGGTTATGGGGTGTTACGTTGTGTACGGGCGGCATTGCGGTATCGAACAGCCTAAGCCGCGCAGCGTTCGATACTGAAGCGGTAGTTGCCTTGCAGGCAGTGATCCAGCCATTTCTGCAAAAAATAATTCAACCGCCATTTGTAGTCCTGGATTTCCAGCGCGTTTGCCGGATTCTGGTACACCTTATCCACCGGCGGGCGGTCGCTGTCGTGGATGACTTCGGCCAGGCGGGCGTCGAGATAAACCCGGATGGTCACGGCAGGCGTCATCGATTCGGTCAGATGGTGGCGGAAGCGATGGCTCAGCTCTATGGTCAGCGTGTAGGGTTTGCGCTCCAGGATGCTCAGGTAAAGTGTGGGTTGGTCGGGTGTCAGACCGACGGCGCTATTTTCGAATGAGCGTAAATCGGGAATCAATTTGAACAGCTTTTGATAATTGGCTTCGCAGACTTTTTCCAGGCATAGCGAGGTATTGACCGGCTTGAGTTGGGCCATGGCCTCAATTTTCCGTGTAGCAGGCGCTGGCGCTGGCGGTTTCCCAGAGTACCACCTGTTCGACGGCCAGTCCCTGGCTTTGCAGGTGTTGATAAATCATTTTGCTCAGGACTTCGGCGGTCGGGTGTTCGTCGATGGCCAGGAAGCGTTCGTTGCCTGCAACGAGTGCCGGAATGAGGGGGTCGTCCTTGTGCAGTAAAAAATTGTGATCCAGGTGTTCGTCGATGAAGGCTTCGACGGCGGCTTTGACATCGGCAAAGTCGCAGACCATGCCTTGGTCATCCAGGGTTGCGCTCTTGATGGTGATGGCGGCCTTGACGCTGTGACCATGCAGGTTTTTGCACTTGCCGGGGTGGTTCATCAGTCGGTGGCCATAACAGAAATAGATTTCTTTGGTGATGGAGTACATGGTGCGAGCGTCCCTGTCGGTTGGGCGGTTAACCAGTTGAGTGGAAAGTTTAATTGCCCTTGATGCCTTTGATGACGCCGGCGATTTCATATTGGCCGTCGTTTTGTCTGACGACACGCACCACTTCGACGAAGGCGGTCATCGGCGGCGTCAGATTGTTTTTCGGGATCACGCTGATTTCGATGGCGTTACCCGCTTCAAGTGGCTGATCGGCGATAAACGAAACCCCGGCACCGCTGAGTGTGGTGCAGCGACCGGTTTTTGCAATGTCGGTATTGGCTTGTTTGTACGTCAGGTCGCAGTCGACATCCATGCGGATGTAATCGCGTTTTTCGTCATGAGTCAGCATGAATAGCCTCCGGTTTGCGCGTTTAAAAATGCCCAAGGAGTTTACTACAAATGATGGAAACCGCTTGGGTCGAAGCTTTGTTCGAGAGTGCGGTGACGGCCTGAAATCCCGTGTTTTCTGGGTTTGTCGCAGGTAATGACCTGACGGTCGCTGGCGTTTTGTGTAGAATTTGGCTCTATTCATTCGGATTTTCCAGTGTTTTCAAGGAGTAGCATGAACAAATCGATTGTTCTGACCGGTATCACCACTACGGGGACGCCGCATTTGGGTAATTACGCCGGTGCGATTCGTCCGGCGATTCAGGCCAGCAAGGATGGGCATGTCTGGCCGTTCTACTTTCTGGCCGACTACCATGCACTGATTAAGTGCAACGAACCGGCCAGGGTCAAGCAATCGAGTCTGGAAATTGCCGCAACCTGGCTGGCGCTGGGGCTGGATACCTCGAACGCGGTGTTTTATCGGCAATCCGACGTGCCGGAAATTCTGGAGCTGACCTGGATGCTGACTTGCGTGACCGCCAAGGGCCTGATGAATCGCGCCCATGCTTACAAGGCGGCGGTGGCCGAGAACGAGGAAGCAGACGGCAGCGACCCCGACAAAGGTATCACCATGGGCTTGTTCAGCTACCCCGTCCTGATGGCGGCGGATATTCTGCTGTTCAACGCCAACAAAGTGCCGGTGGGTAAAGATCAGATCCAACACATTGAAATGGCGCGCGACATTGCCAGCCGCTTCAACCACATCTACGGCGAGCATTTCGTCTTGCCCGAGGCGGTGCTGGATGACGCCGCCGCAACCTTGCTCGGACTCGATGGCCGCAAGATGAGCAAGAGTTACAACAACACCATCCCCTTGTTCGAGCCGGAAAAGACATTGCGCAAGCTCATCAACAAGATCAAGACCAATTCGCTGGAGCCGGGCGAGCCGAAAGACACGGAAGGTTGCACACTGTTCGGCATTTATCAGGCATTTGCCCATCATCACGACGTAGAAGCCATACGTCAGCGCTATGCCCAAGGCATAGGCTGGGGCGAAATGAAGCAGATTCTGTTCGAGAAAATCAACGAAGAAATCGCACCCGCCCGCGAACGCTACGAAGCCTTGTTGCAAGCGCCGGATCATATCGAGCAGCAGTTGCAGGAAGGCGCCGAAAAGGCCAGGGCCATCAGCCGACCGTTCATCAAGCGTTTGAGGTCGGCGGTGGGTATTTCGGCAATGGCAACAGGACGATAGGCTGAATCCGGCTTTTCGTGGTAAGGGGGCTACATGAGAGGGCTACTATTGGTGTTGGGTTTGTTGATGACCTGTCGATTGTCGATGGCAACCGACAGGTCGCTGACCGATACCTTGTTGGGCGAACAGATCGACCATTCCGCACTATCACCATCGACAGCAGCGCATGATGCTGCCACGTCATGCGATGAGCGGGCAGGCACCACCCATTCCCCGGCTTCCAATGCCAATGCCAATGCCAGTGTTTCGTGCCGCCCCGCTGATATTCAGACTGGCTCCAAACCATCGTCACCTGGTGCCGGTCATTCCCCGATACAAGACCAGGGCCGCAATGAGCGTCAAACCGCCACGCCAAGCAGCCCGGTGACGGATTCTTACCCGGCTGTGGATTGGCACTCCGAACTGCAAGATACGCTGGGTTATGAGAATTACGACCAATTGGCGGCGGCCTATATGACGATCAAGGCCCTGGACCAGTGGGTTTACGTCACGCTCGACGATCATGGATTCGGAAAGGACAACCGCTTTACCCAAGCATTAAATGGACTGAGTCAAGCCGTGAATGCTCGTCTGTTTGGGGAAAGACAGGGATTGACGCAGACGGCGTTCGAGGCATCGACTGCGCTGAAAACCGATTTCGATTCGAAGGAATTGCAGGAGTTTTCCCGGCAGGCAGCCGCTGGCAATACCGAAATAGACCCCACGTTGCTGAGGGTGATGCGTCATTTGACGATCAAAAACATTCTGTATTCGCTAGGGATTGCGCTGGGTGTTTTCCTGCTGTTCAAAGCTATCCGTTTCTTGTGGAAACAGGATTTGAGCGGTTGAGCATCACTGATTGGCGATGGCTAGCCCTTTCCCGCTCCCACGCAGAGCGTCATGGCCATTTAGCCAGAAAATGTTCATTAAAAACAAACTGTTACGTTTTGATTTGGCTTTCATCGCTCTTCATCCCCAACCCTAAACCCTCGCTTCGCTCTCTCTCTGAGGGGTAAGGGCGTAAAAGCCCCCTTTTTTCTTTTTGAAACCAACGATGAATCAAGAATACAACGCTGCCGCGATCGAGGTATTGAGCGGTTTGGATCCGGTACGCAAGCGCCCTGGCATGTATACCGATACCACACGGCCCAACCATTTGGTGCAGGAAGTGATCGACAACAGCGTCGACGAGGCTTTGGCCGGTTACGCCAAAACCATCGAGGTGAGTCTCTACAAAGACGGTTCGATTGAGGTCGTTGACGATGGTCGCGGCATGCCGGTCGACATCCACCCGGAACAAGGCGTCCCTGGTGTGGAACTGATCCTGACCCGCTTACATGCCGGCGGCAAATTTTCCAACAAGAACTACCAGTTTTCCGGTGGTTTGCATGGGGTTGGTGTTTCGGTGGTCAATGCCTTGTCCGAGAAGCTGCTGGTTGAGATAAGGCGCGGCGGCGGCGTCTACCAGATGCAGTTCGCCGGTGGCGACAAAATCGGCGAGTTGCAACAAATCGGCACGGTTGGCAAGCACAACACCGGCACCCGTGTCCATTTCTGGCCGGACAGCCAGTATTTCGACTCCAATCGGGTATCGGTCGCCAAATTGAAGCATGTGTTACGTGCCAAGGCGGTGTTGTGTCCGGGGCTGAAAATCGTGCTGAATTGCGAACTCAGCGACGAACGCATCGAGTGGTGTTATCAGAATGGCTTGCAGGATTACTTGCTGGATCGCGTCGGCGATGCCGAGATTTTTCCGCAGCCACCGTTCATGGCTCATATGGTGGCCAGCAATGAGGCGGTGGAATGGGGCATCGTCTGGACACAGGACAGCCTAGCGGAAGCCGTTGCCGAAAGTTACGTCAACCTGGTGCCAACGGCCCAGGGCGGCACTCATGTTAATGGCTTGCGTGCCGGTTTGACCGAGGCGATGCGCGAGTTCTGCGATTTTCGCAATCTGCTGCCGCGTGGCATCAAAATTGCGCCGGAAGACGTCTGGGAAAGCTGCCATTTCGTGCTGTCGGTGAAACTGCAAGACCCGCAATTTTCCGGCCAGACCAAAGAGCGCTTGAGTTCGCGTGAATGTGTGACCTTTGTGTCAGGCGTCGCCAAGGACACCTTCAGTTTATGGCTGAACCAGCACCCCAGGGAAGGCGAGAAAATCGCCGAAATCATTCTGGCTAGTGCGCAGAAACGTCTGAAATCGGCCAAGAAAATCGTCCGCAAGAAGATCACGTCCGGCCCGGCGCTGCCCGGCAAACTGGCTGATTGTTCGGCGCAAGACCTCAGCCGCACCGAGCTGTTTCTGGTCGAAGGCGATTCGGCCGGTGGCTCGGCCAAGCAGGCGCGCGACCGCGAATATCAGGCCATCATGCCGCTGCGCGGCAAAATCCTGAATACATGGGAAGTCGATTCCAGCGACGTCATGGCCTCGCAGGAAGTGCACGACATTGCGGTGGCATTGGGCATGGAACCCGACAGCAACGACCTGCAAAACCTGCGTTACGGCAAAATCTGCATCCTGGCCGATGCCGACTCCGACGGCAACCACATTGCCACCTTGATTTGTGCCTTGTTTTACAAGCATTTTCGTGCGCTGGTCGACGCCGGCCATGTGTTTGTGGCGATGCCGCCGCTGTACCGCGTCGATGTCGGCAAACAGGTGTTTTACGCACTGGATGAGTCGGAACGATTGGGGGTGATGGCGCGCATCGAAGCCGAAAAGCTCAGCGGCAAGGTCAATATCCAGCGTTTCAAAGGCTTGGGTGAAATGAACCCGTCACAATTGCGTGAAACCACGATGAACCCGGATACCCGGCGCCTGGTGCAACTGACGGTCGATGATCACCAAGCAACCTTTGAAGGCATGGATAGGCTGCTGGCCAAAAAACGTGCATCCGACCGCAAGAGCTGGCTGGAAGACAGGGGCAATCTGGCCGATGTTTGATGGGTTTTCTGGTTCCCAAGGTCTCCTAGGAGGCTGTCCTAGAATAGCGCTATCAAAATTTTTAGCACCACATGTAGTGGTTTAATATGACTTTAGACACTATATGTTGTGGTTAATTTTTGAGGTTTTGCATTCTCGGATAGGCCCCTGGAGCTGGAAGATACCTTTTCAAATAACACAGGCTTACAGCGCTTCACACACGTCTTCGATACGATACCCGCAGTGACCAAACCAAGCCAGGACATCGTGCTGGGTTACCCTGTCGATAGCTTGTGTAATGGTCAAAAAACCGGACATTTGCCTTTTATCCAGCCACATTTTTCAAATAATCTCGCTCGAAATGAAGCGGGGACAGGCAGCCCCCTAGAGTTCGCGCGTTGCGCTGAAGCTGATGTCCGGCCAGCGTTCTACGGTCAGTTGCAGGTTGACGCGGCTGG
>Ga0207951_100746_pt1 | contig 14173 bp, 16 predicted proteins | sample Subbio12Aug_8Bad_FD_184830 | JGI IMG/M metagenome (GOLD analysis project Ga0207951, IMG submission 184830) | Serpentinite rock and fluid subsurface biosphere microbial communities from McLaughlin Reserve, California, USA - CR12Aug_8Bad (SPAdes) | ecosystem: Environmental > Terrestrial > Deep... | reverse complement strand
AAATCCCTCCGGGCCAGAGGCCCTCATGGGCCGGCGGCAGCCCTAAAGGGCTGAGTTACAGGTTGTGGTAAACTTAAGCAAACCATAACTGAGGGATTACATCATTCGTTGCTTCACCGTTCAATGTCCTTTGTCCATCGTTGATTACTCCCCAACTTCTGAAATTGTTAAAGGGTATCGAAGGGTTGACAAATGAGAGGGGCTATCCTATATAGGATGAAGATTATGGAAAATTCAAAAATAGAAGAGAACGACCAAAGACCGAAGGAGATAAGACCCGAAGAAGAGAAAAAGCGGGAAGTGGATCTCAACACCCTTTTTCCCGGGAAGGACTATGATCTTAATCGCCTTTTCCCCGATGAGGGGACCAAGAAGCTTTTGCATGAACTGAAGCGGAACAAGAGGGATATCGACCGGTTTATTAAAAGTCTCAATCTTGAGGAGGAGTAGATGAAGTGTCCCCGTTGTGAGGAAGCATTGCCGTATATTCTTTGCGAGGGATGTGGAGAAAAAATACCGGAGGGGAGCCGTTTCTGTTGCCGGTGCGGAAACCCTGTCCTGGCGAAGGACGAGGAGAGCGATTTGTCGAATAGGCAGTTATGCAGTGATGGGAGTTGCATCGGCGCCATCAATGAGGCGGGGGCCTGTAATATCTGCGGGAAGCCCTATGCGGGTAAATCTTAATGAGAATAACCAAATTCCAAGCGCCTGCCTCCGCCGAAGCGCCTGCCCGCCGCACGAGGCTTCGGCAGGCGGGGCTTCTCGCAGGCAGGCCAATAATCAAATAATAACCAAATATGATAGTCTCGTAAAAAGTCTGAAAAGGAGATTTTTGTCATCCCTGCGCAAGTCCCGCTCTTAGCGGGATATTTTCATATAGTTAAAATTCCCTGGATTCCCGTTTTCACGGGAATGACGACTTTTTACGATTCCTTCAAATATCAATGACCGAAATTCAACAAAACAGCTAATCATTCTTATCTTAGTTTTGGTTAATTGGATATTGGGTAATTGGAATTTATCTGGGATTTGGTTATTGGAATTTATTTTATAAATCAACAGGATCGATTACATTGACAGGCGGATTGACAGTGATTATGTTATATTAAACGAGGCCATTATAAAGTTCGGCCCAGGAGGTTGTCATGATTTTTTTGCCAAAGAGCGGCGCAGATAAGGAGGAGAAAGGACGGGATGAAAAGATCATTATTCCTCCCGAACTTCCCATCCTTCCCCTGAGGGGGACTGTGCTTTATCCTGACCTGATTTTGCCCATCATGGTGGGCCGGAAGAGATCCGTCAAATTGATCGATGATGCGATGGATTCGAACCGGATCATCGGCATCGTCACTCAAAAGCGATCCGAAATCGAAGAACCGAAGGAGGGCGATCTCTATTCGGTTGGAGTAGCCGCGCTGATTCTCAGGATGATCCGGGAACTGGACGGAAGCCAGCGGGTCATCGTCCAGGGCGTTTCAAGAATCAGGGTGAGGGAATATATTCAGAGAGAGCCTTATTTCAGGGCGCGAACGGATACCATCGAAGAAGGATTCGCCCTGGGTGTGGAGATAGAGGCCCTCATGATGAACTTGAAAAATTTATTTCAGAGGGCGGTTGAGCTGGCCCCTTATCTCACCTCCGAGCTTGGCTCGATGGTCAGTAACATCAAATCCCCTCCCATTCTTGCCGACCTTATCGCTTCCAATCTCAATGTTTCCACCCCTGAAAAGCAGGGGATTCTGGAGACGATTGATGTCCGGGAGCGGCTGACCAAAGTCCACCTCGTCCTGAACAAGGAGGTTCAAGTTCTGGAACTGGGCAATAAGATCCAATCCCAGGTGAAGGAGGATATGGATCGGACTCAAAGAGAGTACTATCTTCGTGAGCAGTTGAAGGCCATCAAAAAAGAGCTGGGGGAACTGGACGACCACTCCAGCGAGATCAAAGAATTAAGGGAGAGAATTAAGAAGGCCAAGATGCCGCCCGAGGTGGTCACAGCCGCGGAGAAAGAGTTAGACCGTCTGTCTAAAATTCCTCCTGCTTCAGCGGAATATACGGTTGCCAGAACCTATCTCGACTGGCTGGTGGAACTTCCATGGTCGGAGGCGACTGAGGATAATCTTGAAATTCAAAATGCCCAGAAGACACTGGACGAGGACCATTATGATCTGGAAAAGGTGAAGAAGAGGATTCTCGAATACCTGGCCGTCAGGAAGCTGAAGTCCGATATGAAGGGACCGATCCTCTGCTTCGTGGGGCCACCTGGAGTGGGCAAGACCTCTCTCGGAAAATCGATCGCCAGGGCCATGGGGAGAAAATTCATGCGGATCTCATTAGGCGGGGTAAGAGATGAGGCGGAGATCCGGGGACACCGAAGAACCTATGTGGGCGCCCTGCCAGGCCGGATCATTCAGGGAGTCAAGAAGACGGGATCGAACAATCCTGTCTTCATGCTCGACGAAGTGGATAAGATCGGAATGGACTTCCGAGGAGACCCCTCTTCCGCCCTTCTCGAGGTTCTTGACCCGGAGCAGAACTTCTCCTTTTCGGATCACTATATCGATCTCCCCTTCGACCTTTCAAAAGTGATGTTCATCACCACAGCCAATGTGCTCGACACCATTCCTCCGCCCCTTCGAGACCGGATGGAGACTCTGGAACTTCCGGGGTATAGCGAAGATCAGAAGATGATGATTGCCAAGGATTTTCTAATCCTGAAGCAGATCACTGAACACGGGTTGACTTCGGAGTATATCGAATTTCAGGATGCGGCCCTTCAGGTCATCATCAGCTCCTATACGCGTGAGGCAGGGGTGAGAAACCTGGAGAGGGAGATTGCCGCCATCTGCCGCGGGGTAGCCAAGGATGTGGCCTCAGGGAATAATCATGAAAAGGTGATCATCAATCCTGAGGCCCTCCATAAATTTCTCGGGCCGGTCAAGTTCTTCCCTGAAGTGGCCGAGCGAACCTCTGAGCCGGGTGTGGCCACAGGGCTGGCCTGGACGCCCACGGGAGGAGATATCATCTTTGTAGAGGCGACGAAGATGAGAGGGGAGAAGGGATTGACATTGACCGGTCAGCTGGGCGATGTGATGAAAGAGTCCGCACAGGCGGCGCTGGCCTATGTGCGATCGAAAGCAAAAGATCTTGGGATTGAAGAAGACTTCTTTGAGAAGCATGACATTCACATCCATGTTCCTGCAGGCGCCATTCCAAAAGACGGGCCCTCGGCCGGAATCACGATGTTTATCGCTCTGACCTCTCTTTTGACCAACAAACCTGTCCGCAATGATGTGGCCCTGACCGGAGAAATCACCCTGAGAGGCCTCGTCCTTCCCGTAGGAGGGATCAAGGAGAAGGTTTTGGCGGGAATGCGCGCGGGAATCAGGACGATCATCCTTCCGAAGAAGAACGAAAAGGATCTGGAGGAAATTCCGGAACATATCCGAAATCAGTTGAGTTTCAAGTTTATTCAAAAGATGGATGAGGCGATCGAACTGGCCCTCAAACATCCCGAACTGCAGAAGCCGGAACACGGGGCATTGACCATTACGGCCTGATGAGAGCACGGAAGTTGCGTGGATTTTCCCAAGCTCAGAAATTTAATTATCTTTCCTGTTCAGAGGTCGGGCCAATCCCTGCTCTGTCTTCAGGACCCTCAGAATATTAGCGACAAAGCGCTTTTTCTTCCTCCCCCTCTATACTTCATCATCTCCCTCTTCGATGGTCGTCATTCGATTCTGGATATCCAGACCGAATACATGAGAAGATTCGGAGAATTTCTTTTTACAGAAAAGATCGAGGAGATCATCCATCAACTTGATGACACCCTCTTTCTCGAAGGGGAGAAATTCCAGGAAGCCCTGCGGCAGAAGGAGGAAGGGTTCAAGAAGGCTTCTTTTAGAGAGGCCGCATTTGCCGGAAAAAGTTATGAAAGAGAACCCGGGAGGCTAAAGGATCAACTCCTTGGGTATTTTACCGGGCTGGAGGGTCCGGGGCCGCTTCCGGAGAGAAAAGAGATAAACCCCGTTAGAAAGGACGGGGCTTTATCCCCCGCCCTTTCTGAAGTGTATTCAAATTCTGATTCACAACTTCATCCCTGCCTTAAAAAGGCGGGGCTTTCTAACGGGGTAAAGGGATTGAAAGGGGTGATTGCTCCGCACATCGATTTCCAGCGAGGAGGCTCCTGTTACGCCTTTGCCCACCAGGAGGTGTGGCGGAACCGTTTGCCGGACTGCTTCATGATCTTTGGCACGGCCCATACCCCGATGGGACATCCTTTCTCTCTGACCCGAAAGAAGTTCATTACTCCGCTTGGCGACTTAGAGGTGGATCAAGAACTGGTCGATGCGATTCAATCCCGATGCCCTGATGACCTTTTCATGGGCGAGGGGATCCATCGGAGTGAGCATTCCATCGAGTTTCAGTGCGTCTTTCTCCGGTATCTCTTTCCGGAACCCGCACCTGTCAGGATCGTTCCCATTCTGAGCGGATCATTCCATGAGGCGATTGAGAGAGGAATTTCGCCGATGGAACTTCCAGCCATCCGTCAGTTCATTGAGGCGGTCAAAGAATCAATATCCTCCCTTGGAAGAGAGGTCTGTTATATTGCCAGCGCCGACCTCGCCCATATGGGCCTTCAGTTTGGCGACCGGGACGGAATCGGAGAGTATGATCTCCGGATCCTTGAAGAGGAAGACAGGGAGATGCTAAAACATGCCGAGAGAATGGATGGGGAGGGTTTCTTCTCTTCCATTTCAGGGGAACGGGATCGAAAGCGGATCTGCGGACTGCCGGCCGTCTACGCAATGCTCAAAGTGATGGAGGCAAAAGAGGGCAGACTCCTCAAATACGGTCAGGCCTTCACTCCGGAGACTCAATCCGTCGTCTCTTTCGCCAGCATGGCCTTCTATTAGATTGCGGAATTCGGAGAAAAAATTCTTTAAAATCTCCCCTATCCCCTCTTTGTTAAAGAGGGGAATTTCCCCCTTTGGAAAAGGGGGATGAAGGGGGATTTTGTAAATCTCATTCTTGCTGTTAGTTGCTTCGTAAATCAGGAGGGTTTTTGTTTGATTCTGTCGAGGGAGGGATAGACCTGGGAGAGTTTGGTTTCGATTTCCTGAGGGAAGTCCATCTGGAGGTTAAGAACCTTCTCCCTGATCAGGGCAAGGGTCCCCAGTTTTTCACTCACCTCTTTTGGCGTGACTCTGCTCAATCTCTTTGAAACCTCTCTGACCTCTTCATTGAGGAATTCAATCAGCTTTAAAACTTCCGAGACCTTTTTCTGGGGCATCCTCGTTCCTTTCCTTCTCTCTCTGCTTCCACCATACCCGATTTAAAAAGGGATTTCAAGAAGTTTAATTTTCCTATTCATTTAATATGTCTTCGTTTTCAAAGTCCGAAAGACTGCGCTTCCCATCTTCTTCAAACTTCTTGATCCAACTGTTCACGCGGTCTTCACCATAAGCCTTTTTCCATCCTGCCACAATTTGTTTGACCGGAATATCGGCAAAGATTCCTTCGAATGCCACATATTCCATAAACTTTTGATTTTCCAAATTATAAGGCTGGAATAGAGAGTCTTCACGGCCATTAAATTCAAGCGGAGATACGTTATGTTTTCTGCAAAGTTCCCTGTTAAATGCCGGAGTGGCTTTCACCCACCTGCCCTCAAGATAAAACTCTACGAAACCATGTGAGACAAAAAGGTCGGTTCCGAGAAAATCGATGAGTTGTTTCGTTGCAAGATGATTCCGGACGGTCGCAAGACCCACGCGGGAGGGAATGCCGCAAGCTCTTCCCAATGCACAAAGAAGCGATGCCTTTGGCACGCAGAAACTCCTGCCCCGTTTGAGCACATAACTGGCGCGATAATGTTCGGGAAGATAGAAAGGAGAGTAGGGATCGTAACGGATACCGTCCCGGACTGCCAGATAGAGTTTTGCCGCCATCTTCACGGGTTCGGTGGTTCCTGCAAGCGCCTCCCTTGCATAATCCCGAACCCTCTTATGGCCGCTGTCGATGATGGTTGTGGGATTGAGGTAGCGAGGATTATCCGGGTTTGTCTTCATACGCTATTTATACTTCTTTAAATCCTCTCTTTCAATAGTAATTAGTGTCTGTTTATAAATATCTTTTTCCGTCATGCCGGACTTGATCCGGCATCCAGAAGGTCTTGAAAGAACTGGATTCCGGCTTTCGCCGGAATGACGATTCTGATTGAGAGGGCAATTTATAAACAGACTCTAATTAAATTGGAATATGAAGCGTCAACCAGAAACCGGGGTTTATTGAGATTCTTCGCCGGATGTGATATGAGAATGGGTCATTAGAAGCGGAAGGAGTTGAATGACGATGACACAGACTTTTTCGGTAAAAAGTTCGAAGCAGACGGAGCTGATCGACATCACCCGCCCGGTTCAGGAGGCGGTCCAAAAAGCCGGAGTCAAAGAGGGGCTCTGTGTGATTTTTACTCCCCATACGACCGCCGCGGTGACGATCAACGAAAATGCCGATCCGAGCGTCCCGAGAGATATTCTGATGGAACTCAATAAGATCGTTCCCTTTGAGGACCGTTACCAGCATGCCGAAGGAAATTCTTCAGCCCATATCAAGTCGAGCCTCATCGGATGTTCCCTGACCCTTTTCATCGAATCAGGGAGACTCGTCCTCGGGACCTGGCAGGGAATTTTCTTCTGCGAATTCGATGGACCGAGGGATCGGCAGGTCTATGTCAAAGTGGTTCCAGATGGCCGATAAATAGGTTTACAGGTTAGGGTTACGAAGCCCGTTTTGATTGATAGTCAAACGGTTATGGGTGACGATGCTCGTATTGAAGCAAGTCGAATAGACCCGACCACGGGAGACTCGAAAAACAACGCTCGAGCATCCAGATTCTATTCACGAGTTTCGATACGAGCTTCGACAACGACAAACGTTATTTTCAATTTAACGATACGGGTCCCGCGAAACGCGGGATTACCGTTGAACGAAACTCTTATTTTCTGAGTAATAATGGAGATGAATCTCGAAGATCTTATCGATCGAGCAAGCACGATACTGGAAAATGAATCCCGGTTAATTCGTCTTCCTCCCCAGGGAAAGGTTGTCTTTGTGGGGGATACCCATGGAGATCTCGATGCTTCCGAGCAGGTCCTCCGCCATTACCTGAAGAAACCTTATCGAATTGTCTTCTTAGGGGATTATGTGGATAGGGGGGATGACTCCGAAGAGAATATCAACTATTTGCTTCGCATGAAGATTGAACATCCGGAAGACATTTTTCTGCTTTCGGGAAATCATGAAGGGCAATTGGTCAAAGAGTTGCGCCCTGCCAATTTCTGGGAATCTCTTTCAAGCCAGGGAAGGAAACAATATGGACGGATCTTCTCAAAATTGCCCCTCTGCGCCGCTTCGGCCAGTGGGTTGGCGGCCCTTCACGGCGCGCTACCCGAGTTGGAATCCCTCGAAGAAATCGATCAGATAGAGTGGGGAGATTCAAATTGGGACAGGATCGTCTGGGGGGACTTTGTCGAAGGAGATGGGGAGCTCCTCGGAGATTCGTGGGGAAGGCCCCAATTCGGGGGAGCCTATTTTAACCGGTTGATGGAAAGGTATCGGAAAAAAATACTGGTGCGGTCACATCAACCCCGTGCGCCTTCATTGATGTTTAAGAAAAGGTGTATTACCATTTTTACTTCAAATGCCTATCCGGTGTCCCGGACGATTGTGATCGCCGATCTGGAAAAGGAGGTCCGGGACGCAGGGGATGTCATTATCGAAAGAATATAAATTATTTATAAAATTCGAAGCACCTGACTACCGGTAGGCAGGCGAAATCCGAAATACGAAACAATGTCCAAAATTATAAATTCAAATGTTCTAAACATGTTTCGAATTTTTATCATTCGATATTTGAATTTGTTTCGGATTTCGAAATTCGGATTTCGGATTTAGTAATATGGCCGGTTTCTTCATCGGCAAGAATAGAGGTTAGATATAAAGGATGCCTAAGATCATCTCTTTTGATATGGATGGAACGCTGGTTGATTCGGAGTTCACGGATTGGGTCTGGCTCCACGGTATCCCCAAACTTTATGCGCGGAAGAAAGGCCTTTCCTTCGATGAAGCAAAAGCCATGGTTGTGGAGGAATACCGGAAGGTCGGGGAGGGTGCGATTGAGTGGTATGATATTAAATACTGGTTCAGGCTCTTTCAGCTCGATGAGGCGTGGGAGACCTTAATGGAACATTATGCTGACAAGATCAGCGCCTATGAGGATGCCCGTCACATCCTGGAGCGGTTAAAAGAGAGATACCCGTTAGTTCTAACCTCCAATGCGGGAAGGGAGTTCATCGATATTGAGATGGAAGTCACAGGCATGGGAAGATATTTCAATCGCATCTTTTCGGCCACCTCTGATTTCCAGGCGGTGAAAAAGACAGCCCAATTTTATCAACGAATCTGTGAAATCCTCAAAACCGAACCCGGAGAAATCGTCCATGTCGGCGACCACTATGAATTCGACTATCTCGTTCCCCAATCTCTGGGGATTGAAGCGTTCTATCTGGACCGCTCGGGGAAACAGAATGGGGACTCGGTTCTCTCAGACCTGAGAGATCTGGAGAAGAAGCTTTATTAAGAATCTTATCATTGTAACGACATCGCTGTAAAATTCCTCATAGAGGAACGAAGGGGGACGGATTGAAAGGATTTTTCAATTTGTGGTAGTATAAGGCGAGAAATAACCAATTTCCAAGCCCCTGCCTTTGTCCCGCAGGGCTGGGCTTCGCGCAGGCAGGCCAATCATCGATTAATGACCAAAATCACAATAGCCAAAATAGGAAATGGGGCCTAAACGGGTGACGAAAAGTTTTATTCGGGCATTTGGTCATTGGGATTTATTTGGAGATTGCTTGCCTGCTTCAGGCAGGGGATTGGGTGATTGGTTATTAAATGTGGACGATATTAGTGAACCCCGTTAGAAATTTAGGCGGGGCATTAAACCCATCTGGAATTTTTTTAAAATTTAACTCCCGCAGCAGTGTCCGGGCAAGGCTCCGCCCCAGAGGGAGCGACGGGACATCATTTCTAACGGGGTGAATGACAAGGAGGAGTAAATCGTGTCCAGCCCAAGGATATTGGTTGTCGATGACGAGCTGATTGTCTGTGAAAGTTGTCAGCGTATTCTCGAAGAGGAAGGGTTAGAGGTGGAGACCGCTTTAAGCGGGGCGGAAGCCCTCAGGAAGATGAAGGAGACTCCCTTTGATATCGTCATCACCGACCTTAAAATGCCAGGAATCGACGGCATGGAGGTGCTCCGGACATTGCGGAGAGAGTATCCGGACACGATTGTGATGATGATCACCGGTTTTTCCACAGTGGAGACTGCGGTCGAGGCCATGAAGTTGGGAGCCTTTGACTATATTCCCAAGCCTTTTACTCCCGATGAAGTTTCCATCGTTGTGAAGAAGGCGATTGAACAGAAGAACCTCCTTCTGGAAAACGTCTATCTGCGGCAAGAACTTCGGGAGAAGTACGGATTTCATAACATCGTAGGGAAGAGCAAGAAGATGCATGAGATCTACCGGATCATCGCAAAAGTCGCTCCAACGGATAGCACGGTGCTGATCAATGGACAGAGCGGCACGGGGAAGGAACTCATCGCCCGGGCCATCCATATCAACAGCGCGAGAAGGGACAAGCAATTTGTGACCGTTGACTGCGCTGTCCTTTCCGAGAATCTGCTGGAGAGCGAACTGTTCGGTCACGTCAGGGGATCCTTCACTGGCGCGGTGACGACCAAGCCAGGACTTTTCGAGGTGGCCGACGGCGGAACGGTCTTTCTCGATGAGATCGGCAATATCAGCCCGGCCATTCAGGCAAAACTCCTGAGGGTATTGCAGGAGAGGGAGTTTACGCCCGTGGGAGGAACAAAAGCCAAAAAGGTTGATATCCGGCTCATTGCCGCCACCAATAAGGACCTGGAGAAGATGATCAAAGAGGGGACGTTTCGGGAAGATCTTTATTATCGTTTGAACATCGTTCCCATTTGTCTCCCTCCTCTGAGGGAACGCCATGAAGATATCCCCGCCCTGTCTGTCCATTTTCTCAAGAAGTATTCCGAGGAAATGGGAAAAGCGATCAAAGGGTTTACCCATGAGGCGATGGATAAATTAATGAAATATCCATGGCCCGGGAATGTGAGAGAGCTGGAGAATGTCATCGAGCGGACGGTTGTGATGATGGATGAGGAAATGGTGCGGGTTGAGCATCTGATCTTGCCAGGTCAAGAGGAAAGCGAGGCGATGGAGAGTCCGGTTCCGGTGACCAGTGAAGAGTTGAAGGAGATCAAGAAGCAACTGAGGGAGAAGGCCGTGGAGGATATAGAGAAGGCGTTTGTCATCAAAGCCCTGGAACGAAATCAATGGAATGTGACAAAGACAGCTGAAGAGGTGGGGATGCTCCGGCCGAATTTCCAGGCTCTGATGAGGAAATATAGCCTACGGGCGAGGGAAGAATAGCGATGGAAGGATGGAAGAAAGGGTGGAAGAATGGAATGATGGAATGATGGAAAAAATCTGTAACTCTTGCAGATGATAATTTAACCACTGTTCCAGTATTCCACCATTCCAGTATTCCAAGAAAGAGCGAAGCGCAGTGTCGGACTTTTTTAAATGGTTAATAATGGGATGGTCGATCGTTGTGGTAGGGATTGCCGCCCTTGGTTTGATTCTGATTGTAAAGTACGGAGAGATAAAGAAGATCGAGACAGACGATGTAAGCCTCTGTTTTATAATAGCATTTTTCTGCTGGTTGATCCCTATCATTGCTTTCTCCATTCTTGCCCGCACATTGGGATTCTAAAAATTTATATGCATAAATTTATTATTTTTCATAAAAATCAATTATTTCTGATAATTAGTGAATTTTTGCTCAATCAATTTCCTAAAAAATGAATATTTAATATATACATTACGCTTCCTCGTTTTTAACGACGTTTTAAAAAAATCAATTATATCAGCTAATTAAGAAAAGCTTAAATGCCGGTTTAACGTTGGCACATGAAATGCAATCATAAAGATTAAGTGATTTGAAGGGAGGGATTAAGAATGCAAAGGGGACTTAAAATTTCAAGCATCGTTTTGATGGTCGCGCTCATCAGCCTCATTTCAACCCCCGCATTTGCAAGATCGGTCAGTCTGAAAGATGCAGGAGTGGCTCTCTGGATTTTCATCATCATCGGGGCGATTATTGTTCTGCTTCAATTAATACCAGCGGCGATTCTTTTCTTCACTTTCATCGGGACGACCACAGGCCTGATCATGAAGAAGAAGACGCCGGAAAAGGGAACAGCCGAAGAAAAGATAAGCCTTCCAGGATATGAGCCCGCAACCGTGGAGAAGTAGATTAGAATTGAGAATGATGAGTTGAGAGTTGGAAATTAAAAGTTCAAGAAGCAGGAACGGTCGGAAGAGGCAGGGATGAAATCAAAGATCATTCTTATAGCCTATCAGGATGATTTATGGGTCAGGTCGCTCTCCACTTTTTTGCATGGCCTCGGCTACAAGGTGGAGACGGCAACGATGGTGAGCGATATGATCCGTAAGGTGAGAAAAGGACATATCGATGTCGTTCTTCTGGATGACGAGATGGAAGGGGTGAAGGCTTTTGACCTGGTTCCTCTCTTTAAGAAGATCAATGAGAGGATCCAGGTCATCGTCATTTCCTCGGAGGTTTCCCTCGGGCTGGTCAAACGCCTCAGGGGAGCAGGGATTTTTTACCATGCGATGAAACCGGTCGATCTGGAAGAGGTCAAGTCAGCCGTGGAATGCGCCTTTGAAAAGATTGAGCGGGAAAATTTAAAAGAAAGGTTTCTACCCTTTCTCATTCCAAGGAGGGTTCCGGCATGATGTGGAGAAAGCATAAGACCTGGGTGGTTCCTCTGGGAATCCTTTCTCTTTTATTTCTTTATGGAATGATGGGAGAGATGGCCTGGGGGGATAACTCAAAGTGTTTAAGCTGCCATCGGGATGAAACATTAGCGAAAAAAGACGCCCGTGGGAATAAAGTTTCTCTCTTCGTGTCGGAAGAGGAGTTCAAGAAGGGAGTCCATGGCCAAATTTCATGTACGGACTGCCACACCCGTATCCTCGATGAATCCCACGCCGGAAAAGGGGTCAAGGAGGCTGATCGGAGGGTGGATTGCGGAGCCTGCCACGAGGGATCGGAGAGATTATTCAAAACAAGCGTTCACAGCATAAAGGCTGAGATTGCCTGCAAGGAATGTCATGGGTATCATTACATTAAACCTCTTACTGACCTGAGATCGACCACTTATCGGACCAATCTTGTCCAGACCTGCGGGACATGCCATCCCGAAGAAAGCAAGCAATTTGGAGATAGCATCCACGGGGTAGCCCTCTCCAGGGGAAGGCCTAACCAACCGACCTGCACCACCTGTCACGGGACCCATGCAATTTTAGCCAAGTCCGATCCGCAGTCACCCGTCCATGAGAGAAAGATTGCCATGACGACCTGCCCCCAGTGTCATGCGGCTGAACAGATCACGAGGGAGTACCGTTTTACAACACAGCCCGTCAAGTCCTATTACGACAGTTTTCACGGCCTTTCTTACCGGGGCGGAGATACCTTTTCAGCCAACTGCGCCAGTTGCCATGGCGTCCATGAGATCCGTTCCTCTTCTGACCCGAAATCAATGATCCACAAGGATAACCTCCAGAAGACCTGTGGAAACTGTCATCCGGGAGCTTCCGAAAATTTTGCAAAAGGCAAGATCCATTCGGTGGCTTCCATCAGGGGAGTGGAATTCGGGGAGAGGGCTGTCGGATGGGTAAGAATCGTCTACATTATTCTGATTGTGGCCGTCATCGGAGGATTGAGTTTCTACAACTTTACAGATTGGTTGAGGAAGACCATTGAGCGGAGGCCTAAAGACTAAGGAGCTGGGAATCATGGCGAAAAAATATCTTCGAATGACATTGAACGAAAGGATTCAGCACATCAATCTGGCGATCAACTTCACGATTCTGGTGATCACCGGTTTCGCTTTAAAGTACCCCGAGGCTTTTTGGGCTTCTCCCATTACGGATGTTCCGTTGGGAATGACCTTCAGAGGGTTCCTCCACCGACTCTCCGGAGTGGCTACGGTCACCCTGGGAGGTTATCACCTCCTTTATCTTGCCTTTACGGAAAGGGGAAGAAGGATTGTGATCGACATGATCCCCATGTGGCAGGATGCTAAAGACCTCTGGGAGACCCTGAAGAATAACCTCTTCATCAACCGGCCCGCCAAAGTGATCAGGATGGGTCGGTTCAATTTCAGGGAGAAGTTGGAATATCTTGGAATGATCTGGGGAACGATCGTCATGACGGTCACAGGTTTCATCCTCTGGTTCAAGGAAGAATGGCTTCTCTTCTTTCCGATGTGGACCTTTGAGGTGTCCCGGGCCATCCATTTTTATGAGGCAATCTTAGCTACGCTCACCATTATTGTTTGGCACTTTTATTCTGTTGTGTGGAATCCTGATGTCTATCCGATGAACTGGGCCTGGATCAACGGGCACCTGACCGAACATGAAATGGAACTGGAGCATGGTTCGGAACTGGAGAGAATTAGAAAAGAGGAGAAAGGAAGACAGGCCCATTTCAATGAAGGGTCGGGGGCAGGGCCGGGAGGCGGGAGGGCCTATCCTGTTAATCAGGAAGGAAGGGAGAAATTCTCCATCAAAGGTTTTTATGGCATGATTCAACATCTTAATGAATCCATTAAGAACTGGAAAGGTATGTAAACTAACCCCACCTCACCTCACCTTAATTTAAGGGGAGGTAGGGAGGGGTTAAGGTAAACAAAGGGGGGTGAAGGCTTATGAAGGATGACATCCGGGGACGATACGGACCTTATCCCAAGAAGAAGGAAAAGAAAAGAATCCGGACGAAGGAGAGCAGTTTTTTGGAAAGAAGTTACAACTGGTTAAAATGGAGATCTGAGAAGATCGGCGGAGCGATCATTTATCATCCCTGTCTGGAGCATTAATGGCAGTCGGTTAGTCTTATACCTGACTTTCGCCAGTTATTTAGAATCAATTGATTTTATTGATAAATAGAGTCTATTATGTATAACCTAATTTAGATGAATGCAAGCATCACTTTA
>Ga0207951_100745_pt1 | contig 14215 bp, 12 predicted proteins | sample Subbio12Aug_8Bad_FD_184830 | JGI IMG/M metagenome (GOLD analysis project Ga0207951, IMG submission 184830) | Serpentinite rock and fluid subsurface biosphere microbial communities from McLaughlin Reserve, California, USA - CR12Aug_8Bad (SPAdes) | ecosystem: Environmental > Terrestrial > Deep... | reverse complement strand
GCCCGATGAAGCGGCTGCGGCTAGTTGGGGCGGATGACCGCGCTCATTGTCTCGGCGCTCGCCATGTGCCTCATCGTCATGGCCCGCTACCTCGTCACCTCCGGCCTGTTCGCCTGGAGCGCGCGCGTCATGCGGCCCGATGTCTATGCCCCGACAGATCCGAAGAAGGCAGCGCGGCTGAACGGGCAGATTCGCCGCGAGATCGGCTGGTCGCTGCTGTCGGCGGCGATCTACGGCATCCCGGCGGGCATCGTTGCCCACCTGTGGGTCATGCAGGGGATGACGCTGATCCACACCGATCTTTCGGCCATGCCGCTGTGGTGGCTGCCGGTTTCCGTCCTGCTCTATCTCGGCATACACGACGCCTGGTTCTACTGGACGCACCGGGCGATGCACCACTGGCCCTGGCTGTTCAGGAAGGCCCATGCCGTCCATCATGAAAGCCGCCCGCCCACCGCCTGGGCGGCCATGTCATTTCACCCGTGGGAGGCGCTGTCGGCGGCGTGGCTTGTCCCGGCGCTCACCTTCATCATCCCCATCCACGTCTCGGCGCTGGTCATGGTGCTCATGGTGATGACCTTCTTCGGCGTCACCAACCACATGGGATGGGAGATTTTCCCGCGGCGCTGGGTGAACGGCTGGTTCGGGCGGCACATGATCTCGGCCTCGCACCATGATCTGCACCACACGAACTATCTGTCGAACTACGGCCTCTACTTCCGCTTCTGGGATCGGCTATGCGGAACCGACAGGGGGCTGAGCGACAATCTCATGCGCAAGCCGGCCCGAGCAGCGGAACCGCAACCGCAATAGCGGCCTCGACAGCATCCTGTGGCTCGGTCGCGTCGATCCGCACCATGCGCGGATCCATGGCGGCAAGCGCTGCAAACCCGGCCCGCACCCTTTCGTGATAGGCGCGCCCCAGCGCCTCGAAGCGCTGCTCGTGCGGCGCCTGCGCATCCTGCAAGGCTGCGCGCCTGGTGGAGCGCGAGAGCCCCAGTTCCACCGGCGCATCGAGCCAGAGCACGATATCCGGCCACAAATCGCCCGTGGCGAACGCGTGCAACTGCCGGAGCGTTTCCAGCGCCACGCCCTTGCCATGGCCCTGATAGGCCAGGGTCGAGTGGACGAAGCGGTCGCACAGCACCGTCTTGCCTGCTTCCAGCGCCGGCCGGATCAGCCGGGCGACATGGTCGGCGCGTGCCGCCGTCACCAGCAGCACGTCGGTCTCTACCGTCCAGCGCCCGGTCGCGCCTTGCACGAACAGCGACCGGATTTCCTCGGCTCCCGGGGTTCCGCCCGGTTCGCGGGTCACCACCACGGCCTCGCCGGCGGCTGCAAGACGGGCGGCAAGACGCGCGATCTGGGTGGATTTGCCGGCCCCTTCGCCCCCCTCGAACGCAATGAAGCGGCCCCGCTGCGCCGCCCTCATGGCAGCAGCCAAGCATCGGGATATCCTGCGGCGCGCACCTGTTGCAGCAGGCTTTCTGCCTGCCCGGCCGCCAGCGGCCCGATGCGCACGCGCCACAGCCCGCCGGGCGCAGGGGTCGCCGCCGCCGGGCCAAAATCGCCCAGCGCCGAGGCCAAGGCCATCGCCCGTCCCTCGTCGGAAAGCGCCGCGACCTGGATGAAGCTGTCATCAGCCGCTGTCGGCGTAACAGCCGGGAGGGGCGCGGGCAACAGAGACGGGGCCACCGCGGCAATCCGGGTTGCCGGGGTCGTGCGCGCCCAGTCGCCCTCGGGAAACACGCGCCGAACCCGCACCCTGGCAAGCCCGGGTCGATAGACCCCAAGCAGCTGCGCCGAACGCCGCGAAAGATCGATGATGCGCCGATCCGCAAACGGCCCGCGATCATTGATCCGAACGGTCAGCTTGCGCCCATTGTCCAGATTGGTCACTTCCACCCAGCTCGGCATCGGCAATGTCCTGTGCGCGGCCGTCAGGTCATCCTGATTGTAGATTTCGCCGTTGGCGGTAGACCTTCCGTGGAAATCCAGACCATACCAGCTGGCTATCCCCTTCTCGTCATAGTCGCGGTCGTCGCTCGGGTGATAGGTCCTGCCGAAAACCGTGTATGGCCTTCCGATCTTCACGCCCGGCGGAACCGCCGGCGCATCCGCGCCGGCATTGCCGGGGCGGGTGGCGGAAGGCTTGGGCGCCGTCGCGCAGGCCGCAGCCAGCAGCGCGAGGCTAATGGCGAGGCTGGGTCGAAGCATGGGCATCGCGCACCGCCGGTTCAACCGCGTTGGCCAGCAGCGCCACCGACAGCGCGTAGAAGTTCGAGCAGTTATACTCCATGATCGCACGGTAGTTCGCCGTAGTCAGAAAAGCACCTTCACCCTCGCCGTCGGGCTCGACGAGGCTCATCAGAACTTCATCCCCGGGCCATAGCGCGTTCAGCGGCACGAATCCCCTTGCACGCCACTCTCTTGCCGGCATCCAGCGGCTGTGCCGTTCCAGCGGACGGATGCACCTCGTGGGCCGATCCGGGTTCGCGACAGTCGCCCTGTCGAACCCGGCAGGCACGCCGACATGGAAGCCCCAGCCCGTTCCCGCAACCCAGCCGCGCTGTTTCAGATAATTGGCGATGGAGGCGAAAGTGTCGGCGGCAGATCCCCATATGTCGGAGATGCCGTCGCCGTCGCCGTCGGTCGCATAGGCAAGGTAGGACGAAGGCAGGAACTGCGATTGCCCGAAGGCGCCGGCCCAGCTGCCCCTGAGACGCGAACGCGGCGCCCTGCCCTCGCCCACCATCCGCACCAGCGAATCCAGTTCCCGCGTGAACAGCGCCTCGCGGCGGGCATCATAGGCCAGTGTCGCAATGGCGGACGGCAGGTCGAAATTGCCCATCACGCGTCCGTAGCTGGTTTCCATCCCCCAGATCGCCACGATGATCCCGGCAGGCACGCCGGTTTCGGCTGCAATCCGCTGCAGCGTTCCGGCATTGGCGGCGGCCCGGCTGCGCCCGACGTCGATCCGGTCCCGGGTCAGCTGGCGCGCCAGATAATCGGCAAAAATGTTGCGGCTGCCGCTGTCATCGGGCTGATTGCGATCGAGTTCCACCACGCGCGGCAGATAGACTGCGCCCTCCAGTGCAGCATCCAGCCATTCGGGTTTCAGCCCGCGCGAAACGGCGCCTTGCCGGTAGCGTTCCAGCCAGGCGGCAAACCCCGCGCCGGCGGCGTGCTGCCCGCACGGCGCCTCCACCCCGGCCATGGCCGGGGTGGCCGGAAACAGGGGCTGGGCCGCGAACAGGGCGAGGGCGAGCAAGGAATGGCGCATGCGCATCATCTGCCACATGCGGGCTTCCGCGTGAATCCCCCCTTGATCGCCGCGCCCGGGGCGGGCCCCGCCTTCCTGCCCGCCTTCCTGATCGAGGAAGGCCGCAACCCCCGCGGCGACATGGGAGGCCAGATGTCCCTGTTCCAAAGGACAGGTCCAGGGGACAGGCGGCCGGGTGGTCGATTGCAGCGGCCCTGAAAGCTACCGGAGCTTGTCGGCAGCACGACCGAAGAGTAGTGCGGTTGCATTGTACAGTACTGGTCATGCCCGGCGATGAAGTTTGCTCATATATCGGTCGCAAGCTGCCAGCCCCGGAATCGATCAGGAACCGGTCAGGAAGAGTGTCCGAGTGGTTTAAGGAACTGGTCTTGAAAACCAGCGACGGGGAAACCCGTCCGTGGGTTCGAATCCCACCTCTTCCGCCATCTTTTTGGGGGTAAGGCATGGCAACTCGCCAATTCCGCACTGACGCAAGCGTGGCGAGCGAAGCGCGGACGCGCGACGCCCTTTGTCCAAATTGTCACCGTAAGGCACACTTCGCTCCTGACCACGAAGCGATCAACCAGCGCCTGATGGAATATACCAAGCAGTTCGCGGACTGATTGTGGGGAGAAGGCGGGAATGAGGTTCATCTCGGTCGATCTTGAAACGGCCAATCCGCGGATGAGTAGCATCAGCCGCTTCGCATCCTTGGTGAAGCCGACTTTATGAGCATGTGCCGGGCTTAGGAGGCAGAGCCAGAGCGCCGCGGCTTACGAAGCGCTTGCTCTGGATTGCGGCGGGCTATGGTAACACCAGACATTCAGCCGCTTAGCGACTGCATCCGCACGTTTCCTTGTTTGTCGGAGGTCAGAACAGCGCCCCGCACCCGAGGGCGCGAGGCGCTGGCGGCGTCAGGCGACAAGCCGATGCAATCATGGCCGGCTGGATGGTTGACGCTGGGAATTTCCGCGCCAAGCTGCCATGCGGGCCCTGACATATTGGAGATTCTCATGCGTATCCTGGCAGCCAGTGATCTTTCGGCCCGTTCCAGCCGCGCACTTGCCCGCTCGTTCCAACTGGCGGTCGATACCCGGGCCGAGCTGAAGATCATCCATGTCGGCGCAACCGAAACCCTGTCTGAGGCCCGCTCCCGGCTGGAAGCCGAGGTTGACCGCAACCGTTCCTGGGCCGGAATTGACGCAAGCCTGACGATCGTGCCCGGAGACCCGAAGGCCGAAGTGGCGGGAACGGCCGCCCGCTGGGGCGCCGACCTCGTCGTGATGGGCTCGCATCAGCCAGAAAGGCGCAGGCCCGGCGCCTTTGCCCACACCCTGGCCGGAGACACGCTGCAACGCCTCGGCCGCCCAGTGCTGCTGGCTGAAAGCCCGGTGCAGGGAAGCCATGGAACCGCAGTGGTGGGCGTGGATTTCTCGATCTTTTCGCGCACCGCGATCCGCGCAGCGCGGCGTTTTGCGCCCCATGCGATGCTGCACCTTGTTCATGCCTACAAGGTGCCGTTCAACAGCCTGATGCTGGACAAGAGCTATGCGCAGGACTTCGCCTATGCCGAGCGGCTGGAGTTCGACGAGTTCGTCGCCGAGGAAATGGCAAGGCAGCAACAACGTGCGATCACGGATGGAATCCCCGGCGCGTGCATCCAGACGCACATGCGCGAGGGCAACGCAGGCGAGGTGCTGCGGGCCATGGTGAAAGAAACCGGGGCGACGCTTGCGGTGGTCGGCACCCATGGACGAACCGGAATTGCCAGGCTTCTGCTCGGAAGTGTCGCCACTGGCCTGGTCGACGATCCTCCATGCGACGTGCTGGTGGTGCCGATGGCGATGGCTTCAAACCAGAATCGTGATGGCCCATGACGCCGCACGACCGGACGGATAGCGGGAACTGATGGAGCTTTCCTTCATGAGCGAACCCGGCGCCTGGGCGGCGTTGGGCACGGTGGTCATGATCGACCTGGTGCTGGCGGCGGACAACGCCATCATCATCGGGCAGCTTGCAGCCGGGCTGCCCCCGGCGGACCGGCGGCGCGTGATTGCGCTGGGCATGGTGGCGGCCCTGTTGATGCGCGTCGCATTCGCGCTGGTTGTCGTGCAACTGCTTTCCATCGTCGGGGTTCAGCTTGCCGGCGGCCTGCTGCTGCTGTGGGTGTGCTGGAAGATGTACCGGGAATTGCGGCCCAAGCCGCACCTGGTGCTGGATGACGGAACCGTGGTGCACGATGCGCCGCCCCGGGCGAAATCCTTCTGGAGCGCGGCATGGGCGGTGGCGATCGCCGATCTTTCCATGAGCCTCGACAATGTGCTGGCCGTGGCGGGGGCCGCCAGGGATCATACCGAGATCATGGTGGTGGGCCTTGTGCTTTCGGTCGTCCTGATGGGAATTGCCGCCAACTATATCGCCACGCTGATCGAGCGCCATCCGTGGATCGGCTGGATCGGGCTGGTGCTGATCCTCTATGTCGCGATCAACATGATCGTGACAGGCGGGCAGCAGGTGGTGCCGACGATGCTTCCGGTGCTCCAGTAGGCGCCTCAGGGCAAGAGGAGCGAGGCCCCGATGGTCTGCCGGGCTTCAAGGGCCTGATGGCATTTGACGACGTCTGCAAGCGCGAAGGTCTGGCCGATGTGCGGCTTCAGCACGCCTTGCGCGATCTTTTCGAACACGGCCCTGCTTCCGGCTGCGAAATCCTCCGGGCTCGCGTAGTAATCGAACAGGGTGGGCCGGGTGGCGAATAGCGATCCCTTGCGCGCAAGGATCCCGAAATCGACGAGCCCGACGGGCCCTGATGCGTTGCCGTAGCTGATGAGAAGGCCGCGGCGGCGGAGGCTGTCGAGCGAGGCTTCGAAGGTGGATTTGCCGACGCCGTCGACGACGACGTCGACGCCTGCGCCGCCCGTCAGTTCCCGCACGCCGGCCGGGACATCGGCATAGGCAAGGACATGGTCGCAGCCGGCATCCCTTGCGATGCCGGTCTTTTGCGCCGATCCGACGGTGCCGATGACCGTGGCGCCGGAGGATTTCAGCCACTGGCAGAGCAGCACGCCGACGCCGCCGGCGGCCGCCTGGACGAGGACGGTATCGCCCGCCTTTACCCGGGCGCAGCGTTCGACAAGGAACTCGGCGGTGCAGGCCTTCAGCCACAACGCCGCTGCGGCCTCATCGTCGATGGCGTCGGGCAGCTTCACGAGCCAGCGGGCTTCCATGACACGATGCGTCGCGTAGCCGCCCGTCGAGTTGCTGAAATAGACGATCCGGTCGCCCGGCAAGACGTGGGACACGCCCTCCCCCACTGCTTCGACGACGCCGGCGGCCTCGACGCCGAGTCCGGCGGGAAGCGGCATCGGATAGAGGCCGGAGCGGTGGTAGGTGTCGATGAAGTTGACGCCGATGACGGTATGGCGGACCCGGGCTTCGCCGGGGCCCGGCTTGCCGATATCGACATCGACGAGCTGCATGACTTCCGGGCCGCCCGCGGCCTCGAACCGGATGGCTTTCATTTCGCACTTCCTTCTGGATCGGCCATGATGAGGAGGAGAGCATTGCGGCGCATGGCCGCGGTTCTTAACCCGGGCGGACACCCGGCGAAAGAGGTGGGCCCGGCCCGGGTTGCGTTCCGGGGTGCGGGAAACCCAATTTTGCACAGGCTGGAACTGCCCGGCCCGCTTGGCTAGGTTGGACGCAATGACCAGAAACATGGGCGACCAGAAACAAGAACGGTTGAATAGAACCGGGTGGAGGATATGGGCGTGGGCGACATTTTCGATTTCGTGATCGTGGGCGCCGGGTCGGCGGGATGCGCCTTGGCCGGGCGGCTTTCGGAGGATCCGGGCACAAGGGTTGCGCTGCTGGAGGCCGGCGGCAACGACCGGAGCATGATGATCAACATGCCCGCCGGGATCGCGCAGATTCTGCCGCCCGAACATGAAAACCCGCTGAACTGGGGTTTCTGGACGGAGCCGCAGGCGCAGCTTAACGGCCGCAAGCTCTACTGGCCCCGAGGGAAGGTTCTTGGCGGATCATCTTCGATCAACGGGATGGTCTATATCCGGGGCCACGCAAGCGATTATGACCGCTGGGCGCAGGCCGGCTGCACCGGCTGGGGCTGGGCCGACGTACTGCCCTATTTCCGCAAGAGCGAAAGTTCGGACCGGGGCGCCAGCGAATGGCATGGCAGCGACGGGCCGCTTGCCACCACAAGGCGGATGCTGCCGCATGTGCTGAACAACGCGTTCATCGATGCCGCCGTGGAGGATGGCTGGCCGCGCACCGACGATTTCAACGGCGCGCAGTTCGAAGGGGCCGGCCCCTATGATTCAACCATCAGGGGCGGGCAGCGCTGGTCTGCCTCGCGGGCCTATCTGACGCCCGAAGTGCGCGCGCGCGCCAACCTGAAGATCATCACCGGGGCGCTGGCCGAGAAGGTGCTGTTCGAGGGGAAACGCGCAGTCGGGGTCGCCTGTTCGGGCGGGCAGCAGATGACGGGGCGACGGATCATCCTTGCGGGCGGGGCGGTCAATTCGCCGCAGCTGCTGATGCTTTCGGGCATCGGGCCGGCTGCGCATCTGAAGGCGATGGGGATCGATGTCGTCGCCGACCGTGCGCAAGTCGGACAGAATCTGCAGGACCATCTGGACGTGATCGTGCAATGGAAGTGCAGCGAGCCGATAACATTGAACGGCAATTCCAGCCCGGTGACCAAGGTGGTAGCCGCGCTGAACTGGATTTTGCGGAAGCAGGGCAACGCCAGCTACATGCCGACCGCGACGGGCGCCTTTGTCTCGACACGCGAAGGGCTGGCGGCACCCGATATCCAGATGCACTTCATGCCGGTGAAGGGCAATGCGCATGGCATGGGCGGGCTGAACCCCGAACATGGCTATCAGGTGCATGTGTGCCAGGTGCGGCCCGAAAGCCGGGGCCAGATCAGGCTGAGATCGGCCGACCCGACGGCGCACCCCTGCATCGACCCCGATTATCTGTCGGCGCCGGAGGATGTGCAGACGATCCTGAAGGGCGTGGAGATTGCCCGGCGGATCGGGAAACAGCCCGCGCTGAGACGCTTCAACGCCGGCGAGCTATGGCCGGGCAAAGGCGTTGCCGATGATGCGGTACTGGCGAAGCTGCGCGACTGGGCGGAAACAATCTATCACCCCGTGGGCACCTGCCGGATGGGATCTGATGCGGACGCCGTGACGGACATCGGCCTCAATGTGAACGGGGTGGACGGCCTGATGGTGGTGGATGCCTCGGTGATGCCGTATCTCGTGTCGGGCAACACCAATGCGCCGACGATCATGATCGCCGAGAAGATCGCGGATGCAATCAAATCCGAACGCAAGGCGGGAGCGATAGCGGCATGAGCGTGACCCCTTTCACGGTGCCGGTAAACTCCACGGAAGCCGACTGGGTTCGGCGGCGGGTGGAGGAATTCCGCTTTTTCGAGGAACCCGAGGGGCACAAATGGGAGCATGGGGCGAACCGGGCCTATATGGAAAGATTGCGCGACCATTGGCTGACCGTGTTCGACTGGCCGGCAGCGGTGGACCGGATCAACCGCTTTGCGCATTTTCGCGTGGAGGTCGATCCCGGGTTTCACCTGCACTGCATCCACAGGCGTTCGTCCCGCCCCGATGCGCGGCCGCTTTTGATCGCACATGGCTGGCCTGGTTCGGTAATGGAGTTCGAGGCGATCATCGACAGGCTGGCCGAACCCGAGGATGCCAGCGCGCCGGCGTTTCATGTAGTTGCGCCTTCGCTGCCGGGATATGCCTGGAGCGACAGGCCCCGGCAGCCGATGGGGCCGCGGGCCGTCGCCGGGATGTATGATCGCCTGATGGGCGTTCTGGGCTATGACCGCTTCGTATATCAGGGCGGCGACTGGGGCAGCGTGATCGGCGGGTGGATCGGGCTCGATTCCCGCCGGGTGACGGCAGTTCACCTGAACGGCTATGGCCTGCGCTCTGCCGACATGTCGGCCAATACTCCGGAAGAGAAGCAGTGGCTGGCCTGGGCGACGATGATCCGGGCGACCGAGACGGGCTATCTGGTGCTGCAGGGCACCAAGCCGCAGAGCCTCGGCTTTGCGATGATGGACAGCCCGATGGGGGTCGCGGCGTGGCTGGCTGAAAAATATTGCGGCTGGTCCGACAGCGGTGCGCACAGGAGCATGCCAGCTGCAGCAACAGCCCATGTCGAGCCCCCCTTCCCTCTCGATACGCTGCTGACGACGATCATGATCTATCTTTCGACGCGGAGCTTTCTGTCGGCGACGTGGATCTATCGCGGAATGTTCCTGGAGGGAGGCTTTTCAATTCCCGAGGGCCGGCGGATCGAAGTGCCGACGGGCGTTGCCGCCTTCCCGCATGACCTGCTGGCCTTCCCGCCGCGATCGATGGTGGAACGGGGCTATGATGTGGCGCACTGGACGGACATGCCGCGCGGCGGGCATTTCGCCGGGCTGGAGGAACCGGAACTTCTGCTGGCGGATATTCGAGAGTTTGTTGCAAATCTGAAATAATTATTAACGCAATATCAGTTACTTAATTGTTGACTCCCTTTGACCGAAACAAGTAGCATGCAGCATGTCCTGATCGGGCGGGCCTTGAGGATCTGAGGGGGGGTTCCCATGCAAAGAACAAATATTTTCCGGACGTGTCGCAGCGCCGCTGCGCCTGTGGCGGCGGCATGTCTCGTGGCGTCTGGTTTTCTGGTATCCGGCGGCGCGGCCCATGCCGCGCCGACATCTTTCGGCTCCGGATCATTCCAGAGTGTGCGCACATGCAGCGGGCTGCCGGACGAAGTGGACTGCATGAGCGCGGCCAATCCCGACCGGGTGCGCAAGGAAACATTCATTCTGGGGGGAGAGGGCATCGCCATCAACTCCGACATCACCCCGCTGACCGGCGGCCGGATCCTGTCGAAGGTGCAGTTTGGCGAACTTGATCTTCCTATCATCAAATCAGGGGCGTGGGCCGGACCCGACAACCGGGTGGCCAGCACGATCCATACCTACATGGGCTTTTCCTACGGTGGCGATGCGCCTGCCGTTTATGCACTGGACGCCTTGATCGACTGGACCGGATCGGGCGCGCCGCTTCGCGAGGAAAATGGTGGTGCAGGCGAATTCGGCGGTGAAGGGATCGGCGGGTTCACCCTGTGGCTGCTCGACGCCGCCAGTTTCCCGCCCGTGGGCAACATCGCCAGCCTCTTCGATTTCACGATATCCATGAACTGCAGCAGAGCGGGCGTTCTGGGCACATCCATCCTCCATCTTGGAACTGCCGCAGGGCCGGGTGCGGCCTCGATCACCCTGTCGACCGGCTGCGATGGCAGCGGGCTCCAACTGGTTCCCGGGGGCGAATATGTCCTCATCAGCTCATTCCAGACTGTCGCCAATCGAAACGGTTTCATGGATGCGACGAACACCATCACGGTGCAGCTTTCGGAAACCTTGCCGGAAGCAGCCAGGCAGCAGATCCGCGAGAATGTGGTGACGGCACGCTCGCTCGTTCCCGAACCGGCGACATGGACGATGATGATTGTCGGCTTCGGCCTGGCCGGAGCCGCCGCGCGCCGGAAAAGACGCACCGGGTTGCTGACGGCCTGAAACTCCGGCAGGGGCGGTCGACCGTGACCGCTCCTTTCCCTTCCCGGCCCGCGCCGGGGCGCTGGCCGCTGATTGCGCTGTTTGCAGGATCGACGATGCTGGCCTTCGGGCCGTTGCTGGTGCGGCTTGCAGATGTCGGGCCCGTTACATCTGCCTTCTGGCGGATGGCGCTGGCGGCGCCTGTGCTGCTGGTGGTGGCGCTGGCGCTGCGCTCGCGGGAGACAGAGCGGGTTGCATTTCGCGCCCTGCCCTGGGGCGTGGCGGCGACGGCGGGCGGATTTTTCGCCGCCGACCTCATCGCCTGGCACATGGGCATCATGCGGACATCGCTTGCCAACGCAACCCTGTTCGCGAACACGACGGCATTCATGCTGGCGGGCTGGGCGCTGCTGGCAAGGCACGAACGGCCGGGGCGCTCGACGCTGCAATCGCTGGCGCTGGCGGGCGCGGGGGCACTGCTGCTGCTCGGCAGTTCGGCGCAGCTTGGAACCGGCTATCTGCTGGGCGATCTGCTGAGCCTGTGCGCTGCGGCGCTCTATACCGGATATCTGCTGACGATCATGCGGCTGAGAGGCCGGCTTTCGACTGCGACGGTGCTCGCGATGTCGACCTTTGCATCGGTGATGGTGCTGCTGCCCGCGGCGCTGCTGGAGCCCGGAGCCTTCTGGCCGGGCGACTGGCGACCGGTGCTGGCGCTGGCGGTTTCAAGCCAGCTTCTGGGGCAGGGTTTGATGGTGTTCGCGAGCGGCCGGTTGCCGCCCTTTGTCATCGGCATCGGGCTGCTGGTGCAGCCGCTGGTTTCGGCTGCGGCCGGATGGGCGGTGTTCGGCGAGGCGCTCGGCCCCCTGGAACTGCTGGGGGCGGGAATGATCGCCGCGGCCCTGGTGCTGATCCGGCGCTGAGAGCGGGGTTTACCAGAGGCTGGCAGAGCGGCCCGAGATGTTGATGTAGAGAAAGTCCCTCGGCACACCCTTGCTGGTGACGGCAGTGACGCCGTGATAGCTGTTGTTGCAGCAGGGAAAGAACACGCCTCTGTTCGCCTTGGGGCGAAGCTGTGCGACGATTTCAACCTCGTGCGGATGCGGGTGGCGCGGAGCCCTTTCAATCGGGCCGGGCTTTTTCGCCTTGAAAACGAGCAGGTCGCCCCCTTCGAGGCCGACTTCGTCTGCATCGGTGAAGTAGATGATGAGGGAGCACAGACGGTTCGGCCGGTCGCAATGGGGCGGCTTGGCGTAACCGCCGAGCGAGCGGGTGATATCGAGCCGGCTGAAGAGATCGGTCGGCTGGCCCATGCGCATCGGGCGGGTCAGGCGGTGGGTCAGGCCGGCGATCTTTTCGCCCATTGTTTCGGTGGCGGTGAGGACGTCGCGCGGTTCGACATAGCCGCGATCATAGCTGGACCTGGCGATATCGACCGAGATGCCGATATCCCTTGCATACGGCCCGAACAGCTCCTGATACCTGTCGACAAAAGCGCGGGAGTTGATCCATGCGTCGAACTCGGACCAGGCGGCGGACCGGGCAATCAGCCGATCATAGCTGGTGTCGCCACGATATATATCGAAGCCGGTTTCCTTGCCCGCCCGGCTGCCCTTGCTGCCGGTGTCGGCTGCATTTTCGGCGAACAGGTCCGCATCGGGATAATCGGCCCGAAGCCTGGCGAAAATGGCCGGATCGAGCATCGAGTCGGAGACGATGTGCGGATAGGGATCCACAACAACATCCGCAGCGCTTATGTTCAGCATGGCAGAGCCCCGTACAGTTGCAGTTCCGGCGGCCCCTAACTGCGGACCTGACCATTGCGCTAATCAATAGGCGGATCAGTGGCAACGGCCTTGATCCAGCGCAACGTAAAATCGTGCAAACCGCGCGCATGTTGCAGAACAGCATCGGCTGCGCCTAAGGGGTGCGCCTATGAATCGCCGCACTTTCGTCGCCGGCAGCCTGGCGGCTGCTTTCCCGATATCCGCACCCGCCTTCCCTGCTGCTGGAAAGACCCGCATGCCTCCTCCTGTTGCGCGCGCCGGCGATCACAGCTTCGCGCTGCACGGCATTACCGTGAAAGATCCTTATGCATGGCTGAGGGACAGGGATTTTCCCAAGGTCGATGACCCGGAAATCCTGACCTATCTGAAGGCCGAGAACGCCTATTTCGAGGAACGGATGGGCGACCACGACATAGAGGTCGAGGCATTGTTCCAGCAGATGAAGGGCCGGGTGAAGGAGGATGATTCCAGCGTCCCCTACCGCGACGGGGCCTATCTCTACTGGTGGGCGTTCAAGGCGGGCGGCCAGTATCGCGACTGGTACCGAAAAGCCGTAGCCGGCGGGCGGGACGAACCGCTGCTTTCCGAGGCAGGGCTGGCGCAGGGCAAGGACTATTTCCGGCTCGGGGCGTTTGTCGTCTCGCCCGATGGCAGGCTGCTCGCCTATTCGACCGATACCGATGGATCCGAGCGTTTCAGGCTGGTGATCCGCGACATCGCATCCGCAACAGACCTTGAGACGGTAGCCGTGGATTCGCTGGGCGAACCGGTTTGGTCCTCGGATTCCCGGTCGCTGGTGTGGACGCAGGCGTCGGCCGAATGGCGGCCGACCAGGGCGTGGCTGCACCGGCTCGGCGGGACGAAAAGCCAGCTTCTCTATGAGGAAAAGGAAGCCGGCTACTGGCTCCAGGCGTCCGCCACGCAGGACCGCGGGCACATCGTGCTGCACAGCTACATCGCAACGACAACCGAAGTGCGGCTGCTGGATGCCGCGGACCCGGCCGCTGCGCCCCGGATCGTGCGACCGCGCCAGACAGATGTGCGCTATTCGGTGGATGCGCGCGGCGACGCGCTGTTCATCCTGACAAACGACGAGCATGTGAACTTCCGGATCGCCACGGCGCCGCTTGCGGACCCTGGCGCCTGGACGACGCTGGTGCCCGGTTCGGACCGGGTCTATCTGACCGGCCTGACCGCCTTTGCATCCTATCTCGCAATCGAGGAAAGGGTCGAGGGGCTGGACCAGATCAGACTGCTGTTCCCCGACGGCTCGGAGCAGCGGGTGGCCTTCCACGAGGCGAGCTACACAGCCTCTCTGGGAACCAACGCCGAGCCGGACGCGCCGGAACTGAGGCTCAGCTATTCCTCGATGGTGACACCAGCCACGGTGTTCGATTACCAGGTGGCGACCGGCACGCTGCTGACGCGCAAGGTGCAGGAAATTCCGTCGGGCTATGATCCGGGCCTCTATGCAACCGAACGGCTGATCGCAACGGCGCGGGACGGGACGAAGGTGCCGGTATCGGTGGTCTACCGGAAGGATTACCGCAAGAACGGGTC
>Ga0207951_100744_pt1 | contig 14223 bp, 10 predicted proteins | sample Subbio12Aug_8Bad_FD_184830 | JGI IMG/M metagenome (GOLD analysis project Ga0207951, IMG submission 184830) | Serpentinite rock and fluid subsurface biosphere microbial communities from McLaughlin Reserve, California, USA - CR12Aug_8Bad (SPAdes) | ecosystem: Environmental > Terrestrial > Deep... | reverse complement strand
GGCACCGGCAGGGCGGCGAGGCGCATCGCCTTTTCCGTGGCGCGCAGCCCGGCCTCGAGATAGGCCTGCATCACGTCGGCCGACCAGCGCTGCTGCAGCGCCGCGAGGTCGGTCACGCTGCCGCAGGCGCAGGCGGCGCGCAGCGTCTCGGCATTGGCGGCAAGGCGCGAGGCGAGGAAATCCATCGCGTCGCGCACCATCTCCTGCGAGGCGTGCTGGAACGCTCCGTTGCCGGCCGTGGCGGCGAGGGTGGACCAGGGATCGGCCCGGGCCGAGGTGTTGGTGTCCATGGAACCTCCGTGCGGTCTTTGGGGGGGTAAGGCGCAGGATGCCTCCCTCGGGAAGCGGCGGCATCCTAGGGCAAGGCCGGGCGTGTTTGCGACATGCGAATCGAATCGTGAGCAACACCATCAGGGATACGGAACGTAAAGGGCGGCGTGGCGGATCTTGCGCTGTCTCGGAATGGTGGGTGGAAGCCTCTGCGTTCCTTGGCTTCGCATGGTGTGGCGCGGCCTTCGCCCGGGCCATCGGGTCGGCCGCGGAACGGGCATCGTGATATTCGGCCGCGGAACGGGCATCGTGATATCACATCGTCGTGTGTAATTTCGGACACGGTTTTGCCTAGGCGGCCCGCGCGGGCGGCCTCTCCCGCCGGAGCGGCGGCGGGCCTATCGTGGCGGCGATGCCCTACGATCCCGTCCATGGCCTCGCCGCGCTCGAGGCCCGCCTTGCCGCCGCGCTCGACCGTCTCCAGGAACCGGCCGCCGATTGGGTGCCCGCGACGGCTGCGCCGGATGGCGGCGCGGCGCTCGATGCCGCGATCCTGGGGGCGGGGATGGCCGGGCTCGCGGTGGGGTTGGCGCTGCGGCGCGAGGGTGTCGGGCGCGTCGCGCTGTTCGACGCCGCCCCCGCGGGCATGGAAGGCCCCTGGGCGACCTATGCGCGCATGCGGACGCTGCGGAGCCCCAAGCACCTGGCCGGGCCGGCGCTGGGCGTGGCGGAACTGACCTTCCGCGCCTGGTTCGAGGCGCAGCACGGCGCGGAGACCTGGGAGGCGCTGGGCAAGATCCCGACCGGGATGTGGATGGAGTATCTGCGCTGGTACCGGCGCGTCTCGGGGCTCGATGTCCGCAGCGGCGTCGGCGTGGCGCGCATCGTGCCTCAGGGCTCGCTGTTCCGGCTGGCGCTGGGCGATGGCGGCGTCGCCCATGCGCGGCATGTGGTGCTGGCGACAGGGCGCGACGGGCTCGGCGGGCCGCGCATCCTGGAGGGCTTCGCGCCGGAATGGCGCGGGCGGTTGTGGGCGCATTCGGCCGATGCGGTGGATTTCGGGGCGCTGGCGGGGAAGCATGTGGCGGTGGTGGGCGCCGGGGCGTCCGCCTTCGACAACGCCGCCGCCGCGCTGGAGGCGGGCTGCGCGCGCATGACGCTGCTGCTGCGGCGGGCGTCGCTGCCGCGGGTGAACTCGTCGAAGGCGCTGGACAGCCGCGGCTTCTGGCATGGCTGGTTCGGCCTGCCGGCCGCATGGCGCTGGCGGCTGATGCTGTCGGTCGAGCGTCGCCAGACGCCGCCGCCGCATGAGAGCGTGCGGCGCGTGGCGGAGCACGCGAATGCGACGCTGCTGACGGGCGCGGGGATCGAGGGCGTGGCGCACGAGGGCGATGCGCTGGTGCTGGCGACGCCGCGCGGACCGGTGCGGGCGGATTTCGTCATCCTCGGCACCGGCTTCCTGCAGGATGCCGCGTTGCGGCCGGAACTGGCCGAGGTGGCAGGGCAGATCCGGCTGTGGCGCGATGAATACGCGCCGCCCGAGGCGGAGCGGGATGCCGCGCTGGGTTTGAATCCCTGGCTCGACGAGGGGTTCGCCTTCACGGAGCGGGTGCCGGGGGAGGCGCCGCATTTGGCGCGGCTGCATTGCTTCAACTTCGCCGCGACGCTGAGCCACGGGAAGGTGACGGGGGATGTGCCGGCGATCTCGGCCGGGGCGCAGCGCCTGGCGCAGGCGGTGTGCGCGCGGCTGCTGGCGGCCGACATCGCGGGCCACGCCGCGCGGCATGCGGCCTTCGACGAGGCGGAGATCGCGGGCGACGAATGGCCGGGGGTGGTGCTATAGGCGGCACGATGAGCAAGCAGACCGGCGCACTCGCCGCCATCCAGCGCCAGGTCCAGTGGAACCGCCTGATCGCGGTGGTCGAGGAACAGGCGCAGACCATGATCCGCACCGCCTTCTCCACCACGGTGCGCGAGGCGGGCGACCTTTCGGCGGGCATCTTCGACCTCGAGGGGCGGATGCTCGCGCAGGCCGTCACCGGCACGCCGGGGCACGTGAATTCCATGGCGGAATCGGTGGCGCATTTCCTCGCCAAGTTCCCCGCGGCGACGATGAACCCGGGCGACCACTACATCACCAACGATCCGTGGCTCGCGACCGGCCACCTGCACGACCTGACCGTCGTCACGCCCGCCTTCCGCGACGGGCGCATCGTCGGGCTGTTCGCCAACACCGCGCACATCATCGACATCGGCGGCCTCGGCATGGGGCCGGAGGGGCGCAGCGTCTTCGAGGAAGGCCTGTATATCCCCATCGTGAAGTGCTTCGACCGCAACGTGCCGAACGAGACCTTCTTCGACTTCATCCGCGTGGGCTCGCGCACGCCGGTCGAGCTGGAGGGCGACATCTATTCCCTGTGCGCCTGCAACGACGCGGGCGCGAAGCGACTCGTCGAGATGATGGACGAGTTCCGCATGGACGGCCTCGACGACCTCGCGGGCTACATCTTCGACGCCAGCACGCGCGCCACGCTGGCCGAGATCGCGAAGCTGCCGCGCGGCACCTACAGCAGCGCCATCCGTTCGGACGGCTACGAAGCGCCCGTCACGATGAAGGCCGCCATGACCATCCACGACGACCGCATCGTGGTGGATTTCGCCGGCACCTCGGGCCTGTCGAACCGCGGCATCAACGTGCCCCCCGCCTATTGCCGCGCTTATGCCTGCTTCGGGATCAAGTGCGTGGTGGCGCCCGAAGTGCCGAACAACTGGGCCTCCCTGCTCCCCTTCCGGATGGAGATTCCCGAGGGCTGCATCCTGAACGCGCCGCGGCCCTATCCGGTCAGCGTGCGGCATGTGGTGGGCCAGTTGCTGCCCGACCTGATGATGGGCTGCCTGCACCAGGCGGTGCCGGATCGGGTGAACGCCGAGGGCGCCTCCGCCCTGTGGAACCCGCCGCTGCGCGGGGGCTCGCAGGTCTCCGGCCAGGCGGCGGAGACCGAGGATTTCGAGATCATCACCTTCAACTCGGGCGGCACCGGCGCGCGGCCGGGCAAGGACGGGCTCGACGGCACGGCCTTCCCCTCGGGCGTGCGCACCATGCCGGTGGAAGCGACCGAGAACGTCGCACCCGTGATCTTCTGGCAGAAGCAGCTGCGCCCGGATTCCGCGGGCGCCGGGCGCAGCCGGGGCGGCTTCGGCCAGGTGATGGAGATCGGGGCGAAGGGCGATGCCGAATTCGCCGTGAACGCCATCTTCGACCGGGTGGCGAACCCGCCCAAGGGCCGCGACGGCGGGGGCGATGGCGCGGCCGGCTGGGTCGGGCTGAACGACGCCAACGGCACCGTGCTGCGCACCAAGGGCTTCCAGATCGTCCCGAAGGGGCGGCGGCTGCTGCTGAAGCTGCCGGGCGGCGGCGGCATGGGCGAGCCGAAGGCGCGCGACCCCGCGCTGGTGCAGCGCGATGTCGAGGACGGGCTGGTCAGCCCCGAGGCTGCGCGGCGGATCTACGGCCTGGCGTGATGGGCCGGGGGGGGTTGTCCGTCCCCCAGCGGCTCAGCCGATCTGCAGTTCCTGCAGGGATTGCTCGAGTTCCTGGAAGGTGGGCATGAGGCTGCTCGGCACCAGCTTGCGGCCGGTCTCGACCGCGACCTGCGGCGCGTTGCCGTGCAGATGCGCCACGATCACGGCCTTGATCACCTCGTTGTAGCGCGCCTCCTCCTCCACCACGCCCTTCAGCCGCGTCGCCATCGGGCCGACGATGCCATAGGAGAGGAAGACGCCGAGGAAGGTGCCGACGAGCGCGCCGCCGATCATCTTGCCCAGCACCTCCGGCGGCTCGCTGATCGAGGCCATAGTCTTGATGACGCCGAGCACGGCGGCGACGATGCCGAGCGCGGGCAGGGCGTCGGCGACGTTCTGGATGGCGTGGGAGGGATGCATTTCCTCCTCGCGGATCTTCTTCAGCTCGCGCCCCATCACGTCCTCGATCTGGTGGGGGTCGTCGGCGTTCATGCCCACCATGCGAAGGTAGTCGCAGATCATCATCACCGAGTGGTGGTCGGCGGCGATCTTGGGGAATTTCTGGAATGCGGCGCTTTCATCCGGCTTCTCGATGTGCGGTTCGAGCGCCATCGGCCCCTTGGTCTGCGCGAGGCGGACCAGATAGTACAGGATCGAGAGGAGCTCCGTGTAGTCCTGCTTGCGGTAGCGCGCGCCCTTGAGGACTTTTCCGATGCCGCCGAGCGTGTGCTTCACGTCGTGCATCGAGTTCGCGCTGAGGAAGGCCGCGACCGCGGCGCCGCCGATCATCATCATCTCGAAGGGCAGCGCCACGAGGATGATGCCGAACTTGCCGCCGGCCAGCATGTAGCCGCCGAAGACCATCAGGAAGAGGAGGATGAGGCCGATGACGGAGTTCATCGCGCGGGCTCCTCGCGGTTCTGGCGGAGCAGCGTGATCGAGACGCGGCGGTTGGCCGGCGCGGCCGTGTCGTCGGGCAGCAGCGGCTCGCGGTCGGCGCGGCCGCTGACGCTGCGGATGCGCCCCTCGGGCAGGCCGGCTTCGGTCAGCAGGCGCCGCGTCATGTTGGCGCGTTCGGTCGAGAGATCCCAGTTGCTGCGCCCGGTGCCGCCGCGAAAGGGCGTGCTGTCGGTGTGCCCCTCGATGTGGATCGGGTTTCGCAGACGTATCGCGGCCTGCGCGACGCGGGCGAGCAGCGCGCGCGCGCGCTCGTTCGGCGCGGCGCCGCCCAGCGCGAACATCGGCAGCCCCTCGGCATCCACGAGCTGGATTCGCAGCCCCTCGGGCGTCTGCTCCACCAGCAGCTGCCGCGCGAGGTCCGCCAGGGCAGGATCGGCGGCGACGGTCTCGCGGATCTGTTCGGCGGCGCGTTCGAACTCCTCGCGCTCGCGGCGCGCGAGCTCGCGGCGCAGCGCGGCATCGGTGAGGGCGTCGGGGCTTGCCTCGGGCGCGGGCTGGTCCGAAGGGCCGCCGCGCGGCGGCTCGGGGCCGCCATGCGCCCCTGGCGGCGTCGCGACGACGAGGCGCGGATCCTCGGCCTCCTCGCGGCCCTCGGGCCCCTCGCGGCGGGTCATCGGGCGCGCCGGTGTGTCGGTGTCGTCCTCCTCGATGTCGAGGACGACCGGCTGCTGGCCGGGCTGGATGGTGAGCGCGCCGGTGGTCGAGGTCTGGTTGCCCTGGTCGTTGGGGGTCTGCCCGCCGAAGGGCGCCCCGGAGCCGGAGACCGAGCGCGCCAGCAGGTTGGTCGGCGCGAAGTAGTCGGCGAGGCCGCGCCGCTGTTCCTCGGTGGTGGCGTTGAGCAGCCACATCAGGAGGAAGAAGGCCATCATGGCGGTCACGAAATCGGCGTAGGCGACCTTCCACGCACCGCCATGGTGGCCGTGGTCGCCGCCTTCCTCACGCCGGATGACGATTGTGCCGCCGCCCCGGGAGCGTTTTGCCTTGCCGGACATCGCGGCGCAGCATGCGGCGGCGCTCCTGACCAATTCGCTAATCCGTCCCGCGTGACAGGCGGGCGGCCCTATGGTTTGGTCCCTGCGCATGGACCTTCCCGCCCAGAGGCTCGGCGTGGCCGCCGCGGCGGCGCCCTTCGCGATCTGCCGCCCGGCGCGGCAGACCATGCCCGTGGTCTTCGCCTCCCCCCATTCCGGCCAGGATTATCCGCCGGATTTCGTGGCGGAGGCGCGGCTCGACCCGCTCGCCCTGCGGCGCAGCGAGGATTCCTTCGTGGACGAGCTGTTCGCCGCCGCGCCCGCCCACGGCGCGCCGCTGCTGGCCGCGACCTTCCCCCGCGTCTGGTGCGACGTGAACCGGGAACCCTGGGAACTCGACCCTTCCATGTTCGACGGGCCGCTGCCGCCCTGGGTGAACACGTCGAGCCCGCGGGTCGGGGCGGGGCTTGGCACCATCGCCCGGGTCGTCGCGACGGGGGAGGCGGTGTATCGCCGCCGCCTGCGCTTCACCGAGGCCGAGGCGCGCATCCGCACCTGCTGGGAGCCCTACCACGCGGCGCTTGCCGGTCTGATCGCCGAGACGCGCGCCCGCTTCGGCGTCTGCCTGCTGGTGGACTGCCATTCCATGCCGGCACACCCCGCCCAGGCGGCCAACCCGCCCGACATGGTGCTCGGTGACGCGCACGGGACGGCCTGCGCCCCGCGCGCGACCCGCCTGGTCGAGGAAGCCCTGGCCGGGCTCGGCTACCGGGTGCGGCGCAACGATCCCTATGCCGGCGGCTACGTCACGCGCCATTACGGGCGGCCGCGGGAAGGGGTGCACGCGCTGCAGATCGAACTCGCCCGCGCGCTTTACATGGACGAGGCGCGGATCGAGCGCGGGCCGGGCTTGCCCACCCTGGTGCGGGACATCACCGGGCTGATCGGTCACCTCGCGCAGGCGGATTGGGGCTTCCTGCGGCCGTAACGCGGCGCAGCATTTCGTGGAAAAATTTCCTCCGACAGGTCAGAAAAAAAGAAGGCGGTGCCCGAAGGCACCGCCAAGTTTAGGGAGGAAACGTCCAAGAAAGACAGCGGGTGGCGAGGCCATCCCGCTGCACGCCAGTATTTAGGTCGGTTTCCCGGGCTCCGCAAGGGGAATTTTGCAGCGCAACATGAATGTCGCAGCGCAGCATTGCCCGCGCATTCTTATTGCGTGGCACGGGGCTTGCCCTTTGCGGACCATGTCGAATCACCCCCGAAGCGCCCCCGCCCGCCTCGCCTGGCTGGGGCGTCTGCTGCTCCTGCTGCCGGGGCTGCTGCAAGCGGCGCCGGCCGGCGCCCTGCCGGCGCCCGAGCCAGGCGCCGCATGCCGCGCCGCCATTGCCGTCGCGGAGCGCGAGCGCGGCGTCCCGGCCGGGCTGCTGCAGGCCATCGGGCGGGTGGAATCCGGTCGCCGCGACCCTGCGACCGGGCAATTCGCCCCCTGGCCCTGGACGACCAACGCCGAGGGACGCGGCATGTTCTTCCCGACGCGCGAGGCAGCGATTGCCGAGGTGCGGCAGCTCCAGGCCCGCGGCGTCCGGCTGATCGACGTGGGCTGCATGCAGGTGAACCTGCATCACCACCCGAACGCCTTCGCCTCGCTCGAAGCCGCCTTCGACCCCCTGACCAATGCGCGCTACGCGGCGCAGTTCCTGACCGAACTGCGCGCCGCCGGGGGCGATTGGGCGCGCGCAGCCGGGCATTACCACTCCCATACCCCCGAGCGCGCCGAGCCCTACCGCGCCCGCGTGCTGGCCGCCTGGGCCGGCGAGCAGGGGCGCGCCGCCGGGGATCCGGCGGCCGAGGCCGCGCTGCTCGCGCGCTTCGCCGGCGCGGCGGTCGCCGCCGGGCCGCTCAGCCTCGCGAACCGGGCGGAGCGCGCGCAGATCCTGCCCCCGGCAAATCCTGGCCAGGGCCGCGGCCTCGATTCCTACCGGGCAGCGCCGATCGCGATGGTCGGGCGGCCGGCAACGCAGCCCGTGGCGCAGCCCGCCCTCCGCGCCGCGCCCTTCGCCTTCTTCCGGCGGTCGGGGTGAGCGCGCCGCCCGCTCAGGAGGTCGCCGGCACCGCGCCGCCGCGCCGCGCCGCCCGCAGGTTGAGCGCGAAGACGGCGGCGAAGACCGCGAGCCCCCCGACATGCGCGGTCAGGTTCTCGGGCCACATCATCGCGGCCCCCGCGAGCAGCAGGACCGGCCGCAGGATCCACGGAACCGGGGCCTCCAGATGGCCATCGATCGCCCCGCCGATCGCATAGATCGCGAACAGCGCGAAGAACGCCACCTGGAGGTCGTGCCAGACATTCCCCGCCATCATCGGCGTGAAGGCGAAAAGCAGCGGCACGATATAGAGGCCCTTGGCCAGTTTCAGCGAGACGAAGCCGGTCGCCATCGGCGGGGTCTTGGCGATCGCCGCCGCGGCGAAGGCGGTGAGGCACACCGGCGGCGTGATGCCCGAACTCTGGCTCAGCCAGAAGATGATCATGTGCGCCGAGAGCAGCGCCACCGTCAGCGCCTCGCGCGAGAGAGCGCCCTCGGCGAAGGTGCGGCCGATATCGGGCGGAACCAGCGCGACCAGCGCGGTCGCCGCCTCGATGCTCATGGGCTGGCCGATCTCGGCCATGCGCTCGGGCGCGACGAGCATCAATATCGCCCTCCCCTGGTCGCCGATGGTGCCGGCCGCGACCGCCTGGATCACGCTCGACTGGGCGATGAGCTCGGCCAGCGCCGGGGCGGAGAGCGTGGCAAGGACCACATAGGCCGCGGTGACCGGCAGGCCCATCCCCAGCACGAGGGAGGCGAGCGCGATCAGGATCAGCGCCACGATCAGGCTGCCGCCCGCCCACTGGTTGATCATCAGCGAGAAGGTGTTGCCGATGCCCGTGGTCGCGATGGCGTTCACCACCACGCCGACGCCGACCAGCAGCACCGCCGTCAGCACCATGTCGGAGGCGCCCTTGGCGAGCGCCTCGACGATCGCGCGCGGCCCCATGCCGTAGCCCTTGCGAAGCCAGGAGGAGGCGATGAGGGCGACGATGCCGGCACCGGCGCTGTAGGTCGGCGTGAAGCCGACGACCAGCAGGCCCATCAGCACGCCGATCGGGACGAAGAACTGCACCCCGCCGCGGCGGAACGCCTCGGCGATGGTGGGCGCATCCGGGTCGATCGCCGTCAGGCCCTGCTTGCGCGCCTCGATGCGGATATAGACCGCCACCGACCAGAAATAGAGCATCGCCGGGATGACCGAGACGGCGACGATCGTGAGGTAGGGAATGCCCGTGTAGGAGGCCATCACGAAGGCCCCCGCGCCCATGATCGGCGGCATGATCTGTCCGCCGGTCGAGGCCGCGGTCTCGGTCGCGGCGGCGAATTTCGGGCGGAACCCGGCGCGCTTCATCATCGGGATGGTGATGACGCCGGTCGCCGCGACATTGGCGACCGTCGAGCCCGAGATGGTGCCCATCAGCGCCGAGCCGATCACCGCGACATAGCCCGGCCCGCCCACCATCCGCCGCGCGACGGCGCGCGCGAAGTCGATGATGAACTCGCTCGCCCCCGAGCGGTTCAGGAAGGCGCCGAACAGCACGAACATGAAGACGAAGGTCGCCGAGATGGAGGCGATGTTCCCCAGCATCCCGTCGTCGGTGTAGAAGGTGCGGTAGAGCATCGTCTCGACCGTCAGGCCGGGGAAGGTCAGCATCCCCGGCACGAACCGCCCCCACAGCACCACGTAGGAGAAGGCCGCGACCATGAGGGCCGGGATCAGCAGCCCGGTGGTGCGGCGGACGAATTCGAGCGCGAGCAGCGGCGCGAGCGCGGTGAAGAACCAGTCGTACCATTCGTAGCGCGCATTGCGGGCGAAGAAGGATTCCTCGCCAAGCATCAGGTAGGCGATGAGCGAGAGCGACAGCACCGCGAGCAGCACGTCGAGGGCCAGCGCCGCGCGCGCGCCTGCCGCGCTGCGCGCGTTCCAGGCCGGGTAGGTCAGCGCGCAGAGCGCGCCGAAGCCGCCGAAATGCAGGACGTTCACCCACATCTCGGACCAGGTGCCGAGGGTGTTGAGGTAGATGTGGATCAGCGCGAGCAGGGCCCCGCCGGCCAGCACGACGCGGCCGACCGCCGTGTCCGGGCCGCGCAGCACCCTGCCGGTGTCGATGTCCACCGCTTCCCCGGCGGCCGCAGCCCGCCGTTCCGAAATGCCCTCGGCCATCCTGAACGATCCCCTCGCCGCGGCCGCCCGGGACGGCCGCGGTCCTTCCCAACTGACATGCCCGGCGCCCGGCCGTGCAGGCGCGATGGCCGCGGCCGGCCGGGGCGGGTGCCCCGGCGGCCGGCGGATCTCAACTCGGGATCAGCGCCGCCGGCACGTTCATGCCGCGTTCCCGATAGAAGCGGATCGCCCCCGGATGCAGCGGGAAGGGATAGCCGCCGAGCGAATCCTGCAAACTGATCTCGCGCGTCGCGGCGTGGATGTTGTTGAGGAAGGGCAGGTTCTCGAAGATCGCCCTGGTGATCTGGTAGACGTCGTCCTCGGGCACCGCCGCGTTGCAGGCGAGGTAGTTGGGCAGCCGCACCGTGTTCACCGGCCGCGGCTGGTTCGGGTAGGTGTTGGCCGGGATGACGAAGGCCGAGAGGAGCTGCGTGCCGCCATTGGCGCGGCGGATGTCGTCCTCGTTGAATTCCAGGAACTGCACGCGATCCCCGGCATTGGCCATGAGCTGCGTGACGCTGCCGGTCGGGATGCCCGCGTCGAAGTTGCTGCCCTGGATGGTGCCGTTCTGGATCCCTTCGGCGGTGGGGCCGTAGCCCTGGTAGACGAGATCGAACCGCGTGTGGTCGATGCCGAGATTGGGCAGCATCCACAGGTTCATCGTCTCGAGCCCCGAGCCCCGCGCACCCATGGAATAGCGCCGGCCCTGGAGGTTCGCGAGATCCCCGATCCGGCCCGTGGTGACAAGGCGGCGATCCACGATCACCTGCGAGATGTTGTACCACAGCGGCATGATGCCGCGCAGGTTCCGCTGCGGCCCGTCCTGCTGGAAGGGCCCGGTGCCGGCGGCCGCGAACTGCCCCACGAGGGCCGTGAGGATGGCGAACTGCGCCTGGTTCTCGCGCAGCAGCTTCACGTTCTCGGTCGAGCCGGCCGAGGAGATGGCGCTGAGATTGAGGCCCTGCGAGGCCTGCAGGCGCACCCTGATCAGTGTCGCGATGGCGACGCCCACCGGGTAGAAGGTGCCCCCCGTGGTCGCCGTGGTCAGCACATAGGAGCGCGGCGCCTGTCGCTGCTGCGCGGCAGCCGGCGCGGCGAGCAGCGCACCGGCTCCGGCCAGCGCGAGACGGCGGCGGGACATTCGGACCATGATCGTTTCCTCCCTGGCATGTCGGGCGCCGTCCGCGAAACCCGCGGCGGCGCCATTCCGAAGGTTCTTGAGATTCTTGGACGCTCGGCAAAATCGGGGCTGCGCGCGGCCGGGTCAACCCGGATCGTGCGGCGGCGCGGCGGCCGCCCCGTTCAGCCGCCGAACTCGGCGCGTATCGCCGCGCTGTGCTCGCCCAGTGCGGGAACCGGACCGAAGGGGCGCAACCCATCCGAGAGCCGGGCCGGCGGCAGGGCGATCTGCACCGGGCCCTTCTCGGTCTGCACCGGCGCGCGCCTGAAGGCGGGGTGTTGCCGCAGCCCGCCGCAGTCGTTGACGAAGCCGTAGGCGGTGTTGGCGCGCCGGAGCTTCGCCGCGCATTCGTCGCGCGTCAGCGTGGCGAACATCCGCCCGATATGCGCGTCCACCACTGGCCGATGCGCCACGCGGTCGTTGTTGACGGTGAAGCCGGGCTTGTGCGGCAGGTCGGGCTCGTCGAGGAAATGCGCGCAGAAGGAGGCCCATTCGCGTTCGTTCTGGATGGCGATGAGCACCTCGTGCCCGTCCTTCGTGGTGAAGGCGCCATAGGGGCAGATGGAGGGATGCGCGAGGCCGATGCGCGGCGGGTTGCGCCCCGTGCCCTCGTATTGCAGCAGCGGCACGGTCATCCAGTCGGCCATGCCGTCGAACAGGCTGACCGCGATGCCCTTGCCCTGGCCGGTGATGGCGCGCGACAGCAGCGCCTCGAGCACGGCGGCATGGGCGTGCATGCCGCAGGCGATGTCGCAGGCCGAGACGCCGACGCGCCCCGGCCCTTCCGCGCGGCCGGTGATGTAGGCGAGGCCGGATTCCGCCTGCACCAGCAGGTCATAGGCCTTCATCGTGGCGTAGTCGCCTTCCTCGCCATAGCCGGAGATGTCCACGGTGATCAGGCGCGGATGCTTCGCGCGCAGTTCCGCGGAAGCGAGGCCCGCGCGCTTCATCGCACCCGGCGCGAGGTTCTGGATGAACACGTCGGCCTTCGCGATGAGGCGTTCGAGCAGCGCCTTGTCCCCGGGCTGCTTGATGTCAAGGCAGATGCTCTCCTTGCCCCGGTTCAGCCAGACGAAATAGGAGGACAGCCCGTTCGCCACGGCATCGTAGCCGCGCGCGAAATCGCCCTCGGGCCGTTCGATCTTGATGACGCGCGCGCCCGCATCGGCAAGGCGCGAGGCGCAGTAGGGCGCGGCCACCGCCTGGTCCATGGCGACGACGAGAAGGCCCTCGAGGGGGCGGGATCCGCTCATGCGTTGTTCTCCGGCAGGGGCGCGGTGACCGCGGCGCGCGCGGCCAGCAAATCGAGGATGGCGAGGACGCGGCGTTCGAGTTCGGCGCCCGCGCTGTAGTCGGCGGGCACGGCGCAATGGACGCGGCCCTCGGCGATGAGCTTGCGGGTGCGCGCCGCGCGCGTCGCGTCGCCGGCGGGATGGACGGCGATGGAATGCCCGCCCTGTTCCTTCACCAGCCGGAAGCAGGGGATGTCGGTGTCCCCGTCGCCGACGAAGATGATGTTGGCGAAGGGCACGCGCCGCTGGTCCTGCGGCCGGTAGGCGTTGACCGCCGCATTGTCCGCGAGGTCGAGCGCATCCTTGTTGATGCGGAAAAGATACTGCGTCTTGGTGGTGTAGTTCACCGCGATGGCCGGTGCGATCGCGCCGCCCGAGGCGTTGTAGAGGAAGCCCGAGGCGAAGACCGCGCGGAAATGCCCGCGGATCGGCGTGCCCTCGATCAGTTCGCGCAGGCCGGAGGAGACGACGTAGTGCTCCACCGCGAGCCCGCGCGCGGCACCCGCGGCGTTCACGCGCCCGAACCAGGTCTCGACGCCGGGAAACAGCGGGATGCCCGCGCCATGCGCCGCCCAGTCCTCGCGGCGCATGGGGATGTCGGCGGCGGCGGCCTCGACCAGCATCCGGTGCATGTAGGTGAGGATCGGGTCGCCCTGCTGTTCCTCGGCCAGCGCGTTGGCGCGTGCCCAGAAGGCCGGGGGGTCGAGGCCGAGTTTCGGCAGGAACACGTGTTCCTGCATGTTGCCCGGCGCGAGCGTGCCGTCGAAGTCGTAGGCGATGGCGACGGGCACGCCGGGCATGTCAGTAGCTCCGCGGCATCCCCAGGACGTGCTCGCCGATGTAGGACAGCACCAGGTTCGTGCTGATCGGCGCCACCTGGTACAGCCGGCATTCGCGGTACTTGCGCTCGACGTCGTATTCCTCGGCGAAGCCGAAGCCGCCATGGGTCTGGATGCAGGCCTCGGCGGCCATCCAGGCGGCGTCGGCGCAGACCATCTTGCCCATGTTGGCTTCCTCGCCGCAGGGCAGGCCGGCCTCGAACTTCGACAGGCCCTTCTGCAACAGCGCCTCGGCCGCGCGCATCGCGGCATAGGCGCGGGCGATGGGGAACTGCACGCCCTGGTTCCGCCCGATCGGATGGCCGAACAGCACGCGCTGCTTTGAATATTCCACCGCCTTCTCGATGAACCACTTCGCGTCGCCGATGCACTCGGCCGAGATCAGCATGCGTTCGGCGTTCATGCCATCGAGGATGTAGCGGAAGCCGCGCCCCTCGACGCCGACCAGGTTCTCGGCCGGCACCTCCATGTTGTCGAAGAACACCTCGCAGGAATTGTGGTTCATCATGGTGCGGATCGGGCGGATGGTCAGGCCGTTGCCCAGCGCGGCCTTCATGTCCACGAGGAAGGTGGAGAGCCCCTCGGTCTTCTTCGCCACCTGGTCGCGCGGCGTGGTGCGCGCGAGCAGCAGCATCAGGTCGGAATGCTCGGCGCGCGAGGTCCAGATCTTCTGGCCGTTGACGACGTACCTGTCGCCCTCGCGGCGGGCCACGGTCCGCAGCGCGGTGGTGTCGGTGCCGCTGGTGGGTTCGGTCACGCCGAAGGCCTGCAGGCGCAGCTCGCCGGTCGCGATCCGGGGCAGGTATTTCTGTTTCTGCTCGGCATTGCCGTGCTTCAGCACGGTGCCCATCGTGTACATCTGGGCATGGCAGGCGGCGGCGTTGCAGCCGGTGGCGTGGATTTCCTCCAGGATCGCCGCGGCGGCCGAGAGCGGCAGG
>Ga0207951_100743_pt1 | contig 14245 bp, 13 predicted proteins | sample Subbio12Aug_8Bad_FD_184830 | JGI IMG/M metagenome (GOLD analysis project Ga0207951, IMG submission 184830) | Serpentinite rock and fluid subsurface biosphere microbial communities from McLaughlin Reserve, California, USA - CR12Aug_8Bad (SPAdes) | ecosystem: Environmental > Terrestrial > Deep... | reverse complement strand
TCTGCGCCACCATCCCGCTCATGCGCGTCCCCATCACCGACGGGGCATGAAAGGGGCGCGGGCGTTAAGGGCGGGTGAGCGGAGCCCGTGAAAGCAGACGCCGCGGCCCGCCCGGGGCGGTCGCGGCGCCATCGGATTGCCGCGCCGGGGCGCGGCGCGGGTTCAGCCGACGATCTCGGAGCCGGCGAAGAAGTAGGCGATCTCGACCGCCGCGTTCTCCGGGCTGTCGGAACCGTGCACGGAATTGGCCTCGATGCTCTCGGCGAACAGCTTGCGGATGGTGCCCTCGGCGGCATTGGCCGGGTTGGTCGCGCCCATCAGCTCGCGGTTCTTCGCCACCGCGCCCTCGCCCTCGAGCACCTGCACCACGACCGGGCCGGAGACCATGAAGTCCACCAGGTCGTTGTAGAAGGGCCGCGCGGCATGCACCTCGTAGAACTTCTTCGCCTGGGCGCGCGACATCCAGATGCGCTTCTGGGCGACGATGCTGAGGCCGTTCTTCTCGAAGATGGCGTTGATGGCGCCGGTCAGGTTCCGCCGCGTGGCATCCGGCTTGATGATGGAGAAGGTGCGTTCGATGGCCATGGCAGCTGTCCCCGGGGATTTTCTGCAATCGGCGCGCCGCATAGGCGGGATGCGGGCCGGGCGCAACCCCCCGCGCGCCGCCTGACAGCGCGGCGCGGCGCGGCTAGAAGGCGCGCTGCATGACCGTCCTCGCCATCCGCGACCTCACCATCCGCATCGCCGGCCGGCCGCTGCTCGATGGCGCGTCCCTCCAGATCGACACCGGGCGCAAGGTCGGCCTGGTCGGGCGCAACGGCGCAGGCAAGTCCACCCTGCTGCGCGCCATCACCGGCGAACTGCACCCCGATGGCGGGGAGATCCGCCTCGCCGCCCGCGCGCGGATGGGCCATGTCGCGCAGGAGGCGCCGGGCGGGGATGACAGCCTGCTCGACACCGTGCTTGCCGCCGATGCCGAGCGCGCCGCGCTGCTCGCCGAGGCCGAGGCCCATCCGGACCCGGCGCGCCTCGCCGAGATCCACGACCGCCTGATCGCCATCCGCGCCGACAGCGCGCCGGCGCGCGCGGGCGCCGTCCTGTCGGGCCTGGGCTTCGACGCCGCGGCGCAGGCGCGGCCCTCGCGCGAATTCTCCGGCGGCTGGCGGATGCGCGTGGCGCTTGCCCGCGCGCTGTTCGTCGAGCCCGACCTGCTGCTGCTCGACGAACCGACCAACCACCTCGACCTCGAGGCGACGATGTGGCTGGAATCCTGGCTCGCCCGCTTCGCCGGCGCGGCCATCGTGGTCAGCCACGACCGCGGGCTGCTCGAACGCTGCGTCGATTCCATCGCGCATCTCGATCGCGCGCGGATCACGCTCTATCAGGGCAACTTCGCCGAGTTCGTGCGCCGGCGCACCGAGCGTCAGGCGCAGCAGGCCGCCGCCAATGCCCGCATCGCGGCCGAGCGCGCGCACATCCAGTCCTTCGTGGACCGCTTCCGCTACAAGGCGTCGAAGGCGCGGCAGGCGCAGTCGCGCATCAAGGCGCTGGAGCGCATGCCGGCGATCGAGGCGGTGATCGAGGACCACCCCGTCCGCTTCGCCTTCCCCGTGCCGGAGGAACTCGCCCCGCCGATCCTCTCCTTCGACGGCTGCGATGTCGGCTATGGCGGCGCGCCGGTGCTCCGCGGGCTCAGGCTGCGGCTCGACCAGGACGACCGCATCGCGCTGCTGGGCGCGAACGGCAACGGCAAGTCCACGCTCGCGAAACTCATCGCGAGGCGCCTGCTGCCCGAGGGCGGCACGCATTTCCGCACGCGCGCGCTGCGCGTGGGCTATTTCGCGCAGCACCAGGCGGAGGAACTCGACCTCGCCGGCACGCCGCTCACGCACATGCAGGCCGCGCTGCCCAAGGCGAGCGAGACGGCCTGCCGCGCGCAGCTCGCGCGCTTCGGGCTCGATGCCGACCGCGCGGAGACGCGCATCCCCGCGCTGTCGGGGGGCGAGAAGGCGCGGCTGCTGCTCGCGCTGACCACGCGCGACGCGCCGCACCTGCTGATCCTCGACGAACCGACCAACCACCTCGACATCGATGCGCGCGATGCGCTGGTGAAGGCGCTGGCGGAATTCGGCGGGGCGGTGGTGCTGATCACCCACGACCCGAATCTGGTGGAGCTGGTCGCGGACCGGCTGTGGCTGGTCGCGGACGGCGCCGTGACGCCCTTCGAGGGCGACCTCCAGGACTATCGCGCGCTGCTCGCCGAACGCGCGCGCGGCGGCGCCCGCACCGAGGCCGGCGCCGCCAGGGCCGGGGCGCGGCGGGAGCGGGCGGATGCGCGCTCGGCCGCCGCGCCGCTGCGCGCGCGCATCCGCGAGATCGAGGCCAGCCTCGGGAAGCTCGCGCGCGAGGACGCGCTGATCGGGAAGCGCCTGTCGGACCCCGCCACCTATGCGCGCTTCAAGCCCGAGGACATCGCCTGGGCGAACAGCCGCCGCGCGGCGATCGCACGCGAGACCGCGGCGCTCGAGGAGGAGTGGCTCGACATCGCGGCAAGGATCGACGCGGCCTGAGCGCCGGCGCGCGGCCTTCCTTCAGCGCCCCGCGCCCAGCGGCCAGCGCCGCGGCTTCGGCGCATCGGCCGCGCGAACCCTGTCGTCATCGAGCGTGCGCCGCATGAAGGTCGGCCACAGGGCCCGCCCGGTGGGCGGCTCCTGAAGGCCGGGACGCTCCTTCGCGGGGGGCCGTGCCGCCTGAACGGGCGGCCGGGGCAGGTCGGTGCGATCCATCACGCCCTCCTCTCGCCAGCAGGAGCGGAGGCTAGGCGATCGCCGCGGGCGGCCGCAACGGAAGGTTGCATGACATCGCGTGACGGCGCCGCGGCCCCCCCGGCGCACTGCGCTCTGGACCCGCCGCGCCGGATGCGCGAACAGGATGCCAGGGCCGGCGCCGGACGCGCCGCCCGGAGGAGGCCCGCCATGATCCGTCGCCGCGCGCTGCTCGCGACCCCCGCCCTTGCCCTGCCCGCCGCTGCCCGCGCCCAGGCCTGGCCCGCGCGCCCGGTACGCGTCGTGGTCGCCTATCCGCCGGGCGGCTCGACCGACGTGCTGGCGCGCACCCTGGCCGCCGCGCTGGCCGAGGCCATCCCCGGCGGCAGCTTCGTGGTGGACAACCGCCCGGGCGGCGCCGCGGTGGTCGGCACCCATGTCGTCGCGCAGGCCGCGCCCGATGGCTACACGCTCGCGCTCGGCAACAACCAGACCCATGCGGCCAATGCCGCGATGCTGCCTTCCCTGCCCTTCGATCCGGTGGCGGATTTCGCGCCCATCGCGCGACTGGCGACCGTCCACCACGCCGTCGTGGTGCCGGCGAACGGCGCGCGGAGCCTCGCGGAACTGGCGGCCAGGGGAAAGAACGGCGGGCGCGTGACCTACGCCTCATCCGGCGTCGGCTCGGCGAGCCACGTCATCGCCGAGACCTTCGTCCGCCGCGAGGGGATGGACGCGACGCATGTGCCCTATCGCGGCGGTGCGGCGGCGACGACGGACACTGTCGCCGGCACGGTGGATTTCTTCGTCTCGACCTGGCCGCAGGTGGTGGCGCTGGTACGCGAGGGGCGGCTGCGGAGCCTGGGCATCGGCGCCCCGGCGCGCCTGCCCGAGACGCCCGACGTGCCGACCTTCGCGGAGCTGAACGCGCAGGACCTCGCGGTGGATGCCTGGTTCGGCCTGTGGGCGCCGGCGCGCACGCCGGCCGAGATCGTCGCGCGCCTGTCCGATGCGCTGCTCGGCATCCTGAACCAGCCGGCGATGCGCGAGCGGCTGACCGGCCAGGGCTTCGTCACCGCGCCGATGCCCGCGGCCGAATTCGCCGCCTTCCAGCGCGCCGAGGTCGAGCGCTGGCGGCGGCTGGTCGAGATCACCGGCATCAGGCTGCAGGGCTGATGCCGGCGGTCCCGTTCAATGACGCCCGAAAGGGGATTCCCACGGTGACGGCGTGCATGATTCGCCGCCTCCGCCGATGGAGGCAGTCGAAGGGTGGCGGTTGCGGTCAAACGGGCGGACCACGACGCGGCGGGCCCGCGGGCGGCGTCGCGCAGCGGCGATGGTGCGGCGGCGCGGCGGATGCCGGCGCCGGCTTGGTTTCGTGCGGCTTTCGGTGCGCCCGCGCCACCCGGCGCACGACGCCGAAGCCCGGGCGGCACACAAAACCTTCGCCGATCCGGCCGCCGCGGCGATCCCCGATCGCGCCCGTGGCAAGCCGATCGAACTCCGGTGGCGGGACGAGGCGCGGGTCGGCCAGCAGGGCACCCTGACGGGGGTCTGGGCGGCCCGCGGCAGCCGGCCGTCGGCACCGCGCGACCGGCGCTACTCCTGAGTCTCCCTGTTCGGCGCCGTCTGCCCGGCGCGCGGTGCGGGCGCGGGGCTGGTGATGCCGGCGGCCGACGGCCACGCGATGGCCGGGCACCTGGCCGAGATCAGCCGCCAGGCGGCTCCGGGCGCGCACGCCGTCGTCATCCTCGACGGCGCCGGCTGGCACCGGCCGGGCGGGACGCTGCACATCCCCGACAACATCAGCCTGCTGCACCTGCCGGCCTGTTCGCCGGAATTGAACCCGGTCGAGAACATCTGGCAGTTCCCCGCGGCAGAACTATCCGAGCAACCGCGTCCACGGAACCAGGGAGGCCATCGTCGATGCATGCTGCGCGGCGTGGAACGCACTGACCGCGGAGCCAGAGCGCATCACTTCCATCGGCAGGCGCGAGTGGGCACAGCTCGGGGCGCAGGGGCGGTGGCATGATCACGACGCCCCGGCGCGACCCCCGCCGGCCGGCGGGGGCGACCCAGCCGGCCGCGGCCGTTCCGGGCGCTTGAAGCCGGGGGGCGCGGCGTGCAGGCTTCGCCCCATGACCGACAAGCCCCACCTCCTCGCCGCCGGGACCGAGCATCCGCGCGACTTCCTCGGCTACGGCCCGACCCCGCCGGACCCGCGCTGGCCCGGGGGCGCGAAGCTCGCCCTCTCCTTCGTGCTGAACTACGAGGAGGGCGGCGAGAACACCGTGCTGAACGGCGATGCCGGCAGCGAATTGTATCTGCACGAGGTGCCCGGCGGATCGCCGGTGCTCGGCGAGCGCAACCGCACCGTCGAATCCCAGTTCGACTACGGCGCGCGGGCGGGCGTGTGGCGCGTGCTGCGCGCCTTCGCCGCGCATGGCCTCCCGCTCACGGTCTATGGCGTGGGCCGCGCGCTGGAACTGAACCCGGAGGCCGCGCGCGCCTTCGTCGCCGCGGGGCATGAGGTCGCCTCCCACGCCTGGCGTTGGATCGACCACCATGGGATGGACGAGGCGACGGAACGCGCCGAGATCGCGCGTTGCGTCGCCACGATCGAGCGTCTTTGCGGCGCCCGCCCGGTCGGGTGGTATACCGGGCGCATCAGCCCCAACACGCGGCGTCTTGTCGCGGAATTCGGCGGCTTCCTCTACGATTCCGACGCCTACGACGACGACCTGCCGCACTTCGTGACGGCGGCGGGGAAGCCGCACCTCGTCATCCCCTACACGCTCGACAACAACGACATGAAGTATGCGGTGCCGCCCGGCTTCGGCGATCCGGATGGCTGGGAACGGCATTTGACCGATGCCTTCGAGGTGCTGCTGGCGGAGGGCCGCGCGGGCGCGCCGAAGATGATGTCGGTCGGGCTGCATTGCCGCCTGGTGGGGCGCCCCGGGCGCGCGGCGGCGCTGCAGCGCTTCCTCGCGCGCGTGGCGCGGGAGAGGGATGTCTGGGTCTGCCGCCGCGCCGACATCGCGCGGCATTGGTGGGCCACCCATCCGCCGCCTGGCTGAGGAAGGCCCGACATGCGCGCGACCGGCAAGGATGGCGGGCGCTGCCGTTTCGCCGTCGTCCAGGCCGGGGGATGCGACTCCCGTCCCGTCGGCGGGTTCGCCGCGCGCCGGGCCGGCGCGCGGCGGCGCGCCGGACAGGGCTGAAAACCGGTTTCCGGAGGAAGACGGGTCATCGTCCGATCGGCATCGGCGCTTGCGGCCGGCATCCGCCGCACCTATCCTGGCCCCGCGATGACCATGCGCGCTGTCCCGGCTGGCCTGGATATGGGGCTTCCCGTCCCCGCCGCCGCGCGCGCGCCGATCGGCCTGCTTCTCCTTCGACTTATCCGCCCCTGGGCGTGACGCCCGGCTGACCGAAGCCGGACATCGCTCAGGGGAACCTGGGACGAGCGCGCGCATCCACATCATCGCCAAACAGGAAACGCCTGACATGGCCATCACCCATCCCTCCTTCGGCACCCTGGCCGAGGACCGCATCATCATCTTCGACACCACCCTGCGCGACGGCGAGCAGTCGCCCGGCTTCTCGATGAACCTCGAGGAGAAGCTGCGCATGGCCGAGGCGCTGTGGGGACTCGGCATCGACGTGATGGAGGCCGGATTCCCGATCGCCTCCCCCGGCGACTTCGAGAGCGTGCTGTCGATCGCGCAGCACTTCGCCAAGGACGGCCCGGTGGTCTGCGGCCTGGCCCGCACCGCGCCGGCCGACATCCTGCGTGCGGCGGAAGCGGTGAAGCCCGCCGCGCGCAAGCGCATCCACACCTTCGTCTCGACCTCCCCGCTGCACATGCGCGTGAAGCTGCGCCTCGAGCCCGAGCAGGTGCTGGAACTGGTGACCAGCAGCGTCAGCCTCGCGCGCCAGCACGCCGACGACGTGGAATGGTCGGCCGAGGACGGCACCCGGACCGAGCCCGACTTCCTCTGCCGCTGCGTCGAGGCCGCGATCAAGGCCGGCGCGACCACCATCAACATCCCCGACACGGTCGGCTACGCGCTGCCCGAGGACATGGCCCGCATCTTCACCATGGTGCGCGAGCGCGTGCCGGGGGCGGACCAGGTCATCCTGTCCGCGCACAACCACAACGACCTCGGTCTCGCGGTGGCGAACACGCTCGCCGCCATCCGCGCCGGCGCTCGCCAGGTGGAATCCACCGTCAACGGCATCGGCGAGCGCGCCGGCAATGCGAGCCTCGAGGAAGTGGTGATGGCGCTGCGCACGCGCCACGACGCCGTCCCGACCAGGAACAACATCGTCACCGAGCGCATCCTGCGCACCTCGAAGCTGCTCGCGACCATCACCGGCTTCGACGTGCAGCCCAACAAGGCGATCGTCGGGCGCAACGCCTTCGCCCATGAATCGGGCATCCACCAGGACGGCGTACTGAAGGACAAGTCCACCTACGAGATCATGACGCCCGAGAGCGTGGGCTGGTCGGAAACCTCGCTGGTCATGGGCAAGCATTCCGGCCGTGCCGCCTTCCGCGACAAGCTGAAGTCGATGGGCTACGCGATCGGCGACAATCAGCTCAACGATGCCTTCCGGCGCTTCAAGGACCTCGCGGACCGCAAGAAGGTCGTCTACGACGAGGACATCGCCGCGCTGGTGGATGACGAGGTCGTGCGCGGGCACGACCGGATCAGGCTGACGGCGCTGACGGTCGCGACCGGCATGGCGACCAAGCCGACCGCCTCGATCTCGCTGGAAGTGGACGGGCAGTCGCACGACGGCGTGGCCGCCGGCGACGGCGCCGTGGACGCGACCTTCAACGCGCTGCGCAACGCCTTCCCGCACGAGGTCAACCTCAAACTGTATGCTGTGCAGTCGGTCACCGGCGGCACCGACGCCCAGGCCCGCGTGACCGTGCGCCTGGAGGAGGACGGCAAGCTCGTGGACGGGCAGGGGGCCGACACCGACACCATCGTCGCCTCCGCCCGGGCCTATGTGCATGCGCTGAACAAGCTGCTGGTCAAGCGCGAGCGCACCGCGCCGCCGGCTGTGCTCCGCGCGTAATTCGCGCGATGCGCGGGACGGGCGGGGGCGCCTGACCCATCCCCGGGGCGCCGCACCGCCCGATGATCCGGCGGCGCCTCGGCGGGTCGCGGCCCGGGCGAGGCAGCCCCGGTGCGGCCCTTTCCCTCCATGCCGCGCGCCGCCCCCGGGAATCCGGCTTGAGAGTCCGGCCCGGGGGGGGTAAAGCCCGCCTTCCCCATCCAAGCCCCAACAGCCGCGACGGCGGCTTCGGCCCCCTCTGCGGGCTGGGCGGCCCTGTCGGAAGGTCCGGTACGCATGTTCTCTCGCCTGTTCGGCTTCCTCTCCGCCGACATGGCCATCGACCTCGGCACCGCGAACACGCTCGTGTACGTGAAGGGCCGCGGCATCGTGCTGAACGAGCCGAGCGTCGTCGCCATCTCCGACCTGCGCGGACGCAAGCAGGTGCTCGCGGTCGGGGAGGAGGCGAAACTCATGCTCGGCCGAACGCCGGGCAACATCGCCGCCATCCGCCCGCTGCGCGACGGCGTGATCGCCGACTTCGAAGTGGCGGAGGAGATGATCAAGCACTTCATCCGCAAGGTGCACAACCGGCGTTCCTTCGCCTCTCCGCTGATCATCGTCTGCGTGCCGAGCGGCAGCACGGCGGTGGAACGGCGCGCCATCCAGGAGAGCGCGGAATCGGCCGGGGCGCGGAAGGTGCTGCTGATCGAGGAACCGATGGCGGCCGCGATCGGCGCCGGCCTGCCGGTGACCGAGCCCTCGGGCTCCATGATCGTGGACATCGGCGGCGGCACGACCGAGGTCGCCGTCATCTCCCTCGGCGGCATCGTCTATGCGCGCTCGGTGCGCGTCGGCGGGGACAAGCTGGACGAGGCCATCATCTCCTACATCCGGCGGCAGTTTAACCTGCTGATCGGCGAATCCACGGCCGAGCGCATCAAGCTCGAGATCGGCGCCGCCGCCCCGCCCGAGGACGGTGAGGAAGGCCCGCTTGCGGAGGTCAAGGGCCGCGACCTGATGAACGGCGTCCCGCGCGAGGTGCTGGTCAGCCAGCGCCAGGTCGCCGAGTCGCTCAGCGAGCCGGTCGCCCAGATCGTCGAGGCGGTGAAGGTGGCGCTCGAGAACACCCCGCCGGAACTCGCCGCCGACATCGTGGACAAGGGCATCGTGCTGACCGGCGGCGGCGCGCTGCTCAACCGGCTCGATCAGGTCCTGCGGGAGGCGACCGGGCTGCCGGTCGTCGCGGCCGAGGACGCGCTGTCCTGCGTCGCCCTCGGCACGGGGCGGGCGCTCGAGGACATGAAGCGGCTTCGCCACGTCCTCACTTCGATGTATTGATGCCCGGGGCGGGTCCGCCGCGAGGCGGGCCCGAGGGCTTCACGGTCCCGTCAGGGGAAAGAGGGTCACGTGATCCGGCTGAGCATACCGCTCCGTCAGGCACTGGCGCGGCTTTCGCTGCCGCTGATGATCGCGGCTGCCTTCGGCATGATGCTCCTCGGCAAGGCGGATGCCCTGCTCGCCGAACGGCTGCGGAGCCATCTCTCCGACGCGCTGTCGCCGATCTACGCCGCCCTCGCCGAGCCGACGGCTGCCGTGCGCTCCGCCGTCGAGGAGGTCGGCTTCCTTGTCGCGCTGCGTGAGCAGAACGCGACGCTGCGCGAGGAGAACGAGCGGCTGCGGCGCTGGCACGCCGCCGCGCTGGCCCTCGAAGCCGAGAACGAGATGCTGCGCCGGCAGTTGAACTTCGTCCCGGAGGCCGCGCCCGCCTTCTTGACTGCCCGTGTCGTCGCCGATGGCGGCGGCATCTACGCGCGGGCCGTGCTGCTCGCGACAGGTCCGCAGCACGCGGTCCGCAGGGGCCAGGTGGCGCTCGACGATCGCGGCTTCGTCGGGCGCGTGACAGAGGTCGGTTCGCGTTCGGCACGCGTGCTGCTGGCCACCGACATGAACAGCCGGATTCCGGTGACGCTCGAATCGAGCCGCTCCCGCGCCATCATGTCCGGCACGAACGGCGCCCGGCCCCGCCTCGCCCATTGGCCTGAAGGCGTCATCCCGGCCGAGGGGGAACGCGTGGTGACCAGCGCCGAGGCGGGAGCCTTTCCGGCCGGCCTGCCGGTGGGCACGATCCGGCTTTCGCCTCAGGGGGCGCCGGAGATCGAGCTCTTCGCGCGCCTCGATCGCCTGGATGCGGTGCGGCTGTTCGACTACGGCCTGACGGGGATCCTTCCCCCGGAATCCGTGGCGCGGCCGGAACCGCGATCCAGGCGGCGCTGACCGGCCGCCGCCGTGGCAGTGCCGCCGAACCGCCGCCCGCAAGGCCGCCCCGCACCCGCGTCGGGGCTGCTGCGCCGCGTGGACGCCTTCGCGCGCCTGGCTTTCCCCGGCTTTTCCACCGCCTTCCTCATGGTGCTCGCGGCCGCACCGGTGGCGCTGCCCTCGCCCGTCTTCGCCGTGACACTGCCCTGCGTCGCCTTCTGGTCGGTCTTCCGGCCCGCGGCGATGATGCCGCCGATCGTGTTCCTGCTCGGCCTGCTGATGGATCTTTTGACGCTCGCCCCGCTCGGCTCCGGGATAATCATGCTGCTCTTGCTACAGGCCGTTGCGCTGCGCTTCCGGCGGTTCCTGGCGCGGCAATCCTTCCTTGCGGTGTGGCTCGCCTTCTGCGTCGCCGCCTTCGGGGGCGCGGTGCTCTGCTGGGCGCTGCAATCGCTGCTGGCGCTGCGGTTGTCGCCCATCGCGCCGGCGCTGCACGCCGCGCTGCTGTCCTGCGGGCTGTATCCGATAGTGGCGCTCGTTCTGACGCGCGTCCACGAGGCGATGCTGCAGGCGGAGAACGCGCCGTGATCTGGCGCGCCAGGACGAAATTCGGGACGCTGGGCCGCGAGCGCACGGTGCGCAAGGAGGAGGAGCGCCGCCGGGGCATGTTCACCCGGCGCGCCGCCGTGCTTGGCGGTCTGCAGTTCGGGGCCTTCGCGTTCCTTGGCTGGCGGCTTCACCGTCTGCAGATCGAGGAGGGGGCGCGCTATGCGACGCTCGCGGAGGAGAACCGCGTCAGCGCGCGGCTCTTTGCCCCGCCGCGCGGCCGCATCCTCGACCGCGCCGGCAGGGTGGTCGCCGGCAACCGGCTGAACTGGCGGGCGCTGCTGGTGGCCGAACAGGCCGTCGATGTCGGCGCGACCCTTGCGACGTTCTCCAAGATAGTGCCGCTTGCGGATCACGAAAAGGCGCGGATCGAGCGCGACATCCGACGAAGCCGCCGCTTCGTGCCGGTCATCATCCGCGAGTTCCTGACCTGGGAGGAAATGGCGCGGATCGAGGTGAACGCGCCCGACCTGCCGGGCGTCACCGTGGACATGGGCACGACCCGCATCTACCCGGAGACGGAACACCTCGCCCATATCGTCGGCTATGTCGCCGCCCCCGCCGAGAGCGACGCGGACGAGGATCCGCTGCTGCGACTGCCCGGCATCCGCGTCGGCCGCGCGGGCATCGAGCGCCATCACGACCGCATCCTGCGCGGACGAGGCGGGACGGTGCAGGTGGAGGTCAACGCGCTCGGGCGGGTGATCCGCGAACTCGACCGGCGCGAGGGCATACCCGGCCAGGACGTGCAGATCAGCGTGGATGCCGAACTGCAGAGGGCGATCCGGGGCAGGATCCAGGAAGGCACCACCGCGGTCCTGCTCGACGCGCGGAACGGCGAGGTTCTCGCCATGGCCACCAAGCCCTCCTTCGACCCCAACATCTTCAGCGCCGGCGTCAGCGCGGCGCAATGGCGCCAATGGACCTCGGGGCGCAGCACGCCGCTGATCAACCGCGCGACGAACGGCCTCTATGCGCCGGGCTCGACCCTCAAGATGGTGGTCGGGCTCGCGGCGCTCGAAGCGCGGGTCTGCCGGCCCGGCGACATCGTCCACTGCCCCGGCCATTTCGATTTCGGCGACACCCGGTTCCACTGCCACAACCGAAATGGCCATGGCGGGGTGAACATGCGCACGGCCATCATGGTCTCCTGCGACGTCTATTTCTACGAAATGGCCCGGCGCATGGGCATGGACCGCATCGCGGCGATGGCGAACCGCTTCGGGCTCGGGGTGGATCTCGATATCGATCTGCCCGGGACGCGCCGCGGACTGGTGCCGACGCGCGCCTGGCGGATCGCGCAGGGGCGGCCGTGGAACATCGGCGACACGATCGTGCACGGCATCGGCCAGGGCTTCTATCTGAACACCCCGCTCTCCCTCGCGGTGATGACGGCGCGGCTCGCGACCGGGCGCGCAGTCCAGCCGCATGTGACCCGCGCGATCGGCGGGCGGCCCGTGCGGGGCTTCCGCGCGGAGGATTGGCCGAGCCTCGGCATCCCCGAGGCTGACATGCGCCTGATGCGCGACGCGATGTGGGGCGTGGTCAACGGCGGCGGCACGGCCGGGGCTTCGCGCCTGCCCGCGATATACGGGCAGATGTCGGGCAAGACGGGCACGACGCAGGTGCGCCGCGTCTCGCGCGAGCAGCGCGAGCGGGGGTTCAACGTGCATGCCCTGCCGCGGGAATGGCGCCCGCACGCGCTGTTCGTCGCCTATGCTCCGCACGACAACCCGATCTACGCGCTCTCGGTGATCGTCGAGCATGGCATCAGCGGATCGGGCGCGGCCGCGCCGCTCGCGCGCGATATCCTGATCGATGCCTTCCAGAGGCTGGGTCCGCCGAGGCCGGGCCAGCGCGTGGCGGAGGCGGGGCGATGATCTTCGAGAAGCGCCTGCTGGCCCGCGAGCGCGGCACTGGCGTGCTTGAGAAATTGCGGCAGATACCCTGGTCGTTCGTCGTGCTTCTCTGCGGGGTCGCGGCGGTCGGCTATGTCGCGCTGCTGTCGGCCGGTGGCGGGAACCCCGAGATCTACGCCCAGAAGCACGGGATACGCTTCGGCTTCGGCCTCGTGCTCATGCTCGGCATCGCGCTGATCGACATCCGCATCATCGCGCGCTTTGCCTGGGCGGGATACGCCGGCGCCCTCGTGCTGCTGGTGCTCGTGCTGCTGCACGGCAACATCGGCAAGGGCGCCCAGCGCTGGATCGATCTCGGCCCGTTCCAGCTCCAGCCCTCGGAACTGATGAAAATCATGCTGGTGCTGGCGCTGACCTCATGGTTCCACCGGGCATCGTGGGAGCGGGTGGGAAACCCGATCTTCCTCATACCGCCGGCCGTTGCGGTGCTTGTTCCCGTCGTGCTTATCCTGCGGCAGCCGAATCTCGGGACGGCGCTCATCACGGCCATGGTGGGCGCCGCCGTGTTCTGGGCCGCTGGCATGCGCTGGTGGAAATTCGCCGCCGCCGCCGCCGCCGCCGCGCTCGCTGCGCCGATCGCCTACGAGCGCCTGCACGACTACCAGCGTGCGCGCATCACCACCTTCTTCGACCCCGAAAGCGACCCGCTTGGTGCCGGCTACAACATCATCCAGTCCAAGATCGCCCTCGGGTCGGGCGGGCTGTGGGGCAAGGGCTTCCTGCAGGGCACGCAGGGGCACCTGAATTTCCTGCCCGAGAAGCAGACCGACTTCATCTTCACGATGATCGCCGAGGAGTTCGGCCTGGTCGGCGCGCTGACGACGCTGTCGTTGCTCATGCTCACCGTGGCGTTCTGCTTCTTTGTCGCCTTCCGGTGCCGGCACCAGTTCGGGCGGCTTCTCGCTGTCGGTCTTGGCACAAACTACTTCCTCTATGTGTTCGTGAATGTCGCGATGGTCACGGGGGCCATCCCGGTCGGCGGCGTGCCGCTGCCGCTGATCAGCCATGGCGGCTCGGCGATGCTGACCGTGATGCTCGGCTTCGGGCTTCTGTTGTCCGCCTACGTCCATCGCGATGCCGAGATGGGGCCCGTGCGGGAATGATGCCCGAGCGGGCTCAAAGGGGCTGGACAAAGCCGTCGTGGGCGCTAAGTAGCGCCCTCCGGTGGCAGCCGGTCGGCCCTGCCCGGCGGGCGCATAGCTCAGTTGGTAGAGCAGCTGACTCTTAATCAGCGGGTCCAAGGTTCGAATCCTTGTGCGCCCACCAGCACCCAGCTGAAATTGTCCACAGGCCGAAATGCGCTGCGGACCCGAAGCGGACTCGGCAGACTAAAGGCCCACCTCCCGGTACGGCACGCTCCGACAGGCCAACTCTGGTGGAGTGTGGTTGTTCCGTTGCGTTAGCGCGCAGGTAGCGGCCCGTCCGGACCATCGGTCGAAATTCGGGATCTTTTTTGGGCCGTAGCGGAGGCGACGTATCGGCCATGATAGGCGACTGCGTCCGCGACTAAGCAGATTCTGCGGGGTTGACCAACGCTTGTCGGGCTGATTCGCTGGCGCCATCGCTTCGCGGGTGCAAGACATGGCAGGCAAATCGCCGCTCTCGGCTGACGAGGAGCAACGAACC